>ERZ777003.3771-NODE-3771-length-13964-cov-6.468833_pt1 | contig 13964 bp, 14 predicted proteins | sample MGYA00374956_ERZ777003 | MGnify/ENA primary metagenome ERZ777003 (study PRJEB29302, sample SAMN06268252) | bioreactor metagenome | isolation source: Joint BioEnergy Institute, California, USA | place: USA:Joint BioEnergy Institute, California, USA | collected... | reverse complement strand
CCCGCGCCGCCGCCCGGGTGCACGTGATCGAGCTCGACACCCGGTTGGAGGAGCCGCTCGGGGCGGTCGCCTCCGAGCACGGCAACGTCGAGCTGCACTTCGCGGACGCGATGCGCTTCGATCTCGCGACGCTCGACCCCGTGCCAACTGTGATGGTGGCCAACCTCCCGTACGCGATCGCAACCCCGCTCATCCTGCGCACGATCGCCGAGCTTCCCTCGGTGCGACGCTGGACGGTGATGGTGCAGCGCGAGATCGCGGATCGGTTACGGGCCGGGCCGGGATCGAAGCTCTACGGGTCGCCGAGCGCCGTGTGCCAGCTCGCGTGCGAGGTGCGGATGCTGCGGACGGTCGACCGCGCCGTGTTCAACCCGCGCCCGCGGGTGGACTCCGCGCTCCTGCGGCTCGAGCGGACGGGCGAGGCGCCGTCGGCGTGGACGCGCGAGGTGATCCGCGGCGCGTTCGCGCACCGGCGCAAGGCGCTCGCCGGCTCACTCGAGCTCGCCGGCGTCGCGAAGCGCGCCCAGGTGCATGCGGCGCTCGAGGGCCTCGGGCTGGATCCGGGCGCGCGGGCGGAGGCGCTTGCGCCCGCCCAGCTCGCCGCGCTCGCCGACGCACTCGGGGGTGGGGAGTGAGCCTGCTCGCGCCGGCCAAGCTCAACCTGTGCCTGTACGTCGGGCGCGAGCTGCGCGAGGACGGCCTTCATGAGCTGCGCTCGCTGTTCTGCCCGCTCGAGCTCGCGGACCGGATCGTGGTCGAGGACGCGCCGGGCGACGGGGACGAGGTCGTCTGCCCCGCCGTGCGCGGTCCCAACCTCGCGTCGGTGGCCCTCGAGGCGCTGCGCGCGCGGGGCTGGCAGCGGCCGCCTGTGCGGGTGGAGATCGACAAGCGCATCCCGATCGCCGCGGGGCTCGGCGGCGGCAGCGCGGACGCGGCCGCGATCCTGCGGCTGGCCCAGGGGGAGGTGAACGGGCTGCCTGGGCTCGCCGCCGCGCTCGGTGCCGACGTCCCGTCTCAGCTCAAGCCGGGATTCACCCTGGTCTCGGGCGCGGGCGAGGTGCTCGAGCCGCTCCCGCACCCGGGCGAGTTCGGCGTCGTGCTGATCCCGGACGAGGAGGGGCTCAACACCGCCGACGTCTACCGCGAAGCGGACCGGCTGGGGCTCGGCCGCGACCCGGAGGAGCTCGAGCGGCTGGGGAAGGAGCTGCGCGAGCGCGCGGGCTCGGGCGCGTCGCCGTTCGAGTACCTGGATCTGCTCGCAAACGACCTCGAGCAGGCGGCGATCTCACTGCGGCCGGAGATCGCCGAGGCGCTCGCCGCGCTGGAGGAGGCGGGCGCGGCCCACGCGATGGTGACGGGCTCGGGCCCGACCGCGTTCGGCATCTTCGAGGACATCGTCGCCGCCGACCAGGCTGCTTCCGCGCTGCCGCCGCGTTACGCCAACGCGATCGTCAGCGCGGCGCGCCGGACCCTGGTGTCGTGAGCGGCCGGGAGAATCACCGGCCATGAGGCTCGAGGGCGAAAAGCGGGACGCCCGCCGCGACCGGATCCGGGTGATCGCCCTCGCCGCGGTCTTCATCGCGGGGTTCATCGCCTTCCAGCAGATCGCCCCGGGACTCGACATCGAGGGCTGGCTCGAGGACGTCGCCGAGGACCTCGGCGATTGGACCTACGTGTTCGTCGGCTTCCTCGCCTTCGGCGAGACCGGCGCGTTCATCGGCCTCATCTTCCCGGGCGAGACCGCGGTGATCATCGGCGGGGCCCTCGCGGGCCAGGGCGACAACTCGGTCGTGCTGATGCTCGCGGTCGTCTGGTTCAGCGCCTGGGCCGGCGACTCCGTCTCGTTCTTCCTCGGCACGCGCCTCGGGCGCAAGTTCGTGCTCGCGCACGGGTCGAAGGTGCTGATCACGGAGGAGCGGTTCCGCGCGGTGGAGGCCTACTTCGACCGGCACGGGGGCAAGACGATCCTGATCGGGCGCTTCATCGGGCTGGTCCGGGCGCTCGCGCCGTTCATCGCCGGCAGCTCGGGGATGCGCTACCGGGCGTTCCTGCCGTACAGCGTGCTCGGCACCGGGCTGTGGGCCGCGACCTTCACGCTCCTCGGCTACTTCATCTCGGAGAACATCAACGAGGCGACCGAGCTCGCGAGCCGGGGCCTCTTCGTCTTCGGGACCGTGGTCGCGGTCGTCGTCGGCACGGTGCTCGCCGTGCGGTTCATGCGCGTGCCCGAGAACCGGGAGCGGCTCGCGCGGCGGCTCGAGCGCTATCGGTTCGGGCGTCCGGTGGTGGCGTTCGGGCGCCGGATCGAGCCGCAGGCTCGGTTCCTGTGGAACAGGCTCACGCCGGGCGGGCTCGGGCTGGAGTTCACGAGCCTGATGGCCGTGCTCGCCGTCGCGCTGTTCACGCTGATCGGCTACTGGATCGTGGTCTCCGGGGACCCGGGGCCCACGCCCGGGGACCGGACCGCGATCGACGTCGTGGACGGCATCCGCAGCGCTTGGCTCACCGACGTGGCGAAGGTGGTGACCGCGTTCGGCTCCGGATGGCTGACGACGATCGTCGCCCTGCTGGCGGGCGCCGCGCTTGCCTGGCGGCGGCGCTGGCCCGAGACGGCGGTGCTGGTGCTCGCGATGGTGCTCGCCCACATCGCCGTCCCGGTGCTGAAGGAGATCATCGACCGGCCGCGGCCGGCCGACCCGCTCGTCGGGGTGAACGGCGACTCGTACCCGAGCGGGCACGCGACGTACTCGGTGATCTACACGTGGCTCGCGCTCACGATCACGATGCGCGTGCGCCCGGGGCTGACCTATGCGACCGCCTTGATCGTGGTTGGCGTCCTGCTCACGGTCGCGATCGGCCTCAGCCGCATCTACCTCGGGGCGCACTTCTGGTCCGACGTGGCCGGGGGATGGGGGCTCGGCGTGAGCGCCTTTGCGACCTGTGCCGCGGTCGCGCTTGTCGTGACTCATAGGGGTCGCCTGCGCCACAATGGGGCCGGAGGAGCTCCCTGACCTGATGCTCGCCCCAGCGAAGATCGGCACCGAGTACCTGCTGTTCGGCGGAGCCGGCCTGATCAGCCTGATCGCCTTCACGGCGCTGATCCTCGTGCCCGCGATGGGCTCCTTCGGGCGCACGTGGGAGAAGGCCACCGCGGCCATGCTCTCGATCTTCGTCCTCGCGGCGCTCGTCGCGATCGGCGTGGCGCTCGGCGTCACGATCGTCTACTTCTGGCCCGACATCCAGGATTTCTTCGGGATGTAGGCGCTCGCCGCTCCCGGGGTCCGGTCATACACTTGCCCCGGTGTCGGAGCAGTTGACGGGCAAGAAACAGGGGGAAAGCCAGGCTGACGCCGCGGCTCTCGACGCCCTGTCGGAGGCGATCGAGTCGGGCGCGGGGCTGCCCGCGGTCGCGCGCGCCGCGTCGAAGGCGCTCGGGGCGAGCGTCGCCCTGATCGATCGCTCGAGCGCCGTGCTCGCGGTCGCCGCCGGTTCGTCCGCGGAGGAGTCGAAGCTGCTCTCCGGGGCCGACGGCGTGGACTCGCTCGAGCTGCGCGTCGCGGACTCGGTCGTGGGCGAGCTGCGCTACCGGGCGCGCGGCGGAGATCCGTCGCCGACGCTCATGCGCATGGTCTCGACCCTGCTCGCGCTCGAGCTCGAGCGCTCGCGCGCGCCCGAGTGGGCCTCGGACGAGGCGGCCGGGGAGTTCGTGCGCGCCGTCCTCGAGCGCCGGGTCACCGACCGCGGCGACATCATCGCCCGCGGGTCGGAGCTGGCCGCGGACATGAGCAAGGGCGCCGGCGTGGTGATCGCCCGGGCGATCCCGCGCGCCGCGCAGACGGGTGATTGGCGGGCCCGGGTGCTCGTCGTCTCGCTGCGAGCGCTGCGCGCGGCGAGCTCCGGATCGATCGCGGACCTCACCGAGGACGGCGAGCGCGCCACCGTCAGCGCCCTCGTCCCGGCGGCCGAGGCCGACGTGGTCGAGCGCGCGGCCACCGCGCTCGCGCGCGAGCTCGACGCGTCGCTGCCGGGCTTCCACGTCACGGTCGCGCGCAGCCGCTGGGCATCGGACCCCGCCGACCTCTACCGGGCCGGCCAGGAGGCGCTGCTGGCCGCGAACGTCGCCGAGGCGGAGGGAATCGACCGGCTCGCGTTCGAGGACACGGGCTCCTACCGGCTGCTCTTGCCGGCGATGAGCGAGGACCCGGGTGAGCTGTACCGCTTCTACGAGGAGACGGTGGCGCCGTTGTCGGCCTACGACGAGCAGTACGAGACGGATCTGGTGGCGACGATCGAGGCCTACCTCGACAACGACGGCAACGTGACCCCGACCGCGGAGCAGCTCTTCACCCACCGCCACACGGTGCGCTACCGCCTCGAGCGCGTGAAGGAGCTGAGCGGCCACGACATCACCTCCACCGAGGGCCGCGAGAAGCTAGGCCTCGGTCTCAAGGCCATGCGGGTGCTGGGCATTGCGCGGCCGCGCGGACCGGCGCAGGAGCCCGGCACCGAGGCCGGCCGGGCGAAGGTGCGCGGCAAGAACGAGGAGTAGCCGCGGTGGCTAGATTCACCTTCGTTGGGGAGTCGGCTAATGGCAAGCCTCTGGGTTTTGGTCCCAGCTATCCAGGTTCGAATCCTGGCTCCCCAGTAGCCCGCCCCTAGTGGCCGACCGGCTCACCTTCGTCGGCCACGCGACCGTCCTCATGGACGTCGCGGGCGTGCGCATCCTCACCGACCCCGTCCTGCGCAACCAGTTCCTGTGGATCCGCCGCCAGGTTCCGCCGCCCGACCCCGAGCACGGGGAGCGCATCGACGGCGTGTTGATCTCACACCAGCACGCCGACCACCTCGACTTCCGCTCGCTGCGCTCGCTCGAGGGCGAGCCGACCGTGTGGGTGCCGAAGGGCGCCGCGGGCCTGCTGGGCCGGCGCCGGGTGCCCGCGGTCCGCGAGCTCGAGGTGGGGGACACCGTGCGCCTGGGGGAGGTGGAGGTCGCCGCCACCTATGCCGAGCACAACGGGCGGCGGTGGAAGGTCGTGGGCCGCAGGGTCCAGCCGCTCGGCTACCTGGTCTCGGCGCCCGGCGTGAGCATGTACTTCGCCGGCGACACGGACCTGTTCGACGAGATGGAGGAGCTGCGCGGGCGGGTGGACGTCGCGATCCTGCCCATCGGCGGATGGGGGCCGACGGTCGGGGCGGGCCACCTGGACCCCGAGCGCGCCGCCCGCGCCGCGGCGATCATCCAGCCGCGGGTGGTGGTTCCGATCCACTGGGGGACGTATCTGCGCGGCGACGTCTACCGCCGCACCCCGGAGCTCCTGCACGTGTATCCGCGCCGGTTGGCCGAGCAGATGGCCAAGCACGCGCCGGGCGTCGATTTGCGCGTGCTCGACCCGGGCGAATCCCTGGAGCTCTCGCGTCTAGAGTTCGAGCGGTGAGCCCCGGCCTCACCGTCCTCATCATGGCTGCGGGCGAGGGCACGCGTATGCGCTCGTCCCTTCCGAAGGTCCTGCACCCCGTGTGCGGGCGGCCCATGGTCGCCTGGCCCGTGCTCGCTGCGCGCGAGGCCGGCGCGGATCGGGTCGCGGTCATCGTCTCGCCCGACCGTGACCTGACCCCGGGGTTGCCGCCGGACACCGAGACCGTGATCCAGCCCGAGGCCGACGGCACCGGCGGAGCGGTGCGCGCGGCGCACGACATCGTGCGCGAGTCGGAGACCGTCGTGGTCCTCTCCGGCGATCACCCGCTGATCACCGCGGACATCATCCGCGGCCTGCTCGAGACCCACCGGGCGGGCGGCGCCGCCGCGACCGTGATGACCGTGGAGCTGGAGGATCCGGGCGCCTACGGGCGGATCGTGCGCGACGAGTCCGGCGATATCGAGCGGATCGTCGAGACCAAGGATCCCTCGCAGGTGCCGCCCGAGGAGCTCGCGATCAAGGAGATCAACACCGGCACCTATGCCTTCGCCGGCGAGCCGCTCGTCGCCGCGCTGGACCAGCTCACGAACGACAACTCCGCGGGCGAGTACTACCTGGGCGACGTGCTCCCGATCTTCCGCGCGGACGGGCTGCGCGTCATCGCCCACACGGCGTCGGACCCGAACGTGAACCTGGGCGTGAACAACCGCGCCGACCTGGCCGTCGTCACCGCGGAGGCGCGCCGCAAGATCCTCGAGGGGCACATGCTGAGCGGGGTGACGATCGTCGACCCGGCGTCGACGTGGATCGACGCGGACGTCGAGATCGCCGCGGACGCGACGATCGAGCCGGGCACGGCGCTGCGCGGGGCGACCTCGATCGGCGCCGACTCGATCGTGGGGCCGAACACAACCCTCACCGACACGAAGGTCGGCGCCGGGAGCCGCATCCTCCACAGCTACGCGGTCGAGGCCGAGGTGGGGGACGAGTGCGAGGTCGGTCCGTTCGCCTACCTGCGGCCGGGAACGAAGCTCGAGCGGGGGGCGAAGGCGGGCACGTTCGTCGAGATCAAGAACTCGCAGGTCGGCGAGGGGGCGAAGGTCCCGCACCTGGCCTACGTGGGCGACGCGGAGGTGGGCGCCGGGGCGAACATCGGCGCCGGCAGCATCACCGCGAACTACGACGGCTTCTCGAAGCACCGCACGAAGATCGGGGATCGTGCGCGAATCGGGGTGAACACCTCGCTGGTCGCGCCGGTCACCGTCGGCGATGACGCTTACACTGGCGCCGGTGCCGTGATTCGTAAAGACCTTCCCGAGGGGTCGCTCGGAGTGTCAAGGGGCGAACAGCGCAACATCCAGGGCTACGCGGAGCGCAAGCGCAAGGAGCGCGAAGCCGCCGAGGGAAGCGGGGAGTAGTGGCGACCGTCGAGGAGACGCCCCAGGCGATCAGCTCGATCCCGCACGACTACACGAAGCGGCTCATGGTGTTCGGGGGCCGCGCGTCGATGGAACTGGCCGCGAAGATCGCCGGGAAGCTCGACGTCGATCTCGGCCAGGTCGACCTGCGGACGTTCGCCGACGGCGAGGTCTATTGCCGCTACAACGAGTCGATCCGGGGCGCGGACGTCTTCCTCGTCCAGTCCACGGCGGCGAACGCGGCGCAGGGGATGACGCCGAACGACGCGCTGATGGAGCTGATGGTGATGGTCGACGCTGCCAAGGGCGCGTCGGCTCACCGGATCATCGCCGTGATGCCCTGGTACGGGTACTCGCGCCAGGACAAGAAGTCGGCGCCGCGCGAGCCGATCTCGGCCCGCGTCGTCGCCCAGTGCCTGGAGGCGGTGGGCGTGGACCGGGTGCTGACGATGGACCTGCACTCGGGGCAGGTGCAGGGCTTCTTCTCGGTGCCGGTCGACCACATGACCGCGATGCCGATGCTGACCCAGTACTTCATGGACCAGGCGTGGGAGCACGAGCTGGTGATCGTCTCGCCGGATGCGGGCCGGGTGAAGGCGGCGCGGAACTTCGCCCGCAAGCTCGGCGTCCACTGGGCGGTGATGGAGAAGGAGCGCCCGGAGCACAACGTCGCCGAGGTGGGCTACGTCGTCGGCGACGTGAAGGGCAAGATCGCGGTGCTCGTCGACGACATGATCGACACCGCCGGCACGCTCACGGCGGCGGCGAAGACCGTCCTCGACGAGGGTGCGGCGAGCGTGATCGCGTGCGCGACCCACGGCCTCTTCTCGGGCCCCGCCTACGAGCGGCTCGCCTACGAGAACTCGGGGATCGAGCGGATCATCGTCACCGACACGGTTCCGCTGCGCCCCGGCGCGCCCGAGAACATCACAGTGCTCTCGAGCGCCCAGACCCTCGCCGATTCGATCCGCCGGATCTTTGCGGACGACTCGGTGTCCGAAATCTTCGCGGGCGAGAACCAGCTCTTTTAGAGCCGATTCGGTCCGGTGAGGGGCGTTGGCCCCGAAGAAGCCGGTAAGGCGGCGAAGCCGCCGCAATCTGCTCTAACCCGGGTCGCTCACGAGCCACTCGCCCTCGGTCTGCACGAGCATGACCGTGCGGGGCTCGGGCTCCGCGCCCTTCAGCTTGAGGTCGACCTCGGCGCGGGCTTGGGGGCCGCTCACGCTCACCAGGTTCACCTTCACCCGCGCGCCCCGGAAGACGCCGCTCAGCAGGGTGAGGGCGTGCACGCACTTGGGCGCCTCGTTGAGGCGGAGCTGCTGGGCGGTCCGCACGGTGAGCGCGCGGCGGGCGTCGCGGGTGAGGAGCTCGCAGAACCCCTTCGCGTCTCCGGAGGCGGCGCTGGCGAAGAGGTCCTCGACCACGTCCTGAACGCGCTCCTCCTCCGTGGGCGGATCCTCGAACGGGCCCACGTCGAGCAGGGCGAGCACGCCGACGACGATGCCGGCGAGCAGCAGGAGGGCGGCGATGCGGCGACGGGTGTACTCGCTCACTGTGGAACCTCTGGGTCGCGCGTCGCCCAACACAGCTCCTCTTCGTGTCCGGCTCCGCGCTCACGGGAACGTAACCGCAGCGCCCGGACCGCTCGCCGGTAGGTTTGCCGCCGTGCTTCGCATCGGCCACAAGGGAGCGGACGCGATCCGCCCGGGGAACACTCTGGAGAGCTTCACCGCGGCCGTGGAGGCCGGTGTCGACGCGATCGAGTTCGACGTGCTGCGCCCGCGCGCCGACTTTGCCGATCCCGCCGCGTGGCGGACGGCGCCCGCGGGTCCCGCGAGGTCCCCGGGCGGCCCGCTGCTCGTCGCGCACGATTGGGGAGACGCGGCGCGGCGCGAGCCGCTGACTCTGGCCGAAGCGCTCGATGCGTTCACTCGTCCGCCGCTCGACCGGGTGCGGATCGATCTCGACCTGAAGGTGGCAGGAAGGGAGGACGAGGTGGTCGCGGCGCTGCGCGAGCGGGACCTGCTCGAGCGGGCGATGGTCTCGACGATGGAGGTGCGCAGCCTGCACTTCCTGCGCGAGCACGAGCCGGCGCTTCAGCGGGGGTGGACGCTCCCACGGGTGCACCGCGACTGGAACTCGAAGCGGTGGGCGCGGCCGCTGGTGCTCGCGGGCTCGGCCGCGTTCCGGGCGCGGCTGCCCGCGCTGGTGCACGCACACGCGCCGCGCCTGGGCGTGTGGTCGATCTGGGTGTTCCACTCCCTGATCACGCCGCGCCTCGTGCGGGCCGCGCACCGGCGCAAGGTGGCCGTGATCGCGTGGACGGTCGACGACGCGGATCGGATCGCCGCGCTGCGCGCGCTCGGCGTCGACGGGATCTGCTCGAACGATCCGCGGCTGCTGTAGGGGCTAGTTGCCGGCCCGGGAGTAGCCGGGCACGCGCCTTTGGCCCCGGCTTTCGAAGTACTCCCACTCGAGCTCGCCGAGCTCGGTGGCGGGCGGGTCGGCGTAGATCCACTCGCGCATGATCCGGTGCCAGTTGCGCTTCGCTCCGAGTTGGGCGAGCACGGCGATCACGCCGGTCTCCATCCGGCGGCCCATGAGCTCCTCGGCGGGGAGGCTCTCGCGGCGCATGAGGTCGAAGTACTCCGAGCGGGGGTCGGAGGTGGACTCGATGATCTTCATCACCCGGCGCGGGGAGACCTGGTACTCGCCGTCCTCGATGTACCAGCCGCCGATGAGCATCACGTGCTCCATGAGGCGCTCGGCGTCGAGCTTCGTCGGGTTCTTGACGAAGCCGAGGTCGTGGAGCGCGGCGCGGAGCTGCTCGGGGTCCTTGCGGATCGCGGCGTCGAGCGCGGCCTGTTCGAGCTCGATCTGCTCGATGTCGAGCTTCTTCGTCATCCCGAAGTCGAGGAAGGCGACCCGGCCGTCGTTCATGAGCAGGTAGTTGCCGGGGTGGGAGTCGGCGTTGAAGTGCTGCAGGTGGTAGATCGAGCCGAAGCAGAAGCGGAAGACGATCTCGCCGAAGCGGCTGCGCTCCTCCTGGTCGAGCTGCTTGATCTCGTCGAACTGCTTCCCCTCGACGAACTCGGTCACGAGCACGCGCCGGCGTGAGAGCCGGGTGATCACGTCGGGCACGTAGATGAACGGGTGGCCGCGGTAGGCGCGCGAGAAGGTGCGCTGGTTCTGGGCCTCGTACTCGTAGTCGAGCTCCTCCATGACGCGCTCGCGGAGCTCCTTGGCGACCGCCTTCGCGTCGAGGCCGGGCGCGAGCGCGCGTGCGAGGCGGACGAGCATCCCGGCGTTGCGCATGTCCGACTCGAGCGCCTCGGCGACGCCCGGGTACTGGATCTTCACCGCGACCTTGCGCCCGTCGAGCAGCGTCGCTCGGTGGACCTGGCCGATCGAGGCGGCGGCGAACGCCTCCTCCTCGAATTCGGAGAAGTGCTCGGAGACGGGCTCCCCGTACTCCTCCTCGATTACCTTCGAGACCTGCTTCCACGGCATCGGCGGCGCCGAGGTGCGCAGCTTCGCCAGCTCCTCCTGGTAGATCTCGGCGTACTCGGGCGGCAGGAACTCCGTGTCGATGAAGGAGGCGAGCTGGCCGATCTTCATCGCCGCCCCCTTCATCTCCCCGAGGGCCCGGACCATCTTCAGCGCGGTCTCGAGGTGCCGCTGCTCGAGCTTCTCGGCCGCCTCCTCACTGGAGCGGCCAAGAGTCGCCGCCTTCGTCCCGGCGTACCGAGCCGCCTGGCTCCCCAGCGTCCCCCCGAGCTTCGCCGAGCGCCGCAGCCTCCCCTGCGGAATCTTGCGATCCTCGTCACCCACGCGCAGCCAGGGTAGCGGGGGGTGAAACCGGGGCCAAGGGGGAGAAATCGGGGCGAGTGCTCACTTGAACGTCATATAGGCGCCGAAGTGAGCAGTCGTCGTGTGAATCTGAACGAGTGCGCCCGAATCGGGGCGCGGCTAGGGCCCGAGGAGGGGGTGGAGGTGGTGGCTCGGGCCCAACACGCGATGGTGCATCGCCAGCAACTGTTGGCACTCGGCCTGGGCCGAACCGCGATCCAGTACCGGGTGTCGCACCGCGAGCTGACGCTCGTTCACCGAGGTGTCTATCTCGTCGGCCCCGTAGCGCCGTCGCTCGGGGACGAGATGGCTGCAGTCTTGGCGTGCGGCGATCAGGCCTGGATCTCCCACACAAGCGCCGCGCGCCTCCACAACCTCCTTCCCCACCCGGCAAAACCCCACCCCATCCAACTGGTGGTCACGGGTTCCGATGTCCGCCGTAAGGGTCTCCGCGTGCGCCGCGTGGACCACCTCGACCCCGACGAGATTACGGTCGTGGACGGCATCCCCGTGACCACCGCGAAGCGCACGATCCTGGACATGGCGGCGAGAGAGCCGGCGATCCTCGAACGCGTCCTCTCCGAAGCCATTGCCACCGGCCAGACCAACCGCGACCGCCTGCTCGAGCTTTGCGAGCGACGCCGCGGAGCCCGCGGCACCGGGCGCCTCCGCGCCCTCCTCGACGATCCCGCCCTCACCACGCGCTCAAACCACGAACGACGCCTTCGCCGCCTCCTGCGCAAGGCGGGGCTCCCCGTCCCCCAAACCAACGCCCGTGTAGGCCGGTGGGAGGTGGACTTCCTCTGGCCCGAGCACAGGCTCATCGTCGAGGTGGACGCGCTGGCCACCCACTCGAGCCCCTTCCACTTCGAGCGGGACCGGCGTAAGGACGCGGAGCTGACGCTGCTCGGCTACACGGTGATCCGGGTGACGGCGCGGCAGCTCGAAGAGGAGCCGGAGCAGGTCGTGGCCCGGATCGCGGCGTTCCTGGCGACGAGTGCTCAGTTGGTGCCCGTGCGGGGCGTGAAGTGAGCACCCGCCGCATTCGATCGCGGTTTCTCTATCCTCAACCGCCGCAATGGCCCAGGATCGACTCACTCTCAAGGCCCAGCCGCGTTCGGAGTTCGGCTCTCGTGAGAGCCGGCGGCTTCGGCGTGCCGGGTTCATCCCCGGCGTCATCTACGGCGGCGGGGAGGAGGCGCGGCCCTTCCAGGTGTCCGAGCGCGACGCTCGGAACATCCTGGTGCACGGCGGCGCGCTGTTCGACGTCGAGATCGAGGGGTCCGACGCCGTTCCGGCCGTGATCAAGGAGCAGCAGCGCGATCCGGTGCGCGGCGACCTGATCCACCTGGATCTCCAGGAGGTCAACCTGAACGTCGCGATCCAGGCCGAAGTCGCGATCGAGCTCGTCGGCACGGATGACGCGCCGGGCGTCAAGGAGGGCGGCGTCCTCGAGCACGTCACCCACCAGGTCACGATCGAGGCCCTGCCTACCGCGATCCCCGAGTCGATCCCTGCCGACGTCTCGGGCATGGCGATCAACGACACGCTCACCCTCGCGGATGTCACCGCCCCGGAGGGCGTCGAGTTCGTGCTCGCCGAGGATCAGTCGCTCGAGGACATCACCATCGCCACCCTCAGCCCGCCGCGGGTCGAGGAAGAGCCCCAGCCCGAGGTCGAGGAAGAGGCTGAGCTCGTGGGCGAGGAGGCCGAGGCGGCTGAAGAGGCCCCGGCCGAGGATGCCGGCGGAGACGACTCCGGCGGCGGCGACTCCGAGGAGTAGGCCCTGTCCCTGTTTCGCCGCCGCCGCGGCGATGGCGATGCCGGCGTCGCCGGCGACCGTGTGCTCCTCGTCGGGCTCGGCAACCCGGGGCCCCAGTACGCCCGCACCCGGCACAACCTCGGGTTCCTGGTCCTCGAGGAGCTCGCGCGCCGCTGGGACCTCCCGCGCGCCAAGGACAAATACCGCGGCCGCATCACCGAAGGGCGCATCCGCCCCGGCGGCCCGCGCGTCGTCGTCCTGCAGCCGCAGACCTACATGAACGAGTCCGGGAACTCCGTCGGCCCGGCCCGCGGCCAGCTCCGCATCCCGCTCGACCGCATCGTCGTCGTCCACGACGAGATCGACCTTCCCTTCGGCGAGATCCGCACCAAGCTCGGCGGCGGGGTCGCCGGCCACAACGGGCTCAAGAGCCTCAAGCGCGGTCTGGGCTCAGCGAACTTCTGGCGCGTGCGCGGGGGCGTCGGCCGTCCCGACTCGACGGATCCGGAGGTCGTCTCGGCCCACGTTCTCGGCAAGTTCACCGAGCCCGAGAGCGCGGTCGAGGCCCTGATCAAGGAAGCCGCCGACGAGACGGAGCGCCTCGTTGAGCGGATCAGCGAGGATTCCGCCGATGACTGACCAGCGACTCCTCACCACCTACGACGTCGATCCGGCCGGCGTCGCCCTGCTCCGGCTCGACCGCCCCGAGGCGCGCAACGCGATGAACACGCAGATGCTCGCCGAGATGCTCGAGCACATCGCGGTCGCGCGCGCCGACGAGAACGTGCGCGTGCTCGTGATCTCCTCGACCGACCACATGGGCCTCTCCGCCGGCGCCGACGTCCGCGAGGAGCTCGACCACGAAGGGCACGTCCGCCGCATCGAGCTCTTCTCCCAGCTTTACGACCGGCTCACCGAGTTCCCCAAGCCGACGGTCGTCGCCTGCCACGGCGCCTGCGTCGGCGGGGGCGCCGAAGTGGCGGTCGCCTGCGACCTGCGCATCGGCGGCTCCAACCTCCGCATGCGCTTCCCCGGTGCCGCGCTCGGCGTGCCGGTCGGGCCCGCCCGCCTCGTCACCCTCGCGGGCCTCTCCGTCGCCAAGTACCTGCTGCTGACGTCGAAGGAGATCGACGCCGACATGGCCTACCGCTGGGGGATCATCCACAAGGTGGTGAGCGCGCCCCGCACCGAGGAGGCCGCGCTCCAGCTCGCCGCCGAGGTCGCCCAGCACGACCCGGAGTCCGTCGCCCGGCTCAAGCGCATGCTGCACGAGTGGGACGACATCGAGGGCCGCACCCGCGCCGAGGGCGAGGGCCAGGTCAGCTGGGTCCGCGACGGGGCCGGGTTCCCCTACCGGCCCTGACGGAATTCCCGGGCGAGCTTGTAGCCGTCCGGGACGAACTTCGGCGCGGGGCGCTTCACCGCGCCGCCCGGCTTCTGGCGCACGGGCAGGCGCAGCTTCAGCGTCGAGAACTCCACCTGCTGCTGGCCGATCGTGGGCCGGCTGTAGGGGATGTC
>ERZ777003.3767-NODE-3767-length-13976-cov-14.323827_pt1 | contig 13976 bp, 4 predicted proteins | sample MGYA00374956_ERZ777003 | MGnify/ENA primary metagenome ERZ777003 (study PRJEB29302, sample SAMN06268252) | bioreactor metagenome | isolation source: Joint BioEnergy Institute, California, USA | place: USA:Joint BioEnergy Institute, California, USA | collected... | reverse complement strand
CAGTCGCATATGTCTCCTCCGTTTCGGTTGGAGACACAGTCTACCATAAATCGGGATAATCTCTAATGATTTGATCCCCATCGCTCGTATCATCTCGGTCCATGTGCCTCGCGGCGGGATGGGCAAGCCGAGCACAGCCGCGAACCTGGCCACCCTGCTGGCGGCCACCGGGCAAGCGGCGTAGTAAGGAAGGTGAGTATGGCGCTGGATGAACTGGGACTGCGGACCCGTGACGCGCTGCTGGCTGGCCTGCCAACCCGGCGCGCCAGCCTCCTGCTGTTCGCGATCGAGCGCCGCGTGGCCCGCCTGGCCACGCGCGCCCACCGGGCCGCGGCCTGGTATCTCACCGAAGAGACCCTCTCTGAGCGCGAGCACGCCCTCTCCGCCCACCGGGGCGCGCCGGCGCTGCGGCGGTCACCGGGGCTGGACGTGCCACAGGCCCATCGGCCACAGAACCGGCAGCTGCTGGGCGCGATCTCCGCTTCGGCCGCCGGCTGGCGCGAGCGGCTGCACCGGGCCATGGCCAGGGTTGGCGGCTGGATCGAGCGCCTGCCGCCGTTCTGGATCGTCTTCGCGCTGACTCTGACCGAGATGGTCGGGACAACCATCCTGGCCCTGCCGATCGCGCTCGCCGGAGTCGGGCCGCTGGTCGGCGTGGCACTGCTGCTGATCCTCGGGCTTGCCAACATCCTGACGATCGTCGCGGTTTCCGAAGTCGTCACCCGCAACGGCAACGTGCGCTACGGCCAGGCCTTCTTCGGCGGCATTGTTGCCGACTATCTCGGGAGGGCCGGGTCCTTGATCCTCACGCCCGCGCTGCTGAGCCTCATTTTTCTGGCGCTGATGGCCTTTTACGTTGGCGTCGCGACGACATTGGCGGATGCGACGGGCGTTCGGGCGGAGGTCTGGGCGGCGGCGCTGTTCCTGGTCGATCTCTCTGTGCTGCGGCGCCAGTCGCTCAATGCAACGGCCGCCTCGGCGCTGCTGATCGGCGCTGTAAACATTGGCCTGATCCTGATCCTGTCGCTGCTCGCGCTGCCGCACGTGCGAATGGAAAACATGCTCTATGTGAACCTGCCCTTGCTCGACGGGCGGCCGTTCGACACCTCGATCCTGACGCTGATCTTTGGTGTGATCATGGCGGCCTACTTTGGCCATATCTCGACCGGCAACTGCGCGCGCCTCGTGCTGCAGCGCGACCCCAGCGGCCGGGCGCTGATCCGCGGGAACATCGCCGCCCTGGTCGTGGCGCTCCTGATCTACAGCCTCTGGGTGATCGCGGTCAACGGGGCGATCGCGCCATCGGTGTTGGCCGGGCAGTCGGGGACGATTCTGCCGCCGCTGGCCGCCGAGGTCGGCCCGATCGTCTACCCGTTCGGGCTGGTCTTCGTCGTCCTCGGCATGGGCCTGACCTCGGTCCATTTCGCGCAGGCCTTGTTCAATCGGATGCGCGAGTGGTTCCCGGCGCCGTCAGATCCGGCCGGCCGCACGGCGCCGGGCGCCGGCCTGCTCGGGCGGGTCCGCGCGGCCGCCCTGGGCCGTAGGGAGCACTTCGCGCTGTGTGTCGCTCCGGTGGCCGCGCTCTTCCTGGTGATCGAGTGGCTGCTGCTGACGGGCCAGGAGTCGTTCGCTGGGCCGCTGAGCTTTCTTGGCGCGCTCGCGGTCCCGCTGATCGGCGGCATCTTTCCGATGCTCATGCTGGCCGCCAGCCGGCGCAAGGGCGATCTGGTGCCCGGGGTGGCGTTCCGTTTTCTGGGCCACCCGCTCGTGGTCGGCGGGGTGTATCTGCTCTTTCTGGTCAGCATCTTCCTGCACGGCGCGCTGATCTGGCAAGACCCGGCCCAGCGCCTCGCCGCGCTCTTCGTCGGCGTCGCTGTGCTTGGCATGACATTCCTGTGCCTGCGCCGCGGCATGTTGGCGCCGCGCATCGTCGTCGAGCTGCGCGTGGAGCGGAGCGCGGGCGAGCGGGCGACCTTCAGCGTCGTCGCGAGCGGCAGGCCGGTGCCGGCCGACGTGTGCCTGCAATACGACGGCGGCGCGCAGCAGAGTACGGCGGCGAGCGGCGAGGTGCGAGCGTTCGCATCGCTCCAGTCGCTCACCTTCCAGCTGCCGGCCACGGCGGCGCGCGAGCTGAAAGTCTGGGCGCACGCGATCTCTCCGGATGGCTCCTCCGAGATGCTGCCGGTGTGCCTGGACGTGCAGGCCGGCGCGCAGGCTCACCGAATCGACCTGCGCTCGTGTGGCGGACAGGCGATCGTGCCGCTCACGGGCACGCCCGGCGCCGTGCAGGTGACGCTTTCGCGATCCGAGGCGCTGCCAGCCAGGCAGGACCATGGAAACCTCCGCATTCCCACGTCGCCGGCTCGGCGGCTCAATAGCTCGATGGCTCGACTGAGCTCGCCGAAGTCTGAGCTCGCCGAAGTCTGAGCTCGATGAGGTCGTGAGATGGCGGGGAATGCGGTCATGGCCACGCAGTTGAGCATTCGCTCGCACTGCAAAGATTATCAGGTGCAAGGCGCGTGACCGCGCGGAAATGGCTCTACGTTCACAACAGAGTCTTGCCGGTGCGGGCGAAGGAGCCGTCGCCCGCTACGCGCTAGCCGAGCGCTCGATGCCCGCGGCCTCCGTGGCGCCCAGGGACTTGAGCACGGCCTTTTGCGCCGCGCTGATCCCGCCTACGCCGGTGATGTCCATCCCGGCGTAGGGCCCGTCCGCGCGCAGGGTCTGCAGGCATTCGCCCGTCGCCACATCCCACAGCCGGATCGTCTCGTCGGCGCTGCCGCTTGCCAGCCAGCGGCCGTCCGGGCTGAAGCGCACACTCTCGACGAGGTCGGTGTGGCCGCGCAGCGTGCTCAGCAGCTGCCGCTCAGCAGGGATGCGCGGTTCAGCGGGCGCGACATCCCACAGCTGTACGGCGTGGTTCGCGGTGCCTACCGCGAGCAGCGCGCCGCCCGGATGGAACGCCACCGAGAAGATCGTCTGCGACGGCAGGCTGTGGAGCGATCTGCCGTCCCGGACATCCCAGACGCGCACCGTCTGGTCGTGGCTGCCGCTCGCGAGGAGGCGGCTGTCCGGGCTGAACGCCAGGGCGTGGATCGAGTTGGTGTGGCTGCTGAGGGTCTGCAGGAGCGTCCCGCTGGCTAGCTCCCACACGCACACCATGCGGTCAAGGCCGCCGCTCGCGAGCAGGCGGCCATCCGGGCTGAGCGCGCAGGCGAACACCTGATCGGTGTGGCCGTGCAGGACCCGCAGCAGCTGGCCGCTTCGGACATCCCAGACGCGCAGCGTCCGGTCGCGGCTCGCGCTGACGAGCGAGCGCCCGTCCGCGCCGAAGCTGATAGCTGCCACGTCATTGGTGTGCCCCGCCAGCACACGCGTGGTCTGGCCGGTCCTGATGTCCCACAGCCGGATCGTGGCCTCGCGGCCGGCGCTTGCCAGCATCGCGCCGTCAGGGCTGAACGCGACGCTGTGAACCGCCCGCGTGTGGCCATACAGTGCGCGCGCCACGCCGCCGGTGTGCACGTCCCACAGGTACACGCAGCCATCGGCGCCGCCGCTGGCAACCAGCTCCCCGCTCGGGCTGAAATCTACCGAGTAGATATGGTTGCTGTGCGAGTGCAGCGTGTTCAGCAGCTGGCCGCTCGCCGTGTGCCACAGGTACACCGTCTGGTCGCCGCTCACCACCGCTAGCGTCTGGTCGTCCGCGCGGAAGCACAGGTGGCTGGTCGTGTAGACGCTGCCCGGCAGCGTGCCGAGCGCCGTGCCGCTGCGCACATCCCACAGGCAGACAAACGAATCCTGGCCGCCGCTGGCGAGCGTGCTCCCGTCGGTGCTGAGCGCCAGCACGCGCACCATCTGGCCGTGGGCCTTCAGGGTGTGAACCACCTGCCCGCTACGAACGTCCCACAGCCGGATCGTGCCGTCGTGGCTGCCGCTGGCCAGGATCGTCTGCGACGGGTCGAACACGAGCGCGTGGACCTCCTCGGCGTGGCCCCGGAGCGTGCATAGGAGCTCGGACGAGGCCAGCCGCCAGAGGCAGATCACCCCGTCGATGTCGCCGGTTGCCAGGAGCGAGCCGTCGTGAGTGAATGCCTGTGCGACGACAGCTCTGCTGTGGCCGCGCAGCGTCTGGCGCAGCTGCCCATCCCGCGCATCCCACACCTTCACGACGCCGTCCACGCCGCCGGTCGCCAGCAGCGCCCCGTCGGCGCTGAACATCAGCGACCAGGGCGTCCTGGCGTGGCCGGCCAAGGTCTGCAGCAGCCGGCCTTCCGCCACATCCCAGATCCGCACCTTGTGGTCGGTGCTCGAGGTCGCCAGCAGCCGGCCATCGCGGCTGAAGGCAGCGTCCTGGGCGCCGGTGCCGAAGCTGTGGTACTCGCGCAGCACCTGTCCGTCGGCCGCGCGCCACACGCACAGCGTGCCCGCGGCCAGCCCGGCGATCAGCAGGTGCCCGCGGTCGTCGAAGCGGATCGCCATGATCTCGCCGAACACGTGCGTGAACACCGAGTGCGCCAGGTTGGCGTCGCGCAGCTTCAGCCCCGGCAGGCGCGCCCCCTGGAGGTAGGCCTGCCAGACGTTCAGGCGCGAGAAGTCGAAGCCGCGCACGTCGGCGCCGAGGTGGAGCAGCAGGTTGAGGATGTTGCCGGCGGCGTAGCCAGGCACCAGCTCGGCCTGCTCGCGCAGCTCGGCCACGATCCGCTGCAGCGTCCCGATCAGCCCCGCGCTGCCCAGCCGGGCGAGGAGCCGTTGCGCGAGCGGCTGCAGGATCAGGCGCATCTGGCTGTCGCGGACATACTCCCTGGCGGTGGCCTTGATCAGCGCGTAGCGGTTCAGCGCGGCGGACGCCCAGCCGAGGGGCGAGAGGGCGGCGGGGCCGCCGGCGATCTCGCGCGTGACCTGGTCCACGAGGACGTCGGTCACGTACTCTGTGACGACGTTCTGCAGCGTCCAGCCGTGCGCGCTCTGCTCCACCAGCGAGCGCTGGCGCAGCCCGCGCAGCGCCTCCACGAAGGCGCGCGGCGGCCCCGGCGCAACGGGGTCCTCGCGCAACACCTGGATGGAGACCGGCTCGCGCTCGATCGCCAGCCAGGTCAGCAGCTCCTGCTCGCTGCGCGAGAGCCGCGCGAACTGCTGGTCCAGCACGCCGCGGATATCGTCGAAGATCGGCGCCTCGGCCGCCAGAAAGCCGGCGATATCGCTGTCGAACAGGTCCTGCACGGTCTGCGCCACAAGCTTGAGCGCCAGCGGGTTGCCCGAGTAGCGCCGCACCAGGGTGGCGGTCGCGTCGTCGGCGCTCGAGAGGCCGCGGGCCGTGAGCATGGCCTGCCCCGCGGCCACATCGAGCCCGCTCAACCGCAGGGTGGACACCGCCGGCGTGTCGTCCCCCCAGAGCGCGAGGCCGCGCGGCTGCTCGCGGCTCGTGAGAAGCAGGCAGCTGCGGTGGCCGTGCTCCATCACGCGGCGGATCAGCTGCTCGTACCCCTCGTAGCCGGCGCGCACAAGGCCGGGCTGGTCAGGCTGCAGGATGCTCTCGAAGTTGTCCAGCACCAGCAGGCAGCGCCGCTCGCGCAGGCAGTCGAGCAGCAGCGCGAGCTGCGCGTCGATCCCTTCCGGCAGGTCGGCGAGGAGCTGCTGTGAGAGCGCGCGCAGCGCGCCGAGCAGCAGCTGGTCGAGCGGCGGCGCGTTCAGCAGCGAGCGCCAGACGACCGCATCGAAGTCTGCGGCGGCGTCTCGCACGGCAGCGGCGGCCAGGGTTGTCTTGCCCACCCCGCCGATCCCGACGATCGCGACGAGCCGCGAGCGGTCCTGCGCCAGCCAGCGCCTCAGCTGGGCCAGCTCGTGCCCGCGCCCGAACAGCTGCCCAACCTCAGGCGCCTCGTCCCACTCCTGGGAGAGCGCGGGGGGCTGAGGCGCCACAGCCGCAGTGGGCGGCCCGGGCTGCCCGTCCGGCCCGCCGCTCTCCCACCGGCGCGCTCCCTCGGCGGCTCTCCTGGTGGCGCGGATCTGCTCGTACAGCGCCGTGATCTCGCCCTCGGGCTCGGCCCCGAGCTCCTTTCGCAGCAGGCGGCGGTACGCCTCGTACTGCGCCAGCGCCTCGGACGCCAGGCCGAGCCGCGCCAGGATCGCCATCAGCTGGCGGTACGACTCCTCGCGGAACGGGTCGAGCGCCAGCTGCCGGCGCGCGCACAGGTGCGCCTGGTGCAGCTCGCCGCGTCGCTCGTGGGCGGACACCAGCGTGTGGAGGGCCGTGAGCGCCTGCTGGTGCAGCATCTCGCGCCGCAGCAGCAGCCACTCCTCGAAGACCGGCGCGTCGGCCAGCCCGAAGCCGGCCAGCAGCTCGCCGTGGTACAGGTCCACCGCAGCCGCCAGCCGCTGCAGGCACTCGTCGCAGTGCGACAGCTCGGCGTGCGAGTGGGCGGCGCAGGCGGCCAGCAGCTCCTGGAACGTGACGGCGTCCACCTCCAGGGCCGCGTAGTCGATCTGCACCGTCTGGCGGGTGATCCGCAGCAGGGCCTCGCTCGTGTGCGGCGCGGCGCGGTCGAGCGTCTGCCGCAGCCGGTGCAGCGCCACGCGCAGGTTGGTCAGCGCCAGGGCGTCGTCCAGCTCGGGCCAGAACAGGCTCGCCAGCGCCTCGCGGCGGTGCGGCCGCGACCGGCGCGAGGCGGTCTCGCGCGCCTCCAGCGCCAGGTACACGAGCAGCGCCCGGACCTTGTCGGTCGGGAAGGTATCTGCCAGCCTGCCCTGGACCGTCACTTCGAACGTGCCGAGGCAGCGCAGCAGGACGGGCGCTGTAGGGCTGATGCTGGTCATAGAGCATGCGTGTCGCTGGGAATGCCTCGGATTATAGCGCATCGCAGCGGCACTGTGAAGCAGATCGCACCGCCTGTTACGAGTTTGACACGATCGTCGGCTAGGGTAGGCGGCACCGCTCCCGATTTCGAGAACAGCAGCAACCCGATCGAGGCGTCTCCTGTGGTGGGCGCGGCAAGCGAGGCATGTGGAGGAAACCGTGAGAAAGAGCCTAAGTGGACGAGCAAGCGGTACGACGATGTATCGGCGTGCGCGGCGGAGAGAGCTCTCCCACGTTCGTTTGGCCGGCTGGTTGTGGCTTCCACTGCTGGTGGCGCTGCTCTTCGGAGGCGTGCAGGCCCCTCCGGCGGCGCTGGCGCAGTCGGCTCCGCCCGTGGGGGCCGGCGCCCCCGCGACGTACACGCAGCAGGGGCAGTGCTTCGCCTACACGGTGCCGGACAACGTCTACGTGGTGCGCGTGGCGCTGATCGGCGGGAAAGGCTCATCGGGCACTGAAAACCGCCTGGGCACCACCAGCGGCGGCGCGGGCGGGCGCGGCGCGCGGCTGCTCGGCGGCATCCCCGTGCAGCCCGGCCAGGTGCTCGGCGTGATGGTGGCTGAGAATGGCTACGACACGACCACCCCCGCGGGGCAGCATCCCTTCGGCCACAACAGCACCGGTGGCGGGAACGGCGGCACCCCCACCGGCACGGAGTCATTCGGCGGCCAGGGCGGCGGCGCGTCGCGCGTCTGGCTGGCGACCTCGCCCAACGCCGCGGCGCTGTGCCAGGGCTACAACGACCCGAGCGTCATGTTCGCGGTAGCGGGCGGCGGCGGCGGCGGCGGCGGCGGCGGAACGATTGTGTCGGGCGGCAACGGCGGCGAGGCCGGCCACGACCTCGACGGCCAGTCCGCGGCCATGAACGGCCGCAGGGGCGGCGGGACGATCGAGATCATCACCGGCAATGGCGGCGGCGGCGCCACCATGAGCGCGGGCGGCGCCGGGGGCACCAGCAACAACACCCCGGGCGAGCCCGGCACGGCCTTCGTCGGCGGCAGAGGCGGCGCCCGCACCCTGCCCTCGAACACGAACTTCTTCGACGGCGGCGGCGGCGGCGGCGGCGGCTTCTTCGGCGGCGGCGGCGGCGGCGAGGGCGGCGGCGGATCGGGTGGCGGCGGCGGCGCCGGCTCCAGCGGAACGCGCAACCGAGCCCTCACCGAGTCGCTCGCGCCCACGTCCGATGCGCCGATGGTGGCGATCACCCCGATCTACCGGCCGCCGGACAGCCTGCGCCAGGTGTCGGCGGGCTACAACTTCTCGTGCTTCCTGGCGGCCGACAAGAGCGTGGCCTGCTGGGGCGACAACGGCGACGGGCGGGCCACGCCGCCGGCCGGGACCTTCCTGAGCATCAGCACGGGCATCGATTTCGCCTGCGGCCTCAAGACCGATCGCAGCATCGCGTGCTGGGGTGAGAACGGCAACGGCCAGGCGAACGCGCCGAGCGGCCAGTACCTCCAGGTGAGCGTCGGCGAGGACTTCGCCTGCGCCCTGACGGTCGAGTCCACCCTGCGCTGCTGGGGCGCGAGCGACCTGAGCGGCCCCGGTATCTACACATCGATCACCACCGGGCTGAACTACCTCTGCGCCATCGCGTATGACCAGCGCGTGGAGTGCTGGGGCAACACCACCACCGTGCCGAGCACGACCCCGACGACGGCGCGGTTCAACAGCATCTCGGGCGGCTACCTGGCGCCGTGCGGCATCCAGACCGACGGCACCGGCCTGTGCTGGGGCGGGGCGTACGCGCCGCCGGTGCCGGCAGGCACGTTCACCGCTGTGTCCTCCGGGCCGATGGGCGGCGACATGTGCTGGACCAGGGCCGACGGGACGATCACCTGCACTACGTCGCCCTTCTTCAGCGGGCCAGCGGGGACGCCGCCGGACGGCGCGTACAGCGCGGTGAGCACCGGCTTCGACCACGCCTGCGGCATCCTGGCCTCGGGTGACGTGGTGTGCTGGGGCGACAACACGACCGGCGAGGTGGTGCCGAAGGTCACCGGCGCCTGGCCTGACCCGACGCTGCCCGAGCCTCCCGCGGCGATCAGCGGCCAGCCGTACAGCTTCGCGCTCGGCATGACCCACATGTGGCCGGCCGGCACGCTCTCGATGATCGACGGCGTGCTGCCGCCGGGGATCACCCTCAGCCCGAGCGGCCTCCTCTGGGGCACGTCGACGGCGCCGGGCAGGTATCCGTTCACGCTCCAGGTCGCCAATGGCGTCGGGCCGACCGGGTATCTGTCGCCCATCCTGGAGGTGAGCGGGCCGCCCTACTTCACCAGCGCCAGCAGCGCCACATTCACGGTGGGCAGCTCCGGCAGCTTCACCATGGTGGGCTGGGGCCCACCGCGGCCCACGCTCAGCCTGTACGGCGCGCTGCCGCCCGGCGTGCGCTTCGAGGCGTTCCTCGGCGCAGGCAGCCTGAGCGGCACGCCCCAGGCTGGCAGCGGCGGGGTGTACCCGCTCGTCCTGGTGGGGCGCAACGGCGTGTCGCCCGATGCCGTCCAGAGCTTCACGCTGCACGTCAACGAGCCGCCGGCCTTCACCAGCGGCGACTCCGCGACGTTCGGGCTGAACGCCGGCAACACCTTCACCGTGGTGGCCAAGGGCTACCCGCGGCCCACGCTCAGCCTGAGCGGCGCGCTGCCCGACGGCGTCACGTTCGACGCGGCGACCGGCATCCTGAGCGGCACGCCCGCCGGCGGCGGGGGAAGCTACCCGCTCACGTTCACCGCCAGCAACGGCGTCGGGGGCGGCGTGACGCAGGCCTTCACCCTGCACACAGCGGCGTGGGCGCCGGTTGCCCCGCTGCCCGACGAGCGCCTGAACCTGGCGGCGACCACCGGGCTGGACGGCACGATCTACGCGATCGCCGGCGGCAACCTGGGCATCACCCCGCAGAGCACCGTCTTCGCGCTCGCGCCCGGCGCCACGTCCTGGCGCTCGGTCGCCCCGCTCCCGCTCGCGTTCGGCCAGGGCCGGATGTACACGGCGGCGGCCACCGGGCTGGACGGCACGATCTACCTGATCGGCGGCGTCGACCGAGACTTGTTGGAGACACAGAGCAGCGTCTTCGCCTACACGCCCGCCACCGACAGCTGGGTGAGCGTGGCGAGCCTGCCCGCCCCGCGCGCCGGCATGGCCGTCGCCACCGGCGCCGACGGGACGATCTACGCGATCGGCGGCTGGTCCGGCCGGATCGGCATCGGCTCCACGTACCATAACACCGTCTTCGCCTACACGCCCGCCACCGACAGCTGGCGCAGCGTCGCCGACCTGCCCGACTTCCGCCGCGACCTGGCGGCCGCCGCCGGGCCGGACGGCACGATCTACGCGATCGGCGGGTCGAGCATCAGCACCGCGCCCCAGGACACCGTCTTCGCCTACACGCCCGCTACCGATAGCTGGGTGAGCGTGGCGAGCCTCCCCGTCGCTCGCACCAGGCTGGCGGCCACCACCGGGGCTGACGGGACGATCTACGCGATCGGTGGCGGCGACACCGCCTTCGCCCTGGCGCCTGGAGCGGCGAGCTGGACGCAGCTGCCGAATCTGCCGAGCCGCGCGGGCCTCGCCGCGACAACCGGCCCGGGCGGCGTGATCTACGCGATCGGCGGCCAGGACGACACCGGCAGGTCGCAGGCAACGGCGCTGGCGTACTTCCCGTCGGGCGCGCAGTCGAACCCGGCGCCCACCACGAGCGGCCTGAGCCCCGCGGCGGCGCAGGCCGGCCAGGGCGGCTTCGCGCTGACGGTCACGGGCGCGAACTTCCTCGCGGGCTCGACGGTGCGGGTGGAGGCGGCCGGCGCGAGCACGACCCTCACGCCATCGTCGGTTGCGGCGGACGGCACCTCGCTCACCGTGACCATCCCGGCCGCGCTCGTCGCGCAGCCCGACACCCTGCGCGTGACGGTGGTGAACGGCGGGCCGGGCGGCGGCATATCCAACCTCCAGCCGCTGTTCGTGACGCAGGCGAGCACCGCTGCTACCGGCGCCAGCGCCAGCACGAGCGGCACGGCCACCACCGGCGGCGCGGGGCCGAGCACCGCCGGCAGCGTCACCGTGAGCGCCACTGGCGGCAGCGGGACCGTGGCCGTCGCGATCTACGACGCCAACCCGGGCAGCACGCCGAGCTTCGCCGCCACCGGCGCCTACTTCGACGCCTACGTGGCGCCGGGGAGCACCTACACGAGCGTGCAGATCGTGAGCTGCGCCCTGGGCGGCGGCAGCCAGCTGTACTGGTACAGGCCGCCGGCGGGCTGGATGCTGGCCTCCAACCAGAGCTTCGATCCGACGACGGGCTGCGTCACCGTCACCGTCGACGCCGGCACCACCCCGAGCCTGAACGACCTGAGCGGCACGCCGTTCGGCGCCGCCAATGCGCCGGCGGTGGTGGCGCCGGTGAGCGTCCAGAGCGGCGTGAGCGGGCAGCAGCTGAGCTTCAGCGTCTCGGCCACGAACCCCGAGCCTGGCGACCAGGTGACGCTGGCAGCCACGGGCCTGCCGGACGGGCTGAGTATCGGTCCGACAACCTTCGACCAGGCGAGCGGCGCGTGGGTCGCCACGGTGTCCGGCCGGGTCACGGCGCCGGCCGGGACGTACACCGCCAGCATCACCGCCGACGACGGCTTCAGCACCTCGGCGTCACAGCTCGTATTGATCGAGCTCGAGCTTGAGACCAAGCCGTCCCTGGCTGGCAACCTCATCGTGCTGAGCGAGGACAGCGCCAGCTGCCACCTGCAGCTCAACAACGGCGCGAGCGTCAGCGCGAGCAGCGCGGTGGCGGTGAACGGGACGAACGGCAGCGCGCTGTGTCTCAACAGCGCCAGCATCGGCGCGCCGACGATCACGGTGCAGGGCGGGGTGCGGAATAACCGCAGCACAGTGCAGGGGACGCTGCAGACCAGCCAGCCTGCCGTCGCCGATCCGCTGGCCTCCCTGCCCGTGCCTACGGCGCCGGACGCCGCCTGCCCGGGCGCGGCCTGCCCCGACGGCACAACGATCAACGGCAGGGGCACCGGCCGGCTGCTGCCCGGCACGTACACCGCGGCGATCACCGGCAACAGCGGCACGACCCTGTGCGTGGCGCCGGGGGTGTACGTGATCAGGGCGAACTGGACGCTCAACAGCGCAGCGCTGCGCCCGTACGGCAGCGCGGGCTGCCCGGCGCTGCCGAGCGGCACGAGCGACCCGGGCGTGCTGCTCTACTTCGCGCAGGGGCGCATCGTGGTGAACGGCAGCAGCGATCTCTCGCAGCTGCAGGCGATGGCCAGCGGGCCGCACGCCGAGCTGCTGTACTGGCAGGTGGGCAGCGAGACCGTGGCGCTCAACGGGAGCGCGAGCGTCGCGGGCGGTGGCTGGTACCAGCCGCGGGCTGCGCTGACCCTCAACGGCAGCACGCGCATCCGGGCGCCCTTTGTGGTGGCCGCCACCATCACCGTCAACGGCGGGACGTCGATCGAGGTGACCGCCCCCTGATCGTCGATACGCGCGGGGTGCGGGGCAGACCAGCCCTGCACCCCGCGCCTCGATCGCTCCGCGCCCCTCGGGCGCGAGATCGGCGTATGTTCGAAGCGAGTTCCGGCCCTATTGTCATCTCGATCGCGCGGTGCGGCGCGGCTGAGCTTGACCGTTGGGCCACACCCCTCCCGCGCCCTCGTCATCCCCTGAGCTGTTGCGTTCTTGCGATCATTTTGCCACGCTTTCGGGTACGCTGCATTCGAGCTCTCCTCGTTAGCATGGATCAGTGTGACTGAAGCTGAGACACGCTGGAGGCTCGAATGGACAGATGGGCGCAACGTGGACGATATGCGCTCCTCGTCGTCCTGACGTTCTCGGCGCTCACCTACCTCGCTGAGCGCGCGATCTATCACACCGTCATCGGTTTCGGCAGCGGCCTGACGAGTCTCATCACGCTGTTCGTCCTGCTGGGGATGGGCATCCTGCTCTGGCGCGGCTACGGCTGGCTGCGTTGGCCGCTTGGCGCCTATCTGCTCCTCAACGGCATGGGAACACCGCGTGGCATGGAGGAGGTGTTCGGCCCAACGCTCACGCCTCTGCTCAGTCTGAGCCTGCTGGTTGCCCATAGTGGCGCGGCGCTCGCGCTCTGGTTCACACCGGGGATACGCGCCTTCCTGCGCTCGCAGCGGGCACGGCGGAAAGCGCCCCAGAGCACCACGCTGTCCCCGTCGAGCTAGGCCGCAGCACCACGCGATCTGCTCACGCTCCATCGGCGGTTCAACACGGCGCTGGAGCCGACCGGCCGGGTCGGGCCGGTCTGGCATCCAGAAGCAAGAGAAAGGCTTGGCGAGATCCAGTGCCGCTCCCTCCGACCAGTGGCTGGTACAGGCTGTGAAGCCGCTTTCGCCACAGGCAGCGCCTGATAGACGTCCCAAATCCTGGAACCCTCGTGCTCCGAGCAACTCAAGCCATCCGTCGGCCGTCACGCATGCTTGAAATGCAAGGACCACACCGTGACCACGACTTCGCTGCACCACCTGTCACCCACCCTCGTCCGTCTGCCGGTCCTGCTCCTCTTCGCGCTGGCCCTGGTGTCGGCCACAGTGCCTATCCCCGCACCGGGGGCGGCTGGCGCGCTGCCCGTTCCCATACCGGAAGCACCTGGAGCCGCGCCGCTCAGCATCCCTGATCTGCCGGTCCAGCCTGCTGAAGCACTCGCCTTTGTCCCGAACCGGGGACAGACCGACCCGCGCGTCCGCTTCCAGACCCACGCCGCGGGTGCCGAGGTCTTCTTCACCCCCGCCGAGGTCGTGCTCGCCCTGTCCGGCAACGGTGTTGACACTTCTGTCGTGCGGGTGCGCTTCGACGGCGCCAACCCCAGCCCTGAGCTCGCGCCCGGCGCGCAGCTGCCAGGCGTGGTGAACTACTACCTCGGCCAGAACCGCGCCGAGTGGCACACCAGCCTGCCCACCTACGACAGCGTGGTCTACCGCGAGCTGTACCCCGGCATCGACGTGCGCTACGACGGGCCGGCCGGCGCGCTCAAGAGCACCTACACCGTCGCGCCGCACGCCGACCCGAGCGTCATCGCCTGGCGCTACGAGGGCGCGACCAGAGTACAGCTCGATGCGCAGGGCAACCTGCAGATCGCGCTCGGCGAGGACCGCGC
>ERZ777003.3762-NODE-3762-length-13996-cov-12.125672_pt1 | contig 13996 bp, 11 predicted proteins | sample MGYA00374956_ERZ777003 | MGnify/ENA primary metagenome ERZ777003 (study PRJEB29302, sample SAMN06268252) | bioreactor metagenome | isolation source: Joint BioEnergy Institute, California, USA | place: USA:Joint BioEnergy Institute, California, USA | collected... | reverse complement strand
CCGCCCACAAGGATTACAGCCAAAGGCTCCTCCGCCGGGACTTGAGCAGCCAGATGAAGAATGGTCCGCCCAATAAAGCCGTCAGGACGCCCACCGGGACTTCTCCCGATGTCGGCAGCGTTCGGGACGCCGTGTCGCAAACGGTCAGGAAGGCGGCGCCGAGCAGGAACGAGCAAGGCAGGAGCAGGCGGTGATCCGCCCCGAGCCTCATCCTGAGTCCATGGGGAACGATGAGTCCCACAAAGCCGATAGGGCCTGTCAGAGCAGTAACCACACCGGTCAATATCGACCCCGAGATCAGACCGGTTAGCATCAAACGAGTCACGTTAACCCCTCGTGCCGCCGCCCACTCCTCGCCGACTGCCATCAGATTCCACTCGCGCCCGGTGAGAAAAACATAGGCCAAAACCGGAAAAGTCACGGCGGCGAGCCACAAAAGAGTGCTGTATTCTACGGATTCAATTCCGCCCATAAGCCAGCGGACGATCGCGAAAGATTGTCCAAATGTCGCGAACGTCTGTAAGAACAAGATTAGCGCGAGGCAGATGCTGTTGATGGTGACGCCGGAAAGCAGCAATGTAAAAGACGACATCCGGCGGCCTTCGGAGGCAACAACAAGGACCAGCAGCAGGGCGAGGAAGGCCCCGATGAGCGCGCCAACCCAAATCGACGGAAAACCGGCAAACAGTTCCAGGCCGAAGCAGATGACGGTGACCGCACCGAGCGAAGCTCCGCTCGAAACTCCAAGGGTATACGGCGTAGCGAGGGCGTCGCGGAGCAGGGCCTGAAAGAGAACGCCGCAAACAGACAGGACGCCGCCTGCCATCAATGAAAGCAGGACTCGCGGAATCCGCGCCCGGAAAAGAATTTCACGATCTATCGAATCCTCGGTTAGAGCCGCTGTGTAATCAATCCGGGTCGACCCCACCAGAGGCGCAGTGACGGCGACGGCGAGCAGGACAAGCAGACAAAAAAGGATCGATGTCCAGAGCCGCCTACGTGTGACGGGCTTCACCACCATAAAGAATCCATGGCTTTCCGTGGGGACCGGTCAGAACGTCTGCTTCAACCTCAAACACGGACCGGATGCGCTCGGAAGATAAGACCTCAGAAGGAGGGCCCGCTGCTGCAAGGCGGCCCTTCCGCAGCATGATGACGCGATCGGCATAAGCTGCGGCCAAATTCAAATCGTGGGTCACCGTGATCACCAGCCGTCCTGCCGACGCCAGCTGACGAAGCAGAGCATAAATGGAAACCTGATGCCGCAAATCGAGGAACGTGGTTGGCTCATCCAGGAGCAGCACGGGCGTCGTCTGCGCCAGGGCTGCGGCGAGGATGACACGCTGCCGCTCTCCGCCACTCAGGAAACGGAAGTCGCGCGAGCGAAACTCCAGTGTGTCGGTCATCATCATCGCCTTTTCCACTTCCACATGGTCATCCGGCGCTTCGAACAGTCCATCGCAATAGGGAGAACGGCCCATCATGACAACCTGCTCCGCGGTGAACGGAAACTCGAGCCTGAGGCGCTGCGGCACAAACGAAACGAGCCTCGTGAAACTCTTCCTCGACCAGGACCGCACTTCACGCCCGTTGAAAAGGCATTGTCCTCTGTAGCCGGTCAGCAGCCCGGCCATGACGCTCAAGAGCGTCGATTTTCCCGCTCCATTCGGCCCGATGATTGCTGTCAGTCCGGGAGCAGAAAACTCGATTGAGATATCGGAGAGCACTTCCGACCGTCCGTAGCTCATTCCGACGTTGCTCAACGAGAACGCGCTCAAATGCCGGCCTCCGGATGAAGCATTCGTGCGAAGGCCCGCGCTGCCTCCACCACGCGAGGACCGGGAACAACGAAAATGTCCGATGCCACTGCGAACACGTTCTTCTTTTCGGCAGCCGGGATGCGGGAATAACGGTTCCACAGTGCGATCACCGACTTCTTGTGCTCCTCAGTGACGCCCTCCGTCTGAGCCATGTCTCCCATGTCGACGATGACTTCGGGGGCGCGGGCAAGCACTTCCTCGAGCGAAACTTTGGGGTAGGGGGCGAACGAATCGCGGAAGACGTTCTCTCCGCCGGCGATCGCAATCACTTCGTTCAGGTAGGAAGCCTTGCCCACTGCGACGAGGCCCGCCAGCGTTCCCGGATTGCGGCCGACGATGAACATCATGCGGCGCTTCGGGAACTTCGCCGTCCGCTCCTGGATCCGTTGAAGCTCCCTCCGGATCTCAGAAGTGAGAGCGGCGGCGCGGTCCTTCCGTCCGGTTGCCGCTCCAAGCTGCGCGATCGAGCTATAAATACCGTCGATCGTGTCATGCTCCAGTTCGAGCAGATTCAGCTTCATTGCGCGGAGCTGCTCGGCTGCCCGCGAGGGTGACTTCAAAAGAACGACCAGATCCGGGCGGAGGGAAGCGATCTTCTCGATATTCGGCCGCAGATAGGATCCAATCTTGGGGATCTGCCTTGCTTCCGCAGGGTAGTGGCAGAAGAAAGTGACGCCGACCACACGATTGCCGAGACCGAGAGCGAACAACATTTCCGTAATACTGGGCGCTGTCGAGACGATTCGCTGCGGCTGCGCCAGGAGCGGCAGCGCCGCCAGCAGTAAGATCAGTGCCCGCAAAAGTACTCCTCCATCAGCTCCAGCAGCCTGTCATTTTCTGCTGGCGTCCTGATTGCGAAGCGGATCGATTCTCCGTTCACTCCCGGCGTCGTCGTACAGTTCCGGACGAGGATCTTTCGCTCGAGCAGCCAGCCGCAAAGATCCGACGCGTTGCCATCGACCCAGGCGAAGATGTAGTTGGCGCAGGAAGGATGCGGGAGCAGCCGAGAAAGCGAGCAGAGCCGTTTGTAGAGCCGGTTCCGTTCCTCATGGAGAAAAGCCAGTGTTTCCTCCGCGTGGCTCCGGTCCTCAATTGCAGCAAGTGCTGCTGCCTCGGCGAGCACGTTCACTTGCCAGGGCTCACGTCGCTTGCGAAGAGCCGCGATCGTTTTGCGCGAGCCAATCAGCGCTCCGACCCGCAGGCCCGGCAGCGCGTAAAACTTCGTCAGCGAGCGGAGGACGAGCAATTCCGGGTAGTCCTCCACCAAAGGTCCCACGGACGCCATCTGGGTGAACTCGAGGAAGGACTCGTCTATGAGCAGAGGCTGTCCGCGGCGGAGGACTCGCGGCGACGGCGAGCCAAACGGGTTATTCGGCTGCGTGTAGACAAGCAAGCCCGTGTCGGGCCACTCCTCGGGCTGGTCCCAAGGCACCAGCTCCGCGTCCGGCCAGGCGCGGTGAAACTCGGAGAATGTCGGCACCGGAAGGGTCACGCGCGACTGCGGCTGTACACGCGCGTAGAAATGCAGGAGCTCGGTCGCCCCGTTGCCAAGGAGAATCTGATCCGGATCGACGCCCCATAGCTCAGCTAACCGCGCTGACAGGCGAGCAGGGGACTGCTCCGGGTAGTGGACGATCCGGTCGAGGGCGCTGCAGATTGCGCGGCGAACGGCGGGAGCAGGCCCGAGGGGATTGATGCTGGCGCTGAAGTCGATCACTTCACGCCAGTCCCATCCGCGCGCAGCGCAGATTGCGAAGAGATTACCGCCGTGCTCAATCTTCATTGAAGCACACCGCAAACGGCAGCCACCATCAGAGCGGAGGCGACATAGAGAATACGTCGCGTCTTACGAAAGATTCCCGGGGTCAGGGGATGGATCATATCGCCGATGTACTCCTTCTTGCTTGGCTTGCCGCCGTAGTAATTCAACCCTCCCAGGCGAATGCCGAGCGCTCCAGCGACAGCGGCTTCCGGATATCCCGAGTTGGGACTGGGCTGGCGCCAGGCGTCACGAAGAGTTACCTCAATGGAACGCCGGACATCGAAGCGCAGCAGCAGCGCGCACAACCACACCAGTACCGCCGCCAGGCGCGCCGGGATCAGATTCAGGAGATCATCCAGCCGGGCGGAAGCCCAGCCGAACTCCCGATACCGCTCGTTTCGATAGCCCACCATGCTGTCCAACGTGTTTACGGTCTTATAGGCGGCCATCCCAATCGGTCCGGCCAGGGCGAGATAGAACAGCGGTCCGATGATCGCATCGCTGAGGTTTTCAGCTACCGTCTCTACGGCCGCACGCAGGATCTCGGCTTCCTCGAGATGCGCCGTATCGCGTCCTACGATCATGGAGAGTTTTTCCCTTGCCAGCGCGATGTCCCCCGCGTCGAGACTCTTGACTACCTCTGTTGCTTCCAGGTCGAGACCGCGAATTGCGAGCAAAGTCCAGATCCAGTAGATGTTCGCCCACGGCAGCGTAAGCCTCACAAGCGTGCAGGAGATGAAGAGGCAGGATACGAGCAGCAGAACACCGGCCGCGCGAAGCGGCAGGCGGGTGCCGCGCAGAATCCCCTCCAGCTTCACAATCAGCCACCCCAGCCCACGGACCGGGTGCGGCAGAGAACGGGGATCGTTGAAGAGCAGATCCAGGCCCACTCCGATGAGCAGCTCCTTGGGAGTCACGCTCGTCATCGGACCCTCACGACAAGTACAGCTCCTCAAAGAGCGGGATATTGGCATTTGCCTCGAACCAGTCCGCCAGCCGGTCGTAGGCAGTTTCCCTGGATGGCCGTCCAGGGATGGGACGGCCGAGCAGTTCTTCGACTACGGCCGGGTCTTCAAGGGCGCCGTGCAGATAGGTGCCGATGCAGCCGTTGAGGCGGATCCCCTCGTCGTAGTCCTCGATCAGCGCGAAGGGTGTACAGCCCGGTGGGCGCTCAGTCAGTCCCATGTGAATTTCATAGGCACGAAACTTCCTGCCGGAGAGAGTCCGCGCCTCCACAACACGAATTGTCTTTTCACGCTCAAGAACGGTCGTCACTGGCAAGAAGCCAAGTCCTTCCGCCGAACGGGAGTCTGACTCCACTCCGTGCGGATCCTCGATGCTGAGGCCGAGCATTTGGTAACCGCCGCAGATTCCGAGGATCTGCGCGCCGCCCTGCTGCTGGCGTTTCAGCCACTCGTCCAGTCTCCGCTCGCGCAGCCAGTGAAGGTCGGCGATCGTGTTCTTCGTACCCGGAAGAACTACCCAGTCGAACTGCTGCTCCATGGGAGTGGAAACCCAGACGGCATCGGGCAGCAGACGGAAATCGGTGAAGTTCGACGTCCGCGGAAGTCGAAGGATGGCGATGCGGGGTCGAGTCCCGGCTTGCGGCCTTACCTCATCGAGCGACACGCTGTCTTCGGCGTCAATCTCGATATCGTCGGCAAACGGAAAGACGCCAAGGCACGGGCTGCCCGACCGTGCCTCCAGAATCTCGACTCCTTCCTGAAACAGTGAGCAGTCGCCGCGAAAGCGATTTACCGCAAAGGAGCGCACGAGCTTCCTTTCGTCTGGATCCAGAACACAGAAGGTGCCGATGACTGACGCAAAGACACCGCCGCGGTCGATGTCTGCGACGAGCAGCGCCGGCACATTCAGACGCTTCGCCAGCCCGAGGTTCACCAGGTCGGTCTGCTTGAGATTCAGCTCTGCGATGCTGCCTGCGCCCTCAATGACGATGTACTCGTACTGTGCCGCGAGCCTCTCAAAAGCCGCCAGCACGCGCGACAGAAGGAAGTCGAAGTGCACATAATACTCGCGTGCGGAGAGATTCCGCCAGACCCTCCCATCGACGATGACCTGGCTCCCGGTATGCGAGTTCGGCTTGAGGAGAATGGGGTTCATGTCGCTGACGGGCTCCAGGCCGCAGGCCTCCGCCTGTACGACCTGGGCCCGCCCGATCTCACCCCCGCCCCGGCACGGGTAGGAGTTCAGGGACATGTTTTGCGCCTTAAAGGGCGCAACACGCACTCCCCGACGCCGCAGCCACCGGCAGATCGCTGTTGCCATCCAGCTCTTGCCGGCGTGCGAACCCGTACCGCCGATGAGGATCGCTTTCGCCATCACCACTCCAGTCGCAATCCGCCTCGCAGACTTCGGGACAGATTGCTATAGCCCAAGACTTCCTGGTACCGTGTGTTGAGGAGGTTGTCTGCCCGGAAGAAGGGTTGAACGAACCGGTTCAGGCGATACGAACCGCCTGCGTAGACGTTCTGGTAGCCTGGATTGCGGTTCACGCCAAACAGGTCGGAGTCCTGCCGCTCTCCCATAAAGAATGCGCCGGCATGGAACCACCACCGGCGCGGCGCAATCGAGAGAGAAACACTGCCCGAATGCCGCGGCCTGCGAAGCAGTTCCTGCCCGAGGCCAGTCGAGATAGACGACGGAATGGACGCCGCCGTAATCTTCGTGCTCAGCAAGGTGTAGTTGCCGGAGAGCGTGAAGTAGCGCAAAAACCTGGACTGCGCGATGAACTCGAGACCCCGCGCCCGGCTGGCGTCGATATTGTCCCACGTCCCCAGGGCCGGAGGCGTCGAGCCGATAAAGACAATCAAGTCCCGGAAGGAGTTCTGATACGCCGCAATCTCAGTCCGCAGGCGCCGCCCGAACCATTCCTGCACGAGGCCCACTTCAAAACTGTCGGTGCGTTCGACCCGCAAATTCGGATTGCCGATGTAGGTGCCTTCCTGCGCGAATACCTGCAAGAGGGTCGGTTCCGTAATACCGCGCCCTGCGCTTACACGGAGAAACGTGGATGACAGCGGACCGTGTTCGCCGAACAACCGGATGCCGGCAGCCGCCCGCGGCGTGAGCCGGGTTCCGAAGACGCTGTTGCGTTCGAGACGGACGCCTCCCGACAGAGAGACTCTTCCGACGCTGTGCTGCTTATGCACGAAGATGCCGTGGTTGTTTCGGTCTACGTCGCGCTGCGAAATATTGCCCGCCTGCCGTTCGTACTCGTATCCGAAGATGAGGGAGCCTCCGGAATGCGCCCATGTACCCTGATAGTCCGCCATTGTGCGGGAAACGATGCTGAAGCCGGGGAATGCGGTTAGCTCCGTCGTACGAACGACGAGTCTCGTGCCGGGAGGCGCCGCTGCGGCGGAAGGATCTACGAGACCGACGAGGTGTACGCGCGGGACAGAATCGAAAGAATCGCGAACGAGGGCCGCCACTGTGTAAGGTCCGTCGGTAACGGCGTCGTTAAAGCGGTCGGTGGATCGTGAGTAGCCGAGAATTGCGCGCTGGACGAAGGAGGTGCTCCGAACATCGTCGATGCGAAGAGAGGCGGTGCTGCGCCGGTTCTCCCGATTCGCATCGTAGTCGATAATGCCGTATCCGACGCGGTTCGGCGAGCCGCCGATCCCATCGTAGCCGCGGTAGACACCTCTGATCTGCGTGGCGGAGGAAAGGCGGAATCCGACGTTGGCAGTTCCTGTAGTGTTGCGGTAGAAGTCGTTGGGAAACTCTCCGGCGGTGTGGAACTGCTCAGCGGACAGCGAATAATCGATCCGGTCCCCGCTTCCTCCCGACAGGCTTGTCATCCAGCGATCTGTCTTGAAGTTGCCGCGCTCATAGGTGAAGGAACCGCGGGGCACTTTGCGTTCGGGATCGCCGCGGCGCGTGAAGATCTGGATCACGCCGGCGGCCGCTTCGGCCCCGAACAGCGAACTTTCCGGACCGCGGACCACTTCTACGCGCTCGATATCGCCAGTTGTAAAGTGAGCAAAGTTCAACTCCCCGCCAGGGTCGTTCACAGGCATCCCATCGATCATCACGAGTGTTCCTGTGCGCTGTGCGCCTCTGGCAAAAACCTGGGTCTCCGATCCCTGACGGCCAAAGCGAGTGACATGCAGGCCAGGTATCTCGCGCAGCATGTCAGCGAACATTGGAAACTGGCGGTACTCCAGATCATCGCGCTTCACGATGCTTGCGGAAACGCCCGCTTCTTCCGGCGTCATTTCGCCTCGAACGGCCGAAACCAGGATCCGCTCAGTTACCCCCGCGATCGTTAACCGAATGCGAGTTTCACGACCCTCTTCGAGGACGAGACGGGCCTCTTCGAATCCGGGGGCTGATACCACAGCCAGGCAACGTGACAGGTCGTGAATGGAAAAAGAACCGGTGGAATCGGTGACTGCAGAGCGCCCGGAGCAAACGATTCGCGCTCCCTCCACGGGTCTTCCGGATGGATCTTCGACGATACCTTGCACTCCAGCCGCGGAGGCGGGAAGTGCAGCTACAAGCAGAGCAATTGTAGTGCGCATCAAGCGTTCTCCCTCGGAACGCACGGCGTGAGTACGAGAAGAGTCGGTCTCCTGACTCGCGGCTGGCCTGAATAGCGCGACCTTCCCACTGTTCGCAGTGGCCGCGCGGCCGTACTACATGCCGCTCACAGTTGCGGGGCAGTGGCGGATTTACACCGCCTTCCCAAGCACTCTTCCCACGCAGTGACGTGTTTGGTTCAGTTACCGCCGGCAATGAAGCAGGCGGCCATAGTGAGTATACCGCCTTTCGACTCGTCAGGGAAAATTTGTCTTACAAATGTGGAAACAGCGGGAGGAAGAAATGCTAAGCAGAAAACAATCGACTTACTACCGGATAGTAAAAACGATTTCCGGAGAGTATACGATTCGAAACGTAACCTGGCGAACCATCTAAGCGCTGGTGCCTTGCGAGGCATCGACACTCGCAGCAGCATGAGTTTGTGCGGGTTGCAGCGTGAACAGTTGCTGTCGTGAGGCGAGCCACTGAGCCATTTCTTGCTCTGATACGAGAAGATCGCGAAGTGTTGTCTTGCCGAGTATGTTTTCCAGCAGTCGCTGCACGGTTCCCCAGAGGTTTCTTAGCGAGCAGTCAGAGGCGTGCAAGCAGACTTTTTCAAGCCCTGCATGGCGCTCACAAAACTGCGGGCCGAAGAAGTTGCCGCCGAGGAGGGCAAGGACTTCGCCAACGTTGATCTGGTCTGCCGGCCGGGCAAGAGTGTAACCTCCGGCCTGCCCTCGAACGCTTTCCACCATTCCGCCGAGACGCAGGAGCCGCATCAGTTTCGCAACATTCGGTATTGAGAGGCCCTCTGCGCGGCTGATTTCCGGGATACTGCGGCTTTGACCCTCACCGCAACGAGCCATGTGAAGGAGGCAGCGCAGCCCATACTCTTCTTGGGCGCTCAACTTCATGGCTCTTATTGTAATCCCGGTTTGTCGCAGCGATTCAAAAAATATTTACATACTGTGAAGCTTTTTTGCGGAATTGGCGAACCCGCAGCTACTATCACAAAATATAACCAGGAACCGGCGTCGGGCCTCGGCGCAGCCGGTCTGCTAGACTGAGAGGTTCAGTAGAAGTTTCATGCCCTTCCAGATCACACGGATCCGGGAATTCATGGTTAGCCCGGCGCTGCCGCCGGAGCTTAGCCGCCTCAACGAACTCGCCCACAACCTTCTCTGGACCTGGGATCACAACATTCGCGGGCTGTTCCGCAGGCTTGATGCCAACCTTTGGAAAGCGTGCGGCCACAACCCCGTCCTGATGCTCGGGCGCATCTCGCAGTCGACCCTGGAACGGGCTGCTGCGGATGCCAGGTTCGTCGCCCTGTATCGCCGTGCGTGCGAGCGCCTCGATGCGTACATGCAGCAGGGCATTACGGATCCCGACGGGAAGCTGATCGCCTACTTCTCGATGGAGTACGGGCTTGTAGAATCGCTTCCCATTTATTCCGGCGGTCTGGGGCTCCTGTCGGGAGATCACTTGAAGGGCTCGAGCGACGCGGGTATTCCGCTGGTCGGCGTCGGGCTGCTTTATAAGAAGGGGTACCTCCAGCAGCATCTGAACCCGGACGGCTGGCAGCAGGAACGGTATCCGATTAACGACTTCTACACCTGGCCGATTACACTCGTCCGCACGTCTACAGGGGAGGACCTCAAGGTTACGGTAAAGCTTCCCACCGGGCCTGTCTGCATTCAGGTCTGGCGGATGAATGTTGGCAGGGTAGCCCTGTACCTGCTCGATACAAACATCTCGGAGAACGAGAACCCCGAGCACCGGGACATCACCGACCAGCTGTACGGCGGCGACATCCATACGAGAATTCGTCAGGAGATCGTTCTCGGCATCGGCGGTCTGCGCGCCCTCAAAGCAATGGGCCTCAATCCGACCGTCTTCCACATGAACGAGGGGCACTCGGCTTTTCTGGCGCTCGAGCGAATTCGCTGCCTGATGCAGGAGCACAACCTGACGTTCGAAGAGGCCCTGGACGCTTCACGCAACAACAACATTTTCACTACTCATACATCTGTTCCCGCGGGCATTGATCTTTTCGACGCCGGTCTCATGTATGACTACTTTCACGAGTACTGCAGTGAGGCCGGGATTACATTCGAGCAGCTTTTGTCGATCGGGCGGCGAAATCCGCAGGATATGCAGGAACGGTTCTCGATGGCCATTTGCGCCATCAAGACTTCTGCATACCGCAATGCGGTCAGCCGCCTGCACCGTCATGTCTCCCAGGAGATGTGGCAGGACCTGTGGCCGAAACTGCCCGTCTGGGAGATCCCGATCACCTCGATCACAAATGGCGTCCACCTCCCGAGCTGGCTGAATGGCGATCTGGCGCTGCTCTACGATCAATACCTTCAGCCGGACTGGCGCGAGCGCTACATGGAGCCCTCGACCTGGGATCTGATCAAGGACATCCCGAACCATGAGCTCTGGGAGGCGCACCGCAGGCGGAAGCGCAAACTCATTGCGTTCGTCCGGGAACGAGTGACGGCGTCAGCGATTAGCCGGAAGGCGTCTGCCGCCGAACTGCGAAGGCTCTCCGAGGTCCTCGATCCGGACGCCTTCACGATCGGATTCGCGCGGCGCTTCGCTACGTACAAGCGGGCGACTCTTCTGTTCCGGGATGTTGCGCGGCTGAAAAAGATTCTCACGAATCCGAAGATGCCCGTACAGGTCGTGATCGCCGGGAAGGCTCACCCCAAGGACCATCCGGGCAAGACGCTGATCCGCGAGATTGTGCAGCTTTCGCGCGACCCCGAATTGTCGAAGCACCTCGTGTTCCTCGAGGATTACGACATCCAGGTGGCGCGCGAACTCGTGCAGGGCGTGGATTTGTGGCTGAATAATCCGCGCCGCGGCGAGGAGGCATGCGGCACCAGCGGTATGAAGGCCGGCATCAACGGCGTGTTGAACTTCAGCATTCTCGACGGCTGGTTCGATGAGGCGTACGAAACATCCGGCGGCTGGGCTCTGGGGGATCGCGAGCCCTACAGCGAGGACCAGGACGAGATTCATTCCACCGGAATCCTCTCCATGCTGGAGAACGAAATCGTCCCGCTGTTTTACGAGGCGCGCGAAGAGGGCGTTCCGCACGAGTGGATGGAGCGCGTCAAACAGAGCCTCATGAATATCAGCCCGCAGTTCAATACCCAGCGGATGCTGAGCGAGTATATGACTCAGCTTTACGAGCCGGCTCATGCCGCATTCGTTCAGGTATCCAGGAACAACTTCGAAAGTTCCCGAGAGCGAGTGCGCTGGAACTCGGACGTGCAGCGGGTGTGGGACCGCGTAACGTTTGTGGAAATGGGCCCCGGACCAGAGCGTTCTGTATTGAGCGGGCGTCCGATACCGGTGCGAGCGGCTGTCGATTTAGCCGGCCTAGGCCCGCGCGACGTTCGAGTCGAAGCGGTCGTAGGGCGCGTCGGTGCAAATGGAACGTTGGAAGATACGACGGTGTTAACTCTGCCGCCGGTCGAGCAGCAGGGAAACTTGTACATTTTTGCGAAGGAGTTTGTCCCCCACCAGACGGGCAGGCTCGGCTACGCCGTCCGGATTAGTCCGAATCACTACGATGATCCGTTGACTCGGCCTTGCAACGCTCCGATCAAGTGGGGCTAACGCGAGGGGCTTGAGCTGGTGGCGGGGGCCGGGAATTGCTGCGCATCGGCAGCCCCCAAGCCTTGCCACTGGAACCTGAAGCCAAGGCCGGACGTTGTATGGTAGCAGGTGGGAGCTGATGAGCTTTTGCGGTTCCGTGGCTGAGAGGCTAGCAGGATGGGAAAAATCTTGCTAGATTCTGGAGCAAAAGCGTGGTACAAAATGGTTTGACGCACGCGCTGGTTCCGAAATAGCTGGGTCCTCGTCGGAAGCGCTCGCAACATCCCCCTTGATAACCATTCGTTGACTGCGACAGGTATATTACCTTCCGGCCGACGCGGTCAAGCAGGATGCAGTTGAAGGCAAAGATTCCTCTACCTCCAAGGAGACATCTACGCCATGGAGAGCGATCGTAAATACAGACAGCACGGCTACATGGACTCCGATCGCAGGTCCGGAAACGGACAGTCGCGGGAGGAACGGCCACGGCAGCAGGGCCCGAAGCTCCCGCTGGACGTGACTGGTCCCCGTCTGCCGCGTTTGGTGCAGACGATAGCCGCTTCCCGCTGCTATAACTGTTCCGTCACACTGCCCACAGGCACGGACTTCAAAGGGACTTGCCCGAAGTGCAATGCGGCTTTGCATTGTTGCAAGCAGTGCGCCCACTTCGAACCGTCGACCCGGTTCCAGTGTTTGAAGCCGATCCCTGCGCGCATTGCTGCGAAGGATCAGGCGAACGAGTGCGAGCTGTTCTCGCCTCGAGTCACCGTTGCACGCGATGCCGCACCCGGAGGAATCGCTGCCCCGAGAACTGCCATCGCCACGCCGCGAACTCCTGACGACGCGAGAGCCGCATTCGATAATCTATTCAAGAAGTGATCTAGTCCGGAATTGCCGGCAGGGAGAGCATCAGAATGCGGGTAGCGGAGCTTTGCGCCGAGAAGCGCTTTCGTCTTGTGGATCGGGAGATTGCGGATCCAGGACCGGGACAGGTTCAAGCCAGAGTCGAAGCGGTCGGGATTTGCGGCTCCGACCTGCATTACTTTGCAGAAGGCGGCATTGGCGACACTCCCGCCGTCTATCCGATGGTGCTGGGGCATGAGCCCACCGGCGTGATCCTGAAGACCGGACCCGGCGTCAGCGGTTGGGCGCCCGGGGACCGCGTGATTCTCGAGCCGGCTCTCTATTGCTACCACTGCGAATTCTGTCTGAGCGGGCATCACAATGTCTGCGCCAACATGCGATTCATGAGCTCTCCCGAGGAGCCCGGCTACTTCCGCGACGTCGTCAACCTGCCGGTAGAAAATCTGCTGCCCATCCCGTCGAACCTGAGCTTTGCGGAAGCCACCCTGTTCGAACCGCTCTCGGTGGTTCTGCATTCCATGCGGTTCGTCCAGCTTCGTGTGGGCGAATCGGCGGTGGTCTGGGGCGCGGGTCCGATCGGCCTGCTTACCATCGCGATGCTGAAGCTTTCCGGCGCCTCGCGCATCTGGGCGGTGGAGCCGCTGGCTCATCGCCGCGAGATGGCTCGCGCCATGGGAGCGGACGTTGTCATCGATCCACGGCAGGTGGATGCTGTACGGCAGATTCGCGCCGAAACGGGCCAGCGAGGCGTGGACGTTTCCATCGACTGCGTTGCAAAGGACGATTCCATCAATCACTGCCTGCATGTAACGCGGAATGCAGGCCGCGTCGTGGTCACCGGCGTCCCCTCCGAACTGCGAATCCAGCTCGAGTTCCACACGCTGCGCCGCAAGGAGCTGACCTTCTACAACGTGCGCAGATCCAACCATACCTCCGACAACGCCTTACGGATCCTGTCGGCAAATCCCCGGCTGTTCGCGCCGATGCTTACCCACACGCGCCCGCTCGAACAGATTCAGCCTGCGTTCGAGCTGCTGGAACAGTACGCCGATGGGGTTGGAAAGATCGTGCTCCAGCCGGGGGCGGCATAACCCCTCGCGCTGCGTCTGTGATTCTTACTGCACGACTGTCTGCGGACGAATAGGCACCGGCGGCCGGGGCGGGTTCGGGGTAAAGGCTTTGTCTTCCATGGCGGGGCGCCCGATCCCGGCTTTGCGGACGCGTATCGTGCCGCGTTCCGTCGCCAGCCGCATCTCGGGACCCGCTCCGGATTTGCCGGAAAGAACTCCGCCCTGCCCGCGAATATTCTCCTGAATGGGATCGCCATATTCGTTCTGGACAGCGCCCCTGTTCGTCGAAGCCGTGAGGGTGAAGGGGGAGTCCGGAAGCAGCGCCA
>ERZ777003.3761-NODE-3761-length-14002-cov-5.920843_pt1 | contig 14002 bp, 10 predicted proteins | sample MGYA00374956_ERZ777003 | MGnify/ENA primary metagenome ERZ777003 (study PRJEB29302, sample SAMN06268252) | bioreactor metagenome | isolation source: Joint BioEnergy Institute, California, USA | place: USA:Joint BioEnergy Institute, California, USA | collected... | reverse complement strand
CCCCTCGAGGCGTTCGAGCTCGAGCGCGCGGAGGAGATGCGTATCCCGGCCTAGCCCGTGGCGTGGGGATAGATCGCTGGGGGGCGATCAGATGGGGTAAAGGCCCCGGCCGAGTCGGCCGGGGCCTTTTCTTTGCCCGAAGGGCTTATGTTCCGGCCGATGTTGCTGGGCGTGGACGTGGGCGGGACCTTCACCGACGCCGTGCTCTTCGACGGCGCGGCGCTCCACACCGCGAAGGCGCCGACGACGCCGGACGATCAGTCGCGCGGGGTGCTCGCGGCCGTCGAGGCCGCGCTCGAGCGGGCCGGCGCCGAGGCCGCAGCAGTAAAGAGCTTCGCGCACGGCATGACCGTGGGCACGAACGCGCTCCTCACCGAGAGCGGCGCCCGCACGGCGCTCGTCGCCACCCGGGGCTTCACCGACCTGCTCGACATCGCGCGCCAGGATCGCCCCAGCCTCTACCACCTGTGCGAGGCGAGGCCGGCGCCGCTCGTGCCCGACGACCTGCGCTTCGGTGTCGCGGAGCGGATCGGCCCGGGCGGGGTGATCGAGCCGCTCGAGCCCGCCGGGGTGGACCGGGTCGCAGGGGCCGTGGCGGGCGCCGACGTGGAGGCGGTCGCGATCTGCCTGCTCTTCTCCTACCTCGACCCGACGCACGAGCGGCTGCTGGCGGAGCGGCTGCGTGCCGCGCTGCCCGGCGTCCACGTCTCCGCTTCGCACGAGGTCCTCGCCCAGTTCCGCGAGTACGAGCGGTGCTCGACCACCGTGATCGACGCGTACCTCTCCCCCCTGCTCGGCGCCTACCTGCGGCGCCTCGGCGAGAGCGCGCGCGAGCGCGGGCTGCCCGAACCTGACGTGATGCTGTCCTCGGGCGGCCTCGCGCCCCTGGCGGAGGCCGCACAGGCGGGCGCCTGGAGCGTCCTCTCCGGGCCCGCGGGCGGCGCCGTCGGCGCCGGGCTCCTGGCTCGTTCCGCGGGCGAGGACAACGTCCTCGGCCTCGACATGGGCGGGACCTCCTGCGACGTGTGCGTGGTCGACCGCGGCGAGGTACGGCGCACGGACTCGCGGCGGATCGCCGGGCGCGTGATCCAGCTGCCGATGGTCGACGTTCACACGGTGGGCGCGGGCGGCGGCTCGATCGGCTGGCGCGACCGCGGGGGCGCCCTGCGCGTGGGCCCGCGCTCGGCGGGCTCGGAGCCCGGCCCCGCCTGCTACGGGCGCGGCGGTACCGAGCCGACGGTCACCGACGCGAACCTGCTGCTCGGCTACCTCGACGCCTCCTCGCAGCTTGCGGGTGGGGTCGCCCTCGACCGCGAGGCGGCGGAGCGCGCCGTGGCCTCGCTCGCCGCCGAGCTCGGGATGGGCGAGCTCGAGACGGCGGAGGGGATCGTCCGCGTGGCCAACCAGGAGATGGTGCGGGCGCTGCGCGTGGTGACGGTCGAGCAGGGCGTCGACCCGCGCGATTACGCGCTCATGCCCTTCGGCGGCGCCGGCCCGATGCACGCAGCGGCGATCGCCACCGAGCTCGGGATCACGCGCCTTCTGTGCCCGCGCGCCGGCGGGGTCCTCTCCGCGCTCGGGATGATCGCGTCGGAGCGGCGCCGCGACACGGCGCGCACGGTGATGCTGCGCGGCGGGGAGCTCACGGGCGAGCGCATCGCCCGGGAGACGGCGGCGCTGCGCAAGTCGATCGGCAAGGGCATGGAAGAAGCGCGGGCGGAGGCGACGTACGAGCTGCGCTACCGCGGCCAGGCGTTCGAGCTCGCGATCCCGGGCCCGCTCGAGCCGGACCCGGCGCAGCTCGCCGAGGATTTCGCCGCCGCGCACGAGCGGCGCTACGGGTATCGCGACCCCGACGCCGAGGTCGAGCTCGTGACGATCCGGCTCGCCCTCGCGCTCGAGGCGGCGCAGCCCGAGCCGGCCGCCGCCTCCGGTGATATCGAGCGCAGCACGCGTCGGGCGCGGTTCGGGGGCGAGTGGCTCGAGGCGGCGGTGCTGCGCGGCGAGCCGGCGGCGGGCGAGCGGGCGGAGGGCCCGTGCATCTTCGAGCTGCCCGAGACGACCCTGGTCCTTCCGCCCGGCTGGCAGTCGGAGGTCGACGGCGCCGGGACGATCGTGGCGGAGCGCACGGCATGAGCGGCGGAAGGCTCGATCCGGTCACGCTGCAGGTCCTGATCGGGGCCCTGCGCTCCGCCTGCGAGGAGATGGGCGCCGTGCTCGTGCGGGCAGCCCACTCGGCCAACATCAAGGAGCGGCGCGACTGCTCGACGGCCCTCTTCGACGCGAACGGGGAGCTCGTGATGCAGGCCGAGCACATCCCGGTCCACCTGGGATCGATGCCGGATGCGGTCGCCGCAATCCGCGGCGAGCGGCACGCGCCCGGCGATCTCTGGATCCTCAACGACCCCTACCGCGGCGGCACCCACCTGCCGGACATCACGCTGATCTCCCCCATCCACGCCGGCGACGAGCTGATCGGGTTCGCCGCGAGCCGCGCCCACCATGCGGACGTCGGCGGACCGACCCCCGCCGGGATGCCCGCCGACTCCACGCGGCTCGAGGACGAGGGCGTCGTGATCTCGCCGCAACGGGTCGGCGATGCCGAGCTCGGCGAGCTCGCGCAGCGCATGCGCAACCCGGCCGAGCGCCTGGCCGACCTGCGGGCGCAGCGCGCGGCGAACCTCGTCGGCGCGCAGCGCGTGGGCGAGCTGGTCGAGGGCCATGGCGCCGAGCGCTTCACCGCGGCGATGGCCGAGATCCTCGAGTACGCCGAGCGGCGCACCCGCGCGAGCCTCGCCGAGGTGCCCGACGGCACCTACGAGGCCGAGGACGTGCTCGAGGCCGGGCCCGGCGGCGCAGAGGACGTCGTGCTGCGGGTGCGGGCGACCGTTGAGGGCGAGGAGCTCACGCTCGACTTCACCGGCACCGCGGCCCAGGTGGAGGGCAACCTGAACTGCCCGCTCCCCGTGACGAAGTCCGCGGCGTACTTCGCCGTGCGCGTGCTCGTCGATCCGGACGCGCCCCCGTCCTCGGGAGCCCACCGGCCGATCCACGTCGTGGCGCCGCCCGGGTGCCTCTTGAACGCGCAGCCGCCCGCCGCGGTCGCGGCCGGGAACGTCGAGACCTCGAGCCGCGTCGCCGACCTGGTGATGGAGGCGCTCGCCGGCGCCGTGCCTGCTCCGGCACAGGGCCAGGGGACGATGAACAACCTGACGCTCGCGGGTGACGGCTTCACCTACTACGAGACGCTCGCCGGGGGCCAGGGGGCCTGCGCGGATGCGGACGGGCCGAGCGCGGTGCACGTCGCGATGTCGAACACGCTCAACACGCCGGTCGAGGCGCTCGAGACCGAGTACCCCCTGCGGGTGCGCGAGCTCGGGTTCAGGCGCGGCAGCGGCGGGGCAGGCGCGCGGCGGGGCGGCGACGGGATCGTGCGCGAGCTCGAAGCGCTCGCGCCGATGAGCTTCACGCTGATCACCGAACGGCGCCGCCACCGCCCGCGCGGCCGGGACGGGGGCGCCGACGGGGCGCCGGGCAGGAACCTCCTCAACGGGGAGGAGCTGCCGCCGAAGGCGGCGGGCCGCTTGGAGGAAGGCGATCGGCTGCGCATCGAGACTCCGGGCGGAGGAGGTCACGGGGCCCCGGACGGGTGATTTCCCACCAATGCAACATCGATCACAAACTTGGCATTCGCAAGCCGCTTCCGTAGACTGCGAGCCCTCACCGGGCCTGAACGCCCCCCGAACTCCCTTGGGGCGACTGCAGGTCGGACCGCCTAGTAATCCGACTCCCCATCGACTAGATCAAACATGCCTATTGCCTTTAAAGAGTGGGCCGTGACGGTGCGTGCCCTTTCGGAGGGTGAACAGCTCGTCACCCTGCGCAAGGGGGGCATCCGCGAGGAGAACAAGCATTTCGAGCTCGAGCACGAGCAGTTCTTCCTCTACCCCACGTTCGACCACGAGCGGAACGACCTCGTCCGTGAGTCCCACCATCCCGAGCTGCGCCGTGCGCTCGAGGAGGGTGTGTGGCCCGACGAGGAGCCCCCGGCTCGCGCACTGCTCCAAGACGGTGGCATCCCGCAGCCCGACCGCGTCCGCATTCGCGCTTGGGCGGAGGTCGCCGACCATTTCGAGACCGACGATCCGCGGATCGTCGACGCGCTTTCGCCGTACCACGTGTGGACCCCGGACTACGCGCTGAAGCGCCTGCGCTGGAAGCGGACGCATCCGCTCCACGTGCTGCTGCTGCGGGTCTACCGGATCCCGCGCCCGGTCACCGTCCGCGTGAAGGACGAGTACCACGGGTGCCGCACCTGGGTCGAGATCGACCGGGATCTGCCGTTCGAGGGCACGCCGGTGATGGCGGACGAGGAGTTCGAGCGCGCCGCCAGCGCGATCCGCTCCCTCTGCAACGCCGAGCCGGCCCTGGTCTAACCGCGGCCTTCGAAGTTCCAACCTTTGACGAGCGCGTGCGCGCGGCCTCCCGCGCGCTCGTGCTCGGCATCGGCGGCGGCGGCGACGTCGTCGGCGCGCTCGCTGCCGTTCGCCACTGCGAGGCGCTCGGGACCCCCGCGCGCCTCGGCGGCGTGGCGTGGGAGCGCCTGCCGATCGACCCGAAGCCGGGCCCGCGCCCCGTCGCCGAGATCACGGGCGGGCGCCGGCTCGGCGAGCACGCGGTCCTCGCCGACGGCCGGACGACCACGAGCGACGGCGTCCTCTTCTCCGAGTCGCACGTCGCCGCTCACCTCGGCACCGAGACCGTCCTGATCGACATCACCGCCGGTGCTGTCGGCGCGGCCGAGGGAATCGCCGCGGCAACGGAGGAGCTCGATTGCGACCTCGTCGTGCTCATCGACATCGGCGGCGACGCGATCGCCGCGGGCGACGAGCCGGGCCTCGCGAGCCCGCTTTGCGACTCGATCATGCTCGCCGCCGGCCTGCGGCTGTGCGGGCGCATCCCCCACGAGTTCGCCGTGCTCGGCGCCGGGTGCGACGGCGAGCTCGAGCCCGAGGAGGTGCTGGGCCGCGTGGGCGCCCTCGCCGCCGCGGGTGCCTGGTCGGGTACTTGGAGCGTGACCCCGGAGATCGCCGACGAAGTCGAGGCAGCGGCCGCGAGCACGGGAACCGAGGCGAGCCTGCAGGTCGTCCGCTGCGCCCGCGGAGTGACCGGCGAGGCCGAGATCCGCGGCGGCAGGCGGACCGTCCCCCTCTCCCCGCTGGGCGCGCTCGCGTTCTGCTTCGCCGCCGAGCGCGCCGGACCGGAGCTGCCGATGGCGTCGCGCGTCGTCGACTCGACCAGCCTCGAGGAGGCGCACGAAGCGCTCACCTCGAGCGGCATCCATACCGAGCTCGCCTACGAGCGCGAGCGGGTGGATTCCTAGCTCCGCGCGGGCCCGGTCACGAGGCACGCCTCGCAACCAGCCGCATCCGCTTGGCTACGACGCGCTCGTTGCCACGCTGGTCGGCGACCACCGCCGTCGCGCGGACCTTCCGGACGACGGAGCGCTTGCGCAGCAGCTTCGCGCCGGCTTTCGCGAGGCGGATGCGCACCCGCCCGGTCTCCCCCGAAGGGATCTCGAACTTGGCCCGGCCGAGGACCACGCGCTTGGCGGGACCCTTCGCAAGCTGGAGCCGGATGCTGCCGACGCACGGACCGGACGCCTCCTCGACCGGACAGCGCAGCCGCACCGGCACCCTGCCGCGCAGGAGGCGGAGCCGCTTGCCGACGATCCGCAGCCGCGGCGCCACTCGGTCGTCGACACTCGCGGCAGGATCGGTGCCCGACCCGGCTCCTGGCGCGGGCCCGGACCCGGGATCAGGGGCCGGGGGCGCGAAGTCGTTGAGCAGGACGGTGTAGCCATCGGTCTCCAGGTCGCCCACGGCCCCCCGTGAGGCGACGACGAGGTCGGGAAGGCCGTTGGCATCGAAGTCCCCGACGGCCAGCGACACCGGACCCTCGAGGCCGGCGCTCACGGGCTCGGGGCTCGTCGGCGCCTCGGTGGACGTGCCGTCGCCCGAGCCGAGCAGGATCGAGACGGTCCCGTCGCCCCGGTTCGCCACGGCCAAGTCCTTCCGGCCGTCGCCGTCGAAGTCCGCGGCGACGAGGTCCTCCGGGCTGTCCCCGACCGGGACGCTCGCCTGTCCGAAGGGCGGGCTGAAGTCGCCGGTGCCGAGATTGTTCGCGAGCAGGACGCTGACGTCGTCGGACTCGGCATTTGCGACCGCGAGGTCGTCGACAACGCCGGTATCGAGCCGAGCCGAGACGATCGCCGACGGTGCGTCGCCGGCCGCCTCGGGGCTGGTGTCGGGCTGGGAGTAGGAACCGAAGGCGTCGCCGGGGCCCCGCAGCAGGATGCTCACGTCATCGTCCAGCGTGTTGGCCGTTGCGAGGTCGGGGACGTTGTTGCCCGAAGCCGCGAACTCGAAGCTCCCGGTTGCGATATCGGCCGGGCTGCGACCGAGGGGGCCGCCCAGCGCCGTGGAGGCCGTGAACTCCGCGCGGCCGAACGCGTCGAGGCCGTCGTTTCGAAACACCGAGACCGAGCCGCTCACCGGGATGCCGCCGCTGCCCGAATGGTGGCGCGAGGCCGCCATGTCGATGTCCCCGTCGCCGTCGAGGTCCTCGGCGACCACGCCGGTCAGCGTGAAGAAGCCGCCTGCCACGAACCCCCCGAGGAAGCTGCCGTCGCCCTCGCCCTCCCGGACGCGCAGGCCGCCACTGTCCTGGGCGATGAAGTCGAGGTGGCCGTCGCCATCGACGTCGGCGATGGCGATCTCGTTCGCGCCCCCGGCCTCGGTGTTCGCCAGGGCGAACCTGCCCGTGCCGTCGTTCTCGAACGTGTAGGTCTGGTTCGGAGACGAGCCCAGGAAGTCGATATCGCCGTCCTCGTCGAAGTCCCCCGTGGCCACGGCAGTGGCGTTCCCGATATCCGGGAAGTACGGGCTTCCCGGTGCTTCGTTGAAGTCGCCGGGAACCGCGAGCGCACTTGGCGCGGCCGCCAGCGCGATCACGCCGGCCGCGAGCATCATCCCCACCGGTCTCATGGCAACACCACCTCCGTGACGCGCGCGGCGTCCGTTCGCTTCGCGACGAACTCGGGCAGCATCGCCAGCGCCGCCTGCTTGGAGTCCGCCTCCACCGTCCACCAAATCCTGTGTTCGCCGTGCTCGCACGACGCAAGCGCCACGCTGTGACGCAGCGGGCTCTCGAAGCCGCGCCAGGCGGCGAACACACGCCTGCATTCACCCGGCTCATGGGCGTGTATGAGCACGAACCTGCCCACGGGGGCGATGATGGTTCCGCCGCCGCGGACGCGGTATCGGGGAACTCCCCGAATTCGTCTACGGTTGACGCCGAACGGAGATGGGCACCATCCGTGATCGAGTCCGGGGGCCTCGGTTCGTGGGGAGGCACGAGGAGCGAAAGCGCGTCGAGCGCTTCGCCGGGCCCTCCCGGCCGCGATCCGCCGTTCTGCTGATCAGCGGCGAGCCCGGAATCGGCAAGACCCGGCTCTTGGCGGAGGCGATCACGATCGCCGACGCGGACGGTCTCGTCCTCGACGGCCGGGCGAGCGAGAACGAGCACGACGTCCCGTTCGCGCTCTTCACCGATGCGCTCGACGACTACGTCGCAACGCTCAACCCGCGGAGGTTGGACTCGCTTGGCGAGGAAGCGATCGCCGCGCTCGGTACCGTCGTGCCATCCGTGGAGGGCGGCGCCCCCGCGAACCCTGCAAGCGCCGAGGAGCGCTTCCGAACCCACCGGGCGGCAGCGGGCCTGCTCCGCGTACTCGCCGAGCGCCAACCCCTGACGCTCGCCCTCGACGATGTCCACTGGGCGGACGAGGGGTCGCTCGAGCTGATCACCCACCTGGTCGAGCGCCCGCCGACGCCGCGGATGGCGATCGCGATGACGAGCCGCTCGGGCCAACTCCCGCGCCGGCTCGACGCCGCGCTGGCCCGGGCCCAGGCGGCGGGCCGGGCCGAGGTCATCGACCTCGGCCCGCTCGACGACGACGAGGCGCGCGAGCTGCTGCGAGGGAGGGTCGAGGCCGACGAGGTCGAGGCGGCGGTAAGGCTCGCCGCGGGCAACCCACTGTTCCTCGATGCGCTCGCACGAGCGGGCGGCGACCTGCGGAGGGTCGCGGGCGATCCCGGGGCCCCGCCGGGCGGCCGCGCGGTCCCGAAGCTGATCGATCGGCTCGTCGCGGCGGAGCTCGCCCGCCTGAGCGAGGAGGCCCGCACCCTGGCCCGTTCCGCCGCGGTAGCCGGACAGCGCTTCAGCATCGATGCCGCGGAGGCGATCGGGGAACTCGGCGACGAGCGGGCGGTCGAGCTGGTCGACGAGCTCGTCGAGATCGGGTTGATCGAGCGCGCGGGGGTACCCCGGCACTTCCGCTTCCGCCACCCGATCGTGCATCGCGCGGTGTACGAGCAGGCCCCCGAGGGGTGGCGGATCAGGGCACACTCGCGGGCCGCGGACTGGCTCGCCGAGCAGGGCGCAACCGCGTCGGTTCGCGCCTACCACGTGGCGATCGCCGCCAAGCCGGGCGACGAGGAGGCATTCGCCGTCTTGAGCCAGGCTGGGGCCGAGGCTGGCGCGACCGCCCCCCACGCCGCGGCCCACCACTACGCCGGGGCGCTGCAACTACTGCCCGAGGGTGATCCACGCCGCCTCGCGGTGCTCCCTCCCCTCGCCCAAGCGCTCGCCGCCACCGGCGAGTTCCAGGCGGCGCGCGAAGCCGCGAACGAGGCCCTGAGCCTGGTGCCACCCGAGCTGGGGCCCCTGCGGGCCCAGATCGTCGCCGCCTCATCGACGCTCGACCACCTGGTCGGCGAGCACGACGCCGCGCAGACCCGGCTGCTGCAGGCACTCGAAAGGCTGCCGGAGACCGCCACCTCCGAGGCGATCGAGTTGCAGCTCGCGCTCGCCGCCGACTGCTTCTTTCGCGGCGACTTCGACGGCCTGCACTCGTGGGCCGAGCGGGCGTGGCAGCGGGACCCGGGCACCGACGCGGGGACGCGCGCCGCGACCCTTGCGCTCCGTGCCTGCGGCGAGTACATGACCGACCGCGTCGATCCCGCCCGCGCCCACATGCACGAGCTCGGCCGATTGATCGCCGAGCTGGAGGACGCCCAGCTGGCCGAGCACCTGAACCTGATGACCTGGGCCGCGCTCTGCGACGTCTTCCTCGAGGAGTTCGAGCGCGCGCTCGCGCTGGCCGCCCGGATCCAGCGCATTGCCGCGGAGACCGGCCGGGCCGGGGTGCCGACCATGATGCGGATCGTCGCCGCCCATGCACACAGCTGGCAGGGCAACCTCGGCACCGCCGGGGAGCTGGTCGCCGACGCGATCGCCTCGTCCGAGTTGACGCGCAACCGCCAGTTCCTGGCCTGGGCGCTATGGACGTGCTGCTGGCTCGAGACACTGCGCGGTGACCTGCGGGCGGCGCGAGAGGCGGGCGAGCGGGCGGCCGAGACGGCCGCCGGGCTCGACGACCCGGTCTCGGCCACGGGTCATTGCTATCTCGCCGCGGTGCGGCTCGAGCTGGGCGACGATCCGGTCGCCTGCCGCGACCAACTCATCGAGGGTGCCGGCGGCCGCGAGCTCCCGCTCGTCGAGCGCGCATTCCGCCCACACTGGCAAGAGCTCCTTGCGCGGGCCGAGCTCGCCGCCGGGGACATCGATGCAGCGGCCGAGTGGGCCGCGGCGGCGAAGCGCGATGCCGAGGCGTTCGGGATCGCGGGCCGGCGATGCGAGGCGGCCCGGGCGCAGGCTGCGGTTGCGCTCGCCCGCGAGAACCCCGCCCAGGCGGCGGAACTGGCGCTCGCGGCCGCCGAGCACGCGCGCGAGGCGGGCCTGCCGATCGAGGAAGGACGCGCGCGGGCCCTGGCGGGCGCCGCCCTCCGCAAGGCCGGCGAGACGGAGGCGGCCATCCGGGAGCTCGAGCGCGCCCACGGCGAGCTCACCCGCCTTGGGGCGACCCGCTACGCGGACGAGGCGGCCCGCAGCCTCCGCGAGCTGGGCCGCCGCGTGCCCCGTCGCAGCGCGCGGGGAAGGGCCACTTCGGCGGGCCCGGCGGAGCTCAGCGCGCGCGAGCGCGAGGTCGCGGGCCTCGTGGCCGAGGGCATGACCAACAAGCAGATCGCCGCGGCGCTCTACCTGAGCGAGAAGACGATCGAGACCCACCTCTCACGCATCTTCGACAAGCTCGGCGTCAACTCGCGATCCCAGCTCGCGGGCCTGGTGGCACGCGAGCTGGAGTAGCCGCCGCTCAGCTCACGCGGATCGTGGCCTTGGCCTTGCCCTGGACCACGGCCTTGCCGCCGAAGGCCTTCTCCTTGACGATGAAGGTCACCTTGTACTTACCCGCGGCGCTGCCCTTGGCCTTGATGCGGAAGCGGGCCGGTCGGGAGCCCTGGTAGGCGATGCCCGGAAGGGAGACGCACTTCGGGAGCTTGAGGGCCTTGCGGGCGCTCTTGTTCGCCTTGACGCAGACCTTGATCGGGTTCGTGACGCCGACCGGGCACCAGGTGCGCGCGTTGGTCACCCGCACGCGGAACTTGGCCGCCTTGCCCGGCTTGACCTTGCGGGTCTTCGGGGCGACGCTGGGCTCGACGCCGCCGGTGCGGGACTCGCAGACGATCGGGTCGTAGGGGTCATCCGGCGCTCCCTGTGCGAGGGCGTGTGAGGGAATCGCGGCGAACGCGACACCAGCAACGACAGCGACACTCAAGAGCCTGCGCACCATTTACCTCCAGCGACCGGGTGGACGGCGGAAAACTTACGGACTCGGGCGCGCGCGGGTGCCGGTGGCCCCTAGGAGCGCGGCGCGGCGATGCCCGTCGCCTCGAGCCGGCCGCGCAGCACGGTGCGCTCGGTCACCGTCCACTCTCCGGCCTCGCCCTCGCCTGTGCGGCGCAGAGCGGCGTCGGAGGCGACGACGGCCTGGCCGCGCTCCTTCGCGAGATCGCTGAGGCGCGCCGCCTCGTTCACCGGGTCACCGATGACCGTGTACTCGAAGCGGGACTCCGAGCCGACGTTGCCCGCGACCGCCCGGCCCGCGGAGACGCCGATGCCGAAACCGATCTCGGGAACCTCGCGCTCGAGCCGCCGGGCCAGCGTGCGGGCGGTGCGGAGCGCATCGCCGGCCGGATCGACGACGGCGACCGGCGCGCCGAAGACGCACAGGGCGGCGTCGCCCTCGAACTTGTTGACGATGCCTCCCTCGGCTTCCACGACGTCGACGACGACCCGGAAGAAGCGGTTGAGAAGCCTCACCACCTCGGTCGGGGGCATCGCAAGCGCCATCGAGGTCGAGCCGGTCAGGTCGACGAAGAGCGCGCCGATCTCCCGCTCCTCGCCGCCCAGGCGGGTGCCGCCGCGCAGCGCTGCCGTGGCCACCTCGCGGCCGACCTGCCTGCCGAACAGGTCGCGGATCCGTTCGCGCTCGCGCAGGCCCTCCGCCATGCGGTTGACCCCGGCCTGCAGCAGCCCGACCTCGCTCGCGTCGTTGATCGGCACCTGCACGTCGAGCTCGCCCGCGCCGACGCGCTCCACGGCCCGGCGGACCATGTTCAGCGGGTCGGCGATCGCCCGTGAGGCGACCGAGGTCGAGAACCACCCCACGAACAGGGCCACGACGGAGAGGAAGACGACCGCCGCGGCGACCTTGTCCGTGTCGAGGTCGGACGCGAGCAGCGCCGAGCCGCCGACGACGAGCAGGCCGAGGAGCGGGACACCGGTCCCCAGGGTCCAGGCGAAGTAGAGGCGCGTGCGCACTCCGGGCGCGACCGGGCGCTCGACGGGACGCGCCGCAAGGGCGAGGGCCGTGAGCGGGCGCAGCGCCCGCTCCGAGAGCAGGTAGACGATCGCGAGCGTCGTCTCGGCGCCGAGCATCGCCGCCGCCGTGCCCGCGGCGATGTAGGCGAACGGCTGGTCGATGCTGACGGCGACGAACACCAGGCCGCCGACAGCCCAGGCTGTCGCGCTGCACAGGGTCTGGAACGCGGCGTGGCCCAGGGCGAGCCGGTGCTCCGCCTCGGTCGGCTCGCGCTCCTCGGCGAGCCACGCGTACGCGCGCTGCATCCTGGCCTCGGTGACCTTGGTGATCGTGGCCCCGGAGACGACGAAGAGCGCGGCCAAGACCGACCCGACGCGTACGTAGTAGCCCGTCTCGATGTCCGCGTCGAAATAGATCTCCGCGAGGAAGGCCACGGTCGCGAAGACCACGAGGACGCCGACGCCGTTGGAGGCCCAGCCGACCCACCACATCCGCCTGCGTGCGGCCTCGACGGCGTTCATGCCGCCACGGGCTCCCGCTCGCGCGCCCGCAGCGCCACCCGCGCTCCGTCACCGGGGGTCACCGTGATGTTGCGCCGCTTCGTCAGCGCCGGCCGGCCCGGCGCGGGCAAGACCTCGTAGCGGCGCAGGACGGCCGGCAGGACGATCCCCATCTCGAGCTGCGCGAAGCTGGCGCCGAGGCAGCGCCGCCGGCCGCCGCCGAACGGGATCCAGGTGTAGGTGCCCGGAGGCTGCTCGAGGAACCGCTCCGGGCGGAAGGCGTGCGGGTCCGGGTAGATGTCCGGGTCGTGGTGCACGAGGTAGGCGTTGCACACGAGGCATGCCCCTGGCTCGTAGCGCCACCCGCCGATCTCGACCGGCTTCTTGATCATCCGCGGCGCCGCGTTCGGCAGCACGGGCCTCCGGCGCAGCGTCTCCTGGATCGTCGCGGTGACGTACTCGCCGGTGCCGGCGTCCACCTCCTCGGCCAGCCGCGCGCGCACCCGCGGCTCGCGGGAGACCAGGTCGAAGGCCCACGCCAGGCTCGTCGCCGTCGTCTCGTGCCCGGCTACGAGCAGCGTCATCAGCTCGTCGCGAAGCTCCTGCCCCGACATCGGCGAGCCGTCCTCGTGGCGGGCCGCAAGCAGCATCGAGAGGACGTCGTCGCGCTCGCCGGCGCTCGCTCGCCGCTCGTCGATCAACTCGAAGAGGTGGCCGTCGATCTCCTCGCGCAGGCTCATGAACCCCTTCACCGATCCGACCCGCTCGAGCACGCCCTCGAGCCACTTCGGCGGCTGGCCGAGCAGCGTGATCGGCTTCTCGCCGTAGGCGAGGAACGTCGTCAGGCGCTCACGGAGCGCGTCGAGCCGCGGGCCCGGCTCGAGCCCGAAGACGGCGCGCAGGATGATCTCGAGCGTCAGCGCCCGGAGCCGCGGATGGAGGGCGACGACACCGCCATCCCAGCTCGCCACCTCGCGCTCGGTCACCTCTTCGACCAGCTCGGTGAGCCGCGTCATGCGCTCGCCGTGGAAGGCCGGAAGCATCAGCTTGCGCTGCTCCATGTGGGCGTCGCCGTCGAGCAGGATCACCGAGTTGAGGCCGACCACCGGCTCGAGGACCCGCGCGCCCTCGCCCGGATGCAGCACGTCCGCCGGCGCCGTGAACGCCCCCTTGACCTCGGCCGGATCGGTGATCGCGACGAACGGCGGGGTCAGCGGGAAGCGCACCGTGAAGCGCTTGCCGTAGCGGGCGCGCAACCGTTCGAAGTACGCGTACGGGCGCGACCAGAGGCCGATGCCCTGCACCAGCGAGGGGTACCTGGGCCCTGGGGGGAGGCTCCCGTTCAAGCGTGGGCTCCTTGCGGTCGACGCCACTCCCACCATCCTCCCAGCCCGGGCCGCCCATGTGTGACGCCCGTCACAGATCGGCCCCGTCCGCGAGAAGCGCGAACTCCGGCACGCACCGACTAACCTCGCGCCCGCGATGGCGTGGACCGAAACCGAGTCGCTGAGCTTTCTCGCCCGGCACGAGTCGAAGGACGAGGCCTCGGCTCAGCGCACGCTCGACGCCCTGGAGGACATGCGGCTGCGCCTCGAGGAGCGCTTCGACGAGGCCCCGGGCGGGATCACCGTCGTCATCCACCCGACGCCCGCGTGGCTCGCCGCCGCGCACCCCTTCCTCCCCGCCGCCCGGCTCGCGGCCGCGCGACGTGACGGTA
>ERZ777003.3760-NODE-3760-length-14002-cov-11.311537_pt1 | contig 14002 bp, 13 predicted proteins | sample MGYA00374956_ERZ777003 | MGnify/ENA primary metagenome ERZ777003 (study PRJEB29302, sample SAMN06268252) | bioreactor metagenome | isolation source: Joint BioEnergy Institute, California, USA | place: USA:Joint BioEnergy Institute, California, USA | collected... | reverse complement strand
CCGCCGGTCGTCACGATCATGGGCCACGTCGACCACGGCAAGACGTCGCTGCTGGACGCGATCCGCTCGACCGAGGTCGCCGCCAGCGAGGCCGGCGGCATCACCCAGCACATCGGCGCCTACCAGGTCCACCACGCCGACAGGACGGTCACGTTCCTCGACACGCCGGGCCACGAGGCGTTCACCGCGATGCGCGCCCGCGGCGCGAAGGTGACCGACATCGCCGTGATCGTCGTCGCCGCCGACGACGGCGTCAAGCCGCAGACGCAGGAGGCCGTCGACCACGCGAGGGCCGCGGGCGTGCCCATCCTCGTCGCGGTCAACAAGATCGACAAGCCCGACGCCCAGCCCGAGCGCGTCCGCACCGAGATGACCCAGCTCGGCCTCCAGCCGGTCGAGTGGGGCGGCCAGACCGAGTTCGTCGACGTCTCGGCCAAGACCCGCCAGGGCCTCGACGACCTGCTCGACACGATCCTCGTCATGTCCGAGGTCGAGGAGCTGAAGGCCAACCCGAGGGCGGAGGCCTCCGGCGTGGTCGTCGAGTCCAAGCTCGACCCGGGCCGCGGCGCGGTCGCGACGCTGCTGATCCAGCGCGGCACGCTGCGCGTCGGCGACGCGCTCGTCGCCGGCCCCCACTGGGGCAAGGTGCGCGCGATGTACGACTTCCTCGGCAACCGCGTCAGGAGGGCGCAGCCGGGCGAGCCGGTCGAGATCCTCGGCTTCGACTCGGTGCCCGAGGCGGGCGAGTCGGTCCGCGTCGTCGAGAACGACCGCAAGGCCCGCCAGCTCGCGGGCGAGCGCGCGAACCGGCTCAAGACCGAGGCGCGGGCGCGCCGCCAGAGCAAGCGGGTCACGCTCGAGGACATCTTCAGGAGCGACCTGAAGGAGCTCAACCTCGTGCTCAAGGCCGACGTGGCCGGCTCGCTGGAGGCGATCGAGGACGAGATCGCGAAGCTGCCGCAGGACGAGATCGCGGTCAACGTCGTCCACCGCGGCGTCGGCGGCGTCAACGAGTCCGACGTCATGCTCGCCGCCGCCTCCGACGGCCTCGTGCTCGCGTTCAACGTGCGCCCGGTCGGCGACGCCGCCAGGGTGGCCGACCGCGAGGGCGTCGAGATCCGCGCCTACTCGGTCATCTACCGCGCGATCGACGACCTGCGCGCGGCGATGGAGGGCATGCTCGAGCCCGAGGAGGTCGAGGACCAGATCGCGACGATCGAGGTGCGCCAGATCTTCCGCGCCTCGAGGATCGGCACGATCGCCGGCTCCTACGTCAGGGACGGCAAGGTCACGCGCGGCGCGAAGGTCCGCCTCGTGCGCGACGGCACCGTCGTCTACGACGGCGAGATCGCGTCGCTCAAGCGGTTCAACGACGACGTCAGGGAGGTCGCCGCCGGCTTCGAGTGCGGCATCGTCCTGAGGGACTTCGGCGACATCAAGGAAGGCGACGTGCTCGAGGCGTACACGACCCGCAAGGTCGAGCGCGAGCTCGCCTGAGATGGGCGGCGGCTTCGTCGCCGTGCTGGTGATCGACGTGCATTTCCCGCAGGCGGGGAGCTTGAAGGCCAAGCGCAAGGAGCTGTCGTCGCTGAAGGCGCAGCTCCACCAGCGCCTCGGCTGCGCGGTGGCCGAGACCGGCCACCGGGACCGCTGGCAGCGCGCCGAGCTGACGGCCGCGCTCGCCGGCGGCTCCCTGCGGGAGGTCGAGGCCGCCGCCGACCGCGTGCAGCGCTGGCTCGACGAGCAGCTGCCGCAGGGCGTCTCCGTCCGGCGGCACCTCCTGTCGACCGGCGACCTGGAGGGCGCCGCATGGTGAGCGGCGATCGTGTCAGCGCGCGACGGGCGCGGCGGATAGGATGAGCGGCAGTCGCATGCGCCGCGTCGACGAGGCGGTCCGGGCCGTCCTCAGCGACGCCATCACGCTGCAGCTGAAGGATCCGCGCGTCGGGTTCGTCACCGTGACCGCCGTCAGGACAAGCACAGATCTGCGCCACGCCAAGGTCTACGTGAGCGTGCTCGGCGGCGAGCAGGAGCGCGCCGAGTCGATGGCGGGGCTGCAGTCCGCGATCCCGTTCCTCCAGCGGCGCGTCGCGAGCGAGCTGCGGCTCAAGCACACGCCCGCGATCGCGATCGCCTACGACGACTCGGTCGACCGCGGCATGCGCATCCACGAGCTGCTGCGCGCCGAGGAGCAGCGCGGGGCGCCCGCCCCGGCCGACCGCGAGGACGACGCCGCCGCATGAGCGCGATCGACGGCAGGCGCGCGACGCGCTCGGAGGTGCTGGACGAGCTCCGCAACGCGGAGAAGTTCCTGCTCGTCACGCACGAGAACCCCGACGGCGACGCGCTCGGCTCGCTCGTCGGCATGCACGGGATCCTGCGCGAGCTCGGCAAGGACTCGATCATGTTCATCGACGCCGCCGAGTTCCCGCTGCCGCACGAGTACCGCTTCTTCTCGCTCGACGGCCTCCAGAGCGTGACGCCGCCCGACCTCGAGGAGCGGACGATCGTCTTCCTCGACTGCGGCAACATCGACCGCAACCCGGCCGAGGCGCTCAAGTTCGAGCACGCCCGCATCCTCAACCTCGACCACCACCACGACAACACCCACTTCGGCACCGTCAACCACGTCGTGCCGGAGGCGTCGTGCACGGCCGAGATCGTCTGGGACCTCATGCGCGGCCTCGGCGTCCAGCCGACGCGCAGGATCGCCGAGGCGCTCTACGTCGGGCTCGTGACCGACACCGGCAAGTTCATGTACGAGAACACGAGCACGCGGGCGCACGTGATGGCGGCCGAGCTGATCGAGGCCGGCGTCGAGGTCCACGAGATCTACCGCCGCATCTACGAGGGGATCCCGTTCGGCAAGCTCGCGCTGCTCGCGCGCGGCCTGTGCCGGGTCGAGCGCTACGACGGCGGCGCGCTGACGCTCACGCGCCTGACCGCCGAGGACTACCGCGAGTCGGGCGCGGAGGAGAACTACTCCGAGGGCGTCGTCGACCATCTCCGCTCGGTCGAGGGGACCGCCGTCGCCGCGCTCGTGCGCGACCGGATGGGCGCCGGCCAGGAGGGCCAGCGCAAGGTCTCGCTGCGCGCCAGCGACGACCGCGTCGACGTGTCGGTGATCGCGCGCGCCCAGGGCGGCGGCGGCCACCGCCAGGCGGCCGGCTTCTCGACCGTGCTGCCGTGGGACGAGCTCGTCGCCTTCCTGCGCGGCGAGGTCCAGCGCCAGCTGTAGGCCACCGCGTCGCCGTGGCCGGCACGGACGCAGACCCGAAGGGCGGCGTCGACCCCTCGCGGGGCGCGGACGCCGCCGGTCGCGGCGGGCGCGCGCCGATCGACGGGGTCATCCTGTTCGACAAGCCGGCCGGCGTCACCTCGCACGACGTCGTCGCCCAGGTCCGCCGCCGCTTCCCGCGCCGCAGCGCGAGGGTCGGCCACGCCGGCACGCTCGACCCGTTCGCGACCGGCCTGCTGCTCGTGCTCGTCGGCCGCGCGACCCGCGTCCAGCGGTTCCTCATGGGGCTGCCGAAGACCTACGACGTGCTCGCCCGCTTCGGCGCCGTCTCCGACACCGGCGACCGCGACGGCAGGATCGTCGCGACCGGCCGCGTCCCGACCGGCGACCTGCCGCTGCCGACCGGCGTCGTGCGCCAGCGGCCGCCGGCCTACTCGGCCGTCAGGGTCGACGGCGAGCGCGCCTACGCGCGCGCCCGCCGCGGCGAGGCGGTCGAGCTGCCCGAGCGGGAGGTGACCGTCTACCGCTTCGACGAGCTGTGGCGCGACGAGGACGGGGCGCGGCGCGCCTTCCGCATCCGCTGCAGCGCCGGCACGTACGTCCGCAGCCTCGTCGCCGACCTCGGCGACGCCTACTGCGAGGAGCTGCGCCGGACCGCGATCGGCCCCTTCTCGGTCGCCGACGCCGACCCGGAGCGGATCGTCCCGCTCGCGGAGGCGCTCGCCTTCCTGCCCGAGCGGCGGCTCGCCGGCGCCGCCGCCCGCCGCGCCCGCCACGGCGGCGCGGTGGCCGGCACGGGGGAGGAGGACGGCCCGACGCGCCTGACCGACGGCGACGGGCTGATCGCGATCGCCGAGCCGCGCACCGGCCCCGACGGGGCGCCGCTGCTGCGGCCGGTCGTCGGCCTGCGCGGGTGAGTTGCGGCCGAGCCGCCCGGGCCTCATCTAGTCTTCCGCGCCATGCAGGTCACGTGGCTGCCCGACGTCGCGCCGCGGCCGCGCCGCGTCGCCGTCGGCGAGTTCGACGGGGTCCATCTCGGCCATCGGGCCGTCATCGCGGGCGCCGACACGGTCCTCACGTTCGAGCCCCATCCGCTCGCCGTGATCCGCCCGGAGGCCGCGCCGAAGCTGCTCACGAGCCTCGAGCTCAAGGCGCAGCTGCTCGCCGACCTGGGGGTGAGGGAGCTCGTCGTCATCCCGTTCGACCCGGAGTTCGCGCGCCGCAGCGCGCGCGACTTCATCGACCACGTGCTCGTCGAGCGGCTCGGCGCCACGCACGTCTCGGTCGGCGACAACTTCCGCTTCGGCCACGGGGCGAGGGGCGACCCGGCGCTCCTGCGCGCCGACGACCGCTTCGAGACGCGCGTCGTGCCGCTCGTCGAGGTCGAGGGGGAGGTCGTCTCCTCGTCGCACATCCGCGGGCTCGTGCTCGCCGGCGACGTCGAGACGGCGCGCGCGTTCCTCGGCGGGCCGTTCCGCCTGCGCGGCAAGGTCGCCCACGGCGACAAGCGCGGGCGGACGCTCGGCTTCCCGACCGCCAACCTCGTGCCGGACCCGGCGCTCGTCTGCCCGGGCCACGGCGTCTACGCCGCCCGCGTCGCGATCGCCGGCGAGGAGCCGCCGCGCTGCGCGGCGGTCAGCGTCGGCGTGCGGCCGACCTTCGAGACCGGCCGCGGGGTGCTCGTCGAGGCGTACCTCATCGACTTCGACGGCGACCTCTACGACCGCACGATCACGGTCGAGTTCCTGCGCCGGCTGCGGGGCGAGCAGCGGTTCCCGTCCGCCGAGGCGCTCGTCGCGCAGATGCACCGCGACGTCGCCGCCGCGCAGGCGGTCTGCGCAGGGGATTCTGCTACGGTACCCGGCCGATGACGACCCTCACGAACGAGCGCAAGCGCGAGCTGATCGCCAAGTTCGGCAGGCACGAGAGGGACACCGGCGCCGCCGAGGTCCAGATCGCGCTGCTGACCGAGCGCATCAACGACCTCACCGAGCACCTGCGCACCCACAAGAAGGACCACCACTCGCGTCGCGGCCTGCTCAAGCTCGTCGGCCGCCGTCGCCGCTTCCTCAACTACCTGCAGCGCAAGGACCTCGAGGGGTACCGCAGGCTCGTGAGGGAGCTCGGGCTGCGCAGGTGAGCGTGCGCGTGCTCGCCGCGGGCACGCCCGTGCCGTCCTTCTCGCTCGCGCGCGAGGACGGCGGGACCTTCACCGACGAGGACCTGCGCGGCAGGACGACGGTCCTCGTCTTCTACCCGTTCGCGTTCAGCCCGGTCTGCACCGACCAGCTCAACCTCTACGAGGAGGTGCTGGACGAGATCCGCGCCCACGGCGCCGACATCTACGGCGTCTCATGCGACTCGACCTGGGCGCAGCGGGCGTTCCGCGCCCAGCTCGGCGTCTCGATCGAGCAGCTGTCGGACTTCGAGCCCAAGGGCGCGACCTGCCGCGCCTTCGGGGTGCTGCACGAGGGCGGCTTCCCGCAGCGGGCGCTCGTGATCGTCGGGCCCGACGGCGTCGTGCGCTGGAGCTACCAGGCGCCGTCGCCGGGCGACCTGCCCGGCGCGAACCTCATCTTCGACGGCCTCGCCGCCGCGGCGGCCGCCTAGGCGCCGGCGATGGGGGGCCTCGGCAGCGCGCCGCTCCCGCCGCTGACCGCCGACGACCACGTCACCGGCCCGGCCGACCGGCCGCTGGCGATCGTCTACGCCGACTTCGAGTGCCCGTACTGCGCGCTGCTGGACCTGCGGCTGCGCCGGATCGGCGCCCGCTGGGCGCTGCGCCACTTCCCCGTCAGGTCCAAGCACCCGCGCGCCTGGGCGGCCGCCTGCGCCGCCGAGGCGGCCGGCCTGCAGGGCCGCTTCTGGGAGATGCACGCGGCGCTGCTGGCCGACCAGGGCCGGCTGGAGGACCCGCACCTGTGGGAGCGCGCCGAGCGGCTCGGGCTCGACGTCGCCCGCTTCGACGCCGACCGCCGCTCCGAGGCGGTCGCGGCGCGCGTGACGCGCGACTTCCGCGGCGGCGTGCGGGCCGGCGTCGTGACGACGCCGACGGTGTTCGTCGACGGCGTCGCCCACCCCGGCGTGCCCGACGACGCCGTGCTCGCGCGGCTGGCGTAGCGGTCCGGCGACCTCCGTCCCGCAGCCCCCGCGATGCGAGGACGGCGGGACGGTGCTCGAGCGTCGGCGCGGGGACGCGACGGCGGCGTGCGGCGGCCGCCCGCGGCGGGAACGCTACGATGACGGGGTTCGGTACAGAAATGATGCAAAGCACTCCGCCAACCGACGGGCGGAGCAGAAGGGAACACCTACATATGTCTGACGCCGTTACGCGTCTGTCCGTGGAGATCGCCGGCAGGGAGATCTCGTTCGAGACTGGCAAGATGGCCAAGCAGGCCTCCGGCGCAGTGGTCGTCCGCGCGGGCGACACGATGGTCCTGTCGACCGCGACCGCGGGCAACGTCCGCGACGTGGACTTCCTCCCGCTGACGGTCGACGTCGAGGAGCGCATGTACGCCGCCGGCAAGATCCCCGGCTCCTTCTTCAAGCGCGAGGGCCGCGCCGGCGAGAAGGCGACCTTGACGGCGCGCATGGTCGACCGGCCGATCCGGCCGCTCTTCCCGAAGGGCTGGCGCCGCGAGACCCAGCTCGTGACGCTGACGCTGTCGGTCGACCACGAGAACCCGTACGACGTGCTCGCCATGAACGGCGCCTCGGCGGCCCTGATGGTGTCCGACATCCCGTTCCCGATGCCGGTCGGCGCCGTCCGCATCGGCAAGGTCGACGGCAACTTCGTCATCAACCCCCACGAGGCCGACCTGCTCGACAACACCGACCTCGACCTCGTCGTCGCCGGCACCGAGGAGGCGATCCTCATGGTCGAGGCCGGCGCGAACGAGATCCCGGAGGCCGAGATCCTCGACGCGCTCGACATCGCCCACGGCGCGATCAGGAAGCTCTGCGCGCTCCAGTGGGAGCTGGCCGAGCTGGCCGGCAAGGAGAAGCAGGAGGTCGAGGAGCCGCAGGTCGACGCCAGGCTGCTGAGGCAGATCCAGAGGAAGTTCGGCAGGAGGCTCGACGCCGCCACCCAGGTGGAGGACAAGCTCGAGCGCCAGGAGGCGACCCAGGCGGTCGAGGAGGCCGTCTTCGAGGCGTTCCTCGACGACAAGGAGGACCTCGAGCGCCGCGCCGCGATCCAGCTCGCGTTCGACAAGCTCGAGAAGCAGATCATCCGCGAGCGGATCGCCGTCAGGAAGAAGCGGCCCGACGGCCGCAGGGCGGAGGAGATCCGGCCGCTGTCGATCGAGGTCGGCGTCACGCCGCGCACGCACGGCTCGGCGCTGTTCACGCGCGGCCAGACGCAGGCGCTGTCGACCGTCGCGCTCGGCACCACGCGCGAGGAGATGCGGCTCGACACGCTCGGCCTGGAGACGAGGAAGTACTACTTCCACCACTACAACTTCCCGCCGTTCTCGGTCGGCGAGGCGGGCTTCATGCGCGGCCCCAAGCGCCGCGACATCGGCCACGGCGCGCTCGCCGAGCGGGCGCTCGTGCCGATGGTCCCGGACGTCGAGGACTTCCCGTACACGATCCGCGTCGTGTCCGACATCCTCGAGTCCAACGGCTCCTCCTCGATGGCCTCCGTCTGCGGCTCGTCGCTGTCGCTGATGGACGCCGGCGTGCCGCTCAAGCGGCCGGTCGCCGGCATCGCGATGGGCCTCATCAAGGAGGGCGACGACTACATCATCCTGTCCGACATCGCCGGCGTCGAGGACCACCTCGGCGACATGGACTTCAAGGTCGCCGGCACCGAGCGCGGCATCACCGCGCTCCAGATGGACATCAAGATCACCGGCGTCACCTTCGACATCCTGCGCGACGCGCTCGCCCAGGCCAAGAGGGGCCGCCAGTTCATCCTCGCCAAGATGGCCGAGGTGATCGACCGGCCGCGGCCGGAGCTGAGCAAGTGGGCGCCGCGGATCACGACGGTCCAGATCGACCCGGACAAGATCGGCCTCCTGATCGGCAAGGGCGGCGAGACGATCCGCGGCCTGTCGGAGGAGTTCGACGCCCAGATCGACGTCAACGACGACGGCCAGGTGCTCATCTACGCCGCCAACGGCGAGCTCGGCGACGCGCTCGCGGAGCGGATCCGGTCGATGACCAAGGAGGTCGAGATCGGCGACGAGTTCCAGGGCAAGGTCGTCAAGACGACGACGTTCGGCGCCTTCGTCGAGCTGTCGAAGGGCACCGACGGCCTCCTGCACATCTCCAACGTCGCGCCCGGCCAGCGCGTCTCGACGGTCGAGGAGGTGCTCAACAAGGGCGACGAGGTGCGCGTCCGCGTCGTCGAGGTCGACCGCGAGCGCGGCCGCATCGGCCTGCGGCTCGCCGAGGACCCGGAGATCGCCGGCAAGACGACCGAGGAGCTGACCGCCGTCGGCACCGGCAACGGCGGCGGGGGCGGCGGCAGCAGCGCCGGCCGCCCGCCGCGCGAGCGCGGCGCCCGGCGCAGGAACGGCCGCGGCGGCCGCCGCGGCCGCGACCGCGACCCGGACCGGGGTTGAGCGCCGCGCCCGGCCAGCAGCCCGGCCGCGCCCGGCGCCGCCCGGCGGGGCGCGCGAGCACCCGGACGGGGCGGCGCCGTGGCTGACCACCGCATCACGACGCTCGACAACGGCGTGCGGATCGTGACGGAGGCGATGCCCTCCGTCCGGTCCGTCGCGCTCGGCTGCTGGATCGGCACCGGCTCGCGCGGCGAGCGCGACGAGGAGGCCGGCCTGTCGCACCTGATCGAGCACCTGCTGTTCAAGGGCTCGAGCAGGTACGGGTCGCTGGAGATCGACCAGATCTTCGACGGGATGGGGGCCGAGCTCAACGCCGGCACCGGCAAGGAGACGACGTCGGTCTACTCGCGCGTGCTCGACGCCCACCTCGAGCGGGCGTTCGACGTCATGAGCGACATGGTCTTCGCGCCGCGGTTCGAGGACGTCGACGCCGAGCGGGAGGTGATCCTCGAGGAGATCGCGATGTACGAGGACGACCCGCAGGACAAGGTCTTCGACGTGCTCGGCGCCGCGATCTTCGGCGACCACCCGCTCGGCCGGTCGATCATCGGCTCGGCCGACGTCGTCGCCGGCACGCCGGTGGAGGCGATCCGCCGCTTCCACGCCAGCCGCTACGTCCCGTCCAACGTCGTGATCGCCGCCGCCGGCGCCGTCGACCACGACGCGCTCGTCGCGCTCGCGCGCGAGCGGGTCCCCGACGGCGACCGCCCGCCGGCGCCCGCGCCGCCGCCGGCGCCGGCGCGCCACGCGCCGCGCGTCCGCTTCGAGCGCAAGGACACCGAGCAGTACCACGTCTGCCTCGGCGGCCCCGGGATCGCCCGCGACGACGAGCGGCGCTTCGCGCTGCGCGTGCTCGACACGATCTTCGGCGGCACCTCCTCGTCGCGCCTGTTCCAGGAGGTGCGCGAGCGGCGGGGGCTCGCCTACGCCGTCTACTCGTTCACCGGCCAGTACGCCGACACCGGCCAGGTCGGCCTCTACGTCGGCACCCGCGCCGACAACGTCGCGCCGGCGCTGGAGGTCGTCGCGCGGGAGCTGGCGCGGCTGCGCCGCGAGCCGGCGACCGCCGACGAGCTGGCCCGTGCCAAGGAGAACCTGAAAGGACGAGTCGTGCTCTCACTCGAATCGACTGGGTCGCGCATGAACCGGCTGGGCTCCTCGGTGCTGACCGGGCAGCCGCTGCTGTCGGTCGACGAGGTCGTCGCCCGCATCGACGCCGTCACGATCGACGACGTCGCGCAGCTCGCCCACGAGCTGCTCGCCCCCGGCCAGCTGTCGGCGGCCGGGATCGGGCCCGACGAGGACGCGTTCGCCGCCGCGCTGGCTCCGCTGGCGCCCGAGCCGGTGGGGTCGTCGCGGTGATCCGCGTCGCGGTCGCCGGCGCCGCCGGCCGGATGGGCGCGACCGTCTGCGAGGCGGTCGAGGGCGCCGACGACATGGTCCTGACCGGCCGCGCCGACCCGGCGCTCGGCACGTCGTTGGCCGACGTGCTCGACGACGCCGACGTCGTCGTCGACTTCACCCGCCCCGACACCGCGCTGCCGAACGCGCTCCAGTGCGTCGCGGCGGGCGTCCACGTCGTGATCGGGACGACCGGCTTCGACATCGAGCCGCTGCGCAGGGCGAGGGGCGCGAACGTCTTCTACGCGCCGAACTTCGCGATCGGCGCGGTGCTGATGATGAGGTTCGCGGCCGAGGCCGCCAGGCACATGGCCAGGGCCGAGATCATCGAGCTCCACCACGACCGCAAGCTCGACGCGCCGAGCGGCACCGCCGCCCGCACCGCGCAGCTGATGGCGGCGGCGGCCGGCGGGGAGGAGCCGCCGATCCACTCGGTCCGCCTGCCCGGGCTGGTCGCCCACCAGGAGGTCGTGCTCGGCGATCTCGGCCAGACGCTGACGATCCGCCACGACTCGATCGACCGCGTCTCGTTCATGCCGGGCGTGCTGCTGGCGGTGCGCAGGGTCGCGACGCTGGAGACCTCGCCGCTCGTCGGCCTCGAGCACCTGCTGTAGGCGGCGGCCGGCGCCCGGCGTCGGCGCGCCGGCGCGTCGGCGGGCGCCCGCGCGCCCGCTGGCGGGCCGGCGACGTGCCGCGCCGCCCGGCTTGCGATAATGCCGCGCATGTCCGGCCTCGGCGCGATCCTCACCGCGATGGTCACCCCGTTCGACGCCCAGCTGCGCGTCGACGAGGAGGCGACCGTCCGGCTGATGCACCACCTGCTCGCCAACGGCTCCGACGGGCTCGTCGTCACCGGCACGACCGGCGAGGCGGCGACGCTCACCGACGAGGAGCAGCTGCGCGTGATCGAGCTCGCCGTCCAGGAGGCCGGCGGGAAGGGCACGATCGTCGCCGGCGTCGGCTCCAACGACACCCGCCACGCCGTCCACCTGACCGAGAAGGCGACCGAGCTCGGCGTCGACGCGCTCCTGCACGTGACGCCGTACTACGTGCGACCGAACCGGCGCGGCATCGTCGCCCACTTCAGCGCGGTCGCGAGGGCGACCGACCGGCCGATCATCCTCTACAACATCCCGACGCGCACGGGCACCGACATGCCCAACGACCTGCTCGCCGAGCTCGCGCAGCTCGACAACGTCGTCGCCGTCAAGCAGGCCAACCCGGCCAACCTCGCGCCCGTCGACGGGCTCGAGCTCTACGCCGGCAACGACGACATGCTCTGCGACGTGCTCGAGATGGGCGGCGCCGGCGGGATCCTCGTCGCCAGCCACGTGATCGGCCCGCAGATGCGCCGCCTCGTCGACGAGCCGGCGCGCCGCCGCGAGCTCGACGCGCAGCTGCGCGACGTCTACGAGGCGATGGGCGTGACGACGAACCCGATCCCGGTCAAGGCGGCGCTGAACCTGCTCGGCCACAGGGTCGGCGGGCTGCGGCTCCCGCTCGTCGAGGCCGACGACCGGGAGCTCGCCGTCATCCGCGCCGCGCTCGAGCGCCACGGGCTGCTGACCACCGCGCAAGCGTGAGCGGACGCGGCACCCTGCGGGTCCTGCCGCTCGGCGGCTTGGGCGAGATCGGCAAGAACATGACGGTCGTCGAGTACGACGACCGGATCGTGATCGTCGACTGCGGGCTGCGCTTCCCCACCGCCGACATGCTCGGCATCGACCTCGTGCTGCCCGACTTCTCCTACCTGCGCGACCGCGTCGAGGACATCGAGGCGATCGTCATCACCCACGGCCACGAGGACCACCTCGGCGCGCTCCCGTGGGTGCTGCGCGAGCTCGGCGTCGAGGACGCGCCGCCCGTCTACGGCGGGCCGCTCGCGATGGCGATGGCCCGCTCCAAGCTCGACGAGCACCGCCTGCGCGACGTCCACGTCGAGGACGTCGCCGACGGCGACACGATCGAGGCCGGCCCGTTCGACATCGAGCTGGTCCACATGACCCACTCGATCCCGGACTCGAACGCGGTCGCGATCACGACCGACCTCGGCACGATCCTCATCACCGGCGACTACAAGTTCGACCAGACGCCGGTCGACGGCCGTCCCGCCGACGTCTCGCGGCTGGCCGAGCTCGGCAGGGAGGGGCTGCTGCTGCTGTGCGGCGACTCGACGAACGCCGACCGCGAGGGCTTCTCGCCGTCGGAGGCCGGGGTCGGGCCGCGGCTGGAGGAGGTCTTCTCGCGCTGCGACGGGCGGATCGTCGTGACGAGCTTCGCGTCGAACATCCACCGCGTCCAGCAGGTGATCGACGCGGCCGCGGCGCTCAACCGCAAGGTCGCGCTCGTCGGCCGCTCGATGCGCAAGAACGTCAACATCGGCCGCTCGCTCGGGCACATCGAGGTGCCCGACGGCATGCTGATCCAGCCGCGCGAGATCGAGGACTTCCCCGACCACCGGATCGTCATCGTCTCGACCGGCTCCCAGGGCGAGCCGCTGTCGGCGCTGCGGCGGATGGCCCACAACGACCACCGCCAGGTGAGGCTCCACGAGGGCGACACCGTCGTCTTCAGCGCGACGCCGATCCCCGGCAACGAGCGGGCCGTCAACGAGACGATCGACCGCCTCTACCACATCGGCTGCGACGTCATCACGACCAACGACGCGCCCGTCCACGCCTCCGGCCACGGGTACCGCGAGGAGCTCAAGCTCATGCTCAACCTCACGCGGCCCCGCTACGTGCTGCCGATCCACGGCGACTTCAAGCGCATCCACCTGCACGCGCAGCTGGCCGAGTCGGTCGGGATCGACCCCGACTGCATCTTCCAGGGCGAGAACGGGCTGCCGCTTGAGATCGACCGGCGCGGCGCGCGCTTCGGCCGGCGCGAGCAGAGCGGGATGATCTTCGTCGACGGCGTCGACATCGGCGACCCCGCCGACGTCGCCCTGCGCGACCGCAGGATGCTGTCGGCCGACGGCATCTTCATCGTCGTCGCGACGATCTCCGCCCAGGACGGCCGCCCGGTCGCCGCGCCGGAGGTGATCTTCCGCGGCGTCCCGTTCGTCGAGCAGGCCGACGACCTGATCGAGGAGATCCGCGACGCGATCGACGACTCGCTCGAGGAGGCCGCGCGCGACGGCGTGCGCGAGGTCGACCTGCTCCAGCAGCAGCTCCACGACGACCTCGGCGCCTTCGTCTACGACCGACTCAGGCGCCGGCCCATGGTCTTGCCGGTCGTGGTCGAGGTCTAGCGACCCCGACCACGACCGGTCGGGCCCCTGCGGCGAGGGCTTCCAGCGCGCGACGTCCGCCTACGGCGAGAGCTCCCCCTGCGCCTGGCGATCCGCCGGCGAGCGCTTCCCGTGGGCGCTCCCCGGCGATCATCCGGGCGGCGGCGGGAGCGGCTGCGGCGCCGGGTCGGCGGCGCGGGCGTCGGCCGCCGGCAGCCGCACGACGAAGCGGGTGCCGCGGCCGCCCGGGCCGTCCTGCACCGCGACCGAGCCGCCGTGGGAGGCGGCGACCGCGCGGGCGATCGCGAGGCCCAGGCCGGAGCCGCCCCCGCCGTCGCCCTCGCCGCGCACGAACCGCTCGAACAGCCGGTCGCGCAGCTCGGGCGCGATCCCCGGACCGTCGTCGTCGACGGTCAGCACGACCTCGCCGTCCGCGCGGGCGACCGCGGCGTGGACGCGGGTGCCCGCCGGCGTGTGGCGCAGCGCGTTCTCGATCAGGTTCAGCGCCAGCCGGTGCAGCTCGTCGCGCGCGCCCGAGACGACCGCGCCCGACGGCGCGTCGAC
>ERZ777003.3759-NODE-3759-length-14006-cov-5.712924_pt1 | contig 14006 bp, 20 predicted proteins | sample MGYA00374956_ERZ777003 | MGnify/ENA primary metagenome ERZ777003 (study PRJEB29302, sample SAMN06268252) | bioreactor metagenome | isolation source: Joint BioEnergy Institute, California, USA | place: USA:Joint BioEnergy Institute, California, USA | collected... | reverse complement strand
TCGCATCACGGGGGTGTCGTCATGAGCGAGCTTCTGGCAAAACTTGTGATCGCTCGGCTTCAGAGCCGCGAAGACATCATCAATGATCTCACCGATGAGAGTCGATCCCGCCGGGCCTCCCGCGGCGGTGGCTGGTATCCGTTTGCCTGGAACATAAAGCTGCGCGGCGATGCGTTCCGGATCGATAATCGCGAAGTGCTCCTCAAGCACAATCCTGACCTCAAGCTGAACCCCGCGCACGATCCTCACTGGGAGGCCTGGCTCGCGCAGAACGACCCGGCCTATTTCGGCTGGTTCTGCGAGGACGCCTTGAGCCAGTTCCTCGACGGCGATTGGACCAGCTACCCAGGCGACGACCATGGCGACTGGCACTTCACGACGACCGGTCGATCCGGCGGTTGGCTCATCCTGACCAAATGGCGGTTCGCGGAGTTTGGCCGCGGCAACATGAACGCGGACGGCCTCCTCGAATGGCTGGAGGGGCTGGACGAGGACGATCTCCGCAAGTTTTACAACGGCATCGTCTGCCTCGACCACGAGCTGAGCGATCCGGATTCCTATTACGTCAGCGCCGCCGCGTTCAGGCGGGAGCAGCTCGAGGGGGAGTGGGACGCGTCCCCCTCCTCCATCCCGGAGATGGAAGACGAGTAGGAAAGCGGCACGGAAGACGAAAGCGAACCCGCCCTCGCCGATCAGGTCTGATCGGCAGACTATCTCACCGCCGCCCGTCGGTCACGGGCGAACCAGAAGGGCCTCACGCAGAAGCGCGGCCTGTTTTTGTTTGGAGTTCAACCATGGAAAACATCGCTCTGAAGCCTTCACAAGCCAAGCTTGCTCTCAAGACCGCCATCGATGCGCGCCAGCCCATCATGTTCTATGGCGCCCCTGGCGTCGGGAAATCCGCGATCGTGGCCGAAACCGCCGCGGAGCTTGGGATCGGCCTCAAGGATGTTCGCGTGGCGCTTCTCGACCCCGTCGACCTGCGCGGCGTCCCGAGCGTGAAGGACGGGCGCACGGTCTGGAACGTGCCGGAGTTCCTGCCCGGCCCCAAGGACCCGGAACGCGGCATCCTGTTCCTCGACGAGCTGAATGCTGCGCCGCAGATGGTGCAGGCCGCCTGCTACCAGCTCGTTCGTGATCGTCGGCTTGGCGAATATGAGTTGCCGGAGGGGTGGACCATCGTGGCCGCCGGCAATCGCGAGAGCGACAGGGCGGTCGTCAGCCGGATGCCCTCGGCGCTCCGGAACCGTTTCCTCAATGTCGACTTCCAGATCGACATGGAGGATTGGGTTCAGTGGGGGCTTTCGGCCGGCATCGAAACGTCGGTCCTTGCCTTCATCCGCTTCCGTCCTGCGCTCCTTCACGCCGAGACGGCTTTCAGCCAGACCGGCGGCCCCAAGGTCGACTGGCGCGAATTGCGGGAGTTTCCGACGCCTCGCGCTTGGGAGTTCGTATCCAAGATCGTGGAGCAGAAACCGGATGCCGCGATCGAGTACGCGATGATCTCTGGCTGCGTCGGTAGCTGGGTCGCTGGCGAGTTCATGGGATTCATCAAGATCTGGCGTAACCTTCCGGACGTGGATGCGATCATCCGCAGCCCAGACAAAGAGCCGATTCCGACGGACCCCGCGACGCTCTACGCCCTGATGGGGGCACTTGCCCGTCGGGCCACGCGACAGAACTTCGACCGAATCGTCCGCTACATCACGCGTGATGAATTTCCGAAGGAGTTCGCTGTCATCTGTGTGAAGGACGCATCTGCGCGCGACAAATCGCTCAAGCAGACCCGCGCCATGATCGAGTTTGGGGTGAAGATTCAGGACGTCATCATCTAAGCCGCACGATCGCAACCGACGGAGCGGTGCTTCAGAAGCACCGCTCCGAAATTCATCGGAGAAATCATGGAGATCAGAAAGATCACCCGGCTCGCGATCGCGGAACTCGAAATCGAGACCAAATTCGCGGGCAAGCTTTGGGCCTATGCGCCCGTCATGGCAACCGAGGGCCTAGTCGGCCTCGGTATCGTCGTCGCGAACGAGTATGGCTATCACGCAATCCCGGTCCACTGGTGCCACGTGCCCGAGGGGCCGTGTGCCTATGAGGCGATGTCAGCGCACGCCGACGAGCTGAACGCCGCGCGCGGGCTCGGCAAGGAATGTGCCGAACGCATCATCGCCTCCAGTTTGGCAGCGCAAAACCGGCGGAGCTTGACGCGCCGGGCTGCTGGCTGACCCCACCATCGACACCGCGCCGGCCGGATGCCGGTAACACCAAGGGCCGCCGAAAGAGCGGCCCATTTCGTTTGGAGAAATCACATGTCCGATATCATCAACATCGCCACCCTGTCCTCGCGCGCCATGCTGGTCGCGCTCCACATCTCGACCTGGACTGCCCGAAAGTTCGACAAGAGGGTGTCCGACGATGTCGCGAAGCAGAACAACGCGAAGACGGACGCCGGCCGCTACAACAAACTACTCGTGAGCAAGAAGTCCCTGGAGACGATCCAGCAGCTCGCCTCCGACGCGCGCGCCAGTCACTACTACAACACGCTGCCCTGGGACGACGCCGGCTACCGCATCCTCACGATGGAGAATTTCGACGTCTACACCGAGAAGATGCGGAAATTCCGCCTCGAGTTCGACGAGGCCGTCGAAGACTTCGTCGCGTCCTATCCATCCTACAAGGAGGAAGCAAAGGATCGTCTCGGCAAGCTGTTCAGTGACGACGACTATCCGTCGGTTGCCGACATCCGGCGCCGCTTCGACTTCACGACCCACATCATGCCACTGCCTGACGCGAAGGACTTCCGGGTCAAACTCGGCGACGAGCAAGTCGCGCAGATCCAGGCCGACATCGAGCAGCGCGTGAAGGATCAGGTCTTTGAGGCCGCAAACGATGCCTGGAGGCGCATCCACGAAGTCGTGAGCCGCATGTCAGAACGCCTGGACGCTTACTCGAAGCGCACGGAGGGCGACAGGTCCGGGTTCTTCCGCGACTCGCTCGTCGATAACGTCGTGGACCTCGCGAACGTGCTGCCGCGGCTGAATCTTCTGGGCGATCCGCAGCTCGACAAGATCGCGCGCGACATGATCGACAGGCTCGGTAAGCACTCCGCGCAGGAGCTGCGCAAGGACCCGAAGGTCCGCGCGCAGGTCAAGCGCAGCGCCGACGAGATCCTGGCCGCCATGGAGGGCTATATCGGCATCGCGCCGAAAGCCGCGGCCTGATCGACCTTCCTACCGCAACGAACGGGGCGGCACGCAGAAGTGTGCCGCCCTCTTTTCTTCTGGAGGAAAACATGACGCGTGATGAGTTCATTTCGGCCGTCAGCGAACAGATCGATGGGGCCGTGAACGTCGCAAAACGACGGGCGGAGCAGATCGCCAAATCTGGCGCAATCGACTTCACCAAGGCATCCGGCGGCACCGTGAAAGCCGCCGTTCACGCTGCGCTGGCCTATGCGGCAGACCGGTGCCTGCCGTACTCCGCGGAATACCGGGAGACGGCCATCAATCTGCGCAAGGTCTAAGCCCGACATAAGCAACGGAGATCAATCATGTCCAACAAGATCATGCAGCCGGATGTTCCGGAGAAGATGCGGATCAGGATCTCACGCGCGCGCACGATGTTGGTGCTCGATCATCCCTTCTTCGGGGTGCTCGCGCTGAAGCTCAAGGTCGTGTTCTGCACGCACGTCGTTACCCCGCAGGGTGTCCTGCAACTCGACACCGCCGCGACGGATGGCGTCCATTGCTTCTGGAACCCCGCGTTCGTCGAGGCTTGTTCCGACAACGAGCTGATCGGCGTTTGGGCGCACGAGGTCATGCATCTCGCGGCCATGCACCACACTCGGCAGGGGAATCGCGACCCCGATCTGTGGAACGATGCCGGCGACTACGCGATCAACATCACGCTTGTAGGCGCGAAGTTCACGCTGCCGAACAGCGTTCTCATCAACCAGCGCTATCGCGGATGGGCGGCCGAGCAGATTTATAACGACCTTTTGCAAAGGCGAAATGGCGGCGGCCCCGGCGGACGGCAGACGCAGCCCGGCGACACCGGCCAGGGCCATGGAGGCCAGCAGACCCGCAACGGAAACGACGGCGCGTCCGGCCAGAGCCAGGCCCAGGGCAAGGTTCCGGACAACGGCCGCTGCGGCGCGGTCCTAATGGCGCCAGCGGCTGCCGGCCCCACACAGGCGCCATCGCCGGCCGAACTCGCGCAACACGAAGTGGAGTGGCAGATCGCGATCACGCAGGCCGCCCAAGCGGCACGCGCTGCCGGGAAGCTCCCCGCTGGGATAGAGAGCCTTATCGAGGAAGTTCGCCGGCCCAAGATCGACTGGCGCGCCGCGCTCCGGCGCTTCATCGATCGCACGAACCCGAGCGACTACTCGTGGTCCCGTCCCAATAGGCGGTTCATCGCCCAAGGGCTCTATCTGCCGTCCATCGTCCGCGAGGGCGTGGGAGAGCTGGTGGTGGTCCGTGACACGTCGGCCTCGGTCAGTGACGCCACCCAGGCGCAGTTCAACGGTGAGATATCCGCGATCCTGAACGAGATCAGGCCGCTCGGGATCTGGGTGCTCGACTGCGATTTGGCGGTGCATCGGGCCGTGCGATACGAGCCCGGTGACGAGATCGCGTTCACGGCCATGGGCCGCGGCGGCACCGACTTCTGCCCGCCGTTCCGGTGGGTTGAGGAGAAGGGGATCGACCCGAAGGCGCTCATCTACCTCACGGACATGGAGGGTCACTTCCCTAGCAAGCCTCCGCACTACCCGGTCCTCTGGGTCTCGACAGAGCGAGACACCGAGGCGCCCTTCGGTGAAATCACCTACATCGAGGCGGACGCATAGCCGCCAAGGACGCAATCCCGTATCGCACTGGGGCGGCCTGACGCAGAAGTCGCCGCCCGAAAAAGGCCCCGGCCCGCATGAGCGCGCCGGGGCAAGTTGTTTGGAGGTCAACCACCCCGCAACACGAAGCTGGATGGTCGACGGCCTCCACTAATCCACACATAACCAAGGAGGTCAACCAATGCCGTCATCACGGAAGCTGAACGACGACGCCGTGTTCGTCGAGCAGTTGCGCGAAGCGACACGGCTGATACGCCTGCTCTATGCCGCCCGGTCGACCATGCAGGAAATCCGGAACAACCCGAGGGCGCCGATCCGGATCTGCCTGCGTGTGGTCGTTGGCGACCGGGCTCAACCCGAGATCGACGCAGAACTTCATGGCGCAGCGCGTCCAGCGCTCGCCATTCTGATCGGTTCGCTCGATCGCACATTCCGTCGCGCGCTCCGCGGGACCGGCGTCAGCCTTCCGCGCGAAGTCAACGGACCGTAGCCGTGCCCGGCCGCGGCCGACGGTCGCGGCGACGCCTGCACGCCCCGGCCACCATCTATCACGCCCTGGACCGGGCCCGACAACGTCACCCCGGCCGCATCACGCTGGACGACATCGTCCTGATGGAGCGCCGAATCTCTCGCACTCTTGCGGGCGAGTGCGACCCTTCGGTGGTCATCGTCGGCCTCAATAGGCGCGGTGGGACTCTCCTGATCGTCAGGCAGAACGGCCACTGGCTTCCGGTGACGTTCCAGGCCGGACGCATCCGGACGTTCCCGCCCAGGACAGATATCCGCTTCAGCGCCTTCGATCTCAAAACCGGAACCAAAAGGCAGGAGGCCATTCATGCCATCCCTGGAGACGTCGCGTGCGATCGCTGACCTGATCGCGCGCGGCGCGCTTTTCGTCATCAACCACAGCGGAGGGAAAGACAGTCAAGCAATGACCATTCTGCTGCGCCAGACCATCCCGTCTGGGCAGCTCGTTGTCGTCCACGCGGAGTTGCCGGGGAGCGATTGGCCCGGCCTCCGCGATCACATTGAGGCGACCGTCGGCGGCCTTCCCGTCTACTACTGTCGAGCGCGTAAGACCTTCCTGGAAATGGTCGAGGACCGGTTCCAGAAGATCTCCGCCTCCGGCAAGGAGGCGTCGCCCTGGCCGTCTCCGAAGTACCGGCAATGCACCAGCGATTTGAAGCGCGGCCCGCTGGAGAAGCTGACCCGCCAGATCGCCAAGGAGCGCGGAGCCAGCCTGATCGTCATGTGCGAGGGGCTTCGCGCCGAGGAGAGCGCCGAGCGCGCCAGGAAACCGATTCTGGCGCGCCACGCGGCGCTCAGCCGGGCCGGTCGCGAGGTCTGGCGGTGGCTTCCCGTCCACGCCCTGACCGAACGCGAGATCTTCGCGACAATCACCAGCGCCGGTCAGCAGCCGCACTGGGCCTACGCCAAGGGCATGCGGCGGCTCAGTTGCGTCTTCTGCATCTTCGCCACCGAAGACGATGTCCGAAGGGCGGCACGGCTCCAGCCTGACATCCTTCGCAACTACGTCAACATGGAGCGCCGCACCGGCCGCTCCATGCTCATGCCGAGAGACGGCAGATCCGCCTTCCTCGACGACATCGTCGGCTTACAGACACCAGCAACCAAGGAGGGAGTATGACTCGAGAACGTGTCTACCGGCTCGCGATGACACCCAACGCGGCCGAAAACGTCGCGGAGGCACTGACCGACAAGGCCAGCGAGATCGCCGCGACCGCACGGCGGTTCTATGCGCCGCGCAGCCCGACCCGCCGGCAGCTCATGGCGAAGGCGCGCGACTGCAAGCGCGTCGCACGCGAGCTGCGGCGGCGTAACGCGAAGCTCCGGAGGGTCAAATGATACGCCGGAAGTCCACAACGGCGACCAAGTGGCTCATTGAGCGTCTGCGTCGGCCGTCACCAGACTACGCCCCGAATGCGCCGTGCGGGCTGCGGCTGTTCGAGATCATCCGGCACGAGGCTGGCGACACGCTCATGCTGTCGTTCTCGCTGGGCAAGGACTCGATCGCGGCCTGGATCGCGCTCCGGGACTACTTCAACGTCGTACCCTACTTCCTCTATTCGGTGCCGGGGCTCACGTTCGAGGAGGAGTCGCTCGCATACTTCGAGCGCAAATTCGGGACGCGGATCATTAGGCTCCCGCACCAGAACCTCTACACCCGGCTCAACGACTTCGTGTATCAGCCGCCGCAGCGCTGCCGGTACATCGAAGCGGCGGGGTTCCCGTATTACAAGTACGAGGACATCCGCAAATGGGCGTGTCAGGCCGCAGGCCTGCCCGAGGACACCATGTACGCAACCGGTGTGAGGGCCTACGACACGCCATATCGCCGCACTGCGATCCGGACACATGGCCCGATCACGCGATCCGAACACAAGTTCCACGCCATCTGGGACTGGTCGCTCGACGACGTGATCGAGTCGATCCGGGGTGCGGGGATGAAGCTGCCGCCGACCTACAAGGTCTTCGGATCGAGCTTCGACAACCTCGGGGCGCGCTACCTCGTCCCGATGAAGCGGCACTATCCCGAGGACTACAAGCGGCTGCTGGAATGGTATCCGCTCGCAGACCTCGTGTGCTTCCGCTACGAAAAGGCCCTCCAGAAGGGCCTTATCGACAAACCGTACTGAGGACCCATGAAGAAACCATCACTCCCCAAGACCGCACCGCCAAAGCTGGTGAAGCCGCTGCTTCGCCGGCCGCGCATTCCATCCCCACCCGTCCCGAACCCGATCGCAAAAGTCCGTCAAACCGGCGACCCGGAGAAGGACCGGCGCAAGGAACTGGAGGCGCTGAAGGAGTCGTTTCCGCCGGAACGCCAGCTCGACGAGAAGCACGCGCGGTTCGCCCAGGCGACCCAGTCGCAGATGCAGCGACAGCTCCAGGCACTCGATAACGAGTATTACTTCGTCGTGTGCTTCCAGACCCGAGAGCAGCGAGATGCGTTCCTGCGGGCGAAAGGCTGGTACGACCTGCTGGAGCGGTTCGTCTACATCGACGGCAACGACCTAGCGCTCAACGAGCGCATCCGGCTTCCTCACGCGACCCAGGTCCATAACGCGATCCAGAAACCGAACAAGCGGCTCGTGGATCTGGCCTAAGCGCACGCAGAAGTGAGAGGCAAGGCCCGCCGGAAACGGCGGGCCTTTTTCTTTGGAGGTCATCATGGAGAATGAAACGAAACCGGTTGTGCCGGATCAGCGCGCGATCAACCTCAGTATCATGGAGCGCCGCATTCTTATCGCTTTCGCTCTCAATCAGACGGTCCGCATGTCGGCGGCCGAGCTGATGACATGTGCGGCGGTCGACTCTCGTAACTACGAGCGCCTTGTCTTTCGTGACGCCGTGAATAGGCTCGCACGGAACGGCATCTTGCGCCCATTCGCCTATGTCTCCCATAACGTCCGTGTCCCAGGCCTCGAGGTCGCCAAGGCGCAGACGCTTCCATATGAGGAAGCCGATACGATGCGCCGGCATTTCAAGCCGCGCCTAATCAACCGGCCGCCGGGGTTCCCCAGGACGGTTGTTGATCTGCGGTACTTCCGGGCCTGAGTGATCGCGGTGGTCCGGAACGTCACTTGTCGCGGAAGAACTTCACGAGCCGCGCGAGCCCGGTCCGCAGCGCGGTGATGTCGGCGTGGTTGTCCGCCCGTATGGGTCGCCAGAAGATCGCGACCGCCATAGTAACCTCGCGCTCGCGACTCCCCTTCTTCCCGGTCGTCGCGATCGCATCCTTGTAGCGCGCGAAGCGTTCACGGAGACGCTGATCGGCGCGCTCCTCCGCCGTCAACTCGATCTCGTCAGGGTCCGGGTCTGGTGGCAGCGGTCGCGGCTCCTGCGGCAGGAGGCGCCGGAAAAACTTACCGCCGTCAAGCGCCGGCACACCGAACAGGCCATAACGCAGCTTTGCCAGCTCCCAGCCTGCCCACCACTGGTCGCCGTCGATGCCGCGGCGCCGATCCGCCGGCACACCCGCCCGCTCGTCCTGGCGGTGCTGCGACCACAGGATATCCAGCGGGAACTCCAGCCCGATCTGCCGCGCGTCCTCCTCCAGGACGCGCTTGCACAACTCATCGATCTTGACGTCGGGCGGCATATCCGTGACCCCGATAGCCTCTAGGCGACGCAGAAGCGTCTCGCGGGTCGGAGGCGCAAGCATGCGCGCCTCCGCCAAGCGCCGCGCCCACCACCATGGCGCCCGCCGAACAGCGTCATCCTTTCGCGGCCGACCCGGTCGCGCCATCGTCCTGACCCTTGTCTACCCTGGTTTGCGTTATGCGACCTTCGGATACCTCTGGCGCGCCACGACCATCAGGCGCTCCAGTTCGGCGTTGTTCTGCTCGCGGGCCGCCTTGGCGATCTCGACCCCCAGCCTGTCGCGTTGGCGCATGCAGTGCTTCGACATGATGGCCCATTCCGGTTCCGCCGATGGCATCGACGGCCCTTCCGGCGCGTCTCGTCCCCGCGTCTTCGGCGACGCGGAGCCCTGACGGACCGCATCCTGCACCGGACCGACCATGTACCCGAGATGCCCGGCCGGGCGCTCATTGCGCGCGAGCTGCCCCTTGAAGGCCCGCTCGAAGGCGAACGCGATCGTCTCCAGATCGGCGCCCGTCGCGAGGATCTGTTCCGCATAGGCCTTGTCCCTGGTATGCGGCCAGGGGCGGGCCTGTTCGGGCCCGAAGACCCTCACCCGAACCTCGTCGAACAGCTCGATCACCCTGGCGGCACCAATCGGCCCGGCAGCGGCATTAGCTGCTGCTGCTGTTGGTGTTGGTGTTGGTGTTGGTGTTGGTGTTAGCTTTTCACCGGAAAAACCGGTCGGTTTTGCTAAGTCATTGATATTCCCTGAAACAGACCCCCAGTTCCGACTATCTACCCGATCTCTTTCGCTCGCCTTCCGATCCTCTTCCTTACCTCCTTCAATCGTCTTCCGATCCTCTTCATGAGGTCCTTCGACCGCCTTCCGCTTCTCTCCGGATCGCGGACGACCCCCTTTCGCGCCGTTTTCCTGCGCCTTCCGTATCCGGCTCGAGACCCGGTCGATCTCGTCCTGGGAGCGCTTGTTGATGAGCAGGTCGCCGTCCCGCTGGAGCTTCCCGATCTGAACGAGCCGCGCGATCGCGCGCTCCACCACGGGCCTGCGGCCGGCCTTCAGCAGACCCGCGATCTTCTCCACGGTGGCTTCGTAGGGGACCGCGCCGCCGGTCGAGTACATCAGGGCGCATACGACCCAGTAGATCCCGACCTCCCGGTCGGTCATGATGCCGGCGATGCCGGCAATGAACTCGTCGGGCGTAAAATCGATCCGCCGAACCTTCTCTGGCCTGTCTGTCATTGCAAGTCCTTTCGATCATCCCACGGGGTCGATACCGGCGCATCCTCGTGCGCCAGATTCTCCCACCGCATCATTTCCTCGTCGTATTTGAGCCTGACCGTCTTCACCGGGCCGTTACGCTGCTTCGCGACGATGATCTCGCCAATGTTCATCGCCGCCTCGCGCGCCTGGGCCCACTCGTACATGCGCTCGGAGAAGTCGGTGTCACTCTCGTCCGGCCGGCGTTTGGGTTCCGCGCGTTCCAGATAGTAGGAATCGCGGTACACGAACATCACGACGTCAGCGTCCTGCTCGATCGTGCCGGAGTCACGCAAATCCGACAGTATTGGCCGCTTGTCCTCTCGGTTCTCGACCGCGCGGCTCAACTGATGGAGCGCGATGATCGGGGCGTTGAGATCCTTCGCGAGGGCCTTTAGCTCGGCCGAGATTTCCGACATCTCGGCCGCGCGATTGTTCTTGCGACGCGCCTCCTCGGAGGCCTTCATGAGCCCGATATGGTCGATGACCACGGCCGCGAGACCGCGACGCCGTTTGAGGCTTCGCGCGGCGGCGCGGATATGCATGATCGTCTGGCCCGGCGTGTCGTCGAAGATCAATGGCAGGCTTGCGATCAGAGATCGGATGTCCGTTGCGCGGCTCAGATCAGCCGCCAGGACATTGCCCGTCCGCAGGTTATGCGGCGAGATCTTCGCGAGTGGCCCAATCAGCCGGAATCCAAGTTGCTCCTTGGACATCTCGAGGGAGCAATACAGGACCACCGCGCCTGGCTTCCCTTCCCTGTTCCACGGCAGCGGGTTGCGCGCGGAGTATTGCGCTAGGTTGACCGCCACGGTGAGCCCGAGCCCCGTCTTACCCATCGACGGTCGCCCAGCCTTCACATAGAGGTTTCCAGGCTCGTATCCGCCGACTAGGCGGTCGAGATCCGTGAGGCCTGATGGAATACCCACGAGCCCGTCGCCGCGATTCATCGCTTCTTGAGCTTTCCAGAGCGCGTCATCGACGGCCTCGATAGCGCTCCCGATCGCGCCCGGACGCACGCGCGCTTCGCCCGCGTCCTCCAGCGCGCGCGCGGCCTTGTCGATGATGTCCGGCAGATCGATGGTTCCGACCTGCGCCTCGGCAATAAGACGCTGTCCAGCGTCGATGAGCTTGCGCCGCACGGCGCACTCTCGCACTACCTTGGCGTAGTCAGGCGCGTTGATGATCGTTACGACCGCCGCGGCGAGGCGCGCGAGGTACTGTGTGCCGCCGATCTCCACCAGCGATCCGTCCTCGTCAAAGTAGTTCTTCAGCGTGATCGGGTCCGCCCGCCTTCCGCTCTCGATCAGCTTGGCGCAGGCTTCAAAGATGCGCCGATGCCGGTCGTCCGCGAAATCGTCCGCGTTGACGAACTGCGCGACGGCGTCGTAGGCCGCATTGTTCATCAGGATGGCGCCCAGAAGCGCCATTTCGGCCTCCCAGTTGTGCGGCAGTGTCACGATGCCGAGTTCTGTCTTCGGCGCGGCCGTCATCGCTTCATCTCGCGTAGTATGAGCGCATAATCGGCCGCCGCTTCATCGAGGGATCGACGAGTCACCGGCGACGGATCGGCCTTGTACGCCTGCTGAGCCGCAACCAGCCGCCGCCATGCTGATTGTCGGATCGCGCGCCGCACAGCGGCGCCGATGCTGACGGGTTCGCGGCCGGTGCAATCGATTTCTTCCCGGAGCGGAAGCAGGATGATTTCCGCGCTCATGGCTCCAGCCTCATGGCGCGTACTGAATGATCGGCGGCCCCTCGTGCTGCCAGTCCCAGACGAACCACGCCCAATTATGGCGGGGGCTCGCCTTGTTCTCGGTCGTCCAGCGGGGGCGCTTCGTGAGGATTACCTTGCGCGCGAACGGTGTCTCGAACAGGTACTTGCGCGTGCCGGCGCAATCCCATTCATGGCGCAGCAGCATGCAGACCATGCCCCTCATCTCTCCGGTCAGAGCCAGGGCGCGTTGCACGAACTGCTCCGACAGGATGGCGGGCGGGTTTGTGATGATCGTTCCGTCCCAGGTCCGGCCGCATGCCAGAAAATCTATGTGTTCATGTATCGTATCGAGCGGGTCCGGATAGCTCACGATGTCAGAGTTGTGAGGGTCGTACCCATACTCGCGCAGCACGATCGACATGTGGCCGCGACCAGCCGCGCATTCCCACACGGGCCGCCGGAGCTTGATATTGTCCAGCAGCGCGCGCGTTACCCAAGGCTCGATCGTGAAGTAGGAGTCGAGTTCCTTACGACGGTAGCCGGATTCGCCCAAGACGGCGGAGCGACGCTTTCCCATGGTCTACGCTCACCGCCGCGTCACGCCGATGCCGCCTGCGCGGCCTTGATTCGCCATACGATCGCCGACCGCCCCGTCGGGGTTGGGCGACGCAGCCCGCTGTCCTCGACCAGCCCGTCGTTGGCCAGCTCACTCATGCGGCGCGCGACCGCGACGGGATCGATGCCAGTCATGCGCGAGATTTCGTCCTTCGTCGCGCCGCTGGAGGCCTGTCGCAGCGCCGCGAAGATTCGCGCCTTGTGCTTGCCGGCGAACTCGGCGGCGCGCTCCGCTGCGCCATGCGACGTATCGGGATCGTCTCGTCGTGCGCGCATATAGGCCGGCACGTCATCCATGTTCGCGAACCTCCTTCTCCCAGCGCTCCACGAGCGCGACGGCTTCGTCGAAGCTACGAACAACACCGAAGCGACCGCCGATCGCCTCGAGCGCGGCGATAAACTCGTCCTGACGCCGCGACGTGTCTCTGTCGCCGACTTTCAGCTCAATCAGTCCGCCGTGACCGCCGGGGAACATGAGCCCGATATCGAGCACGCCGGGTCGCAATATCCCTTTGGCGATGAGGATGTTCATGCGCTGGCCGCGCTCCACGTCGGTCTTTCCCTGGACGAACAGGCCGTTGGGGATCGGATACCAGACGAGCCGACGTTGGCGCTCCAGCACCGCGAGATATCGCGTGATCTGCGTCTGGAGCTGCGTTTCCTTGTGACGCTGACGTTTGCGCGGTTTCGAGTTGGTCGCGACGGAGCCCGGAAGGATGACGGGCGGGCGCGCCAGCCTGATGCGTGGGCGCACCATCAGTCCTCCAGCGCGGCCGAAACGGCCGTCAGCGAGCGCGCTTTCGCTCTTCCAGAATGGCGCGAACGCGCTCGGCCTCGTGCAATGCCTGCCGACCGATGAGCAGCAGCGCCTTTAGGTAGGCTTCCAGCTCCTCGACGGTCATGTCCTCGGGACGTTTGTCTGGCTTTCTGATTTGCATTCAACGTCACCAGATAGGTTTCGAGCTGTTCCGCGCGGCGCCGCAGCGCCGCGATCTCCTCCCGGATGGCCGTAAGGTCCACCGCGCCAGAAGCAGCGGCGCGGATCTGCGAGTCGCGCCAAGCCGACTCGATAGTTTCGACCTCGTGCGGGTCGAGCCTGCGCGCGTCGCCGTAAAGAATGTCCTTAAATCGCGTCTCGCTGATACCGAGACGACGCGCCACCACGGCGCGCGCGACCTTTAGCAGGGTTGCGCCGGCCCGCCGCTCCCGCTCCGCAAGATCCCGCGCCAGACGGGCGATACGGTCGCGCATGCGGCGACGTTGCTCCGACGAAAATTCGGACATCTCCGAACTCCTCACGCCTATGTTTCCGAGCGTGGGAAGCGCGGTGTCGCTCCATGCCCGCATCAACATGGGGCCTCCGCGTCAGGAGACGTGTTCATGGACTCGGTAGATGCGTGCGCGTGCGATCCGACTGTGCCTGCCAAGCCGCCGTC
>ERZ777003.3754-NODE-3754-length-14016-cov-12.428694_pt1 | contig 14016 bp, 6 predicted proteins | sample MGYA00374956_ERZ777003 | MGnify/ENA primary metagenome ERZ777003 (study PRJEB29302, sample SAMN06268252) | bioreactor metagenome | isolation source: Joint BioEnergy Institute, California, USA | place: USA:Joint BioEnergy Institute, California, USA | collected... | reverse complement strand
AACCACGATCCGGTCGCCTTCGAGGAGGCGGCCCGCGCGGTCGGCTTCAAGGGTTTTGGCTTCTACCCGCGCTCCGGCTTCATGCACATCGATCTCGGGCCAGCGCGCATGTGGGGCGAGCGCTTCCCGGTCCGCGAGGCGGCCTTCGCCATGGAGACGCCGCCCGCGCGCGAGGTGTTGGCCGAAAGCCGCACGTTGAAGGGCAGTGGTGCGGCCGGTGTCGCGACCGTGGGCGCGGCCGGCGTCGAGGTCGCGCAGAACGTCCTCGCCGAAACGCAGTCGGCCATCCTGCCGCTCGTGCCCTACCTCGACACGCTGCGCTGGCTGTTCATCGCAGTGGCGCTCGCCGGCATCGCGGTTGCGATCTATGCCCGCATCGACGACTGGAAGCGGGGGCGGCGATGATCGCGTCCCTGCTTGCCTGGATTGCCGCCAATCCATGGGCCCGCGCCGCGCTGCGATACGGCATGCTCGCCCTCACCGTCCTCCTGTTCCTGCTGTCGATCCGCCGCGCCGGCGAGCGCGCCGGGCGCTTGGCGGAACGCTTTGAAACCATGGAGAAGGCCAATGACGTGCAGCGCCGGATGCTGGACGCCGCGGCTCGCCGTCCTCGCGATCGCAGTGAGCTTGCTGACCGCCTGCGCGACGGCCGGTTCTGAGCCGCGCGTTGTCCCCGTCTGTCCGCCAGTCGTAGAGTACAGCCACGAGTTCCAGGCACGGGCAGCCGACGAGCTCGATCTGCTACCGGAGAGTTCGGCGATCGCCGAGATGCTGAGCGACTACGTCGTCATGCGGGAGCAGGCGCGCGCGTGTCGCCCTAGATGAACATTCTGCCGTAAGCTGATCCGGGATTACCCCGGCACTCGATAGGTGGGGTGTCGGCGGCGCCAATCGCGATAGGCTTCGAGGTCGCTGTCGAAATCGAAGGGCCGCAGGCGATTGCCCTGCTCGTCAATCAGCCCCGCCTCGATCTCGACGGCGACGCAGTGCCAGTAGCGATCAACCGCCGTCGGAAGCGCGCTCGCGCCTGTTCCCGCCGCTCTCAACTGACGCTCGCACAGATCGCGCGCGACGCCTTCGATATTGCTCCAGGCTGCGTGCATGGGGTCACGATAGCAGCGAACTCACCGCAACGCGACTGGCTGACATCACACTCTCTCGTCAATAGTTCTCGTTGCCGCGCCTTTATGCCTTCAGCCGCAGGTCGGAGCTGACCTCCTCCAGCAGCCTGTTGATGGATTCGACGGTCTCGGTGCTGATCTCCTGGCCATCCCCCAAGGTGACAGCTACCTGGAACTGCAGGGGCACCCCGGCGGCAGCTTTGACGACGTCCGGCAGCACGTCGACCAGGTCTTGCAGCGAGGACGGCTCCAGGGCAGCCGAAGACATATAGACGCCCTTCGGCTTCGGCACATACCCGCCTGGCTGAGGCTCCGCCATTCCGCCCGGCGCGGCAGGCTGCTTCAGCTCTACCGCCGAAGCGCCCGCCATATCGCATGGCCACGTGCCGCTCCCCGGTGCGAGTTCGAGCCACCGGGCCTTGATCGCGTCGTCGATGGCGCGCCGCAAGACCGTCCATGGGATAGGCCGGCCGGTTTGGGCAGACAGGCCGACGGAAAGAGCGAGGGCCGTGGTCTGCCCTTCTTTCCAAGCGTCCGGCACCGCATCCTGCATCAGGCGGTCGACCGGCAGCGGCGGCATCGGTGCCCGCAGCTGGGCGGTCGCGGTAAGTACGCCGGAGGGTACCGGCTCGCCCTGGAAGCTCGCAGGTCCGTTCACGAGCCAGAGGATGCCCTGGCGGACAGCATCCGAGATTGCCGCTTCGACAGCCGCCGCTGGACAGGCCGGGATGACCACCGGCTCCTCATATCCCTCCCGCTGCACCATGACCGTCCGGCCGCCCGCAAAATAGGAGATCACGTCGGCGACGGTCACAGCGTCACCGTTCCAGAGGCCCGGCAGGACACCGGGAGCCAGGACGCTCGGATGGACTTCGGACAGGGCCGCCTTTTCTGGCAGGAACACCTCAAGGGCAGGCTCCCTGCGCGCCGCCTCGTCAATCGGCGTGCGCCACCACGTCTTGACCGATTTGTCGGGCCGGGTGAGCGACGCAACGAAAATGCCCGCCTGCACACCCTGATCAACGGTGTCGAGGATCTCCTTCTGGCGCAGCATCTTCGGCAGCTTCGGATTCTCTGCAAACGCGCTCACCAGGTCCTTCACTCGGCGGGACGGCTCGTCTTCGCGCCACAGGTCATAGGGCCCACCCGGCAGCATCGCCTCGGCGCTGATCGCGGTGTCCTGAATGCGCGAGCGCTTGTCTGCCTTGACGGTCGAGAACAGCGGCTCCGAGCCGACCGTGACCTTGAATGCGTGGATGTCGTTCTGCTCGTTGACGGTCACGACGATCGACCACGCCTGGCGGATCGCCTCCGGAATCCGCCTGCGCGCCTCCTCGGTCCAACGGGCCAGCATTTCCTCCCGAATGGGATCCTGCGGCTGGTCCTTGAGCTGGCTGCGCACCTCCTCCCAGCCCAGGTATTCCCGGATCCTGGTGCGGACGGCGTCGAGGCCATCGCGCGACGGCGCAACGAGGACGACCGCATTGCGGTAGGTCCGTGGGCGGTCCGGTCCCGTCGTCTCGTCGATGAATCGCCGGGCCTCCGCGCTCGGCTTGCCCGAATCCGAGACGGCCTTGGGACCGAGGATGGCGAAATGGAAGTCGCCGTCGTTCTCGATGTCGCGCGGCCGCTCGGGAAGCGTGTGGACGCGGGCGCCGGCCGCCGCTGCCCCCTGTGTCAGGCTCTTCGTCTGCTGGACGTCGCCCAGGAGCTTCAGCTCGATGGCTTCGGCTGTGACCCGGTTAGCGCACGCATCGTGGTGCATCTGCTTCAGGTTCGGCCGGTTGCCCAGGCGCCACGCCTTCGGCAGGGCCTTGGCCTGCCCATTGTCCGCGACATCGCTGGCGAACTCGGCTTCGTCGAGGAACCAGGACAGCTCTGTCCACCGGCGCAGGCCCTTCTCGAGCTCGATCCGGTCGGGGCGCGTCGCGCTCACCAAAGCAACGAGGTCCGGCGTGCGCGCCTTCTGGCCGATTGGCTGCGAGCTCAAGAACACCGCGCAGACGGCCTGCTCCATTTCCCGGAACTTCAGCCCAGGCTGCTCCGTCTGGATCGCGCGCGCCTTGGCGAGCTCGCCCTCCAGGATCGCAGTCCACTCGTGCCCGCGGCCCTCGGTAACTTCGCGCGTGGCGATGCCGGTCAGTTCGCGCGCCGCCTCCGCGACGCCTGTCTGCTCCGGCGCCGGCAGGAACACGTTCGGGCCGACCAGGGGCGAGTTGTCCCATTTCTCCGCGTCGCGCAGCGCCAGCGCAAATGTGCGCAGGATGCCGCGCGTGCGCTGGAAGCCGTCGAGCTGCGTCCAGCGGGTATAGAAGATGTCGGTGAGATCGGGATGGAAGGGATAGCTGCGGAGGAAGCGGTCCTCCGCGTTCTTCCTGTCCTTCCGCACGGTTTCGTCGAGCTCGGCGATGTTGGCGACCGCCGTGGTGACGTGCGGCCGGAAGGCCTCGCTGTCGGCGATCGACGCCGTCTCGAAGAAGCGGCGGCGCAGCACCTCGGCAACGTCCTCCTTCTGCACCGGCTGGACGCCTTCCTCCTTCTGCCGGTTGAAGATCTCGAAGATCTGCCCGATCAGCTCCTTGCCGAATGGATCGCTTTTCTCCGGATCGGAGGCGAGCAGGGAGGCGACCATGGCGCAGCGGTCGACCTTGGTGACCGCCTGACAGAGATACTGGAAGAAGTCGACCAGGCGGCCGCGCCAGACCTCGGCCATCGCAACCTTCTCGCGCGCGTACATCAGCACTTCGTCGATCAAGACAAGGGTTGAAAGTCCCTCGGCCTGTGGCCGCGACAACAGGTCGACGAGCAGCGGTTCGGCGGGCGGCGTCTCCCGCTCCTCCGCCTTGCCGTCGGCATGCAGGGCGCGCAAGCCCTCGTCTCCCGCAATCTGGAAGGCAAGCACGCTCCAGGGATGCTTGAGCCAGCGCGTCTCGCCCTCGGGCCCGCGCACCTCCATGCCCTTCTCGACGTCGAGCTTGTCAAAGCTCAAGGCCACGACGCGCGCCTTCGGCAGCGGGGCGCCGATATGGGACTTGAACTGCTCGACCGCGGGCAGCGACGGTAGCGACGCCGGGTTGTGCACGAGGTGGCGCAGCGTCACCAGCGTGTGGGTCTTGCCGCCGCCATAGGTCAGCTCGAGCTGGCGGATCGCCTTGGTGTTCTTGGCGGCAAGGCGGAGCACCACATCGCGCGCCAGCTCGCGCAGCGAGAAGGTCGGATAAGTGAGCGCAAAGAACCGGGCCGGATCCTCATAGATCGGCCGCGCGCCCTTCTGCATCATCACGTCGTGCAGATCGGCGGCGAAATCGGCCAGCGACAGCGTGCCCGTGCGCACGTCCTCGCGCAGCTTCACCACGCCGTGCCAGGGGGTCCAGGGGAGTTTCGCGGCCATTTCAGACCTCCATGCGGATCTGCCGCGGCGCTGAGATACCGCCGCGCGAGGCAATGTGGTTCGAGAGGGATTCGAGAATCGAGCGTTCCTCGGACCCGGGCGGGGCGAGCTCGATCAGTGCCTGGAGAAGCTGCGCGAACAGCGCGTTGCGCTTGAGCCCGCGCGTGTCGAGATAATCGTCGACCTTCGCCTCGTCGCCGGCGCGCCAGAGATGCATCAGCCGATGCGCCTGGTCGATCAGCGGCACCGGCCGGCCGCCCGGCCCTTCGTAGCCGAGCCACTTCGCCTTTCGCTGGTTCCAGGGCTTCAGCTTGACCTTGTTTCCCTTGCCGCCGGAATCGCTGTCCGCATCCTCGGTGTCGGCATCGCCCTCGTCATCGGCATCTTCGCCGCCATCGAGATCGTCGAAGAGCGTACCGCCGGTCCGGACCAGGATGTCGAAGCGATCGGCGAGATCGCTGTCCGAGAGGTTGCACGACAGTGCGTAGAGGATGCAGGCGCCGATCGGCGCGTCGTCGAGGCCGAAATCATTTCGATGCAGCAGGTAGTAGGAGGTGACCTCATCGAGGGAGGCGGCCATTTCCGTCGCTTCGCCATGCGTCAGTACGCGGCCGACGACGAAATCGACGACGATCCGGCGGACCTCGCGCAGGAACTCCGAGACCGTCATCTGTGCGTTGGGCTCGTCGGCCTTTTTCACTACGGGGTATTTCGAGAAGGCTTCGAGCGCGGGCCCGGTCGCAGCCCAAACAAAGTCGGGACCGCGGATGCCCGCATCCCAGAAGGCACGGAGTTGCGTTTGAATGCGCTCGCGCATCTCGGCAAGCACGGCCGTGTCCCAGCCAGGACGGGCCGCGGCGCGCTTCTTGCAGACGAGCCAGACGGAAGAAGCGAGGGCAGCCGATGAGAGTGACCGAGTTCTGGCTTGCCTCTCGGTCTGTATAGGCCAAGACCCATCAACCAAAAACCCCGCCCTAATAAGTGCTGCAACTAGTGTTTCCCAGGCATCAGGCGATTTGCTGGCGAATACTATGACGAGTCTTCCATCTTCCTTCAGAGCCTTGTTGCAGGCAACGAATGCTTGGAACATTCCGTCTTCATAGGCTTTTTTGGAAAGCTCGGAGTTTCCTTCAAACCGGCTCGCGTCGTCGATGAGCTCGCCGTCTCCCCTATCCTTGTCCCACTTGGGTGTGTTTGGCTGTGAAAACGCCTCATCCATTTCCGCGGAGAAACCTAATAACGTGCGTCGAAGCCACACATAGAAAAACTCCATTAGATCAGAGTACTGAATGGCGTTGTAATATGGGGGATCAGTAACGATTGCATCGAACGTGTTTTCGGGCAGCTGCTGAATGGCAGATGACCTAAGAACCGTTGGTGCGCTAGACGAGGAAAGCGCCGCCAAAGTGTGGTCAAAAACGCGACCGAGCCAATCGATTGCGCTTGAGAGGCTGCCGCTGCCGTCATTAAGGGGACTTCCCTCCGCATAGTCCCAAACCAGAGGTAGGGCATAGCGGACGAATGTGTGGCCCAGAAATTCGCCACCGGGGGTCCAAGTAACTGACGTGCTCAAAAAGTCTGCAAGGCGGCTCACTGCACAAGCCATGGCCGCTGCGATACCTTCCCTCCATTCCGCGTCGCATGACTGCATGGACGGTTGCGCGGACATCGAGCGAATGACGCCAATTGCTGTAGCAAAGAAAACCCGCTGTCGCGGTGAGAACATCCGAGACCACTCATCGATTCCGTGTGCTATGATTGGAAAACCATAGCTTGCACCCGGACCAAATCTCAAAATCCTCTCTGTCAGGTCACCGAATGGCAAATCTGCAAACGCTTCAGCGACTTCCTGTGATGAAGGTTGCGACACCGCAACCTCGTGGTCAGTGGGAAGCCGGTACTCTTTATGTCTTGTGCCCTGCACGCAAACGGCTGTGAGGGTCGCGCCGACCCGCTTAGATTGGTTTTCCAGCCGGATGTCTTCCATCGTCATAATCGTCGGGCAGCACGGGCACTGAGCGCCCGAGCGGCTCATGGTGCCAGCGCCCCGGCGCTTGTCGTGCTCGCGGCGCTGCGCGGCGTTGCCCCCGACGACCGGAACGTCGTTCTCGATGCCGAAGACAACGCCGGTTCGGTCGGCGTTCGGCGTCATGGTCAGCAGCACCCGCCTGTTGTCCTTCTTGGCGAGCCAGCGGGTCTTGAGCAGCGGGATGGTCGCGCGGCAGCCCTTGCAGCGCACCGTGCGTGCCCAGAGATAGGCAACCGTCGGCTTCGCCACCCAGCGAGGATTGCGCGGATCGTCGAGATAGGCCTTGGCAAAGCCTGCATTCAGCGGCTCGACATCGACGTTGCCGTCCTCGTCCGGCTCCAGCAGCTGCAGCGGCTGCGGCTCGAACGTCTTGCCGCCAGGCTTGAGCGGTTGGAACTCGGCGTAGGTCGGATAGCGGTGGGCGAGCTTCTTGCGCGCCTCCGCCAAGACCCAGCGCCCCCAGGCGCGCACCTGCCAAGCGAGATCGGCCTCGAGCAGTGGCTCATGGGCGATCAGCTCGGGCTCCGCCTCCCTTCCATCTCCGTCGAGGCCAAGCTTCGCCAGCTGGCGCTTCAGGCTCGCGCCCTTGAAGCCCTTCGCCTTCAGGAACGATTCCATGAAATCGCGGTCCTTGAGCGCGAAGTCCGGCAGCGGGCGGGTCTGGCCGGCGAGCTTCTGCGGATATTCCAGTGTGCATTTGAGGATGAACCAGGCGACCGGGTTGATGTCGATCGCCGTCACCTCGCAGCCCAGGCGCATGGCTTCGAGCGGGATCGCGCCGCCGCCCGCGAAAGGATCGAGCACCTTCGGCGCCCGCCCGCCATAAGCCTCGCGGATTTTCTCTCGGAACCAGTCTAGATCGGGACCGTTCTCCCGGCCCCAATGCAGGATTCCGCCCTCGGTCTCGCGCTTGCGGACTTCGACCGTCCGTCCGCCGACCTTCTTCTTCTCGATCTTCTCCTTTACCGTGCCGGCAAGCCGCCGATAGATCGCCTTGCGCTCCTCCTCGTTGCCGGGATCAGGCAAGAGCGTTGCGATCAGCGCTGCGCGGCACGCGGCCAGCGGACGCCGCGCCGGCCAGATGTGCAGCGTCGAGATATGCCCATGCCGGACGTTCTTCTCGTGCACCGAGTCGAGCGACACCTGCTCCAGAGGAAAGTCGACTTCGATGAGGCGCTTGCCGTTATTGGTCATTCCATTCTTTCCTCATGTCGCGCCGGTCCGGATATGAGCCGGCATCGAGGCGATCACGACTTGCTGGCTCGCATCGTCCCAGAAGTAGTAGATGCGAAGGCAACGGCTTGGATCACGAGTATTGCCGCCGTTCTTGATATGCCACTCCACATTTCGTGGCACGCCTTGCCAATCGAACGCGAAGCTATCCGCACCACATCGCTCGTTTCGGATCCCGCTTGCGATCTGGATTCGAAGATCGCCATCCCCACCGCTCAGCCTTCTCTCGCGATACTCGTTTGCAAGCCAGAGCAGGCACTGCGCAGCAGTCGAAACGTCTTGAAATTGAGGGTCCTTCACTTCCCTGCGGGCGCGGGGCGCTAGGAGCACGCGACCCACGAGGTTCTGCTCGCACCAATCGGCAAAATCCCCCCACGAAGTCGGCAGCGAAACGTTGGCGTCGGGGCTTTCACCCCGCGCCTTAAGTTGATCGATCAACTGCTGGATGCGATAGCTGGCCGCGGCCAGTTGTGACTCAGCCGTCCTTGCCCGGTCCTCTGCTGCCCGGTGCTCATCCGAGAACCATTGCTGCGCTTCCAACGCCTTATCCAGCTCCTCTTTGAGGGCAGCGATTTGCGCCTGGGCAGCCGACAACTGCTCCGGGTCGGCCGCGCCCTCCCGCTCAAGACGTGTCCGCTTGAGATCGAGGGTATGCTCCCGGACGGCCGCATAGGACAGGACGTCTAGTCCCAACCGAAGTCGCCGGAGACTTTCGGTAGCCGCCAATTGCCGCAGCTGAGCGGATACCCTCGAAGCGCTCTCAGCAGTCGTCAGGCGATCGGCAAGGAAAAGCTCATGGCCGCCATAGGGATTGGCGTCTTCCGTGAAGCCAGGGAGATACACACGGACGGCGCCATTGTAGACCGAGAGCCGCTTGCCGAATCGTTCCGTCAACGCCCAGGTAAAGCGGGCGGGCAGAACGACGACTTTGGCAAGCCCCAGCGTTGCGCGCGCAAGGGGACCGGCATCAAGTAGCGGCGCAACTGGGTCGGTCGAGTACTCCGGAACGGTCAAAACGAAGGCTGGCATTTCACGCCCGGGATTGACCAGCAAGTTAATCAGCTGTTGGGCGTCATCGTCCGATTCGACGATCCACGGCTCCGCGTCCAACTGGTCCGTGCCGCGATAGAGACCACATGCGGACGCAACCTGCTGCACGAGGCCGGGCACAGCCGGCTCTATGCGCAATTCCGGCTCGGGCGAATTGACGAGCAGCCGGAGGCTAAAGAGTGCCCTCTGCCCCAGCCTGCGGCCGACGATGGCCTCTGTAGTCCAGACGCGCTGGGCGATGTTCTTGTCGGGATCGTCCGACCGGATGGCCCAGATGTCTTTGGTGTCATCCACTATCCGAACAGCGGCGCAATTGCGGCCGCCCGCGAGGTGCTCGAACTCATCATGGTTCCAAGCCGCATCTGGCAGACGCCCGCCTGCCCGCTTCTCCGCCCATTTCAGAATTTCTCGCCGGGCTGCCGCTGCAGCATTTTCTCCATCCGATCCTCCAACGGTCGCAGCAAGGCGCAGTATCTCGCGCTCGCGGACGACCCGCGGTATGCGCGCCACCAAGGGCTGAAGTGCTTCGAAGAAGGATGTGTGACTCGCCATCGGTCACTCCGTATCCGCCGCGGAGATAATGTCGGTCTCGGCGATCAGGACGCTGCCCTTGGCTTTAGCCAGGAGCTTTCCAAAGGGATCCTGGACCTTCACCAGGCGCGGCCGGGGCGTGGCGCAATCGAAAGCGACGTAGAGCCAGTACCGATCTCGCAGATTGCAGGCCTTCGCCCATTCGTTCTCACTGACCTCCACGCCGCCGGAGCCGGCGCGGCCTTTGACCTCGATGGCGCGTTCCTCTGCCGGGCCGTGGGCGCTGACGGGACGGAGCGACCTGAGATCGAAGCCTGGCCAGTCGGTGAGGCCGGCAGCCCGCGCGAGCTCGGGCCGCGACACGTCATGGACGGTGGCGCCGGCCGCTTCCTCGTGCACGCGCGCCAGACGCATGGCGATCGCCTCGACCTCGGCGTCGTGCCGACGCCGCTCCTCTGGATCGTCGGTAGGCAGGACGAGCGCGTGCGCGACCATCTTCGCTTCGCCCGGAACGATAAGGGCAGGCTCCATCTTCAGCAGCTTGAGCCGACGCTCCTTTTCGGCAGCGAGCTGGCGCTGATGCACTTTGATCCTGGTGAGCTCCGCCTTGGCATGGGGATCGCCTTGGCGGGCCGCTTCGCTGACGCGCTGCCGTTTCGCAATCAGTTCGGCCGTCTTGTGGTCGTAGCCACGAGTAATCCAGTCGAGGCGCTCGGACAGTGTGCTTTCGATGCGCGCGCGGTGCTCCTCCACCATGCGGGCAAGCGCGTCGCCCGTGATCCATTCCGCGGCGGCGTCCGTCAGCCCCCGCGCTAGCCGGGCGAGAGGCACGCTGCCGGGAGGCACACCATGCGCACCCCGCAGCAGGAGCAGGTGCTCCAGCGGACAAAGAGTGATCGTGCCGTCGCTTTCCTGCCTAAGCCCGATCAGCCGGCTCTCGATGGTCTCCGTTCGGGCGTTGTCCTGACGCCCAGCGTGATCTCCAAAGAGCTCGACGGCCTCTGTGGCCGGCTGACGGTGGACCACTGTTACTTGCGCGAGGTGGAAGAGGTAAGGGGCTTTGGCATGCGGATCAACGAAAATCGCGCCGCGCCGCGCCTCGTCTCCGTAGCGCGAGAGCAGCGTGGTGCAGAAGCGGTCGAACACCGGCTCGCCGGGGTGCATCCAGATGGCATCGGCGCGATCCCTGGGCCGATAGACGGTGAGCCGGCCCTGCATCTCCACCGGATAGAACTCCATCGCGCTGAGCACGGGGTCGAGCCCGCGCGTGCGTTCCGGGGCGAGTTCGAAGATGCCGTCGGGATCGCCCTCCAGCCGCAGATCGATCAGGGGTGCCGCGGTCTCGACGAAGCGGCGGATGTATCCGGGCAGCAGGCGCCGGTACTGCTCCTGCTCCATGGCGGCATTGAGCTCGGGGAGATGGCTCTTGACGTCACCGCCCCCGAACAGTGCGCGCTCCCGCTCGCCCAGCGCGCGCACCTGCTGTTCGGTCAATAGCCCGTCGATGCCCTCGATCGCGGCGCGGGCGCCGTCCTCCGTCGCCGCCATCTCCAGATAGGCCTTGAGCGAGACGTTCTCAAACAGCCGCCCGACCACATCGAAGACCTTGTCCGACCGGAGCTGCTTGCGGATCAGCTCCAGCTTGTCGAGCAGGGTCTTCAGGACCCGGCCTTCGCGCGTCTCCCCGGCAATGAGATTGACGATGATGACGGGATCGCGCTTCTGGCCATAGCGGTGGATGCGCCCCATCCGCTGCTCAAGGCGTGCCGGATTCCACGGCACGTCGTAGTTCACCATGAGCCAGCAGAATTGCAGATTGATGCCTTCGCCGGCGGCGTCCGTGGCGACCAGATAGTTGGCGCCCCCTTCGTCCAGCGGGCGCCGGAACAGCTCGACCTGCGCCTCCCGGTCCCGGTAGTTGAGGCCGCCATGAATTAGCGCGACCTGTCCGGTGAACCCGAGCCCTTCAAGACGGCGCACCAGGAACTCGGCCGTGTCGCGGTGCTCGGTGAAGATGATGAACTTCTCGCGGGCGAAGGCCGGGTCCCGCAGCACCGCGCGGAGCTTCTCGAACTTGGAGTCCTCGCCCGCATCGGCGAGGCGCCGCGCATGGGCGAGCAGGGTCTCGACCTCGGCGCGCTCCTCCTGGAGCTCCATTAGGGTCAGCGCGACGAGGCCGCCCAGGGCGCTTTCCTCGAATTCCTCGTGGCGCTCCCGCTCGCCCGTGTCGTCGGCATCCTCGTCGGCGGTGCGGGTCTCGAAGAAGTCGGGCGTCTCCCCGATGCGCTTCTGGCGGCGCTCCAGCTCTTCGGCGCGGCCCGAGCGGACGAGCTCGATGGCCTCGTCCAGCCGCTCCAGGCGGCGCTCGAAGGAGCGCATCAACGCATAGGTCGAGCTGGCCTGGCGGCGCTGGAACACGCTCATGGCGAGGCGTGCCGCGGAGCGGTTCAGGATGCGCGCCTTGTTGTAGGTCTCGGTGATGTAGCTGGTCGTCGCCTCGTAGAGCTGCTGCTCCGCGGGGCTCAGCTCATAGCTGAGGGTGTCGCACTGCCGCTGCGGGTAGAGGGGCTGCCCGTCGAAGCGGACCATTTCCTCCTTGGTGCGCCGGATGAAGTGCCGGCGGCGCTGTGCCTCTGGAAAGGCCTGGAACGCATCGAAAGTGGCGAGAGCGTCTGGCGCCAGGAGCCGCCACAGGCAGTAATAGGGGAAATCCTTCCCCATGTGCGGCGTCGCGGTCAGCAGCAGGATGTGCGTCGCCGACCAGCCAAGGTCCCATCGCGGGTCATCGGCCGGCAGGCCGGCCAGCGCCTCCGCGAGGCGGTAGCGGTCGGTCTTGCGGACGTAGAAGTCCTGCTCGCGGTCGGCGGCCAGCTTGTGGGCCTCGTCGAACACCACAAGGTCGTATGGCAAGGCGGCGCCTGAGGCGACCGCTTCGCGCATCCGGGCGAACATGCGCTCGCCGGCAAGGGTGTCGACGCTGACGATGAGGCGGTCGCTATCTGCTCCGACGAATGGATTGCCGGTGCGGGCATCTGCCCCGCGCACGATCCGGAACGGGAGGCGGAACAGGGTGCGCATCTCGCGCTCCCAGTTGCCGACCAGGCCAGCCGGGGGGACGACGAGCACGCGCTTGATGAGGCGCCGTGCCAAGACCTCCCGGAGATAGAGGCCGGTCATGATCGTCTTGCCGGCACCGGCGTCGTCGGCCAGAAGGAACCGCAGCGGCGACAGGCCGAGCATATGCTCGTAGACGGCGATCCGCTGGTGCGGCAGCGGATCGATCAGCGATATCTCCGTGGCGAAGGCCGGATTGAAGAGATGGCCGTAGGCGAGGCGGTTCGCCTCGGCCACGGCGGCAACCACGGCAGGCTTCGCCGCGAAGTCGAGCATTGACGGAGCTTCTGCGGGAACAGCCGCGGGCGCGGCCCTCTCCTGCGAGGCCGCAAACTCGGATTCGAGGTCAACGATCTGCTGCCAAGCCAGCCGATTCGGCTTGGACTGGCCGTTCTCCCACCGATTCACGGTTGCAAACGATACGCCGATTCGCTCGGCTAGCTGCGCCTGCGTCAGCTCGAGGCGCCCCCTCACGGACCTCACGCGGACCGGATAATCGGCGGGGATGTCGGCGCTGGCCTGTCGCATCGGGGTGCCTTCGCAGCGGATCGTAGCTCCGCGAAGGCTACGCTTACGCCGCGTGCTATGTCAAGTGCGATATAGCATGTGCTATATCATGGCCTCCGCTAGGCGCTTGGAAATGCTGTCGGCGGCAGTTCTGACCGGGTCGGCGGCCAAGTGCGCGTAGCGCGCCGTTGTCTGAACCTGGGTGTGCCCCAGGAGCTTGCCGATCATCGGCAGGCCCTGACCCGACGCGACGGCCGTGGAGGCGAAGGTGTGGCGCAGATCGTGGATGCGCACGTCCTTGACGCCGGCGCGGGCTCGGACGCGCTGCCAGAAGGGCTGGAGATCGCTCAGGCGCTTGCCCGGCAGGGTGCCGGTGATGACCCACGGGTTTCGGTCTATGCGCTGGGCGTTGCGGAGCAGGTCGACGGCGGGTTGGCCAAGATGGACGATCTTCGCGCCTGTCTTGGAATCCGGCAGGCGGAGGGCGCGCTCGGCCAGATCGACGTATTCCCACTTCAGCGTCATGATCTCGTTCAGCCGACAGCCGGTCAGGATCAGCAGCCGCGCGGCCAGGATGGCCGACGGCAGTTCGATCCCTTCGGCCTCCATCTCGCGCAGCACTTCGCCGATCCGGCGCAGTTCGGCGGCGCTGAGGAAACGCTCGCGCTTCTCCTCGGGGTACTTCCGGATGTGCTTTCGCGGATTGGTGCCGTCAGGACGCAGGCCCCACATTTCGGCGAGGCTGAACATCTTCGAGATCACCTCGAGACAACGGTTCGCCTGATAGGGGATGTGGCGCAGGTCGTGATGAAATTTCGCAACGTCCGCGCGGGTGATTCCGGTGACCGTAAGCTGCCCAAGCGCGGGCAAGATGAAGCGCTGCAGGTTTCGCCGGTATTCCTTTGCCGTGCTGGCCTTCAGGCGCACCGAGATGTGTTCCCGGTCGAACCGCTCCGCCAGTTCTTTCACCGTGATTGCCTTGCGTCCCGCGTCCCGCTCGGCTGCGGGGTCCGCGCCATTGCGCGCGGCGGCGACGATCG
>ERZ777003.3753-NODE-3753-length-14025-cov-4.479456_pt1 | contig 14025 bp, 14 predicted proteins | sample MGYA00374956_ERZ777003 | MGnify/ENA primary metagenome ERZ777003 (study PRJEB29302, sample SAMN06268252) | bioreactor metagenome | isolation source: Joint BioEnergy Institute, California, USA | place: USA:Joint BioEnergy Institute, California, USA | collected... | reverse complement strand
GGGGCAGCCTGTTCCGGACGAGTCGGCCGCCGACAGCGTGCCCGCGCCGGATGCGGCCGGCACGGAGGCGGCGGCCGGCGAGCCTGGGACGACGCCATCGCCCGCCGACACCGGTGACGCAGCCAGTGCGACCGACACGGGGCAGGAGCCGGCGACGACCGAGGATACGGAGGCTGCCGCCCCTGCGCAGGACGAACCGGGCGACACGCCGGCGACCACCGCCGACGCCGGCAACGAGGCCCCGGTCGCGCAGCCTGAGGACGCCGCGGCCGCGACGACCGAAGACGCCGCCGACGCGCCCGCGGTTGCCGCGGCCGACAGCGACAAACCGGAGACACCGGTCTCCGAAGACGCGGCCGTGAGCGAAACCCGCGCAACCACGGAGGCGGACGCGCCGGCGGTAGTGACGACCGCCGATGCTGCCGGGGACGCGACCCGGACCACCGGGCCCGCGACCGAGGCGCCCGCTGTCGCCGAGGACGCGCCCGAAGCCGCCGACGCGCCAGAAGCCGCCGATGCACCCGCCCGCGACGAACCCGCGATCGGCGAACTGGCCGCGCTTGAGCCCCGGCCCGATCTGCCGGAAGGAACCGAAGCCGCGATAGCCGGCGAGGAGGAGGCCTCCGCCGTCCCCGGCACCGGGGATGCGTCGGAGTCGGCCGTCGCAGGCCCGGAGGACACCGCCACGCCGGAGCGGAGCGTGGGCCCCGATCGCGCCAACGAGCCGGCCGGCCCGACCTTCGACGTCATCCGCGTCGGCGGCAACGGCGACCTGATCCTCGCCGGCAAGTCGGAGCCGCTGGCGGTGGTGATCATCAGCGACGGCGACCGGGTGCTGGGCGAGGAGATCGCCGACACCCGCGGCGACTGGATATTCATGCCCACCGAGCCCCTCGCCCCGGGCAGCCACCAGCTCGGCGCCACCCAGCGCCGGCCCAACGGGGAGCTGGTGCCCTCGCACGACCTGGTGCTGGTGGTGGTGCCCGAGCGCGGCACCGACATCGCCGGGCGCGCGACCGACCGCGCCGACCAGCCGCTGGTGATGCTTGTCCCGCGCGACGGCGGCCCCGCCACGGTGGTGGTGCAGGCGCCCGAGCCGGATGCGCCCCTCGACGGCGCCTAGGTGGCCGTGGCGGAGCCGGCGGAGCCCGGCCGCACTGGCACCCTGTTCAGCCGCCCGTCGTCGCCCGACGCGGTAAACCCGGTGCGCACGACCGAGACCGGCCCCGCCTCCGCGGACGGCCCCGAGGTGGCGCTCGCCGGGCCGGCGGACGCGCCGGCCTCACCCTTCGCTGCCGACGCCAACACCGGCGGCGCACTTGGTGATGCGGCAGAGGAGGATGGCGCGGACGGGCCCGTCGTGTTCTCCCGGCCCACATCCCTGCCGGGCGGCGAGGAGTCCGACGCGGCCGCCCCCGACGTCACCGTCGGCATGATCGACTACGGCGCGGGCGGCGACGTCGCCATCTCCGGCGACGCGCCGCCAGGGGCGACGGTGCAGGTCTATCTCGACAACGAGGTGCTGGGCGTCACCGAGGCGGCGCCGAGCGGCTCGTGGCGGCTCGCGCCCACCCAGACCGTACCGCCGGGGCCGCACCAGATCCGCATCGACCAGGTCGCGCCCTCCGGCGACGTCATCGCCCGCATCGAGCTGCCCTTCGTGCGCGCCGAGCCGGTGACCGAGATGCCCCAGGACATCTACGTCGTGGTCGAGCCGGGCCAGAGCCTGTGGCGCATCGCGCGCCGCGTCTACGGCGAGGGCATCCGCTACACCGAGATCCTCGCCGCCAACCGCGCACAGATCGCCGACCCGAACCTGATCTACCCCGGGCAGGTGTTCATGATTCCCCGCGACGGCGGGCCGGGATCGGGCTAGTCGCGGAAGGTGCGCCAGGCTGCGGCCACGCGCAGCGCCGTCGTGAGCCAGCACAGCGCGGCGAAGCCGTAGGCAAGCCAGGGGAAGGCGCCGGGCCACAGCAGGCAGAGGACGAAGAAGGCGATCGTCTCGCCGCCCTCGGCAATGCCGCGGGAATGGAAGAACGACTTCGCCGGTCCCTCCCCCGGCCGGATGCCGCGCTTCTGGGCGATGATCGCGTAGGCGAGGAAGCTGGTGCCGGTGCCGACGAAGCTCAGCATCAGCGCCGCCGCCGGCACCGCGAACGCCGGCTGCACGAGGGCGAAGGCGAAGGCGAAGGCGGCGTAGAAGACGAAGTCGCAGACGATATCGAGGTAGCCGCCGAAATCGGTGGGCCCACGCCGTCGCGCGATCGCGCCGTCAAGGCCGTCGGCAAGGCGGTTGAGGGCGAGGCAGACCAGCGCCGCCCACCAGACGCCGAAGGCGATGGCCGGGACGCAGCCCAGCCCGGCGACGAAACCCGCCAGCGTCACCGCATTGGCCGGAACCCCCCGCCGCGCGAGCGCGGCGCCGGCCCGGTCCAGCGCCGGCTCGACGAGCCGCCTGAGTTCGGTGTCAAACACTCGGCCGGCCCCCGCGACCGTATCGCTGGTGACAGCGGGGCCCGCGCACGGCAGTCTGCGCGCCGGAACGCAACAGCAGGGGTCCTCCGACATGCCGTTCTGGCTTCTGATCGCGGCCCTCGCCGGGCTGGTCGGCGTCGCCCTCGACGCCATCGGCGCCCACGCGCTGGACGAAGTGACGGCCGACAAGGTTGCGTCCTACGGCACCGCCACGCGCTACCAGCTGGTGCATGCGCTTGCCCTCCTCGCCGTCGCCTGGCTGGCCGACCGGTCGCCCGGCGCACGCATCGTGTGGATGGCGGGGTCGGCCTTCACTGTCGGCATCATCCTTTTCTGCGGCAGCATCTATCTCAATGTCCTGTTCGGGATCGAGGATCTGGAGGCAGCGCCCGTCGGCGGCATCTGCCTGCTCGCCGGCTGGGGGCTGCTGGCGGTGCAGGGCGCGCTCATGATGCTGCGCCGGCCCCGCTGACTCAGAGGACGCCGAGGACAGGACATGGACATGCCGGACGAGGCCCAGGAAACCGTGCTCGACGCCAGCGGGCTGAAGTGCCCGCTGCCGGTGCTGAAGGCGCGCAAGGCGCTGAGCGCGCTGCCGCCGGGGGCGGTGCTGAAGGTGATCGCGACCGACCCCGGCGCGCCGGAGGACCTGCGCCACTTCTGCGATGCCGCCGGTCACCGCCTGCTGGACCAGGCGGCGACGGAAAGCGGCAGCGTTACCCGCATCGCCAGGGGCGGCTGAAGCAGGCGCTCCGATTCCGCTACGGCGCGAAGACGGCGTCGATCTCGGCGGCTGCCGCGGCCAGCGCCTCCGCCGGCTCCGCCTCGCCGAGGTAGATGCGGCGAAGCGCGGCCGATGTCAGGTCGGCGGCCACCTCCCAGTCCGCCAACGGTGGCGTGAAGCGGGCGTCGCGCAGCAGGCCGGCAAAGGGAGCGAGGACGGGATCGTCCCTGACCCCGCGGCTGGCGGCTGCGGCGGTCGTGGTCGGCAGCAGCTGTTCCCGGGTGGCGAAGGCGACACGCCATTCGTTGCGGAACAGCTCGCCGAGGAACCGGGCCGCAGCGTCCTTCGTCGGGGCGTCGCGGAACATCACGATCGAATCGGTGATGCCGTAGGTGGCGCGGGTGACGCCGGCGGGAACCGGCGCGATGCCGAAGCGCAGGGAGGGCGCGCGGCTCGTCAGCTCGGCGGCGAAGGGCGGGGCGGCGATTACCATGCCCAGCCGCCCGGCAGCGAACAGCGCCTGCAGGTCCGCACGTCCGAAGGCGGTGACGTCCGGCTGGGTCAGGCCCTCGTCGATGAAGCGGCGATACATGGCTGCCGCCGCGATCGCCGGCTCGGCGGCAAGGCCCGAGCGCCCCTCATCGTCGAGGATGTCGCCGCCCAGGCTCCACAGCGCGTGGTAGAAGTAGACGTCGGTCTCGATCGCCGCGCCCTGCAGCCCGAAGCCGGCGATGCCCTCGCCGGTGGCCGCAATCGCCGCCGCGGCCTCGGCCAGCGCGTCCCAGTCCGCCGGCGGCGACGGGATGCCCGCCGCCTCGAACAGCGCCTCGTTGTAGTAGAGCGCCCGCACCGAGGCGGCGAAGGGCAGCCCCATCAGGCCGCCGTCGAGACGGGTCGGGGCCAGCAGGGCCGGAATGACGGCCGCCTCGAGCGCAGGGTCGATATGCCCCTCCAGCGGCTCCAGCACGCCCTCGCCCGCCAGGTCGGGAAGCCATGCGGAGGCGATGACGGCAAGGTCGGGCGGCGCGCCGGCCGAGATGTCGGCGGTGAGCTTCTGGAACAGGCCCTCCCACGGCACCACGTCCACGGTGACCTCGACTCCGGGATGCGAGAATTCGAAGGCCGAGGCCACGGCTTCGAGCAGCGGCCGGGTCTCGTCGCTGTACCGCGGCCCGACGACCCGAAGCTCCGTCGCCTGCTGGCCGGCAACGCCCGCCGGCGCCAGCGCCGCCGCCAGCGACGCGGCCGCCGCGAGCCTTCTGACAAGGCTGGCCATCCCCCTCGCATCTCCCGTATAGAAAGGCACGCTGCTGCCGCAGCCGCGGCTGCGGCAAAGGTAGCGCGACCCTAAGGCGGGACATTGATGGCAAGCAACACTGCAGCGCACCGGCAAGGCGAGCCGGACCCGATCGTGATTGCCGGCGGACGGGTCATCGACCCCGCCAACGGCCATGACGCCATCGCCGACGTGGCGGTGCGCGACGGGCGGATCGCCGCCGTCGGTCCGAGCCTGCCGCGGGACGGCGCGACCGTGATCGACGCCTCGGGCGCGATCGTGACGCCGGGGCTGATCGACCTGCACACCCACGTCTACTGGGGGGGCACCTCGCTGGGCGTGGACCCGGTGATGGTGGCGAAGCGGAGCGCCTGTACCACGCTGGTGGACGCGGGCAGCGCCGGGCCGGGCAACCTGCCGGGCTTCAAGGCCCACCTGGTCGATCCCTGCCCGATCCGCATCCTCGCCTTCCTCAACGTCTCCTTCGCCGGCATCTTCGGCTTCTCGAAGAACGTGATGGTCGGCGAGTGCTCCAACATGGCGCTGATCCACGCCGGCGAGGCGCTGGCGGCGGCGAAGAGCGAGCCCGAGCTCATCCGCGGCATCAAGGTCCGCGTCGGCCGCCACGCCGGCGGCGACAGCGGCATCGCCCCGCTCGACATCGCGATCGAGGTGGCCGAGGAGCTCGGGCTGCCGGTGATGGCGCACATCGACAACCCGCCGCCCAGCCGGCGCGAGGTGATCACCCGCCTCCGGCCCGGCGACGTGCTGACCCACTGCTTCCGCGGCTTCCCCAACTCCGCCGTGGACCGCGAGCGCAAGGTGCGCAACGAGATCCGCGAGGCGCGCGAGCGGGGCGTGCTGATGGACATCGGCCACGGCATGGGCGCCTTCGCCTTCTACGTCGGCGAGGCGGCGCTGGCCGACGGCTTTCCGCCGGACATCATCTCCAGCGACGTGCACTGCCTGTCGGTGGACGGCCCGGCCTTCGACCTGATCACCACGATGTCCAAGTTCCTCATGCTGGGGATGCCGCTGCCCGACATCATCCGGGCGGTGACGGCGGCGCCCGCCGACGTGGTGCGCCGACCGGACCTCGGCCGCTTCTCCCCGGGGGCGGCCGGGGACGTCGCCATCCTCGAGGAGCAGGAAGGCGACTTCGAGTTCGTGGACGTGCTCGGCACCCGGCGCCGGCACAACCGGCGCCTTGCGGTGCGCGGCATGCTGGTCGGCGGCCGGGTGTGGCCGGGCGAAGAGGCGGCGGCATGACCGGCTGGCGCTGGCCCGACTACCGCGGCCTCTACGCCTATCCCTGGGACGTCTGGTTCGACGGAGCTGACCAGGTGCTCGGGGACGTGCGCGCCATCGGCGCCAACACGCTGACGCTCGCCTCCAGCTATCACGCCGGCCGGTTCACCCGTCCCCACGGCTCCGGCCCGCGCATCTACGAGGTGACCGACGGCACCGTCTACTTCCGGCCCGACCTGTCGGCCTACGGCACGATCAAACCGATTGCGCATCCGCAGCTCGACGAGTCCGACCCGTTCGCCGAGCTGACCCGGCAGTCCGACACACCCGTGGTCGCCTGGACGGTGTGCCTGCACAACACGGCCCTCGGCGAGCGCCATCCGGAGTTCGTGGTCCGCAACTGCTTCGGCGACCCCTACTCCCACAGCCTCGACCCCGCCTTTCCGGAGGTGCGGGAGTATGTGCGGACGCTGGTGACCGACATCGCCCAGACCGGCGTCGTCGGCGTGCTGCTGGAGACGCCCGGCTACCTTCCCTACGTCCACGGCCGCCATCACGAGTTCGCGCTGCTGCCCCAGAACCCGTGGATGGAACGGCTGCTGGCGCTCAGCTTCTCCGACGGCGCCATTGCCGGCGCCGAGGCGGCCGGCATCCCGGCGGTGCGGCTGCGCGACCAGGCTCACGCCTGGCTCGAGGGCTGGTTCGCCTCCGACACCGCGCCCTCGCCCGCGGTCGCGATCGACTGGTTCCTCGGCGACGTGATTGCCGATCCGGCCTGGGTCGCCTTCCTCAACTGGCGCTGCAGGATCGTCACCGACCTGGTCGCGGAGGTGCGCGACGCGATGCCGAAGGACGTGTGGCTGGGGGTGATCCCCACCGTGCAGCGGCCCACCGCCGCGTCCTGGGTCGAGGGCTCGGACCTGCACGGGCTCGCCCGCGTCTGCGACGTGATCGAGGTTCCGGCCTATCAGGCGACGGCGGAGGAGGTGGATGCAGACCTCGCCGACGTACGCCGCCGGATGGGGCCGGACGCGCGGCTGCACGCCATCCTGCGACCTGACTACCCCGACCTGCGCAGCGAAGGCGCCGTCCGCGCCGCCGCGACCGCCGCCCGCGCCCACGGCGCCGCGGGGCTTTCCTTCTACAACTACGGCCACCTGCGCCGGGCGGCCCTCGCCCGTGCCCGGGCGGGCTTCGAGGCGTTCGGAGCATGAGCCGGTTCGAAGGCAGGCGCGCCATCGTCACCGGCTCCGGCTCCGGCATCGGCAGCGCCATCGCCAGCCGGCTCGCCGCCGAAGGCGCGACGGTCGGCCTGTTCGACCGCAACGAGGAGGGCGCCCGCGAGGTTGCGGACGGCATCATCCAGCGCGGCGGCAAGGCCATTGCGTACCGCGTGGACGTCCAGATCGAGAGCCAGGTGACCCACGCCGTCGACCGGTTCGTCGATCAGACCGGCGGGGTGGACGTGCTGGTCAACTGCGCCGGCGCCGCCTTCGGCGAATCCTTCGACGAGAACACGCCTGACGTCTGGGACAGGAACTTCGCCGTCAACCTGACCGGCCCCTACCTGATGGCGCGCGCGTGCATTCCGCACATGCTCGCGCGCGGCCGCGGCGTGATCGTCAACATCAGCTCGGTCAACGCCCTGCTCTACCTGGGCAACGTCGCCTACAGCGCGGCCAAGGCCGGAATGATCAGCTTCACCCAGGCGCTGGCCACCGAATACGGCCGGCGCGGCATCCGCGCCAACGTGGTGCTGCCGGGCACGATCTTCAGCCACGCCCACGAAGCGCGGATGAAGAAGCAGCCGGACTTCATGACCCGGATCAGCAAGTGGTATCCGCTGGGCCGGGTGGGGCGCGCCGAGGAGGTGGCCGCCGCGGTGGCGTTCCTCGCCTCCGACGAGGCGTCCTTCGTCACCGGCGCCTCGCTCGTGGTGGACGGCGGGCTCACGGCGGGCCTGAAGCCGATGGCCGACGAGCTGACGCTGCAGGGCGACTGAGCGACCGGCGGCGACCACCTAGTTGCACAGGCCGGTGTAGCTGTAGCGCGCCTCCGTCGCGTCGCAGACCCCCGTGTCGGGGTTGTAGGACGTGTAGCCGAGGACGAGCGCGCCGGCCGCGGTATCGACGCGGGCGTCGGTAAGCTGGCAGACGTTGAGCTTGCCCCCGGACGTGAGGATGTGGCTCACCCCGGAGCGGCAGGTCAGCACCGCGTTCACCATGTCGGGCATGATGTGCGAGGCGACGTTCAGCTCCTCGTGCACGGCGATCTGGTGGCCGCCGGGGATCAGCAGGCCGGTCGCCCGGTAGCCGGGCTCGTCCCCTTCCGGCTCCTCCCCGTCGCCTTCCCCGGCCGGCGCGGCCGTACCGGCCCCGATGCCGCCCGGTACCGGCGCGCTGCCGCTGCGCAGATAGGTGAATTCCAGCACGGCGTTCGGCGAGGACTGGCTGTAGCCCACGATCGCGCAGCCTGTCCGGGCCCGCACCGGCGCCGCGCCGGTGAGCACGACATGCGTCTCGCTTGCAATCTCGCCGGCGACCGCATATTCCGCCGGCGGGCAGCCTTGGCGAAAGGTGCGGGCAATCCCTTCGAGACGGGCGCCGACGCGCCGCCCCTCGAACAGCACCGTGCCCGGCTCCACCGGCAGTCCCGGCCGCGGCACGAGATAGGAAATCACGCGGACCTCGCCGTCCGCCTGCCACAGCATCTGCGATCCGTTGTGATTCCACACGCTGTCGGCTGCGACCGCCTCCGCCGCGATCGCCAGCCCCGCCGGCAACGCGAGCATCGCTGTCAGCTTCCGAAGCACCGTTCGCCTCCCCGTGCCGTGCTGCCTTCCGGCCATGGTTAATCCAATCCTAGGATTTTGACAGTGCATTGATCCTGAACGGGCGGTCACGCGGCGGCCGTTGCCAAGGCGTGCCCGACCCCTTAACGTCGCGGGCCGGGGTGCCCGGAGGCAGGGGAGTGCCATGACATCACGTGTCTTGCCGGGCCGCTGCGTTCGGCGTGCAGCCGCCGCCGCTGCGGTCGTCGCCCTTTGCACGGCGCTTCCGGCCGGCGGCCAGGAGCGCAGCCGGTTCGGATTCGCCTTCGCCCCGGCCGACGTGGCACCCGAGCAGGGGAGCGAGCGCCCCGCGGGCCTTCCCTCGGCGAGCGATGCGATGTGGCTCTCCCTCGCGTTCGCCATCGACGACTTCCGCCAGGGCGAGATTCCGCTGCCGGGGCAGCCGGAGGCGGAGGCGAAGTCGGACGAGCCGATGACGCCGGAGGAGGAGATCGCGGCGCTGCAGGCCGAGGTAGCGGCGCTGCGCTCGGCGCTGGCCGAGGCCGAGCGGGCCAAGGAGGCGCTGGCCTACAGGCTGAGCCTGTGGACGATGACCGACATCAGCGCCGCGGAGGACGTGATCGCGCGCACCACGCTCGACCCCGACGTGATGCTGCTGCGGCTGGCAGCGGATCAGGAGGCGCCCAGCATCGGCGGCGGACCGTTCCTGCCGCTCTCCAGCGCGGTTCCGGGCGAGCTGTACGGCGATGCGAGCCTGCAGGCGCTCGACACCCATGTCGGCCGCTGGGACGGCCTCCGCCAGCTCCTGCTGCAGCTGCCGCTCTCCGAGCCGATGGACGAGTTCCGCACCACCAGCCGGTTCGGCGAGCGCATCGACCCGATCAACGGCCGCCACGCCTTCCACGCCGGGCTCGACTTCGCCGGGCCGATGCGGGCGACGGTGCGGGCGACCGCGCCGGGCGTGGTGGTCTGGGCCGACTACAAGGGCGGCTACGGCCGCATGGTCGAGGTCGACCACGGGCTCGGCATCACCACCCGCTACGCCCACCTCAGCAGCATCCTGGTCGAGGTCGGCGACACGGTGAGCTACCGCGAGCCGGTGGGGCTGCTGGGCAGCTCCGGCCGCAGCACCGGGCCGCACCTGCATTACGAGGTCCGCCTCGACGGTGAGCCGATCGATCCCGCGCCGTTCGTCGACGCCGGCCGCTACGTGTTCAAGGCCACGGAATAACAGGGGCGCCGCGCGGCCAGGCCGCTCAGCATTCCTTCGGCGCGGCGGCCTGGAAGTTCATGCAGATCTTGCCGCTCTCCGCTTCCACGATCGGCTCGCCGGTGAGCCCGCAGCGGTAGCCGCCGCAGGCCGCGCTCTCGCTGTCCAGCGGCACGACGTTGTCGCAGCGGCGGCAGACGCCGAAATGGCGCATCTGGCTGCGGAGCTGCAGGTCCTGCAGCAGGTCGCGCAGCATCCGGTTGATCTGATCGAGGAGCGCCTCATCGAGCCGGCCCACCGTCGCCTCCAGCTCGCGCAGCGGGTCCTGCTGCATCAGCGCCTCGCCCGCTTCGGTGAGCACGAGGTCGACGCACCGCCGGTCGGTCTCGCTGCGGACCCGGGCGATGTAGCCCTTCTCCTCCAGCGTGGTCAGGGTCTGGGACACGGTGCCCTTGGTGGTGCCGAGGAAGCTCGCCAGCGCGCCGGGGGTACGGGAATAGCGGTTGGCCTGGCTGAGGAAACGCAGCGCCTCCCACTGCGCCGGGTTGAGGCACGCCGAATACTGGAAGGCCCGGGTCAGCCTGCCCAGCCTGTCGAGATACTCGACGATCTCCCGCGCCTTGCTCATCTGCGCCCGCTCCCTCGCCGGCCCTGCGCCGGCTGGTGCATGGCGGCCGGGCGCGGTCCTGCTGCCCGCTCCGGCGCCCCATGAAGCCCCAATGACGGAACCGGCTTCCGCCCCTTGCCCCTGCCGGCCCGCCGATCCCGAAGTCTTTGCACGAAATGGTTACCTGTTCGCAGAAGGAAACCGCAAGCATCCCGTCGGGCGAATTCCCATGTGAATCCCGTGGTCAGATCCTGCGTGGCGAGCCGTCGGCGGAGAGCGACCGACGGGTGTGATGGCGAACACGCCGCCGCGCTTGCAATTAGTTTCGAGAAGCTATAATTTCGACTCGAAACCACAGGGCTCGACTACCGAGCGAGGGCGTGACCATGGCCAATCCGAACAGTTCCTACGTCGATCCGGGCAGCCGGCGGTACATCGCATCGACGATGCGCGCGCCGCTTCTGGAGCGCGAGCAGGAGGCCGAGCTGGCGCGGCGCTGGCGCGAGGAGAAGGACGAGAAGGCGCTTCACCAGCTCGTCACCGCCTATGCGCGTTATGTCGTGCGGATCGCGGCCGGTTTCCGCGGTTACGGGCTGCCGCTCGGCGACCTGGTGCAGGAGGGCAATGTCGGCCTGATGGAGGCGGCGGCGCGCTTCGACCCGGAGCGGGACGTCCGCTTCTCGACCTATGCCGCCTGGTGGATCCGCGCGTCGATCCAGGACCACATCCTCCGCAACTCGTCGATCGTCCGCATCGCGACGACCGCCTCGCAGAAGACGCTGTTCTTCAACCTGCGCCGGCTGCGGGCGAAGCTGGACGAGACCGGCGACGGCACGATGACGGACGCCGACCGGCGCAAGATCGCCGAGGAGCTGGGCGTGCCGGTGGCCGCGGTGGAGCGCATGGAGGCGCACCTGTCGCGCCCGGACCGGTCGCTGAACGCCGTGCTGTCGGACGGCGACAGCGACGAGTACCAGGACTTCCTCGCCGACGACCGGCCAACCCCGGAGGAGAACGTCACCCGGACGCATGACGAGGCCCTGCGGCGCGAGCGGCTGCGCGAGGCTCTCGCCAGCCTGACCGAGCGCGAGCAGATGATCATCACCCAGCGCTTCCTCGACGAGGACAAGAAGACCCTCGCCGAGATCGGCGACGACTTCGGGCTGACCAAGGAGCGCATCCGCCAGATCGAGGCGCGGGCTCTCAGCAAGCTGCGGGTGCGCATGGAATCCTATCCCGAACGTGCGCAGGAGCTCCTCGGAGCGTAGTGCGCAGGGCCCGGCCCCCACCTCCCCCGGCGGGCCGGGCCCTTCCCTTCCTGCCCCGCCCTCCTATCCCTGCGAGCCCGGCACGAACATGTAGCCGGCACCGCGGACCGTCTTGATGATCTGCGGCTTCGACGGGTCCGCCTCGATCTTGCGGCGGATGCGGGTGATGCGGATGTCGATCGACCGGTCGTAGGGGTCCCACTGGGCGTTGTGCGCCATGTCCAGCAGCTGGTCGCGGTTCAGCACCCGGTTCGGGTGCTGGGCGAAGGCCTTCAGCAGGTCGAACTCCATCGCCGTCAGCGGGATCTCGTGGCCGTCCTCGGTGGAGAGCCGGTGGCCGTCGAGGTCGAGGATGTAGCGGCCGAAGCGGATGGTCTTCGGCGTCACCTTCATCGCCGGCACCGGTGCGGCCGAGATCCGGCGCAGCAGGCTCTTCACCCGCGCCACCAGCTCGCGGAGGTCGAAGGGTTTCACCATGTAGTCGTCGGCGCCGACCTCGTAGCCGACGATCCGGTCGACGACCTCGCCCTGGGCGGTCAGCATCATGATGCCGATGCCGCCCTTCTCGCGCAGGAAGCGGGCGAGCGACAGCCCGTCCTCGCCGGGCATCCTCAGGTCCAGAATGACGAGATCGACCGGCTTCCGCCCTGCAACAAGCCTGCGCAGCGCCGGTCCGCCGTCGGCGGTGGTGACGTCGAAGCCGTGCATGACGAGGTATTCGGCGACCGACTCCCGGATGTCCTCCTCGTCGTCCACCACCACGACATGCGGCGCATGCGGCATGACCCACCCCCCGGTCCTGAACGCGGCGTTACCATGCGTTCAGGCACGGCGACCGGCAACAGGATTGTAAGCCCCTCCTGCCGGATGCGCAGGCCGTGCGGGATGGCCGGGTCGGGCCGTGCCAGGGCCCTATTCCGCTGCCGCGCGCTTCGGCAGCCTCCAGTTCGGGCGCGGCCAGTGGCAGGTGTAGCCGCCGGGGTGCTTGAGCAGGTAGTCCTGGGGCTCGGGCTCTGCCTCCCAGAACGGTCCCGCGGGCTCGACCTCTGTCACCACCTTCCCCGGCCACAGACCCGAGGCATCGACGTCGGCGATGGTGTCCTCGGCAATGCGGCGCTGGTTCTCGTCCACATAGTAGATCGCGGAACGGTAGCTGGGGCCCATGTCGTTGCCCTGGCGGTTCTTCGTCGTCGGGTCGTGGATCTGGAAGAAGAACTCGAGGATCTCGCGATAGCTGATCTTCGCCGGGTCGAACTCGATCTCGACCGCCTCGGCATGGGTGCCGTGATTGCGGTAGGTGGCGTTGGGCACGTCGCCGCCGGTGTAGCCGACCCGCGTGCGGATTACGCCCGGCAGACGGCGCAGCAGATCCTGCATGCCCCAGAAGCAGCCTCCGGCCAGCACGGCCCTCTCGACGGTCATGGCGCTATCCTCCAGCTGTTCGGGCGAAAGATGGGGCGATGTCCACCCCATGTCGAGTGGGCGCCCGGGAGCGGGGGTCAGTCGGCGATGTAGCCGCCGGTCTGGCGCTTCCACAGGCGGGCGTAGAGGCCGTCCATGGCCAGAAGCTGCTGGGGCGTCCCCTGCTCGACGATGCGGCCGCCGTCCATCACCACGATCCGGTCCATCTGGGCGATGGTCGAGAGCCGGTGGGCGATGGCGATCACCGTCTTGCCCTGCATCAACAGCGCGAGCTTCTCCTGGATCGCGGCCTCGGCCTCGCTGTCCAGCGAGGCCGTCGCCTCGTCGAGGATCAGGATCGGCGCATCCTTCAGCAGCACGCGGGCGATGGCGACCCGCTGGCGCTGGCCGCCGGAGAGCTTGACCCCGCGGTCGCCGACATGGGCGCGGTAAGCGGTCCGGCCTTCGCTGTCGGCAAGCCCGGCGATGAAGCCGTGCGCCTCGGCAAGCTCCGCCGCGCGCTCGATCTCCGCCTGCGTCGCATCCGGCCGGCCGTAGCGGATATTGTCGCCGACCGAGCGGTGCAGCAGCGACACCTCCTGGGTGATGACGCCGATGCTGCCGCGCAGGCTTGCCCGGGTCACCTCGCGGATGTCCTGCCCGTCGATCCGGATCGCGCCGGACTCGATCTCGAACAGGCGCAGCAGCAGGCTCACCAGCGTCGTCTTGCCGGCGCCGGACGGTCCGACGAGGCCGATCTTCTCGCCCGGCCGCACGGTCAGCGACAGGTCGCGGATCACCCGCTGCTCGGGGCGGTAGCCGAATTCGACCCCCTCGAAGCGGATCTCGCCGCCGGCGACGACCAGCGGCTTCGCGTCCGGCCGGTCCACGATCCGGGGCGGCGTGGTGATCACCGGCATGGCGTCGCGGATCACGCCGACCGCCTGGAATACCTGGTGCCCCATCTGCAGGAATGCTCGGCCGTTGGGCGCGATCCGCTGCACCACGGCGACCGCGGCGAC
>ERZ777003.3752-NODE-3752-length-14031-cov-3.710432_pt1 | contig 14031 bp, 11 predicted proteins | sample MGYA00374956_ERZ777003 | MGnify/ENA primary metagenome ERZ777003 (study PRJEB29302, sample SAMN06268252) | bioreactor metagenome | isolation source: Joint BioEnergy Institute, California, USA | place: USA:Joint BioEnergy Institute, California, USA | collected... | reverse complement strand
GACGGCGTTGTACGACTATGCCCCGCGTTCAGCCGAGATGGTCGCCGCCTGGTTCCAGGCCAAGCAGCAGGCAGGCCACCCGGTGCTCGGCGCGATGGATGACGACGGCACACTCATGGGCTTTGCCAGCTACGGGCCGTTTCGCAACTTCCCGGCCTACAAGTACACTGTCGAGCACTCGCTGTACGTGGCGGCACCCTACCGGCGGCGAGGTGTCGCCCGGGCGCTGCTGACCGAGCTGATCGCCCACGCCCGGCAACAGGACCTGCACGTGTTGGTCGGCGCGATCGATTCCCAGAACGAGGCAAGCATTCGGCTGCACGAGACGTTCGGCTTCACACGCGTGGCGTACATGCCACAGGTCGGATTCAAATTCGGCCGGTGGCTGGACCTGGTGCTCTACCAGCTCACGCTCGACACGCCGACGCATCCGATCGACGGCTGATGTAAATTAATCGCCGCCTGCGCCGCATCGCTTGCAGCTTCGTGCGGTGCCACTTGTCACGAAACGGTTCACCCCACGCTGGAGGTTGCCATGCTCGTTGGAGTCATCAGCGACACGCACGATCGACTTCCCACGTTCCGTCGCGCGGTGGCGATGTTCGAACGCATGAAGGTCGGGGCGATCTTCCACGCGGGCGATTACGTCGCCCCTTTCGCCGCGAAGCTGATCGCACCCGATGTGCTGCGTACACCGCTCTACTGCGTGTATGGCAACAACGATGGTGAACGCGCGGGACTCAAGCAGGTGCTGCCCAATCTCGTGGATGGTCCGCTGCGCGTGCAACTGGCCGGCCGCACCATCGTGATGCACCACTTCATCGACTGGCTCAAGCCCGCGGACATGCAGGGTGTCGATGTAGTCATCACCGGCCATACACACCACATCGTCAACGAAAAGCGAGGCAATACACTCTACCTCAACCCCGGCGAATGCTGCGGCTGGCTGACCGACCGCTGCACCGTCGCGCTGCTCGACCTGGCAAAGCTTGAGGCTCACATTGTGGATGTGGCGGAGTAAGGTTAACGTCAGGGCGCATTTATGCAGAACGATGTCTCAGTTTTGGCTTTCGTATAGCTTTCATCTAAGACAACGCCATCCCCTCCCCTACTGTCGTTTTCTTCGCCCCATGGCGTTAACACTCATATCCCCGAACAGACCGAACACGCCGGGTCGCGCCAGAGTTTAAGTGTCTGCATTTTCATGCAGCGAAGGTCCAGACGCAGCATCCGACCCGTCAGGGGTTCACCGAAATCGGCAATCAGTTTGATCACCTCCATCGCGCCGAGGCAGCCCACGGTGCCGGACACCGCGCCGAAGACGGGGAACTGTCGCTTCCATGTGGGTGGCACCTCGGGGCAGATACACGCGAGGCACGGTGTACGGCCGGGCAGGATCGTCGTGATCGTCGCTTCCAGGTCGTACATCGCGCACTCGACCATCGGTTTGCCCTGCGCAACCGCCTGTCGATTCATGGCAAAGCGTTCCTCGAAAAGCGGGGCGCAATCGACGACGACATCCGCCTGAGCGACCAGTTCTGCCGCGTTGGCTTCGCTGACATTCTCGCCGACAGCGACAATCTCCAGCCGTGGGTTGAGATCGCGCAGCCGTCGTACAGCCGATTCGATGCGCGGCTTACCCAGCCAGTCATAGGTCATAAGCAGTTGTCGGTTCAGGTCGCTGGGCTTGAGATTGCCGCCATGCGCCAGCACGAGCTTGCCCACCCCCGCAGCCGCCAGTTCATACGCCACCACACCCCCCAGTCCACCGAGGCGCGAGATCATGACCGAGGCGTTGCGAAGTTTGAGCTGGCCCTCCTCACCGAAATCACTCACCCACATCTGCCATTCGTAAATGGCGCGTTCCTCATCCGTCAGCCTGGTCACGTTCATGCCTGCTCTCAGCTTCATGCAATTGCGATCGGGTCAACAGCGGCACGGGATATCCATCACCACACCGTTCTCCAGCCGCAGCAGTGTATCGGCAAGGCGGTCGGCGTCTTCCTGATTATGCGTTACATGCAGTGTGGTGACGTGTTCGTGCTGCTGGGCACGCTGCAGGATGTCGTACATCTGCCGCCGGGTCGCATCATCCAGCGCACTGAGTGGTTCATCCAGGCACAGCACGCGCGGCCGAAAGGAAAGCGCCCGGCCCAAAGCCACGCGCTGCCGTTCGCCGCCGCTCAACCCGTGTGGCCTTCGGTGCAGCAGATGGGTGATGTCGAGCAGTTCCGCCAGTTCCGCGACGCGGCGGGTGGTATCACTTCGCGACCATCGCCGAACTCGCAGTGCAAAGCCCAGATGGTCAGCGACGGTCATGGTATCGAACAATGCTCCATCCTGCGGCACGTAGCCGATGCCGCGCTCGGCAGGCTTGAGTGCTGTCACATCGACACCATCAAGCGTGATGATGCCGCTGGCGATGGACTTGAGACCGCAGATCGACTCCAGCAGAGTAGTCTTGCCGCAGCCGGTGCGACCCATGAGGATGGCGTAGCCGCGCGCAGGTACCTCGAAACTGACATCACGAAGGGCGAAGCTGCCGACACGCACGGTCAGAGCCTTGACGCAGATCATCGCACCACCGCCTTTCGCAGGCCGAACAACCGCGCCAGCACCAGCACGATCACTGCTGCGACAACCATCAGCAGTGACACCGCCAGCGCCCCAGTCAGATTGCCCGCCTGGATTTCAAGGAAGACAGTGGTGGGCAGCACTTCGGTTCGCATACGCGTCGAGCCGGCAAAGATGAGGATCGGGCCGAACTCACCGAGTGAGCGTGCCCAGGCGAGAGTGGCGGCAGTCATCGCGCCGCGCCGGGCCTGTGGCAGCACCACCGCGAAAAACGCCTGACTTTGGCTGCAACCCAGCGTCAGTGCCACCTGCTCCTGCCGTGGTGAAATCTGATCGAACGTCGTCCGCATCGTCCGCACCGCGAACGCGCATGCCACCATGAACTGTGCCAGGATCACGCTGGGCACCTCGTACACCACGTAATCGCTGATCCAGCGAAAGGGCGCGAACTGAAAAAGGATGAGCAGGCTCAACCCCAGCACCAGCGGTGGCAGCACGATGGGAATATCCAGTATCGCGTCGACGATCACCTTGCCACGAAACTCGTGGCGCGACATGAGATAGCCGATCGGTGTTGCCACCCACAGGGAAAAGATGGTGGTGAGCGTGCAGGAGATCATGCTCAGCCAGATGGCGTACTGAATCTCCGGCGCGGCCAGTGCGGCGAACACCGCGTGAGGTGATGTCCATGTTGCGATGTTCGGATCGTACACCACGCGCCAGGCATCGGCGGCGAGCATCAGCACGATCAACAGCACATAAAACCCGCCGATCACGCCAAAGCAGATGTAGAACGGCCGATCGGAACCGACGCGATGCGGAACGGTCGGTGCCTCAACCGTAGCGGATTCAACGGGCGATACCTGCGTCATGGCGCGACTGTTTCGGCGGGCCTCGCCGGGTGGAGGAACGAAAAACCGGCGGCTTCGAAGCGCTGCCGGGAAGTGTCGGATTGTACCGCCTCGATCAGCCGCGTCGCGATCAACGGATAGCGCGTCTCCCGCCCCATGCCAATCGGCTGCACCGCCAGCGCCAGCGGATGATCGATCGGCACGATTTCCATACTGTCACGCACATAGCTGCAGTTGGCTTCATAAACGATCACCACATCAAGCTGACCGCTGGCGTTGAGCTGGTTGACAAGGAAGTCGGCTGTGGGCGAGGTAACGCGAGTGTTGGCACTAACTGCATCGTACAAATTCGCGGCTTCCAGTAACCGTTTGGTCAACGCGCCCAGCGCGCTGAGCTGCTCATCGGCCCGGCCGACACGCAGACCCGGACGGGCAAGGTCCGCCAGCGTGCGAATATTCTCAGGATTGCCCTTGCGTACCAGCATTACCATCGGCGTGCTGGAGACATCCTCGAACGCATTGAAAAGATTCAGCACATCATGCGTGAACGACACATCGCAGGCGAAGTAGACGTCAGGTTTCTGCCCCGCCTTCATCATGCCCACGAGTGTACCGCAGCCGTTGTAGACGACGTTGAGATCGATGCCTTCACGTTCGACGAACTGGGCGAGGGTTTGCTCGATTGCCACGCGGTTCACACCGCCACTGAACAGTGTGATGCTCGGCCGTTCCGCCCAGGGTTCGACGCCCAGCGGTTCGTAATGATTGGCGGCGAAGACCTGCTGGCCCTTCTCCGGGGCCGCCAGATAGCGGGCGAATCGAAGCGCCGCGGCCGGCTGCTTACTGCTTGTCAACACCAGCGCGGGGATCATCGCCTCCGCGTCCGCCGCCTCGGCAAGCGGAACGATCGTAAGCTGCCGCTCCTTCGCCACCGCATCCCAGATGAAACCGGCATCGATCGCGCCTACCTGAATGTCCGCAGCGATCTCGGTGACCGTCGGCTTGACCACCTTCACCGTCGCCCGCAACGCCTCAGCCTTGCCCGTGCGTGCGAACAACGCCGCCGTCTTCCTGCCGATCGCCGTCGTTTCGTTGCCGATGCCCAGCTTCACATCCTCACGCAGCAGATCGTCGATGCCGTTGATATTCTTCGGATTGCCCGGCGCGACCGCCAGCACGAGGCTGAACCTGGCCAACGGGATCATCTCACGCACGAGATTCTTTTGTCGCGCGGGCGTGATGAAATCATCATCGCCGGGGATGTACAGGTCGCCCGTCGGGTTAACCTCGATCTGTGACAGGAGCGAGCCGCTGCTGCCGTACTGCAACTGCACCTGCACGCCATACTCGCGTTCGTAGGCTTTGGTGATCTCCTCGACGGGCTTGCGAATGCCTGCGGCACAATAAACGGTGATCGACTCCGCCTTCTCCGTCGATGACGCCACCGGGTTCCATATCAGGAGCAATACGAGAATCACTACCGCCGCCAGCGACGCCAGCACCAGCACCAACGCGTTATGTACGAACCCGGGTCGCATGGAAAGCCCCCTACCGTCGATCACTTTTCCTGGGAATAAAGCTTACCGTGGTTTGGATGGCGTGCGTGCAGGAGCAGCCTGCGCTCGATTCGGGCGCCAGCAGCATCCCCCCCGCCGGGATGAGTCCCAGCCAGCAGCCGGTGCGAACACCTGCCAGTTCCTTACGTTTACCGGTGTCCAGATCCCACATGCCGTGGAAGCTCATGCGCTGGAACATGGTCTGGTTGGATGCGCTCATGATGCCGCAGCCATGAAAATCCCACTCGTTGATATGGAGCACTTCACCGGTGCACAGCTCGAACGTGTGCCGATTGGCAAAGAGACGCTGGTCGACGACGACGGGATGATCCAGCCAGCCGCTGTGATGCTTCTTGCGTGTATCTGTGCTGTACTGCCACAAAGGTTCACCGGTCGTGTCGTTGTACGCCTGGAGGTGATAGACACGCCTGGCATCACTACCGGCCGCGACGATCGCCCCCTCACCCGCCACCAGATACGCCATATAGCGGAACATGCTCACATCCACCGACCGGGCCCACTTTTCCTGCCCCGTCGCCAGATCAAGTGCCACCAGATGCATCGCCTGTGGCAGGTTACCTTCAAACCGGCCCGTGATGCGTGGCTTGAGCGCCGGGTCGCGCGTTTCCAGGAAATAAACCGTGTCGCGCCGCACCGTGATCGTCGCGTTCACGACCACGCCGGCATCGTGCGTCCACAAAAGCTTGCCCATCTTGCGGTCGTACGCGAACAAACTCTCGCTGACGACCTTGCCGATCTCACCGGGGGTATCATCGTTGTACCACTCGCCCTCATCGCCCAGATAGGCCCCGCCGCGTACCGTGCTGCTGCCCAGCAAAAGATCGCCCACAACGCCGATGTAGCCCCAGTCATATTCAAGCTGCCCCGCGCCACGTACCGGCGGCACCTCAAACGATCGACTGCAAATGCCCGTCTGAGCTTCCAGAGCGAACGCGCGCGAGCCACCGGCGATGTAAAGATGATCCGGTGCGGCCGCCATGTTGCTGCAATCGCGGATCAAGTTCGCCCGACGAAACTCAGGCACCTGCACCGACCAGCGCACCGTGCCGTTATAGCCATCCAGCCCGAAAAGGATGCGATTGCCCTGCACAAAGAGATTGCCGTGCGTGAAGAGTGGCGCGGGATTGCGCGCCCCACGATCCGGCATCGGTCGCGGTCCGGGCCTGCCCCACCACAACACACGCAGGTCATCATCAACCAGATCATCACCCCCCGCGGCGCTGTTGTCCGCGCTGGCATACTGATGCGACCAGTCCCCACCGCCGGGCAGCGCCCCACGCCGATGCAGCCAGAACACCCCGCCCTCCTCCAGCCACCGGCTTTCGCCCTGTGACACATCCGCATCGTGCAGCCACTGCGCCAGCGCCCCAGCCGTCAGTCGTGGCGTGCCTGATGCGCCGGATGTCGCCCATGCCGCCTGTCCCAGATACGCCACGCCGCCGTAAGGCCGCAGAACGCGGTACACCTCCTCCGACGAGCACGGCAGCTCGCCGCGCAGCAGCATCGACTCGCTTACTACCAGGTTCGCGAAGTACGGCGCGAAGGGCAGCTTCGCCTCCATGCCCAGTGGCACATGCAGCACACTCACGCGCGTGCCATACAGGCCTGCCTCATCCAGCTTACGACGCGCGGTCTGTGCCCTGGCGGGGTCCGACTCCACCGCCACGATCTGCATGTCGCTCAGCCGCGCCAGCTCATACGCCAGCCGTCCTTCCTCCGCGCCGAGCACAAGGCAGTACCCCCGTCGGAAGTTCGCCGCATCGATCATCTGCCGCGCAATCGCGCGATACATCGCACTGCGATCATCCTCCGGGTACGGTGATGGCCGTTCTGGCAGCGGGGGCACCACTGCATCGTTGAATTCGCACTCAAAATCATAGATGCGTGTCTTCACCTCGCCACCGTTACGTGGCTGGATGATCCGGTAGTGCAGCACCGCCTTTTCATTCACGCCCCCGATGTTCAATACAAAGCTGTGAGACACCTTCGGCTGGGCATCGACATACCGGCGCATCTGATCCATCGCGGGGCCGAACTCCAGCACCGAAGGCGTCGGCTCGCTCGTTTCCCAACTGATGCGTACCTGGTCCGCCGAAACGAACTGCGCGAATGGGCCGTGTACCCGCAGCCGCGAAACTTCATCCAATGTTTCAACCGCCGGCAGCCTGTCGAGCTTCGCAGCGTAACGGCGCTTCACCTGCGTTTCGCTCATCACGCCGTCGTACACCAACGCCTCGTGCAACAGGCCCTGCATCGGGAAAAACTCATCATCGTCGCGGTACGCCCCCAGTTCGAACCAGCCGGTGGGCAGCATGAGCACATCACCCGACTGTTGCGTGGAGGTGGCCGCCAGCCGTCCATCCACATACAGCCGCATCGTCGTGCCATCGTATGTGCCCACCACGTGATGCCATTTAGCGGTATCGAAGGGTCGATCGGCCTCGAGATAGGTCAGTTTTCCCGTCGCTTCACTCGCCAGCGCGAAGCAAAAGCGATCGTTGCGAAACCCCAGCAGATATCCGCGTTCATCATCACCATTGTCACGCAGCGCGCTGATGATACCGCCCCAGGGCTGCGGGCGTCGCACAACCACCCAGGCCTCCAGTGTCAGCGTCTGTCGGGGCAGATCCATCGCGGCGATGTTGTCGCTCACCTGAAAGCTGTGGCTGCGACCGTCCATCACGATCGCCTGCACCTGTGTGCCGACCACCCGCGCGTTGCCGCGCAACACGCCCACCCATCGCCCGTGTGCCGGCATGAGACGTTTGCCATCGAAATGCGACTCGCCGATCGTCCAGCCCGCGACCGGCTTAAGCGTGCCGGACGTTTGCGCCGCCACGTGAGCGGGCATCGCCAGCATCAGTACCAACAGGATCAGATTGCGGAAGAACATGCATTCATCTCCCAGGCGTGGTCACTGCGATTGCCCCGTGAAACAGTGGATCGTGCCGCGATCGGTGCTCACGTATAAACGGCCGTTGGCGGCGCTCAGGCTCAATGCCGCCCCATCAACGTCGGCCTGCCAGACCTCCTTTCCCGTCACCGCATCCACACCGATGACACTATTCTGACCGCCCGCATAGAGCGTGTTACCGGCAAGGATCAGTGCATGATTGTGCGTCGTGGGCAGCTCCCACTTGTAGCACTCGTTCATGCGCTGCGACAGCGCGTCGATCCGCGCGCTAAGCGCCATCATCCGTGCTCGCAGTTCACGCAGTTCCTCCGCATCGATTGTCGCCTGCTGTTTGCGGATGCGTTCGGCAATCTGGTTCATCTGCGTCGTCGCCACCCGGCGTTGTGTGTGCAGATCCAGGTAAGTCGCCCGATCCAGTGCAGTGAGTTTGGTATCGGTCTGCAGGTAGGACATGGGACCAGCCACGATCATGTGGTTGCCCTGAAAGCTGGCAAGCTGATCGCGCTGCTGCTCGCCGGTGACGAACATTTCACCCGTCTTGCCCGGGCCGTAGATGAGCGTGTCACCCGTGAGCAGTGCATACGTGCCGCCGTCGCCGCGTCCGCCCGTCATCTGAAAGATGCGTTCACCGTTCTCGCGTCGGAAGACCACCGGCCGATCACGCCCCGTCGTCACATACAACCGCGTTGCCGAGGCGAGCATATACCCCTGCGCGGGCAGATCGGTCATCGAGGTGCGCCACAACTGCCGCCCTGTCGCCGCATCGATCGCACACAGATAGACCGATTCGGAAGGAAACACACCCGCACAGCAATAGGCGACGCCATCCATGACCACCACCCCCGTGCGCACCGGCCAGGCGCTGATCATCCGCCCGTTGCCGATAAGGCGACGATCCTCCGGCCCGGGTCGATGCTTCCAGATCAGCTCACCGCTCACCGCATCAAGGCAGTAGACATGACCATCGTCGCTGCCAACATATACCCGGCCGTCCACCACGGTTGGCGCCAGCCGCACCGGCCCTTCCGTGTAGAACGCCCAGCGTTGTTCACCCGTCGCGGCATCGAGGCAATAAACCTTGTCATCCACGTTCGATCCAAAGTAGGCACGATCGCCCGCGACCACCACGGGAAACGCGGCATCAAAATTCGTGCGGTCCTTCAGGTCGTAAACCTTGTTCCAGCCATCCCACTTGGCGGGTCCGGGCCAGGCGACACGCGGCGGATGCGGCGAGCGATACACCCACACTTCGTGCAGATCGGCGGGCAACGTCTCATTCGTCACCCCGCTGCGGGCCACATCGTGGTTGTAGGTTGGCCAGTCCTCCGCCATTGCTGCGCGACTGCACAGAGCACACAGCAGAATCAGCTGCATCAGCATGAAACGTTTATGCATAGGCTCACCTGATTCGCGATCCTGTTCACTTCGGCGTCAGCGTAATGAAGTGTCCGCGTGACGATACGCCATCGCCTCACCGCATCACACTTGCCCCCGCCTCGGTCATTACGCGGCCGGCCCGCATCTGAATCACACGGTCGGCGTAGCCATCCGCCATGTCGCCGTGCGTCACCACCACCAGCGTCCCCCCGCCTCGGTGATAGGCACTGAGAATCTCGAACACCTGCTTCGCGTTGTCCGGGTCGAGATTGCCCGTCGGCTCATCTGCCAGGATCAGGTCCGGTTCGTTCATCATCGCCCGCGCGATCGCCGCCCGCTGCCTTTCGCCGATGCTCAGTTCCGAAGGCTTGTGCCGCAACCGATGCGACAGCCCCAATCGCTCCAGCAATTCGCTGGCCCGCCGCCGATCCGCCCCGGCGACACGCCCGCCCAGCACCACATTGTCCAGCACGCTCAGGTAGGGCACCAGATGAAACATCTGGAAGACGAACCCGATACGTTGCGCCCGAAACGCTGCCCGCTGTCGCGCGGAGCATGCGTAAAGGTCGACACCATCCACCCGCACCGTGCCGCGTGTCGGCCGCAGCATTCCCCCGATGGTCATCAGCAACGTGCTCTTGCCGCAGCCACTGGGACCGCGCACCGTCACAAACTGGCCACGCTCGATGCGCAGCGTGACATCCTCCAGCGCCAGCACCGTGCCCCGTGAGCCGTGATACACCCTCGTGACGTCATCCAGTTCGATCAACGAATGACCTTTCGTGAAGCTCGGCAGGATCGTGCCAGCCGGTGCGTTGCAACGCGATCATCTCCGCTAATCCGCGCGGAGCGTCACGGCTGGGTCCTGCGCCACCGCAGCCACTGCCGGAATGGCACTCGCCACTGCGGTAAAGAGCGGCGTTACCACCACCGCCACCCCCAGCAGCCACGGCGTGGCACGAATCGATCCGCCCGTGACCTGAAAAATGCCCGGCCCATATTGCAATGCAAGCCAGGTGCCCAGCCCATACCCCACCACCGCGCCGAGCAACCCCACCAGCATCGCCCGTCCCAGAATCAGCGTCGCGATCCGGCTGGAACCGTAACCCAGCGCCCGCATCAGCCCGATCTCACTGGTCCGCTGCCGTACATTCAAGAAGGACAACACCCCCACCAGCGCCCCGCACACCACCAGCAACACCGGCGTCATGAACGCGGCGTACTTCTCCACCATCTGCCGCTGCTTTGCCCGAGCATCGGCCTTGGCACTCTGCAGAAACACCTTCGCCTCGGGAAGCAGACGCTCCAACTCATCGCGCAGAATCCGCACCGGGTCTTTGTCCGCGGTGAGACACAGACAATCAATCGCCCGGATCTCATTGATTCGTCCGGGCAGGTTCAGCGCCTGCTGCACATCGCTGAGACGCCCCTGAATCGTCACATCCTCGATGTCCCCCTTCTCGAACGCCACGCGCGTCACCGTCAACTTCACGCCGTTGATCTCGAACGTGTCGCCGCGTTTCAACCACAGCCGCTTGCCCACCTGATAGCCGATCTGCACCTCACCGGGTGGGATTTCGTACTGCATCGGCTGCTTGTTCTCGCCCGAAATGGACGGCGCGACCCCCACCAGAATCACACTCACACCGTTGATCTCCACCCGTTGCTGCAACGTCGCGACCAGGTGCTCATAGGAGAGGTTCTCGTGCTGGGCCATGCGGTGCACGAACTCCTCGGGCATGGTGTGCTGTGAGTAGCCGAGGTTGTAGAAATCGAACTCGTCAGCTTCGCGGGGGATGATGCGCAGGTTGAAGCCCAGATCACGGGTGACACGGCGCGTTTCGCGCTGCGATGCCTCGCTGGTCATCGCCAGCGCCACGCAAAGCCCCACCGCCGCCGCACTGGCCACCACGCTCAGGAGGAAGTTGACCTTGGCGTGCGACACTTCCCGCACGATCATGGTCGCGAGGTTCAGCATTCACGCCGCCTCCCGCGCCCGCACCAGCACGACCACCGCGCCTACCACCGCCACCACCACCATCGCACCCAGTGCAATCGCGATGAGCGTCGGGGTCAGAATCGCCCGCCCGGGCAGTTCTGTCGTCGCGAGCGTTGATTCGCGAGTGAGGCGCGTCGCCCCCGCCGTCGCCGCGCTGGCGAGGGGGTCCTGCGCGGCTGCGGTCGCCGCGTTCAACTCCGCCACATCGATGTCCGAGGCATCATCCGGGCCGATCACCAGTTCGGAGTAGCCCAGCAGGGCATCGCCCCCCGCCGCGGGTGCCGCTGGCTGAAGCCCCGTCCCCGACGCCGGCCCCCGTGCCAGAATCCGGCTGATTTCCGTCTTCACCAGCGCATCTTCCGGATCAAACGCCAGCACCTGATACGCCGCTTCCTGCATCGCAGCATCCCAGCGGTGCGGCATCATCACGCCATGCATCCAGCTTCGGTCCAGCTCGCACTCGCAATCCTCGCCGATGTACGAGAGGTTGGTTTCGAGCTGCGTCTGTGTCATCCCGGGGCCGCTCAGCAGCGGGCCGAGCTTGCGCATCCGCCCGAACAGCACTGCGATGTGCGCATCCTCCGTACGGGCGATGCCTTCAGCGTGCGGATCATTGCGGCCGTCCACGTCCAGCCCCAATGCCCACAGCAGCAGCCGTTCCTGGTCGATCTGGTTCTGCGCGACGGTCAGGACGACCGGCCCCTTGTCCACGGGCTTGGCCATGCGATCCAGCGCGGCACCGATCGCCGCCGCCGCTCCGGCCGCGATCTCATGCGCCCGACGGTTGGCCGCCACATCCGTCCCCTCGATTACCAGCACCACGCTGTGGGCGTTGAGCACGTATCCCAGCGCGTCCAGCCGGCGGGGCGAAATCACCACCGCCTCCATCACCGACCTAAGCTCATCCTCCTCTTCGGTGCTGAGCGTGCCCCCTTCCGCCTTGATCACGGGCATCGGCAGTTCGATCGCCCGCCGGCCGTCCGGCGAAACCAGCACCGCCGCGGGATACCGCGCAAACCGGAATTGGCTCAGAAGGGCCGCGTCCGCCTCGGCCGGCTGAGCCACGTTCACCACCTGTGCCTGGATGTTGGCGTCGAGGAAGGTCGCCCCGGCGATGTGCCGCAGGTTTTCAGCGACCGCTGCCGGCACCGACTCATTCACGCACAGCAGCAACCGGTACGGCGGCGTGTTCAGGTCGACGAACCCGACATCCCGCACCGAGTACTTGCATGCCAGCGCGGTCGTCGCCGTCCAGCCTACTACCGCCGCTATGACGATCGCCACGGTCCGCATATCTCATCCCCATGAAAATAATCGACTTGCCTCGAACGAGGCCCCTGGAGAGACGCCCAGCGAAGCCCCGCAATCGACAACGCTCGGCTTGCCACTGGTCCGCCTACAGGGTACCGTATAAGGTTCTACGTTCCAACTATCACAAATCACGAGGTTAGCGACTCCATGAGCCAGTCATCCAGTGGCGTTCTGTTGGATAACGACCAGTTCCGGGACACCGCAGCGGCGATGAAGTACCTCGAGTCCGGCCGCAAGGCCGAAGAAGCCGGCGACCGTCACGCTGCCATCCGTGACTACGAAGCCGCCTTCGCCGCCGACCCGGACAACCCCGACGTCTGCTTCCGCCTTGCGTACAACCTCGACATGGTCGGCGAGGAAGACGAGGCTCTGCACCTCTACGAACAGTGCGTGCAGCGGCCGGCCCCGCACATCAACGCCCTGATCAACCTGGCGATCCTCTACGAGGACCGCGGCATGTACGCCCAGGCTGAACGCTGCATCCGCCAGGTGCTCGCCACCGACCCCAATCACCCCCGGGCGCGACTGTTCATCAAGGACATCCTCGCCTCGCGGAGCATGGTCGTCGAGGAAGAAGGCGACAAGCGCTTCGACAAGCACGCAGCCATGCTCGACACGCCGGTCACCGACTTCGAGCTGTCCGTCCGTACTCGAAATGCGCTGCGGAAGATGAACATCCGCACCCTGGCGGACCTGCTGCGTGTGACCGAGGCGGAGCTGCGTGGCTTCAAGAACTTTGGCGAGGCCAGCCTCGAGGAAATCAAGGCCATGCTCGCCCAGCGCGGGCTGCGCCTGGGCCAGGCGGTCGAGCAGCAGCAGCAGCAGGCCAAGCAGCGGGTCTACGAGCAGATTCGCAACGAAACCGGAGCCGATCAGGCGGTTCTGGAACGCTCGGTGAACGAGCTGAACCTGTCGGTTCGCGCCCGCAAGGCCCTGAGCCTGCTCAACGTCAACACGCTGGGCGACCTGGTCATGCGCACCGAGGCGGAACTGATGGGCGTCAAGAACTTCGGCACCACCAGCCTCGAGGAGATCAAGGACAAGCTCCGCGAACTGGGCCTGAGCCTGCGCAAGCTCGAAGGCTGACACAACGTCGTGTGATAAATTCCCAGCAGCCGCACGCCCCATCGTGCGGCTGTTTTCATGTCGGGCAGTGGAACCTTTGGTTAGAATATCCCGCCTCTGTCAGGAAGGATGGCCCGTTGAGCGACACGCCCGAACAACCCACCGCGCCCGATTCGTCCCGGCCGAGCAGGAAGCAGCCGACAGACGAATCGATCAAGGAAACCTTCGAGTCGATCATTATCGCCTTCATACTCGCGTTCGTGTTCCGGGCCTACGTGGTGGAGGCGTTCGTGATTCCGACCGGGTCGATGGCGCCGACACTGCTGGGTGCACACGTGCCCATCACCTGCGGCCAGTGCGGGT
>ERZ777003.3749-NODE-3749-length-14039-cov-8.233767_pt1 | contig 14039 bp, 13 predicted proteins | sample MGYA00374956_ERZ777003 | MGnify/ENA primary metagenome ERZ777003 (study PRJEB29302, sample SAMN06268252) | bioreactor metagenome | isolation source: Joint BioEnergy Institute, California, USA | place: USA:Joint BioEnergy Institute, California, USA | collected... | reverse complement strand
GAACCGTGCGGGGTCGGTCCGCCTCTTTGTTCTGGCTGCCGCCGTTGCGGGCGGGTATCTTCTATGTCGGTTCTCTGCGGCCCGTAGTTGCGCATTCTGCGCATCTTTGGCCATTCGGATCTGCCTTCCGAGTTGACGTTGCGTTCTGACGGCACCCTGTCGGGTGTGTTCGGCGCTGCCGGAGATTATGAGTTCTCGGTTTTGGTTGTCGCCGACGACGGACGTTCTGTGAGTTTCGATGTGGCGGTGAGGGTGGCGGATCCGCTTATGGTCGACCCACCGGGGACAGCAATCCACATCACCGGCGCCCATGTCGCTGTCGATCTGAACGATCTTGTGTCAGGTGGCCGCCCTCCGTATCGGTTCGAACAGTTGGACGCCCCGGTAGCAGCTTCTTCTCTCTGGGTTGCTTTCCTTCAGTTCGTCTCTGCGGTCGGCAGGTCGGCTCCTACGACGGCAGCGAGCTCGCTCAACGTCCCTTTCCACCCTTCCTGGATGAGGTCGCAGGCGAGCCGTATCTGCTCGTCGGTCCAGCGCGCTTGTTCGTTTCGGAACATGGCGGTGATCCGGTCTGCCGCTTCGGGTTCGTTCCAGGCGAGGTGAGCCATCTTCAGATACGGGCTGCCGTCTGCCCGTTTGGAGAGGTGGTAGGTGAGGCTGGCGAGCGCGGCGTTGGACAGTTCGGACGTCCTCTCCCCTTTCTGGGTTTTGTATTCGTCGAAGAGGTTGTTGCGTGCCCGCCGGGCGATCTCGGCAAGCGCCATGTCGGCGACCCGTTCCCGAAGCTCTCTGGGGCAGACGGGGTTCAAGATGATGCCGAGCTGGTCGATGTCTTGTCGGTGGGCTAGCCAGAGGGCTTCTTCGTCGGCGGTGGGGTTGCTGGTGGCGTATCGTGTGAGCAGCCACGGGTCGCGGCGCAGCCACTTTCGGTCTTGTTCGCTGAGCCGCCGGTACCCGGCCGCCCAGAATTGGCAGATGGGGTTGCCGGAACGCAGCAGCCTGCTGGCTGTGTGGGGTTGGCAGTTGGGGTTGTTGACGAGCGCGGAGATGTAGGCGCCGATTTCGCCGACGGCTCCCTGTTCGTCTTCGACCCGGATGACGGCGTCGGCGATCTCGTCGAGGATTTTCGGGTCGATGTGGGGGTTGAGTGTGAGGACGGCCACGTCGGAGTGGCCGTCTTGTATGAGTGCGGCATAGTCGACGCTTCCGTCTTCTTGGCGGTGTCGGTCGCACAGCTTCTGCCAGACCTCTGTGGCCCGTAGCCGCATGGCTTCGGTGTCCGTGTCGACGGTTATGCCGTAGAGGGGGTCGTCGCGCATTCCTTGTTGATGGTCTCGGTCTCTGTTGATGGTCTCGGTCTCTCCGTTTCCCCGCATTCGCCTCTGCCCGGCTCGCTCAGAGCCCGCGTGCCTGCTTGGCGGCGCGTATCAGCCCGGAGAAGAGGGGGTGAGGTTGGTCGGGCCGTGAGAGGAATTCGGGGTGGGCTTGGGTGGCGACGAAGTATGGATGCCCGCCGATTTCGACGTGTTCGCACAGCTGGCGGTCCAGCGACTCCCCCGATACGGTCATCCCGGCGTCTTCCAGTGTCCGTCGGTATTTGGGGTTGACTTCGTAGCGGTGCCGGTGCCGCTCGTAGACGAGCTCGGTGCCGTACAGGCTGTGGACCAGAGAGCCTGTTTTGAGCCGCGCCGGGTACAGGCCGAGCCGCATGGTGGCGCCTTTGTCGGCGACGCCGCGCAGATGCTCCAACAGGGTGATGACGGGGTGTTCGCAGTCGTCGTCGAATTCGAGGCTGTCTGCGCCTTCCAGCCCGCAGACGTTCCGGGCGTATTCGATGACTGCGATCTGCATTCCCAAGCAGATCCCCAAGTACGGTGTCTGGGTCTCCCGTGCCCATCGGGCGGCTTCGATCATCCCGGCTGTCCCCCGGGCTCCGAACCCGCCGGGCACCAGCACCCCGTCGACCCCTTCGAGCTTCTCTGCTCCTGCGGCTAGTTGTTCCGCATCTATCCAGCTGATGTCGGCTTTCACGCCTTCTGCTGCTGCGGCGTGCCGGAGCGCTTCAACGACTGACAGGTAGGAGTCTCCGAGTTTGGTGTATTTGCCGACGAGGGCGATGGTGACGGCCGGGGCGTCTGCGCGCATCGCGGCGACGGCGGCGTTCCATTCGGTGAGGTTTGCTGGCGGGGTTTCCAGTCCCAGTCTGCGGCATACGGCGTCGTCGAGGCCTTCTTCGGCGAGGAGCTGCGGCACCTGGTAGATGCTGTCGGCGTCGGGGCAGGAGATGACTGCGTCTTCTTCGACGTCGCAGAACAAGCTGATTTTCTGACGGATGTCTCCGCCGACGGGCTGGTTGGCGCGCAGGATGAGGATCTCGGGGGTGTGTCCGTGGGATCGGAGTTCGGCGACCGAATGCTGGGTGGGTTTGGTTTTCAGTTCGTCTGTGGTGCCGAGGTGCGGCACCAGGGTGACGTGTATGTGGACGCTGTTTCCGTCCCCGACGTCTTTGCGGTGCTGCCGCAGCGCCTCCAGGTATGGCAGCGATTCGATGTCTCCGACGGTGCCGCCGACTTCGACGATGACGACGTCGGCGCCGCTGACGTCTGCTACCAGGTTGACGCGGCGTTTGATCTCGTCGGTGATGTGGGGGATGACTTGGATGGTGGCGCCGAGGTAGTCGCCGCGCCTTTCCTGGGTGATGACGCTGTGGTAGATGGCGCCGGTGGTGACGGACGACAGCCGGCTGAGGTTCTCGCCGGTGAACCGTTCGTAGTGGCCGAGGTCCAGGTCGGTTTCCCCGCCGTCGTCGGTGACGAACACTTCCCCGTGTTCGTAGGGGTTCATGGTGCCGGGGTCGACGTTGAGGTACGGGTCGAGTTTCTGGTTGACGACTTTCAGGCCCCGGGATTTGAGGAGCCTCCCCAGCGATGCGGCGACGATGCCTTTGCCCAAGGAGGAGACGACGCCGCCTGTGATGTAGACGTATTTGGGGTGGCTGGCCCGCGTCTGTGGTGTCTTGGCGGGGGTCATCGTCTCCTCCGGGGCTGGCGTCCCTTGCCTGCCCGCCGCGTGGGGCGGACCGGAGGCAAGTCCTTCCGGTCTCCTTCACGGACGGTGACGGGTTTGCGGGTGCGGGCAATCAGGCTGCCGCTTCTGATCTTTCGAGCGCTGCCCGAGCTTCCTTTCCCGCCTGTCTGCGGGTCTTGGGTCTCCTTGTGGCTGAGCTTCCGGCCGGCAGGATCACCGGAGATTGGGTCCGGTTAGGAGGAGGCATGTTTGGTCACGGACGCAGTCTCGACATTCTGTCCTAGCGGCGTGTCCGCGAAAGGAGTGGCAGCCGTGTTTGGAGGAGCTGAACGGGTAGATCCGTGAGGCACGTACCCGCACCTCCCGGCCTGCCACGTCGAGTTCGGGTGAGGGTCTCGGCGACTAGTTGGCGAAGCTGGAGGAGCTGCATTCCTCAGGTGCGCTCTCTGACGCCGACTTCGAGGCGGCGAAGGCCCGCCTGTTGGGAACCTGACACCCCCCCAGTTCTGCTGCCGCTTCCCGCCTGCTCAGATGTGCAGGTTGGGTTCTGCGATCAGGGTCTCCTCCCCGCCGCCCAGGGCGGATGTGTCGCATTCGTCGATGATGTTCTTGCCGAAGAAGGGCCGGTCGTCGCGTTCCCACCGCGCCCAGTAGCAGGCTCCGCTTTCGGATTTGACGGCGAAGACGGCGGTGTCGGCGTCGATGCGTCTCACTGACGCCATCCGGGGCCCTGTCGATTCACCTGGCGCGTAGGCGAAGGCGGGTTCCAGGGCCCGGAACTTGTCGATCACTTTCTCGGTGGTGTCGGTGTCGGATCCGACGAGGAGGAAGTCGTCCCGTTCCCCTGCGATGAGGGCGACGGTGCGCAGCACGTTGTTGACGGCGCTTTTCGCTTGGGCGTCTTGGGCCCTCGCCCGCTGGCCCAGGAAGACGGGGATGGCGATGGTGGCCAGTATGGCGACGATGAGGATCACGACCAGCAGCTCGATGAGGGTGAAGCCTTCTCGGGCACGGCACGGCCCCCGCCTGTGGGCGGGCGCGCGAAGAGTTCGCTGGCGGGATGCTGCAGGCATTTCGACCCTCTTGGCTGCCGTCCGTCCTGGGACGTTCCTCTCCCTTTCTCTCTGTCGGTCGTTCCCGCCTGTTTTTTGCCGCCAGGACGATGTTTGTCTGCGGTGCGCGCCTTCCTGGGCGTCTGGGATGGCTTGCGCATGCGTGGTTTCCGGTCACCGTCTGTGAGGTGTTCCCGCTCGCTTCCGTTTCGTTCCTCTCGGCTGCGGCCGACCAGGGCTTGGGTTCTTCCGCCTTGTTCTGGCCGGTTGTCGTCGTGGCCGCCCTGACTGCGTTCTTCCTCGGGTATGGGTTGTTCCGCCTGCGGGCGCGCCGCCGCGCCGCCATCCTCTCGATGCCTCCGCTGGTGGGTTTGTCGGCGCTTGATGAGGAGGTGTTCGCCCCTGAGGATCGCCTCGAGTTGACGGCGATGCTGGATCAGGTGTTTCTGGAGGAGTCTGCGCAGATGCGCTCGGAGGCTTTGGAGTCGCTTCGGAACGCGGCGGCGCTCCGCGCCCGGGTGGTGGCGGCGGACTGGTCGGTGGAGGCTCCGGCGGGCGCGGGCCAGACCCGTTCGGTGTCTTTGACGTTCGATTCTGGGGACCGGGTGCGGCTCACCGGGGTGGAGCGTTCCGCCGAGGTGCTCGGGTGCCGTCTGGTGGAGGCGGAGGAGTCGGCGGCGACCCTGGTTTTGGTTTTCGCTGAGGGCGCTGTGCTGCATGCCCGTGCCGCCACCCGGGTGCTCACCGGCCCCGCCCAGCCCTGACATCCCTTTCCACCTCGTAGATTTTCCGAGTTTCTTCCTGGACTTCTCGTAGGGTTTCTTGCCGCCTGCTGCCCCTGTGGGGGCCGTCTCTCACATGCGGTTCTTTTCTTCGGCCCGCCTGTTCGTCCTCGCGGTGGCTTTGGCAGCGGCGTCTCTGCCCGCTGTGTCGGCTGTGTCGGCTTCCACGCCGTCTGCTCCGACCTCCACGGTGGTCCCGCCCCCGCCGCCTGCGCCTACTTCCACGGTTGTCCCGGCCCGGCCTCCTGTTTCTGTAGCCACTCCGCCGGACGTGCCTTCCGACCTCGACGCGGGGACCGCACCTGCCTCTCCGCAGGCGGCGGCCTCCTCTCTCGCCGATCCCGTTGGCTCGCAGATGCTGAGCCATATTCCTGTGGTCTGCTTAGGAGGAGGTCCGTAGGGCTTTTGCCCTATCTCTGGGTGGCTTGATTGACACTGTTCCACGTGTCCGGACCGTCTTCTCCATGGGACGCGCCTCAACTCGGAACGACACGCAACTTCCGCAGTACATGACAGCGGAAGATCACCATATTCAGGACGCTGTCGAACTTTTCGTTCCTTGGCACCTTCAGTCTTTGGCCGAACAGGACGGTCTTGCCGCCGAGGTGATCGCTGACGATCTCCGCGCCGAGTATGAACAAGCTTTGGCAAAGCACGGCCACACCCCCGCCTCGATCCGAGCCAACTCCCAACATCGCACTTATCACCAGAACGCGGAAACGGCTACCCGGGTCTTCTATGCGGGGTTGCAGGCCAAGTACCCCGACGCGTCTTTCGTTTTCCGTCAAACAGGCAAGTCGGGCCGCCTTGAGCGCCGGAAAGGCCATTTCGACGTGGAAGTGCATCGCCCTTCCGGCCTACTGGTTAATCGGACGAGTTGGAAGAACTACTCCAGGGGCATCAACCGCATTCAGACCCATGCGGCTACGTTCCAGTCCTTTGCCCTCTCCTTCTTGCTCGACTCTCCGAAGATAGGCACTTTCGTCAACCCGCTTGACAATTCTGAGTGCCGTTCCAGCTCCAAGGATTTCCGCGCCTGGCGTGACGACGCTCTGGCGGCCATTGGCTACGGGAAGCTGGTCGCCCCTTTCCGCAAACTCGATGCGTTGGCCGATGACATGCGCGCACTGCTGTTGGGCGACGAGTTCCGGTTCTATCAGAACACCAGGTATCAGGTGGTGCGTCGGGAGGTTGGCCTCAACGGGGCAAAGATTCTCCACCAGATCCTCACCGAGCTCCCAATCGATGCGGTGCATGCCCGCTTGGTCCACATCACCGGTTTCGACGGCGGCGAGGATCTTCTGGTTGTCGGCGGCTCAAAGATCGCTGACTCCATCACCGATGACAGGTTTGCTCGTGTTGTCCACCGTCTGAAGGATGCTCAGCTTCGGTTTTCGCGGAAGCGGCAGAACCTCAATTTCGAGTTCTTTGACACTGCAGGCGTCATCTTGCCGGTTCAGATTCCGTGCACGATCAACGCGAACGGCGCCTGGTGGCGCCCCCGGGAGCGTTTTGTCGGGAAACGGCTCCACGAGAAGGAAGGTGTGGAGCTTGCGTGGGGTGAGCGCCGCCCGAAGAAGTCCCGAGAGATCGCTACCTCCATAAACACGTACGTGAATCTACGTGCGGCGGGGGTGTTGCGCGATCTCCCAAAGCGCCCACAGAAAGAACAATGAAGTTCGACGTCGTTCTTTCCAACCCGCCGTTTCAAGATCGGGTGGGGCGCAAGCGCACACCGCATAAGCTGTGGATTGAGTTCACTGAGTTGGCGCTTGCCCGACAGCTCACCCCTGGGGGCCTCCTCCTTCAGGTGTCCCCGGCCAGCTTCTCTTCACCTTCGAATCGGGTACTGGCGTTGATGCGCCGCCACCAGACCCAGATCATCAATTTCGATGTGGCGCATCACTTCCCGAAAGTGGGGTCTTCGTTCGCCTGGTATGCGATCGAGAATCGTCCTTCGTCTTCAGCCACCAAGCTTGTCGCAGGAGGAGTGGTCTCTGAGGTCACTTTGGATGAGGGGGTGCTGTGGCTGCCGACGGATCTCACCGCCGAGGGTTGGTCGATTCATCGGAAGGTGATGTTTGAGACGGATGAGAAGCTGGATGTCCGCCATGACTATGTGACCGGCCACAACATCCGTCTCGGATCCACGTTGTCGAAGGAACGCACAGATGTCCATGTGTATCCGATGTTTCACACCAACCGGCAGGTCTGGTGGAGCTCGGTAAAGCAGGATTGGGCGGATCAGCCGAAGGTGATGTGGACTCGCTCCGGCTATACCCGCCCGTTCGCTGACCACGGGACGATGGGCGGCACAGACATGGTGTACTTTGTCGTCTGCGATTCCGCCGAGCAGGCTGATGTATTGGCACACAATCTGAATCTGATGCTGTTCCGTTACATTTTCTCCACTGCGAAGTGGAGCGGGTTCGGCAACGAGTTGGTGTTTGAGGCGCTGCCGCAGGTTCCTACGTCCCGCAAGCTCTCTGACCGCCAGCTCTGCGACTTTTTCGGTTTGTCATCATCTGAGCGGGAGCACCTCCGCCGCTGGGCGGACGGTCTACCCCCAGTCCCTTCGTCTTCTCCTGATGTTTCGTCGCAGCTCGGCCTCTCTGACGATCCTCGCTGGGAGGAGGTGCGTGCCCGGGTGAACTCGCATGCGTACATGGAGGGGGTGGAGAGAACGGCTGCTCGTGTGGCGGCTACCGGGGAGGTGTTCACCCCCACGGATCTGGTCATCGAGATGATGCGTTCCCAGCCGCTTGAGGTGTGGGCGCCAGGGAGGACGGTGTTGGATCCGGCTTGTGGGGACGGGCAGTTCCTGGCTGCCGCCAAGTGGGCCAAGGTGGTCTTCTTCGGGTTGTCTGAGGAGGAAGCGTCAGCTGACCTTTACGGGGTGGACATTATGCGGGACAACGTGGATCTGTGCCGCCGGCGATTGGGTGGCGGGACAGTTGTGATGGGTAACACGTTGGCCCCGGATAGTCGTCTTCCTGATCAGTCGGATGAAGAGTTTCAGGTCATGTTGGAGCTGCACTCCCAGGCTCCGCAGCTTCCGCTGATCAACGTGGCTTGACGTCCGCGACCTGCTAACCAGCTTTGGCGTGTCAGTTCTGGGGTTTTGGCGGGACTGGTCTTACGTCGGCTCGTAGGGCGTGGTCGTTGGGGTTGAAGCCGTATTTGTCTGCGAACCATTCAGCCGCCGCCGTTATCCGGGTTTCATCGAGTGTGTCGGGGCTGGTGGGCCAGGCGATGGTGAGCACCCAGTCTCGTCCGTAGAAGGACACTCCGACCAGCCGCTCATCGTTGTCCAGTTCTGCGGGGGTTTTGTCGTTGAAGTCTGACATGTCGTTTCTGACGTTCGGCTCGTCGCTTGTTTCGATCTGCCTACTCCGCTCTTTCGTAGGAACCATAGCGGTCGTCTGCTACGCCTTCGCAGCAGCTTTTCGTCGCTCCTGCCAACGCGCCCTCTGAGAGGTGGGCCGTTGGGATCTGAGAGGTGGGCCGTTGGGATCTGAGCGGCATCGCTGTCCACTGCCTCGGTTCGTCGTTCGTCGTCTGTTTACGCCGCTCTCCACACCCTTCGCCTACGCACCGAGCCTTGTTCGCAGGCCACCTCCACTTGGTGACGGTGGCCCTTCCACGGCGACGGTTTACAGCCCAGACCGATGCTTCTGGCCCTCTATCCATCTGGGTTCTCGAATTGAAAGCGGCCCCTTGGGGGCCGCCTTCTGTGTTGTCGGCCGGCTGATCAGCCGATCTTGATGTTGCGCTCTGCGCCGATCTTGAAGGTTCCCAAAACCACGCGTCTCACCTCTTCGAGGCCCCAGGTTTTCACCGCCCGCAGCGGCGGTGTGTGGCACCTCGACCTCTGATACGGTCTGCGCTGCCTGCCTCCGTCCCACCCCCTTGCGACCTTCCCCGGCTCTCGGACAGTCCCTGTCGGTGTGACGGTGCCCGCCTGTTTCCGGGCCGACACTGTCCATGCCGCTTCCGCGCACCTGTGCGGGAGTTGACAAGCAGATCAGTCGACCGCACGGGTTCCCATACCTGTGCCCCGGTATAGGAGATGTCATGTCCGTCGAGAATGAGAATGTTTTGCTGGAGCGTGAGGAGCAGGCTGCTTCAAGCATCGCCGCTCCCAGCTTCTCTGTTGTCCGCAAGGGCGGCTACGACCAGGCTGAGGTTGACGATTTCGTCGCCCGCCTCGTCGCCCACGCCAACAATCTGGAGGCCGCCCGCGCCGCCGCTGTCGCCGATCTGGAGCGCATCCGCCCCGACTATGAGCGTCTCCGCGCCGACGAGGAGTCGCTGGCGAAGGCGATCCTGAACGCTCAGGCTCACGCTGACGCCATCATCGCTGAGGCGGAGGCGCAGGCGGCTGAGATCCGTTCTGCCGCCCAGGCTGAGGCTGACGCCCTGTTGGCGGATGCCCGCGCCGAGGCCGCCTCGGTCGAGGTTGAGGTTGCCCGGGCCCGTGAGGCTGAGGCCGCCAAGTTGGAGACGCTCCGGCTGGCTGTGCGGGATGCGCGGGATGCGCTGGCGGCTCTGGCTGCTGCCGCTTCCGACGACATCGCCGAGGCTGCTTCGGCGCTTCCGCAGCCGGGGCTTGCTGTGGACGCTTTCGCTGATGTCGCCCCCGCAGCCGAAGAGGCAGCCGATGAGGCTGCCGCTGTCTCCGAGGAGCCGGCCTCTGTGTCCTGGGATGTGGAGGAGGCCGCCGACGACGCAGACGCCGCTGCTGCCGCTGGTGAGCCCGCCGCTGAGGACGCTGCCGAACCTGCCGCCGAGCCCGTCACCTCCGCCGAGTCCGCCACCTCCACCGGGGACGTTGCGGACGATGAAGACGGGAGAGACGAGGACGGCGACGAGGGCAGCAGCCGCTTCTGGTGGTCCCGCTGATTTCACGCCCGGCTTTTCGGATCACTTCAGGGCTGGAGGTGACGTCTCCGTAGACTGATCTGCGCCTCCAGCCGGTGACGTGGGAAACCCCTCCAAGACTTGTTCGGAGGGGTTTCCGCGTTGCAGGGCCCTCTAACTGGTGGCTGCGATCGTTTCGAGCTCGTCCAGGGTTCCGTCCCAGCCGCCCAGGACCAGGTCTGCGGCCAGCTGCTGTGCTTCTTCCGCCCAGCTCCTCACATGTTCGTAGACCTGTGCGGCGGTGTAGATGCCTGCGGCCATGTGGGCGGCGACGACGGTGGCGGCGCCGGCCGCCGGGTTTCTTCCTAGTTCGGCGAGCACCTTCTCCTGGTCGTCTTCGAGGAGCCTGGCGAGCTCGCCCGGATCCAGGTACGGGTGGTGGCGGGGGCGGCGGCTTGGTCGCTGTTTCTGAACGTTTTCTGGGTGGCCGGATGGTTGCGGTGTTTGGCTTCGTGTGGGGAGCGGAGGCACCCTGCTCTGACTCTCAGGTCCCTGTTCTCCTCCAGGTATTTGAGCCAGGCGTCTTCGGGCTAATTCGGGTGGGTGCAGGCGTCGGCTACCAGGTAGGCGGTATCGACCATCGCCAGTTTCAGCACTTGCGCCTTTCCGAGCCTGGGGGTTGCCAGCAGCCTTCGGGCGAGGCGGAGAGTGTGGAGGTGTGTTCCTTTCTGCTGCAGCCACGCGCAAGGTGGTCGGCGATGGTGTTGAGCTCTTCGACGTCGGCGGTGGGCTCTTCTGCCCTCCCCGCTAGCTTTTCGACGAACCTGACGTCCCCGAAGTCGTAGGTGGTGGCGCTCATGCTCGCCTTGATTGTCGCCGGCCGCCTCCCCGCAGCCGGTCCGCAGCCGCCGTTCCTATCCGGTTGTCAGTGTGCGTGGCGGCAGTTGGGTGGGCTCTCTTCTGCTGCGGCTGCGCCTGGTCTTCCCTAGGGGGTGTCGATGGCTTTCTGGAGCTTGCCGGCTGCGTTTTCCGCTGCTTCCGCCACTGCGCCAAGCCGCGCCCCAGTTTCGGCTTCAACGCAGTCGACGTACGGCTGGTAGTCGCCTAGCCGGCGCACCGGCCATGTTCTGGCGTCTGCGGGGAGGGTGTCCCTGCAGATGGTGGGGTCTGCTGCTGCGAGCTGGGCGTTCACCCATGCTTCGGCGGCGTCGGCGCCTTGGCGGGCGGCGTCGGCGAGGTCCGCCACGTGCTCTGGGGCTTGGTGGGTGGCGTTGTCGATGCTGCGCCGCAGCTGGTCGATGTCGGCTTGGATCTGGTTCAGCCGCGCCCGGATCTGGGACGCTTCCTGGTCGGCTTCCGCCCACAGGTCAGCGACTGTGGCGTCGTCTGGGAGCGGGTTGGGTTCGAGTTGGGAGAACTCGGAGATGCGCCGGGCGAGGATGACGAGCTGGTGGCGGATCTTGTTCTCTGCTGTCAGTTCGGGGCTGATCGCTGCGGTGGTGGCTGTGACGGGTTCCGGGTTTGTGATGGTGGGCTCCGGGTCTGCGTCGGCGGCCATCAGCTCCGCCTCCTCTATGTCTGCGTCGGCGGCCATCAGCTCCGCCTCCTCTATGCTTCCCCATCCTTCGCCGGCGCCGCCTGTCTCCTCTGCGGCTGCGGGGATGGTGGTGTGGGCCGCACCGTCCGTTCCTCTGTCTTTGAGGTGCGCCGCCCCGAACAGCCCGCCGACGATTAGGACGGCCGCTGCAGCTGCTGCGGCGATCTTCTGCGCTGCGCCAGAATGCAAGCCGTCCCGGTCCTCGGGTGGAGCCCATTGGAAGGGCGGCACATGGTATGGGTCGGTTTCTGCGCCGGCCGGTGCGGTGTTTTCGCCGACCGGCTCAGAGTGGGCGTAGATGTCGTCGACGCTGGTGATCGGCTCCGCCTCCGACGCCTCGGCCATGCTGTTGTGTTCGATCGTGCTGTCTGTGTCTCGCATCACCGGGAAAGCTTCTCGTCTGGGTGTTTAGCTTCTGGTGATGGTCCTTCTCGGCCGCCTCGTGTCAGACAGCGCCCCTGTGAGGGGAGACGATGTTGCTCAACGGGCTCCGGCGCAGAGTTGGGAGAGGATGGGGTACGGGTCTGTCACCCCTTTCCCAGGCGGTTTGATCTCGATGTGGAGGTGAGGGTCGGTGCCTTTGGCGTTTCCGGTGTCGCCGACGTATCCGATGGTCTGCCCGATGGTGACTCTGTCGCCTACTCGGATGCCTTCGGCGATGGAGTCGAGGTGGGCGTAGTAGAGGCGCATCCCTGAGTCGAGGCGCAGTTTGATCCAGATGCCGCCCAGGCTGCCGCGCCGGTCGTAGGTTTGCATCGATTCGACTACGCCGTCTCCCATGGCGACGAGGGGTGTGCCCCGTTTGGCGAAGATGTCGTTGCCTTTGTGGCGGCGTTTCCCGCCGTCCCGGGGGAACCCCCACGATGAGATGAAGTGGTGGTCTCCGTTGACGGGGCAGTTGAGGGGGCCGTATTTGGTGTTGATGATGGCGAGCCCGGTGCCTTCGAGGGTGTTGGCGAGGAGCTGTGCGGTCGGGTTGGTGTTGGCCACCTGGATGTTGACTTTCGGCTTGTAGCGGTTGAGGTCTTCGAGGCTGGGGGCGGCTCCGAGCTCGTGGGCGGGTTTGTCTGTCTCGAGGATGAAACCTGCCCCTCCCCGCGCCTTTTCGGTTTCCTGTCCCCAGGCGGGGTGGGGTGCGGCCGCTGTGAGGGTGATGGCGACGGCGACGGTGAGGTGCAGAAGTCTGGTGAGGGTGCGGTTGTGGGGTTTGGTGCGCATGGCTGTCTCTGGCTGAGGTTGTGACGTACTGAGGTTGCGACGTGGGGCAAGGTTGTGACTCTCGGTGGCCGCCTGCCGGGCGGCGTGTTGGCTACTGTCGCCGCTCCCGGACGGAGCCAACTGCCGGGTCTTTCTGGCCCCCTCTTTTCAGGTTCGGAACTCCCGTGCCTTCCCCTCCCTTGCCGCCTGCCTCCGCTTCTGAACTCGGCAACTCTCTTCTGAACTTGGCAGCTCTTCTGAACGCGGCAGCTCTCTGAATCCGACAGCTCTTCTGATCTCGGCAACTTCTGGGCCGGGATGACCGACTTATGCAGCGATATGCGATTCCTACGACTGCCCGCTGTTCGAAGTCAGGACAATGACACGGCATTCACCATCGTCGAGCTGCTGGTCGTTGTCCTGGTGATCGGCATCCTGGCCGCCATCGCTATCCCCACGTTCCTGGGGCAGCAGCATCGCGCCCGGGACCGGTCCGCCCAATCTGACCTGCGGAACGCGCTGATGGCCGCCAAGACGCTGGTGGTCGACCACGAAGGCGACTATTCCAAGATCGGTGACGACAACGATCTGGTGGGGGGCCTGCGGGACATCGAACCGGCACTCGACTTCGAGGTTCTGCCGATAGCCAACTACGGCACCGACCCGGACACGGAGAGCGTGTACGTGACCATTGAGGGGGACTCGTTCGTTGGTGTCCGCGTGTCCGAGTCGGGCCGGGTCTTCTGTGTCGTCGACAGCCGGGACGCCACGTTCCTCGGCGAAGCTGACGACTCTGCCAACCCGACCGACTGCACACCGCTGGAGGGCGAGGAGGCGGATGCCGGGGAGACAACCACGACAACCTCTACGTCTTCCACAACCACCACTACGACTGTGACCACTCTCCCTGAGGAGCCGGTGGGCGTGACGTCGGTCTCCGCAGGTGAGGATCACACCTGCGCCGCCATCGACGGGAAGGCGTACTGTTGGGGAGGGGAGCTCCACAGACGCGTGTCTGGACGGAATGCTCCTCCCTCAGTGACGGAGGTGCCTGCCCCGGTGGAGGTGAAGGTGGAAGGCACCCCGCTGGAAGGGAAGCTTGTCTCCAAGGTCGGTGCTGGCCGCTATTTCTCCTGTGCCCTCGCCGAAGGGGACGTGTTCTGCTGGGGGAGGTCGCCCGGGACAGGCAACGGTGTAGGCGAAAACACCACACAGTTTGTGGTGGCTGTCACGGAAACCTGGGGTGAGGCTGTCGTCACTGATCTGGAGGTCGGGGCCGATTTCGCCTGCGCTATCGCCGGCGGGGAGCTGTACTGCTGGGGAGTTGACAAGTGGGGCAACCTCGGGCTCGGCACGAACGGAAATGAGCGATCCCAGACCACACCTAGGCGCATCGAACTTCCGGGGACTGTGACCTCTGTCGGCGCTTCCTCTTCTGGGTACCACACCTGCGCTGTCGCGGATGGTGACCTGTACTGTTGGGGTCACAACGAGTACGGCAAACTCGGTGTCGGATCTGAGGTG
>ERZ777003.3746-NODE-3746-length-14056-cov-5.409042_pt1 | contig 14056 bp, 10 predicted proteins | sample MGYA00374956_ERZ777003 | MGnify/ENA primary metagenome ERZ777003 (study PRJEB29302, sample SAMN06268252) | bioreactor metagenome | isolation source: Joint BioEnergy Institute, California, USA | place: USA:Joint BioEnergy Institute, California, USA | collected... | reverse complement strand
AGGACGTGGACCTCGAGGCGCTCGCGGACCGCACCAACGGCTACACCGGCGCCGACCTCGAGGACCTCGTGCGCCGCGCCGGGCTCCACGCCCTCCGCGAGAACCTCGAGGCGACCGAAGTGCCGATGCGTTTCTTCGAGCAGGCGTTGAGGGAGACGCGCCCGTCCGTGACGCCAGAGATGGAACGGGAGTACGAGGAGCTGGCCGAGACGCTGAAGCGTGAGTCGCCGCGGGGACGGCGCCGCATCGGGTTCGACATCGGCGAGGAACGACTGGCGGCGGACTGAGCGAGCGCCGCGCTGCCTACGCCATCCTCACCCAGCGCCAGACCTCCGCCAGCGTCGGGCGCCGGCCCGTGGAGAGAATGCCGATCCTGTAGATCCTCGCGCCCAACCACGTCGCCGCCAGCCCTGTCGCGACCAGGAGCGCGAGCGAGGTCCCGAGCTCGGCGGCCGGCACCTCCGTCAGCGCGGCGCGCATCGGCATCAGGATCGGGGCGCAGAACGGGATCAGCGACCCCACCACCGCGATGCGCCCCGCCGGATCGTTGAGGATCGGCATCACCGCGACGAGCGTGAGGACGAGCAGCAGGACGACCGGGAACTGGAGCTGCCGCGTCTCCAGTTCGCTCGTCGCGACCGCGCCCAGCGCCGCGTACACGCCGGCGTAGAGGAAGAAACCGGCTGTGAAGAAGGCAAGGAAGATGATGGCCACGCGCGCCGGCACTTCCGGCAGCGGCGGCAGGTTCACGCCGATCGCGGCGGCCAGCGCGTCGCCGTACCGCAGCGCCAGCGCCGCGAAGACCGTCCAGATCAGGACCTGGAGAAGCCCCGCGCCGCCGATCCCCAGGATCTTGCCCAGCATGAGCTGCTCCGCACGGATCGAGCTCACGACCACTTCCACGATCCGGTCCTTCTTCTCCTCCAGAACGCCCTGCATCACGCCGTTGCCGTACAGCGCAACGACGAGGTACACGGCAAAGCCGAGAATGTAGGCCAGGAAAAACGCGGAGGCGGCCGTGCCCGTCGCCGCTCGCTCTCCTGCCTTGCGCGCCTCGAACGGGATCGGCCGGAACACGTCCCGCAGCGCCTCAGGGTCGATTCCGACGGCACGCAGACGCAGCGCCTGCGCCGCACGCTGCACCGCCGTCGCGATCTCGCGCAGCTCGGCGAAGTTCGTCGCGTTCCGGCCCTCGTAGACCGCCGAATCGCCCTCCATCACTCCCGCAGGCAGCCACAGATAGCCGTCCAGCGACCGCTCCGCCACGCGCGCCGCCAGCTCCCTCCGGACCTCCTCCTCGCTCCGCGGCCCGAGCGTGACGACCTCCGTGTGGAAAACCGTGCGCTCTTCGTCCGGCGCCGCGAGCCGCAGCGCCGCGGCGACCGCCTCGCCCATCCCCTGGTCCGCGACGTCGACGATCGCGATGGACCGCTCTCCGACCCCGCCTCCTAGCGCCGACGGCAGGAACAGCAGGCCCAGGATCAGGACGGGGCCGAACAGCGTTCCCAGCAGGAACGTCCGCGTGCGGACGCTCGCGATGAACTCGCGCTTGGTGACGATCCAGGCGCCGCTCACGCGTGGGCCTTGCGTACGGTTGGCTCACTGGCGGCGTAATCCAGCGCCGCCGAAGTCCTGCCCTCCACCAACAAGCGATCCATTTCCACGGCGAGCGTGGCGTAGTCGATCGTCGTACGCGGGACCGCCTGGCGTGGGGTAGGTTGCTGCCACAAGCGCAGGAGTATGGCGACGATGGCTTCCGTGTCCGCCGGCTCGCACGCCATGGCGCCGATTCGGCGTGCTTCGCTGGCCGCGGCGCTGCCGGACTCCGCGATGACCAGCGTCGGGACCCCGAGCGCAACGCACTCGTAGAGCTTGGCCGGTATCTGGAGCTCCTGGTCCTGGGCGAGGACCAGCGCGAGGTGCGAGCGGCCCAGCAGTGTGAGCGCTTCCTGGGCCGGCAGCACGCCGTGGACGACGACGACATCATCGAGCGCACATGCCGCCACCTGTTCTCGGAGGCGGGTCTCGTTCCCTCCACTCAGCGAGCCGGCCACGTGCAGCCGGGTCTGCGCCCGCGCCTCCGGATGGCTCCGCAGGAAATCACGCAGCGCGACCAGCACGGGACCCAGGTCACGCCCGGCGTAGAGTGTGCCGACATGGGCAATGGCAAGGCCCGGCTCCGGCTGCGCCTCTACCTTGGGCAGACGTTCAGGATCGATCCCGTTGGGCACCCAGGCCACCGGAACGGCCGGGTAGGCGCGTCGCGCAATCGCCGCGAACTCACGGGTATTCGCGATGATTCCGGCGGCCCGACGCAGCACCCCACGCTCCAGGCGCGGTATCAGCCAGCGCGCGTGGAGGGCAGGGTACATGCTCCTTCCCCACGACTTGTCGAGGAGACCGGACCAGGGGTCGCGCATGTCGATGCGGTGGAGCCCTGGTTTTCCCAGGGTGGCCAGCATCCCGGCGATGTGGGCCGAATGCGGCGGGCCGCTGGTGATGACGGCGTCGAACGACATCCGACGCATCAGGCGCCGCGCGGTCCACGCACTCTTCAGGACCCATCCGCGCCCATGATCGGGAAACTCGAGCAGCCCCGCGAGCTCCTGGCGAATCCGGCCGGCGATTCCCGGCTTCGAACGTCGTGCGGTGCTGCCGGGGCTGGACGGCGCTGGCTGGCCGTTGCCACGTGCCGACCGCAGCCTGCGCGCCACAGCGTTGTACAGGTCGTTGAGCGTGCGCGCGCGCCGGCAGATATGCACGTGGACGCCGGGCACGCTTCCCGCCGACGCCTGCTCCGCCGCGGTGACGACGTGGACATCCCAACCGAGCCGGGCGAGATACTTCGCATAGCCCGCCCACCGTAGCCCGCCGACCGAGCCGTCCGGCGGAAAATGGTAGGTGATCACCAGCAGCCGGCGTGTACCGGCGCCCGGCCTCCCGTTCGGGCTGCCCGGCATCATCATTTCACCCTCTCGACGGGCGGCCCGGCTGCCGCCGACTGGTAGATGCGTTCGTAACGGGCAACCGTGCGGTCCAGCCCGTAGGATTCCACCACGCGTGCGCGTGCCGCCCTGCTGTCCGCTTCGCGCCCCGCACCGTCCAGCAGCGCATCCAGCCACGCACGCGCGAGCGCCTCGGGATCCTCCGGCGGTACGAGACGATGCCTGAGCGAATCGCCGAGCACGGCCGGATTCCCCCCGACCGCCGTGACCACGGGGCAGAGCCCCGCGCTCATGGCCTCCAGCAGACTCACCGACGTGCCCTCGCTCCGCGATGACATCGTGAACACGGTGAATGCCGAGTGCAGGTCGCGGATGTCGTCACGCCACCCAAGGAACCGGACGTGCTCCCGAATGCCCAGCGCCGCTGCCAACTCCTCGAGGTTGGAGCGCTCCGAGCCCTCGCCGGCGAGCACGAGAACCGGCGGGACCGGCGACGGCCACAGGGCGTGCAGCCGCGCGAACGCGCGGATCATGACGTCGTAACCTTTGATCGGCTCCAGGCGACCGATGCTGCCGAGGATCGGGACATCGGCGGCGATGCCCAGCTCCCGCCGAACCCGGCCCGTGTCGGCCACCGGTGCGTGCACATCGGTGTCGACGCCGTTCTCAACGACTTCGACCCTGCACCCGCCCCGGACCACACGCGCCCGCAACTGCTCTGCAACCGAGCCGGAAACGGCGACCACGACATCCGTCCGCCGCGAGGCAAGGCCGTCCACCCATCGCGCCAGCCAGGGATCGGGCGACTGGCGACCATGCTCCGTGTGAACCACCAGGGGGACGCCGGCGAGACGCGCGGCCAGGGAGCCCTTGTACCAGACCCCGCTGTGCGTGTGCACCACATCCGGTCGCAGCGCCCGGATCTGCCGGGCCAGGACTCGCGGCCAGATCATCGAGCCCTTCGACATCGGCGGCGCCTTGTGCAGAGTCGCGACGTCGTCGAGCCCTTCCGCGAACCTGCCGAAGTACTGCAGGACCAGCACGTGCGATTCGAAGCGCGTGCCGTCGATGCGCCGGACCAGCTCGGCGAGCAGCCGCTCCATCCCGCCGTAGTTCAGGTTCTGGATCACGTGGAGCACGCGGGTCCGGCCCGCAGCGGAACGCGGCGCTTCCACCGTCAACGCCTCGTGAACCAATTCAGGGTCTCTCGCACCGCCGGCATCGGATCCGACCAGCGAAAGACTTCGTTCCGGTCCCCGGGCCGCCAGGGCACGAGGACATCGAGCACCGATTTCCACTTCGGCGGCTGGTCCGGAGGCAAGGCAACGCCATCCCGAGGCTGCCGCAGGATGGCGATGAGGTGATCCACGTCCCCCCACCACCAGCGGCTCCGGATGCCGACGCGATACGCCGGCTGTGGCGGCAACGGCTCACCGAGCGCCAGTCGCACCAGCCGCACGGGGAAATCCACACCGGCGTCGATGGCGAGCTGGAGCGAGCCCCAGAAGCGGCCGTTCACCTCCATGAGGTACGGCTCACCGCTCGATCCATCGAGCTTGTACTCGACCATCGCGACGCCCTGCCACCCGAACTTCTCGAGCAACGCCGTCGATACGCGGACCAGGGCAGGATCCGCCGGGATGCTTTCGCGGTACACGCTCACACCGCCGGACGGCGGCTTCTCACGGATGCGCCGATGGCTGAACACCGCGTCCGTTCGGCCGTCCCAGAGGAGCAGGAAGATGCCCACGCCAGGCCCGACGATCCGCTGCTGGAGCAGGACCGGGAACGCCGCGGCCGGCAGCCGCTCGAGCTGCGTGCGCAACTCACCCTCGTCGCGCGCGAACGACACGGCCGTTTTCTGACGTCCACTCCCGTCGCCCGCGACCGAGCGCCCCGGCTTCACGACGACAGGGTAGCGGAGAGCGTCCAGGTCCAGGGCGTCGACGTCCGCGGCCGCAGCCAGGACCCGCTGCTCCGGCACGGCGATGCCGACTGCGCGCGCCGCCTCGAGCACGCGTGGCTTGTCACACACGCCGTGGAAAGCCGCCTCTTCCGGGAACGGGATACAGATGCCGGCGAACCTCACGCGCTCCCCCAGGACAGCGAGCACGGAGGCCTCGCTGATGGGAAGGAGCACGCGCGCGCGCACGCGCCTCGCGTACTGTTCGACGGCGTCGACGAAGTCTCCCGGGGCCCGCAGCGGGTCCGGAACGCGCTCCTCGCTCACGCAGTAGCGGGAGGCACCCGCGAGCGACCGCCCCCGCGTCGAACACACGTGGACGGCGTACCCCGCCTTGCCCAGCGAACGCACGACGGCGAGCGCGGCCCGCTCGTCGCCGTCCGTTACGAGGACCGGGCCCCCCATCCGAGTCCCGTCACGATGGGAAGCGCGGGATCACCGACCCCCGCCCCACGCAGGCCGCGCGGCGCCCTCGCCGCCCTCCGCTTCGCCGGAATCGGTGCGCCGCCGGTGACTTTCGCCAACCCGACGATCAGGCCGTAAATGATGAACATGTACGCGGCGTAGGCTTGCGACAGGAAGAACCCGCAGATCACATAGCCCACGATCGTACCGGCAAGCGCCTGGCCGAGGAACACGGCGTCGGACGCCTTCTCGCCACGTGTCTCACCGGGACTGACCCCGCGCGCAGCCTTGTAAGCGTGCACCAGCAGGAGCACGAACGTGATCAGACCGAAGACGCCGAGCTCCGCGCCGATCTCGACGAACGAGTTGTGGGCGGCCGACCACTTCAGACCGATACCGTATTGCTGCCGATCGGCCAGAGGCGACAACTGGCCCTCCGCGACCGGGAACGCACGGGCACCCACACCCGTCAGCGGCCGGCGCAGCATGTAGCCAATGCCGCGCTTCCAGACTTCCATGCGGCCGGAATCCGAGTTGCCGCTCCAGTTGTAGTCCTCCGAGGGGTTCAACAGCGTCCGCATCATGCTCCAGTACGTCTCGTTCCCCGCCAGGAGGAGGCCGAAGAAGCAAGCAACGACGGCGCCCACGCGGAGCTTCTTGGGGATCGCGCGGTAGCCGAACAGGAGGTAAAGGCCAAAACCGACGAGCCCGAGAAACGCGCCACGCGAACCGGACTTCACGATCACCAGGAGGAAGATACCGATGGCCAGAACGTTCGCGATGCGCGCGAGGGGCGTGCGCCCCCGGAGCACGAAATAGGTCGCGAGCGGCAGGGTGCAGACCAGCAGCATGCCGAGGTCGTTCGCGTCGTAGTACGCGAGGTTCCCGAGCCGCCCGCTCATCCCCACATCGACGAACAGGTACACGTAACCGGCGTAGATCGCAGCGCCGAGCACGACGGCGGCAATGTACCTCCGCACGTCCTCCACGGCGCGTATGCTCGCCGCGAGGATGATCATCAGCAGGAAAGACTTCGCCAGGTCGTCCTTGATGAATCCAAAGCTCAACCCCTTGTAGAGACTCGTCGGCACGGATGCGACCGCCAGCGCCGTGATCACGATGAGGCACTTCGTGACCGGGTGGACGATCGACCTCAGCTTGCGCCGACGATCCGAGGTCATCGCGTAGAGACCATACATCCCCAGCGTCGCGAGGATCGGCAGCTTGATCTTCGCCAGGAGGGGGAACAGGTCCTGGACTCGCCAGGCGTACGTGAGGATGCACGTGCTGACCGCGATGAGCAGCAAGTCCACCGCTGCGGGCCGTCGAACCGCCGCGCTTTGCCGCAGGGTTTGAGGCCCCATGCCAGCCGGAGGGACGGCTCGAGCGGTAGGGCCGAGCCGCTGTTGTGCAGGAGACGAGAGATTGGTCGTCATGCCGGTCATCCACGAAGGAGGTCTACTGCTCGCCCCTCGTCCTGATCCAGGCCGCCGCCGCGGTCGGCCTGGTTGCCGGGTCCCCTCACGAGCCGAACAACCCCGCCGCGCGTAGCGTGAACCCGCGCGGCGACAGGCCCGCAGGAATGTTCGTCCGCGGAAGGGCGTAGGGCCGCATCCGGCGCCGGGGTAGGGGGCCACCGGTCACCCGCAACGCCGCGGCGTACCCCGTCTGCATGGCGATCGCCTCCACCTCCGGCGAGCTCATGCCGTACGGATAGGATAGCCATGGCCCGACCCGTTCAAAGCGCTCGCGCAACCACCTCAGCGACTGCTCGAGCTCGGTCGCGACCTCCACAGCGCTGAGCCGCGTGAGATTCGGGTGGCTCCAGGTGTGCGAGCCCAACGCGAGGCCAGGATGTCGGAGCGCCGCGGTGAGCTCCTCCTCGCTCGCCGCGCAGGCGTACGCCGGGACGGGTTTCGGCTCGATCCCCGACTCCGCCGCCCAGCGGCGGATCTCGGAATCGGCGCCGCGGAGCTCGTTCAGCGCGTACTCTCGCAGAGCGGCCCCCGGTCCGTACGGCTCCGTGGCGAAACTGTCCCACCAGAACGTTTTTCCGCCGACGAACGCCGGCGCAACGAAGACGGTCGCCGGCAAACCGCGGGCCCACAGCTCCGCGACACCGCACGTCACCGCGCCGCGATACGCATCGTCGAACGTGATCGCGACCCGCGGCCTCGGAGAGCGCCCCGGCCCTGGCCGCAACACGTCGTCGAGCGGCACCACATCGTGCGTTTCGACCAGTGCGTCGAGCTGTGCCCGGAATTCCTCCACCGGTAGGTGCAGCGAGCGGTCGCCCGCCGGCTCCTCGCCCTCCGGGACGATGTTGTGATATGCCAGGATAATGCCGCCTCGGGCGCGCGTGCGCCGAGCCACGGCGGCGAGGCCCCCGCCGGTCAGGATCGCCTCGAGCGATGCTTTCAGACGCCGCCGGATCATCGTCCTGCACCCTGCCCCCCTGACCGGCCAATGTGCACATCCCGATCCCGGCTCGGGCCCGCGGCGCCCCCGCCTGCGGAGGCCCGTGGCCCCGCCGCTCCGACCAGCTCCAGGTACCGGTGGAGCAGGGCTTTGCCGATCACATCCCAGCTATACAGCTCTTCTGCGGTCCGGCGTCCGTTTTCCTCGAGGCGCCGCCGCAGCAAGGCGTCGGAACGCAGCCGGCAGATGGCGTCCGCAAAGCCCTCCGGGTCGTCCCGGATCAGGATGTTCTCGCCGTCCACCGCTTCCAGCCCCTCACAGCCGATGCTGGTGCTGACCACGGCCTTCCCCATGGCCCACGCGGTGGTGATCTTCAGCCGCGTGCCTCCGCCAATGCGGAGCGGGACGATCGTGCAGAATGCATCACGCACCCACGGCCGCACATCGTCGACGTAGCCCGTCAGCTCGATGGAGTACTCGGCTCCGTACCGCGTGATCTCTTCCGGGCTGGCACGCCCGATCCAGCGCACCGGCACCGCCTGCCCCTGCCTCCGCAGAATGGGCAGGATGTCCCGACCGAAGTAATGGAGCGCATCCAGGTTGGGAAGCCATTCGGTGCCACCGAGAAAAGCGATCAGGCTGTCCGCGCCGCGTAGCGGCATGAATTCCACGGTGTCCACGCCGTTCGGTGCCACGACGATGTGGGCATCCGGCGCGAGGCGAAGCAGTCCTTCCCGGTCCGCATCGGACACCGCGACGTTGATCGAGGCCGCCCGGCACCAGCGCGCCTCCTCCTTCCCCGTGAGACCTGCCTGGAACCCCAGATACCAGCGCCGAAATCCCTTCTCGTTCTGCGCGCGGCGGCGCAACAGCTCGGACTCCACGTTGTGGTGCGTGCAAGCGATCGGGGCATCGACCAGCAACGGGAGGTAGGCGCTGAGGTCCGAGCTGTCCACGTGAACCAGATCGAACCGCTCCGAGCGGAGCAACTCGAGCAAACGGCGGCGGTACGGGCGGGCATCATAGGCGAAGCGCGTGTATGCACGGCGAGACGCCACGCTCCGGACGTGATCCCAGATGAAGCGAACGACGTCGTGCTCCTGTGGAATGGGGAACGCCTCGACCCTCGCGATGCCGGAAAGCGCTTCCACGCTCGCGGCCACTTCCTTCGCCGATCGGTGCATCCCAGCCCGGTAGAAGCAGAGCGCCACCACGTCGAAGCCGGCGGAAAGCTGGCGCAAGATGTTGTAAGTCCTGATCGCAGCACCGCTGGTCGGCGGATACGGTAGAATGTGCGACAGGAAGAGGAGCTTCGGCCTGGAGGTGCGCGACACGCTCGGCATGGCCCCTGTCCGGGCGCCGGAATCAGCAGGGAGAAGGGACATCGTTCTCGAGGTCACGCCAGCCATCGTTGCCGCCATGCCTGGAACACGAGCACGGCCCACAGCCCGGCCGCCAGCTCGTCACGGCCACGCTGGAGCGCCAACCACGCTCGCTGCACGGCGTCGCCGCGCAGGATCCCGTCCCGATCCAGGGTATGGCGGTCCAGCAGATCCTCGGCCCAGGGCCGGAGCGCGCCGCGCAACCACGCGGCGACCGGTACCGAGAACCCCATCTTGGGCCGATCCACGAGCTCCTGCGGCACCCGGCGGTACAGCGCCTGACGCAGCAGCCACTTCCCCTGCCTCCCGCGAATCTTGAAGTCCCTGGGCAGCCTCCAGCAGAACTCCACGATGCGGTGATCGAGAAGGGGCACGCGTACCTCCAGGCTGACCGCCATGCTCGCGCGATCCACCTTGGCGAGCAGATCGTCGGGCAGGTACGTCGCCTGGTCGGTGAACATCATCCGGTCGAGGAGCGGCAACGCCTTGCCCGCCTCGAATACCCTGTCGACGACAGTCGCTCCTGGTTCGCCCCAGCGCAGGATCCGGTCGGGCCGCTGCCACGCGCTCAGCAAGGACCGGTACATCTGCGCCTCGGAGCCCCAGCCCATGAGGGCTCCCAGCTTGACGATCTTCTCTCCGGCCAGGCGGTGGCGCGCCCCCGACGGCAGCGCGGGGCTTACCGACTGGTAGATCCGGTCCCACGAGCGGGCCGAGACACGTCCGATCCCGGCCGCGACGGCCCGTCGCACCGCCTTCGGCATCCGCTGGAGGCGGCTGATCGCCTGCTCGCCCTGGATGTAGCGATGATAGCCCCCGAACAGCTCGTCCCCTCCATCTCCGGAGAGCGCGACCGTCACGCTCCGCCGCGCGAGCTGGCAGACCAGATACGTCGGAATCTGCGACGGGTCCGCGAACGGCTCGTCGAACAGATCGGCAAGCCGCGGAACGACGGCGCGCGCGTCCGCGTCCGTCACCACGAGCTCCGTATGATCCGTGCCGAGGTAGGCAGCGACACGTGCGGCCGCCGGCGCCTCGTCGTAGTCGGGATGGTCGAACCCGATGGAGAACGACTCGATCGGGCGTGGAGTGAGGCCCTGCGCGACCGCCGTCACCATCGAGGAATCGATCCCGCCAGACAACAACACGCCCAGCGGGACGTCGGACAGCAAGCGCAGGCGCACTGCATCCGTCACCAGCCGATCGAGCTCCTCGACGGCCTCCCGTTCGCTGCCCGTGAAGGGCTCGGCCCGCGCTCTCGCTACGACATCCGCCAACGACCAGTACGGCCTCGGCGGCGGAGGAGCCTCGTCAACGGAGCGGATCGTCAGAATGTGGCCGGGCGGCAGCTTGAACGTGTTCTTGTAGATCGTTGCCGGCGCCGGGACGTACAGGTAACGGAGGTAGTCGGCAAGGGCCTGCTGATCGATCTCGCGATCGAACTCCGGCCCCTCGACGAGAGACCGAAGCTCGGATCCGAAGGTCAGCAGCCCCCGGCGCCACGAGTAGTACAGGGGCTTGATGCCGAGGCGGTCCCTCAGCAGCGTGAGTTCTCGAGCCTCCGCGTCCCATACCGCCATCGCGAACATCCCGATGAACCGCCCCAGCGCGGCTTCGATGCCCCACTGCTCGAATGCGGCAAGGATCGTCTCCGTGTCGGAATGCCCACGGAATCGTGCTCCGGCGCGCTCGAGGTCGCAGCGCAGAGCGAGGTGGTTGTACACCTCGCCGTTGAAGACCAGCGTGTAGCGCCCCGATGCCGATTGCATCGGCTGGCGCCCGTTGGTCGAAAGGTCCAGAATGGCGAGGCGCCGGAAGCCGAACGCGATGCCGGCGCGCTCGTCCACCCAGATCCCTTCGTCGTCGGGTCCGCGGTGGGCGATCGGCACGATCATGCGTCGCGCGCCGGACTCCAGGTCGGCACGGCGATATCCGCTGCTCGAGACTATCCCCGCAAAACCACACATGCCCGGCCTCGTGGCATTGAACGCATCCGATGCGACGCGGTGAGTGGCGCGGCGTTACCGCTGTCGGCACGCGGTTCCGTGACGACTCGCTCCGGGGATGGGAAGTGGGGGCGCGGCCCTGCCTTGCGCAGCGCGCCCCTCAAAGGACGGGCGAGGTCGGCGCCAACAGCCGCTCGGCGCCGTACGGTTCGAGGTCGACGACGGCCACCCGGGGCTGGTCGTAGTAGCCCCGGAGCAGATTGCCGCGGATCCGGAAAACATCGCGCGCCATGCGCAGCGAGTCCAGAACCAGATTGACGCGCGATCCAGGCCGGTGCGTCCAGTTGACCGGCACCTCGGCGATGCGGTACCCGGCACGCCTCGCCATCAGCAACACCTCGACATCGAAGCTGAAGCCGTTCATCCGCATCCGCGAAAAAAGATCCTGGGCGACCGGGCCCCGAAACAGCTTGAAGCCGCACTGCGTATCCGCGATGCCCTTGACGGCGAGGGTCCTCACCAACAGGTGGAACGCCCTACCCATCACACGCCGATGCAGCCGGGCGCGTACCTGGACGCCTTCGCTGCGCACGGCCCGTGAGCCGATCGCAATGTCAGCGCCCGAATCGATCGCTGCCTCCAGGGCCTCGATCTCAGTGATGGGCGTCGCGCCGTCCGCGTCGGCAAACAGGACGAGTCGCCCGGTCGCATTGACCACGCCCGTCCGAACGGCATAGCCCTTACCAGCGTTTGCCGGCAGCCGGAACAGCCGAATCTCCGGGTATTGGCGAGCGAGTCGGAGGACGAGGCCGCTCGTGCCGTCGCGGCTCCCATCATCGACCACCAGGACTTCGACGGGGCGGCTTCGCTCGCGGAAGTAGGCGACGATCTCTCGAAGAGGGGGCCCCAGCCGGGCCTCCTCGTTGAACGCTGGAATGACGACGGATATATCAGGTCGCACGCGGATTCCCCTGCATTTGCAGTCGTCCGGGGGACGGGCAAGTGTGGTGCCAGGACGAGGACTGCCCGGGACCCTGCACGGGGGGACGCCGCGAGCGGTGCGGATCGAGCAAACGTATAGCCGCTCAGGCCCCACACCTGTGGCGACCCCGCCACATAAACCGGTTTTTTGGCTTCACTGCCCGTCGGCCGGCGTGCCGCAGAGGTACAGATCGACCCGGTACATACGGTAGTCGAAGCGGGGCCGCTCGTGGGAGTGTATCACGTAGCAGTGCCGATCCAGCCAGGCCGCGACCTCGCCGGAAGCATCATGGACGATCCCATCACGGCGGACCCAAACAACCGCCCAGAACTGCCCGTGCCCAGCGAGTGTCTCGTCCAGATGGGCGGCAGTCATCTTCAGCTCGCGCCCGAGGAGCTGGGGGGCATAGTGGCGCTGAAGGGCGATCGGCGTCGTGAGCACCGGGAGATCTGGCGCCGTCGCCTCGATCACCCGAAAGGCCGGACGCGGGTCGAACCGCATGCCGTCCGACAGATGTGATACGAGCGACGGTGCAATGCCTGCCACGATGACCGCCATGACTGCCCCCGCGATGACGTCCTTCCCCTGCTTCACCCGCTCCCCTATCAAGTGGATCAAGCCACCGGCCGATACGAAGACCATGGGCAGCATCACGACCGCATAGTCCGCATAAACGTTCGTGACGAATGATGCCGCGAAGAGCGTGACCATCGTGCTCGCCACGCCCAGCCCGGCGACAGCAGCCCAGCGACGCTGCCGCGGCGTTCTCCCGAGCAGGAACAAACCGAGCGCGCCAAGCGCACCAGCGGTGAACATCACTGGGGTCAGCCATTCGACGATCGCCGGCATGAGCCGGATCGTCGCCTCCAGCCCGCGGCCGCCGAAGTTGCGCAAGGAAGACCCACGCCCTTGAGCGGCCATAGCGATGTACGCCGTGCCTGTGCCAGCCAAGAATGGGATCCATAGCGCGGCCCAGGCGCGGCGCGACGGCCAGGTCCAGCCCACTTGACCCAGCGGGCTGACCAACGTCAGCGCGAGCACCACGCCAATGACGGGGAATACGAACGTCGGATGCGTCGCCGTGCCCGCCAGGAGCACCGCCAGCGCCGCGAGATAGTCCCGCCGCCGATCAGTTTCATACGCGCGAAGCACGTACAATAAGAAGGCAGCGGACAGCAGATAGAGCAGCGACCCGTACCGCGCCATTCCCGAGACGTGGAGGTGCCACGGCGCGAGCGCCACCCAGAGAGCCGCGGCGAAGGCACCGAGCCGGCCGAAGAGCTCGTATCCGAGCCTCCAGGTCGCATAGATGCCCAGGATTCCGAAAAAGAATGGCAGTAGGCGCATCCCAACGTGCGTGGGCGGCACCCACTCGAAGAGGAGGTGCTGTAGGAGGTAGTAGAGCGGGCGCGCGTCGATCCCGGGCCGGAGAGGCGAATCGAACAGGTGGGTCGCCTCGACCAGTGTGTAGACCTCGTCCTCCTCGAAAGGATAGGAGTCGAGGCCGTAGAGTCGCAGCGCGGCAGCGGCACCGAGGACGAGCACGAACCATCGAGCCGCCCGGTAACTATCGTTCCGGGAACGGCTTTGATCGGAAGCGGCGAACGAATACGGCATCGAAGTGCTTCGTCAAGCCAGCTTGAGATGCTCGAAGGCCGTCTGCAAGTAGTAGCCGGCGAGCTGACGGGGATGCAAGTAACGATCGAAGAAATCTCGGGCGTTGCGGCTCAGTCGTTCCCGTTCGTCAGGATGTTTGAGGTAGTACTCGCAGGTAGAGAGCAGGTCGCTGAGATCGGGGCGGACATACGCCACGTGTATGCGGTCCTCCAGGAGCACGTGCAGGCGATTGCGTGGCTGGACCGCGACCACGCACGCGCCCACGGCCAGGTAATCGATCAGCCGGAAGCACAGGTCGCCATTGCCGGGCAGGTCGATGCAAACCTGCGCCGCTGCAGCCTCGCGCAGGTACTGACTGTAGCGAACGCGGCCCGCTCCTCCGAGGAACCGAAATGAAG
>ERZ777003.3745-NODE-3745-length-14057-cov-4.110913_pt1 | contig 14057 bp, 10 predicted proteins | sample MGYA00374956_ERZ777003 | MGnify/ENA primary metagenome ERZ777003 (study PRJEB29302, sample SAMN06268252) | bioreactor metagenome | isolation source: Joint BioEnergy Institute, California, USA | place: USA:Joint BioEnergy Institute, California, USA | collected... | reverse complement strand
AAAATGTAGCCGATGTACGTCGCCCGCCAGTTCGCCAGTGCGCTGCGTGACAGCTTGCTGATGTCCTGCCCGTCGATCACGAGCGAACCGCTGGTCGGGCTGTCGATCCCGGCGATCAGGTTCAGGAGCGTCGTCTTGCCACTACCTGAAGGCCCCATCAACGCCAGAAACTCGCCCGCTTCAACGTCGAGGTCCAATCCATCCAGCGGACGAATCACCATATCGCCCTTGCGGTATTCCTTCGTCAGTTTGCGGCATTCAATCAGCACCATTGGCTGTTACTCGCTGTGGGGTCCACTTCGAAGCGTCGTTTCATTCAACGCACATGGAAGGTGCGATTCATCGCCCAGCAACGCGAACACGCGTGCCTTCCTTCAACGCCCGGCCGTCAACAATCACCGCATCGCCCGGGTTCAATCCTTCGGCCACTTCTATCCAGCCGTTTTCCCGCGTCGTACCGAGCGTGATCTGCACCTTCTGCGCCCGCGTTCCATCGGGGCTGACCACCCACACGCTGCCGCGGTCGTCCTGTCGGCCGACAATCACCTCCTCGGGAATGAAGGGACGCAAATCGGTCACGCCATCGCCCTCATTTTCCCCCTCATCCTGCCGCGTCGACATCGCCAGAAACTTCGCCCGCGCCAGCATCTCCGGCCGAATCACCGGGTCGGGGTTCTCGATCGCCACCTTCACCTGCAACGTGTTGCGCTGAATGTCCGCCTGTGGCACCACGCGCGTTACCACGCCGTCAAACTCCCGGCCGGGCAACACGTCCACAATCACCTTCGCACGCTGGCCAACGCTCACCTTCGCCGCATCGGCCAGTGGAATGTCGATGCGCACCTGCTGCTTCTTCGGGTCGTACAGGTGAATCACATGTGCGCTGTGCGGCATGTCCGCTTCGAGCATCACCTTGTCGCCCGGCCCGACGAGCCGTGCCATCACAATGCCATCCACCGGCGCCCGGACTTCCATGCGTTCCAGCCGCAGCCTGGCTTCCGCCAGTTCCGCTTCTGCTCGTGCCAGTTCGGCCCTTGCCCGCTCATGTGCCGCGGTCGCCGATTCCAGACTGAGTTTTTCCGCGACGCGCAGTTCTCGTTCACGTTTGGCCGCAGCGAGTTCCGCCTCGAATCGGGCCGCCTGCGCCTTGAGGATGGCCTCGCGCTGAATGACCGCGTTCAAGGCTGCTTCAGCCGCCTGAACGCGATAGCGTGCCTCAGCCGCTTCGACCTCCGTCGCCGCGTTGTTACGGACGAAGCGTTCCAGCCGCTCAGCCACCACCAGCCTTTCCGCCAGAATCGCCCGTTGCTCGGCAATCACAGCAGGCAGTTGCGCCAGCTCTGCCTGCACCTGGTCCAGTTGCGCCTGCATCACCGCAACCTGCCGATCGCGTGCCACTGGGTTCTCCCAGTCGGTCCGCGCCGCCTCCAGCCGGGCCACAGCCTCCGCCAGTTCTGCCTGCCGTGCTGCCGCCGCCGCTTCGGCACGCGCCAGCGCCAGTCGGGCGTCATCGTCCACCAGCCGCGCGACCACCTGCCCCGCCTTCACCGCCTCGCCTTCCAGCACGAGCACCTCTTTGATCACGCCGTTGGTCAGCGCCGAGACGAAGATTGGGTACGGATCAGGCTCGACCCAGCCGGGCGCCTGCACGACCACGGTCCCCACCGGGCCACCTGTGGCTGTGCCGGGCCGCACCTTCACCGGCTTGCCTACCGCTCGCATGACCTCGACGGTCGGGGCGGGAAAGAGTGCCTCACCTGACGCTGTCGCCAGCAACGCCGCCGTACAGACGATTACCGCCGCTGGCACGCCCACGCGCGTGAGCCACCGCCGTCGTGGAACCGGAATCGCGGCCAAACCAGATGACACCGACGGCCCCGCCACCTTCTCCAACCCCGAAAGTTGATGCAAGGGATCGATCATTTCGCAGCACCCCGGCGCTTCGGGAGCGCCTGCCACAAAATCCTGTCACAGCAGAATTTCACAAGGGTCTATGTCCGAACGCACACGTGATCGGACGGCACGACATGACTTCGCACACGGATGGGATGCCCGAAAACGGGCGCGCAGCCCCGGCGCAAAGCCGGTTAGGCAAGGGCGGGTGGCCGTTGCGGTGAGGTCAGAAACCCGCAGGCCAGGCGGTGAGTTTCGTCGACAGAGATGTAACCACAGGGCTGCTCTACAATTGCGGATGTGCCGGGCAACAACAGGCCGCTAACCCCCGTGCTGCTCAACAGCAGACAGCCTGAGCAGTCACTGCACCCCGTATGGCCGGACGATGCAACCGGGTCAGCCGTGTCGGTCCCCGATTGGTCGGAAGGTGAATGCCTGCAGCAGTCATCCGCCGTCGTATCGTGTAAGACTGCCGCCAGCTGCAAGTCCGCATTGTGGCAACACATGCACCGCGTCATGCGTTGCGATACCCCCAAAGTGATCGGCGATATCGCGGCCATCACCCCAAGGGCAACCGCCAGCATGACGGATAGCGAATTGGATGGTCCAAAGTGCATCATGCCCCACGGAACTGAACCGTGTTACGACTCAGTATATTCCACACCTCTCGGCGCAGCAAAGATTTCCGGCCCCCGGCCCCGCATCGATTTCCACGAACGGATTTCCACGATGCGACGCGACTTGTCGCATTTACGCTATACTGACCATCGGCAACCACGCAATCATCAGGTATTCATCATGAAAAAGGTTGGACGCAAAACGCTGGCAATCCTCGTGGGTCTGATTCTGGGCTGGATGTGTGCGGGGCTCGTGAGTGATGGCACACCTTCCGTGCTGCCGCAGGCGCACGCCGCTGCCGATGACCATGACCATGGCCATGGAGACGGTCATGGCCACGGCCCGGATGAGGGCCAGAAGACTGCCGGCCAGCTCCGGCCAACCGCTGAGCAGGTTCCCTTTTACCGGCCGGTGGTAACTGCTGCGGCCGGGCTGTTCGGGCTGGCGCTGGTTTTCGGCGTGGCCTACCGCTCGTTCGGCGGTAAGGATCCGGGCGTCGCCGCATCGGAAGCGGATCAGGCTGCCGCCCACCATGACCATCACGATCACCACGACGGCCACGCAGACCACCACCACGGTGGCCACGGCGGGCACGGACACCACTGAACCGGTTGGCCCCACCATTTTGCATCACCCGGCCTGCCCCGGTTGCGGCCGACCGGCGTGATCATCGCCTAGTTCGTCATGGCACGGATTCCCTTCCCAATCCGCCCGCCTTATCCGCGACATGGCTTCACGCTCATCGAGCTGTTGATCGTTATCTCGATCATCGCCCTGCTCATCGCGGTGTTGCTGCCCGCCCTGGCTGCCTCACGCCGGTCCGCCCAGGCTGTCGTCTGTGCCACCCGGCTGCGGCAGATCACCACCGCTGCCCTCACCTTCGCCCACGACCACGATGGCATGCTCCCCAGTGCCGGCAGTCTCTCGTTCGGCCCGCCGGGCCAGAATGACATCCACGCCAGTTGGTTCTTCTCGCTCGACCGCTACCTGACGGGTGACATGAGCCAGACCGCCCGCTGCATCGCTGATGAAAGCCCTTACTGGGACTCCCCCGAACCCGCCACCCAACTTAAACGAGCCGTCAGTTACGCCACGAACTACTACCTCTCCGGCTGGCTGACCGGCTACGAGGATTACGCCGTGCTCACCGGTGTGCCCCGCCCCAGTAACACGGTCTACCTCACCGAACTGGCGGAGCAGGGCAGCTACGCCACCAGTGACCATGTTCACCCGGAACTGTGGTGGATCGATCCGACCAACGAACCGCGTCAACAGATCGCTCTGAACCGCCACAATCAGCAGCCCAACTGGGGTTACCTCGACGGCCACGTCGCCTCCCGTCCACTCGATGAGGTCTACCTCCTCGCCCCCGACAGCACGGTGGGCAAACTGATCTGGACGGTCAATCACTTTGACCCCAAAATAGCCCGCTGAAAAGGATGGAAGATCGATCCCCCCAAAGCCCAGCCACGCCGTGGCTGGGTGTCCAGAATTCCAAGGGAGAAAACTTCATGGCCCACCGCCTCCCCCTGCTTCTGACCGCCCTCGCCCTCCTGACGCTCACCCTCCCTGCCCTCGCGCACGAAGGCGGTGGCGAAGAGGAACACCTGCGCATCGGCTTCTACTACGGGCACGACGGCTCTTATGAAGCCCCGGCCGACCCGCCCGGCCCCGCCACGCTCCTCGTCGATACCCACCCCTGGGAGCTACACAACGTCTTTTACGAGCTGGCCCCCGGCCTGGGCGGCGTCTATAGCCTCACCCCCGGTTTCCGGCCGCTCGATGTCGAGGATGAGGAATACGGCGGCCACGGCTTCTACACCTGGCTCAACGACGCCCATGGCTTCGGCACCCCCGACCTTTACCTGCACCTGGACGACATCGACCCGCGTCTGCAGGTTCTCGACCCCGGCACCACCGCGCCCGCGACGATGCCCTTCCACCTCGGCGCCAACGCGGTGAACCATCACCTGATTTTCTTCGTCGCCGATGCAGACCTGCCCGCCCCGGGTGAGATTCTGACCGCCACGTTCCACCTCAGTGACGCCGCGGGCATCTTCGCAGATTCGGAGCCGTTCACACTGCAGTTCCGTCTCGTGCCCGAGCCTGCTTCGGTCTCGCTGTTGATCGCAGGCGCAGCCGCCATAACCCTGCGTCGCCGCCACTGACGGTTGTCCTTTAGACCTGATCCCCCGAAGCCCACGGATGCAATCCGTGGGAGCACTTTTCCTATGCCCTCCACGCCCCTTCACAGCCGCGCCCGCAACCGCGGCAGCAGCACCTCCTGCGACAGAATCTTAACGCAGGCCGCCACCGGTATTGCCAGGATCAATCCAAGTAGTCCCGCCAGCGAGCCACCAATGAGCACGACCAGCAGGATGGTCAGTGGGTCCAGGTCAGTCGCCTTGCCCTGAACCAGCGGCTCCACCACCCAGCCGTCCACCGTCTGGGCGATCAGGTAAACCACCGCCGCCCCGATCGGCACAAACCAACTGAACGTGCTGCCGGTCAACTGATCGACCGCCGCCAGTCCAACGGCCGTAAGGAAGCCAATCACCCCCGCGTAGGGAATGAGGTTGAGCAGCCCCGTCACCACACCCAGCAGCAGCCAGTAGCGCACGCCCACCGCCCACCAGCCGATGCTCAGCAGCATCGTCATGATGACCGACTGAATCAGTCGGCCGCGAATGAACGCGGAGATTGACTCGTCCATGCGACCAAGGATGTGCAACGTCCGCTCCCTACGATCCGGCGGAATAAACGAACCAAACCACGCCTGGATCGGCCCGAATTTCCAACTGAAAAAGAAGAAGCACAGCGTGATGACGACCGCCGACAACACCAGATAAGTCGTGAAGCTCACCACCGAGCCAACCACGCCCACTCCCACATCCAGTGACTTGACCACGAAATCAGCTACCGCGGCGAAATCCAGATTCGCCAGCCGCTGCGAAGCGCTGGCGAACAACGTCCGTCGCGCGGAAGGCTCCTGCGGCAACCCTTGCGGTTCCTCATCAACGGTCGCTGCCGCATTCTCCGAAGCCTCTTCGTCGACAACCTGCCCCGTACCGTCGGCAGTCGCAGTGTCCGCGTTCTGCTCAATCGCCGCATCCGTGTCACCACCGACGCTTGCTTCCCTCGTCGCCTCCTCCTGCTCAGCCGCCTCCTTTTCCGCCTCCTGGATCGCCGCTTCGATGCGTTCGGTCAGCACGTGGGCATACGCCCCCACCCGTTGCACCAGCTGCCTGCTCTGCGCGATGATGGGCGGGGCCGTCGCCATCACCGCCACAGTCAGCATCCCGTATGTCACCACCAGGACCGCCGCCGTGCTCGCCCACCGCGGCCAGCGGTGGCGCCGCTCCATCCACGTGATGAACGGATTGAAGACGTAAGCCAGCCCCAGCCCGATCAGGATCGGCACAATGATCGCCCGCGTCCGGTACGCCGCCAGCAACACTACCGCAGCCAGCCCCAGCCAGACCAGATCGCGCACCCACACAATCTGCCAAAGATGCCGATCATGCGGCGATGCTGGCACCGCCCGCCCGCCCCCCTCAGACGTCTGCGGCTGCCCGGATGACGTTTGTTCGCGTTCAATCTCAGACACGGATGACAAGGCCCCACGTTCCTGAAAAATGTTCCGCTACAGTCTCGTCGTTTCTCCCGCTTGTGTCCACCAGCAAACCATTGACACACCAGTCTTTGAATTGAATCGACCAATCGACGGTTTCGCCCATTGAAAATATCACCCGAGGGACTTCGATTTGTGACAATCTAACATGACCGATCCCCGACCGCGGGAATCGGGTGTATGGGTGAAATGCATTGAACAAAGGGCCACGAGATGGTGACTTGGACGAGGATGGCGGTGGCGTGGCAGGCGTCCCTGCGGAAGCGTTCAAAATGTGGAGCCGTTTGGTCAGATTGCGATTCTTCATCCTCGATGGCTATGAACACGATGTCTGACACGGTGCCGGTACGCTGCCGTACCAACAACATGCCCGCACAGCCATATTTTAGTCGTTAGGGCGTATCTCGTTCCCTTGTCCTGATACCAGACATTGGTCTGGCGGCCGCGTTTATGATTGTTGTTATAGAAATTGCATCCTACTCGAGATCAAACGACACCTGCGACTTTTTGCCATCTGTATCCTCGATTTCGATCCAGATGGCGCTGCCGTCGGGTAAGGTCGCGGGGACTTCCACATGACCGTGGTAGCCGTTGCCGGCTTTCTCCAGCCGGGCCTTGAGTGAGCCTTGCGCCGACTCGACGCCTACCCATGCACGCACGGCCGAGGGTGTCGCGCCAGACACTTCAACATCGATCACGCTGTCGGCTCCGGCGTTGATCTCGCCCAGTACCGCGGCAGTCACGGTAAACCTGCCAATCTCCGCTTTACCCAATTCACGGCGTTCCCCGTGTCCGTGGTGGTGACCGTGCCCGGCATGGTCGTGATCGTCATGGGATACATGGGCGGTCTTACTTGCAGTAACTTCGGAAGTCGAATTGCCGCCATCGCAAGCACTCAGTCCAAGGGCGAGCAGAGGCATGACAAGCCAGGGAATGTTCTTCTTCATAGGAGTGTTCCTTTCAATCAAGCGGTTATGTTCGAAGTAATCATTGGGTCTGGCTGACGACTGGAGAACGCGGTCGATCAACATTCGACGAGTCATCGCGGGTGTGCGGGACACCTCTGCCACTGAAGATCAACGAATATCCAGCAGGAACCACCAGAAGGTTCAGCAGCGTCGAACTGAGCAGTCCGCCGAGAACAACATTCGCCAGTGGCGCGAGCAGTTCGCTACCTGGCTCGCCCGCAGCGAGTGCCAGAGGGACAAGGCCCAGCACGGCGGTGAGCGCGGTCATCATGATGGGAATCAGCCGCTCCATCGATCCCTGGATAACCGCCTTCTCCAACGGCTTGCCCTCTACTTCCATCAGATGCCGGTAATGATTGACCAACAGAATGCCGTTGCGGACGGCGATGCCGAAGAGCGTCACGAAACCAACCATGCTCGCGATAGAGATCACTGGCGCCTGGTATCGCAGCCCCCCCACGCCGAACAGTGCCATGAGGTTATGTATGGGATGATCGGACTCGGTGATGAAGATTGCAGCAATGCCTCCAATGAGCGCCAGAGGCAGGTTGACCATCACCAGCACTGCGGCACGGGTGGAGTTAAACGTCATGTTCAGTAACAGGAGCATCACCACCGCAACGCCCGCTCCCATGATATAGATGGTTCGCGAAGCAGACTGCTGCGCTTCAAACTGGCCACCAAATCTGACGGTATAGCCGCCTCCTCCTTCGGCTCGTGATTCGCGCGAGTACCGCTCAACAATCGGCACCACTTTAGCCTTGACATTCTCGACAAGGTGGCCCAGGTTATATCCTTCAGCCACATTGACGGAGATGACTGCTTTTCGCTGAGCGTTTTCGCGTGCAATGAGATTCGAGGCTCGCTCCGGGCCGATATCAGCCACTTCATCCAGTCGGACAAGAGCTCCGCCACTGCCTTTGAGCAACAATCCTCCGATGTGCTCGGGCTTCTCACGCTGATCGGGTGCGAGACGAACCACGATGTTGTACACCCGAACGCCTTCGTTCACCTGTCCAACAATCTCTCCAAAGACTGCCTGCTTCACCTGTTCCGCAGCCGAGACGGGTGTCAATCCCCAACGTGCCAGATCGTCAAGCCGGTATCTGATTGGCAGTGTTGTGATCATCACTTCACGCTGTGCGTTGACATCACGGGCGCCTGGTATGGTTTTGAGTGCGGCCTCGATTTCCCGGGCGATCGCCCGAAGCCGATGCAGGTCGTCTCCAAATACGTTGATCGCCACGGCGGCTGGCGTGCCCGACATTACGTGTGACAGTCGATGTTCAATCGGCTGGCCGATCATGGTGGTAATGCCAGGCACGGCGCTGATGATCATGTCGATCTCAGCCTTGACCTGCGATTTGTCATACCCTGGCTTAAGGGTGACTTCGATTTCGCTATTGCTGACCGGTTCCGCGTGCTCGTCGCGTTCCGCGCGTCCCGTCCGGCGCACCACCGAGCGTACGCCTTCAATCTCAGTCAGACGCATTTCAATGCCGCTCGCCAGACGATTGCTCTCTTCCAATGATGTTCCGGGAGGAGCCATCAGAAAGACGGTGAACGTTCCTTCGTTGAACTCCGGCAGAAAGCTGGTGCCAAACGTGCTGCCCAGCCAGATGCTGACCGCTGTAACCAGAAACATTGCAGTAAGCACCGTCTTTCGCCACCGGATAACGAAATAGAGTAGCGGTGCGTAGAGGTACTTGAGGCCGCGCACGAGCGGGCCTTCCTTTTCTTCCCGATACCTCAATCGGCCGCCAAGCAAGTACTTGCACAGCACGGGCGTAAGCGTCAGAGCGACGATCAGTGACGCGCCAACTGACGTGATATACATGATGCCCAGCGGCCGGAAGAAACGCCCTTCAAGCCCCTGCAGAAAAAGCAGGGGAACAAAGACGATGACGATAATCAGTGTGGCAAACAGGATCGAGCTGCGAATCTCGTTGCTGGCTTCAAAGACAATCTGTGTCAAAGGCTTCTGCTGCGAGGGAGGCAACTGTCGATTCTCACGCAGTCGACGAAATACGTTCTCCACGTCGATGATGCCGTCATCCACCACCACGCCGATCGCCACGGCCAGACCGCCCAGCGTCATGACGTTGATCGTCTGCCCCCATGCCCAGAGAATCAACAGAGCAATGGCAACGGACATTGGAATGGCCACGAGTGTAATGATCGTAGTTCGCACGTTCATCAGGAACAGGGCGAGCACGACCGCGACGATGATCGCCGCGTCGCGAGACACTTCGATCACCTTATTCAGTGACGTTTCGATAAAGTCCGATTGCCGCATAACGTGGCGGTTGAGTTTCATGCCACGAGGCATACTTTTTTCAACGGCGTCGAGCTTCTCATCAATCGCCTGGGTGAGAGTCAGGGTATTCGTTCCCGGTGCTTTCTGGACGCTCAGCACAACCGCCTGCCGACCACCCTCCGAAGCAGTTCCTCGTTTCAGCGTGCCGGCCAGCTGAACATCAGCCACCTGGCCGATCGTCACGGGCGCGCCGTTGTGATAACGGATCACCGTGCGGCGAATATCCTCCACACTTTGCACACGCCCGGTCTGACGCAGCGGAATCTCTAGGCCTTCAACATTCTGCAGGTAGCCCGCCCCCAGCGTGGCATGCGACTGCCGCGCCGCTTCAACGACATCCTGTATGGTCAGACCGTACGACCGCAGGCGGGTCTGATCGACATGGACCTGGTAGTCGGGCAGTTCTCCTCCAATAACAACCACCTGAGATACGCCGGGGACTGATAGAAGATGATTGCGCAACTCAAACTCGCCGAAGGCGCGAAGGTCCAGATCACTGATCAGAGGTTTGCCAAACTCGTCGACTTCTGAACTAAGGGAGATGAGCATGATCTCGCCCGTAATGCTGGTAACGGGCGTCATCATCGGCTGAACCCCTGCAGGAAGGGCTTCCTGCGCAATGGTTAGGCGTTCCGACACCAGATAACGGGCGGTGTAGATGTCGGCTCCCCAGTCAAACTCGACCCATACGATGGACAAGCCGATCGCACTGCCGCTTCGTACGCGACGCACGCCGGTAATGCCATTGACGGAGCTTTCGATTGGAAAGGTAATGTACTGTTCAACCTCGTCAGCTGCGTATCCAGGCGCTTCGGTGAGAATCACAACCGTGGGGGCATTGAGTTCCGGAAAAACATCCACCGCCATCTTCGGTACCTGATACACGGCGAAGACGAGGATCAGCGCGGACACAAGGATGACCATTACCGAGTTGTCCAACGAGAAATGGATCAGTCGCTTAAGCAACGTAAGACTCCTTTACTCGTGGTCACCCGCATGGAACGTACCGTCTGCGTGGAAGTGTCCCCCTTTTTCCTTGGTTCCTCCGCTGGCAAGCATCAGCTCATAAATGCCGTGATGAACGACTTCATCACCGTCCGCAAGTCCGCTTTGCACCTCGACCCAGTGTCCATCACTGATGCCAAGGTCTGCAATGATGCGAATCAACTTGTCCGGATCCTTTGGATCGCGACGGAAAATGACCTTCTCCAGACCATCTGTAATGACAGCGGACACAGGAATCGCCAATTGAGGCAGATCGGTCTGTTCGACGACAACTTCCATTTCTGCCGAAACGCCAGGACGCGCCCAATTCGGCAGCGTTACATCAGCAGGCGTGACGATCAGGTCGATCGTGCGCGCCAGCGAATCGGCTTCAAGGCCAATCGTCAGATGCCCATTGATCGAACCTGATAGGGCCTGAGCACCACCACGGGGCGGAACAATCATGACGGGCAGCCCATCACGCAATCGACCGAGCTCAGCCTGTAAGCCGACAGCGCGAAAGCGTATCTCCTTCGGATTCACTGTTGTGAGGACAAGTGCCGATGAATCGACCCACGCACCATTGGTTACTGCAATGGTTTCAACGATACCCGGCTGATGCGCACGGATCTCGATCTGGTCTATCGTGCGCCAGTAAGGAATCGGATTTTCGCTGCTGCTGACATTCCTGCGCAGCTCATTGACAGGCACTCCCAGCATGGCGGCTGCGGGGGTCAGCGCCAGGTCGATCGGTGCGGAAGACCCATTGGCAGACGCAACCTGCTCCCCGAGTGCATCGACGTACAGTAACGGCATTGCTTGTCGGTAACCGGCCAGCTCCGCCTCGATCTGATTCTGTTGCTGGGCGATTTCGACCTGTTCTTCTTCAACTTCTGCCAGGCTTGTTCGGGTACTTATCAATTGCGAACGCGCCTCGGTCAGATCGGATGCTGCGCCCCCTCCTGCCGCAATGAGCTTTTCCAATTGCGCGATCCGATCCATCCAGAGTTTTTCCTGGTCCTGCAGACGATCGGCACGCTTATCCACTGCAATTTTTCGTGCTTTTAGCCCCTCTGATCGCTGAGCTGCTTGCTGAATGGCGATTATCGTCTCGTTGAGTTTCTGCTGCATTTCCCGCCATTGCGGAGAGTCGATTCGATAGAGCGGCGTACCTGCCTCAACCGATTCGTATTGATTGACCAGTAATTCGATACGACCGGAAAGCGTTGTGTGGTACTCGCGGCGGGCCCGTGGCGCCGTCTCGAACTGGCCTGGCACACGAATCGTCGATGCAACATGACGGCGTTCGACCCGGGCAAAAGTGATCCCCAGGTTACGACGTACGGTTGGCGGTACATCGATGCGGTTCGTGATAGTCCGCTCATGTTCGTGTGAACTGCGATCATGCTCGTGATCGTGGTCGTGTGCATCATCACTTCCTGCATTCGCACACCCCCAAAGGAACACCAAAACGATGGATAACAACAGCGAGCTGAAAATCTTCAGCGTCATGAGATTATTCCTTCTCATCGCCAACCCCCTCCCGCATCGGCGTATTGAGCGGTCGCAGCAGCGATCGCAATCGGGTCACCGCTTCAGCCTCCTCAACCCTGGCTTCAAGAATCTGGAACTTGGTTTCCAGCGTCCGTGATAGTGCATCCAAAATCACCAGCACATCAAGGTCACCCAGTTCCGCCAGCCGACGGAGATCCGCCAGCTGCTCATCGACCATGCGAGCGACCGTTCCTTCGATGTAGGTGCTACGCTCCTTAGCTGCCATCACATCCAGTTCTGCCTGCGAAAGCTCCGCAACGATTCGCTCATATTCAGCCTCGTAGGCAGCCTTGGCGGCGTCACGCGCAGCACGTGCCTCGGCAATGCCACGACGGTTCTGATTCAACAGTGGAATCGGGATACTCAGCACAACGCCGGCACGTGACATGCCCTCCTCATTCTCATAACCCGGACCGATTACGAGGTCGGGATACTGTTTGCGAACCTCAAGGCGAAAGGCCTCATCCGCCACTTCATATGCCGCACGAGACACGGCAAGTCGGAGGTTGTGCTCCCGCAGTTGCGTGATTCGGTCGGCCTCATTCAGTTCAGGTAACGCCAGAGGGAACTCAGGCCTGAGATCGATCGGTGCATCAGGATGCAGCCCCAAAAGCGCCTTGATCGCCAATCGTCGACGTTGTTCCTCGACGCGGAACGAATGAAGTTCGCCGATGCGTGTTGCCTTTTCGAGTTGAAGAACGCGTAATTCTGGCGAACCAATCCGGTTAGCCTGTCGCTGCGCTTCAGCTACCCCGATGACTTCATCCAGTTGCTCAAGGTAGGTCTCAACGAGCGTAATCCGTTGCACGGCTGCGGACCAGTGCGTCCAGGCGATGCGCAACTCGCCAAGCATGGTCCATTCCGCCAGTAAAGCTTTCATGAGCTCGCCATTCGCTTCCGCAAAGGCTTTGTCTTTTTCAACCTCCAGCCGGCCTGAGATCGGGATGGTGAACGACAGGCTCGATCCGATCACCCACGGATCCTTCACACTCTCCGTAACACGCAAAAGGTCAAAGTTGAGCTCGGGATCGTCCCAGTGCCCCGCATGCGAAGCGCCAAACAACGGCACCTTGGCGTTGAGCCTTGCTACGCGCAGATCGGGGTTAAAAACCAGTGCAACCAACTCCGCCTCGCTCAGGCTCAGACCATCAGTCAGGTCGTAAGCCAAATCTGCATCGGCGTTGAGCGCCGCAAGCTGAACCGCGTACTCCCTGACACGCGCATCATCAATCGACCGGTTAATCCATTTGTGGTGGTGGGCGTGGTCATCCAGCGGAAGTGTTCGGTATGACTGGCAGCCGGCAAGAGCGGACAGTAATAACAGGATCACTGGGCCGTGACGGTTCATGAATGATCTCACGTGAGAATTGGACCTGGAGACGAGCGCGCAGCAGTCAACCAGTCCCGAACTACAGCATCGGGGCAGGTTACTCGGTCGAAAAAGTGAGATCAGATCCGCAGAATGGTGGTGGTAATGGACGCGCGAAGGTTCAGGAGCGGCTTAGATGTGCGATGACAGAAGCGAAGCAGGTCACGTGTTGAGTCAAACCGGTAATCGTTGAGAACGCCCAATACAGCCGGTAAGGCGAGCACAATGCAGCGTGACTCGGACTTCGTAGTCAGGCAGTCATCAGCCTGGATCTGGATATCCGTATGATCGTGCTGACCCGCCGGCTGCTGATCCGGCTTCGAACTTCGGCCGTCATCATGGTGGCCACAAGCCGGTTCTGCATGTCCTTCCAACGCATACGCAACATGCCCCTCGGCACATGTGCAAAGCACGAGAATCGGCGCAATACACAAGTAGACCGCCAAGTAGAAGGTCAGGCCGACCGTCCCAAGTTGGGAGAACAGGCGTGGCATATCCAGATCGCGTGACACGATCGAATCGTCTCTGCGAAATCTACCTGGCCACACCGCACCAGTCAATCGCGAATACCAAACCGTCAACCTGGAGCGGCTGACGTTCTGAGCGACACTCTCGCTTCAAGAGAGTGATAGGACTGTCAGGATGATTGCGTGAACCCTCGCCTATGCGGTCCCGCCCATTCACACCCGAAAGGGTACATCACAAAGATTTTGGTTCCCCAAG
>ERZ777003.3741-NODE-3741-length-14076-cov-6.759147_pt1 | contig 14076 bp, 11 predicted proteins | sample MGYA00374956_ERZ777003 | MGnify/ENA primary metagenome ERZ777003 (study PRJEB29302, sample SAMN06268252) | bioreactor metagenome | isolation source: Joint BioEnergy Institute, California, USA | place: USA:Joint BioEnergy Institute, California, USA | collected... | reverse complement strand
GCTCGAGCAGGGCGGCCTGCTGCTCACCGAGCAGGGCGACGCGCTGCTGCTCTAGCGCACGCCCCGCCCGCCTCCCGCCCCCCCATCACAGGACCACCAGACGCAATGCCGGACACCAGGATCACCGCGCTCCCCGTCGCGACCACCCCGGCCGAGGCCGACCTGCTGCCGATCGTGCAGGGCGCCGGCTTCGCCGCCGAGACGCGGCGCACCAGCCTCTCCGGCCTGCGCGCCGGGCTCCTCGCCGACCGGCCCGTGCACGTGCGCGACTTCGGCGCCGTCGGGAACGGCATCGCCGACGACGGCCCGGCGATCCAGGCCGCGATCGACGCGCTCAACGCGAAGAACGGCGGCACGCTGCTGTTCGGCCCCCGGCGCTACCGCATCGCCTCGCCGGTCGTGATCGACGGCGTCTCCGTCGTGCTGCAGGGCGCCGGCTTCACCGAGGGTCCGAGCGCCGACGACGGCACCTGCATCACCATCGACACCACCGGCTTCACCCCCTTCACCTTCACCGGCACCGGCGCGCGCGGCTCCGCGGTCCGCGACATCGCGGTGCGCCAGACGCATTCCGCGCCGCAGACCGAGACCTGGGCGCCGACCGACTACCCCTTCGTGTTCGACGTGGTGGACTGCTACGGCGCGGTAGACTTCGAGAACGTCTTCCTCTGCGCCGTCAACCGCGGAATCCGCTGCGACAATTCGGGGCGCCTCAACATCCAGCGCCTGCGCGGCCAGGTGTTCACCACCGGCGTCGAGATCGACCGCTGCTACGACATCCCGCGCATCCACCACGTCCACTTCTGGAACTTCTGGTCGGGCAACCTCCACATCGTGCGCTGGCAGCAGGCCAACACCGACGGCCTGGTGCTGCGGCGCTGCGACGGCGTCTTCCTCGACGACATCTTCGCCTTCGGCTGCCGCAGCATGATCCGCTTCGCCGCCTCGGCCTCCGGGGTGACGACAAAGTTCTATCTCGGCAAGGGCTACGCGGACTTCGCGAAATACGGCCTCTGGGTCGAGGGCAACAACGTGACCGGCCAGATCGCCTGCCTGACCACCCAGGGCGAGCTGTTCCAGGGCTCGGGCGCGCCGCTCGCCGGCTCCTCCGGCCTGCGGCTCGACGGCAACAACGCGCAGATCCAGGTCGGCAACCTGCGGATCGACGCCTGCGAGGCCAACGCCGTCCGCGTCGGCGGCCGGGGCAACCGCCTCGACATCTTCGCGCTGCGCTGCGAGCGCTACAACCTGCTCAACGACGGCTCGGCGGCGCTGCACCTCGTCAACGCGGCCACCGGCACGCCGAACCGGGTCTTCCTCGGCACGCCGCCGATCCTCGGCAACGGCAATGGCGGCCCGCTGGTCAATGCCGGGACCAACGGCACGGTGGTCCAGGCCCTCACGGCACCCGGCGGGACGGCGAACGCGGTGGAGGTGACCGGCGCCGTGGCAGGCGGGGCGCCGGGCATCGCGGCGGCGGGGGCGGACGCCGATATCAGCCTCTCGCTCGCCGCGAAGGGCGCGGGCGCGATCCTCGCCGGCGCGCCGATCCAGATTCCCGCCTACGCAGTCGGCTCCCTGCCGGCCGCGGCCTGGTACCCGCGCTGCCTGATCTACGTCACCGACGGCGCGGGCAACCGCCGCCTCGCGGTCAGCGACGGGACGAGCTGGCGCTGGCCGGACGGGTCGGTGGTGTCCTGACCGGGCGCAGGCACGAGGAGGAACGACACCGATGACCGCCCTGACCGACCACGCGAAGAACCTGCTCGCCCGCGCGCTCTGCGGCCGCCGTCCGGCGCTGCCCTCCGGCGTGTGGCTCGGGCTCGGCACCGGAGGCTCGGACGCCTCCGGCCCGACCCGCCAGCCGGTGAGCTTCACCGGCACCGGGATGCAGCGCAACGCCGCGGCGATCCGCTTCACCTTCAGCGCCGCCGTCGGCACGCTGACCCATATCGGCCTGTTCGACGCGCCCTCCGGCGGCAATCCGCTCACCTGGTCCACGCTCGGCACGCCGGCGACGCTGAATGCGCCCGGCACCCTGACCATCCCGGCGGAGAGCCTGACGCTGCTTCCGGACTAGGCGCCTGCGGACGGACGGGCCCTTGCCCGCGGGGCCGGGGCGGGGGAGGCTTGTGTCGAGGAAGCACCGTCGCGCCAGCCGAAGAATGCCCCCGCCCACCGCCGCCGACCGGACGCCGATGCGGCGGCTGCTCGCCACGCCCGACTACCTCCGTCTCTGGGCCGCGGGCGGCCTGTCCAACGCCATGCGCTGGGTGGAGATCCTGGTCGCAGGCATCTTTACCTTCGAGGTCACCGGCTCGGCCCTCGCCGTCGCTCTGGTGCAGATGGCGCGCGCCGCGCCGATGCTCTTCCTCGGCGCCTTCACCGGCGCGATCGCCGAGGCGCTGGACCGCCGCCGCATCCTGCTCACCGGCCAGGCGGCGATCGCGACCGGCGCCTTCATCGTTGCCACCCTCGCCGCAACCGGCCGGCTCGAGGTCTGGCACCTCGCCGTCAACGGCATCGTCGCCGGCACGGTCTGGGCCGGCGAGCACTCCGTGCGGCGGCGCATGGTCGCGGAGGCCGCGGGCGGCGAGTCGGTCGTCGCCGCCATCGCCTTCGACACCACGACGGCGAGCACGACCCGCCTGGTCGGGCCGCTGCTCGGCGGCCTCGCCTACCAGACGATCGGCGTCGCGGCGGCCTATGCGGTCGCGGGCACCGTCTATCTCGCCGCCTTCTCGCTGGTTTTCGCGGTGCGGCACACGCAGGAGCGCCGTGCGCTGCGGCCGCGCGCGCTGCTCGCCGGGATCGCCGACGCCGCGCGCATCGCCCTGCGCCACCCGACGCTGTTCGCCGCGCTCGGCGTGACGGTGGCGATGAACGTCTTCGCCTACAGCAACACCGGCGTGCTGCCCGCCTTCGGGCGCGAAGCCTTCGACGCGACGCCCTTCGGGATCGGCCTGCTCGCCGCGGCGGAGCCGGTGGGGGCGCTCATCGGCGGCCTCCTCATCGCCTCTGGCCGGCACCGGTCGTGGCTGGGCGTGGGGGCGCTGATCCTCGGCTCGGCGCTCTACATGGTCGCGCTGATCGCCGCTGCCGCGTCGCCCGCGTTCTGGCTGGCGCTGCTGGTGCTGGCGGTCGGCGGGCTGGGCACGGCGGCGTTCGCCAGCCTGCAGACCTCGCTCGCGCTGACCGAGGCGCCGCCCGAGGCGCGCTCGCGCATGCTCGGCCTGGTCACGACCTGCATCGGCACCGGGCCGCTCGGCGTGCTCGCCGTCGGCCTGCTCGCCGAGGCGCTCGGCGCGCCGGCGGCGGTGGCGCTGATGGCGGCCTGCGGGCTCGCGTTGCTCGCGGTGGTGTGGGCGGTCGCGGCGCGGATGCGGGATAGTGCCACGAGGCGCGGATAGGCACGAGGGCGGCCTGCCCGCCGATTGCGCTCGCCACGATCCGCCGCGCTCTCCCGGACGCCGCGTCGGCTACGTGAGCGGCCCGGTATCTTGCCCGTCCCCAACCGTGCCCCTAACGTCGCGGCACCGAGACCACCGAGGACTGCCGTGTTCGCCCGCTCACGCGGCAGCCGGCCATTCGACCTCGGCCGGGAATGTGGAGGAAACGTTGATGAGCTTCGGGCGCCGCCCCCTACTCGCAGCGGCGACGGCTGCGCAGATGCCGCTCGCGGCGCCGGCCGTGCTCGCGCAGGCGACGACCCGCTGGCGTCCGGATCGGCCGCTCCGCCTCATCGTCCCCTTCCCGCCCGGCGGAGGCGCCGACATCTTCGGCCGCGTCTTCGCCGACGCGCTCGGCACGCAGCTCGGCCAGCCGGTGGTGGTGGAGAACCGCGCCGGCGTCGGCGGCGTGACCGGCGTTGACGTCGCGGCGAAGGCCGCGCCGGATGGCTACACCCTGGGCTTCACCACCGCCGGCGTGCTCGCCATCGCGCCCGCCATGCCGATGCGCATGCCCTTCGACCCGGCGCGCGACCTCGCGCACCTGACCCTGGTCGTGCGCGTGCCGGAGGTGCTGGTCGTCCACCCCGGCACCGGCTTCACGACGCTGGGCGAGCTGATCGCCGCGGCGAAGGCGCGGCCGGACGCGCTGCAATACGGCTCCTCCGGCGTCGGCTCGATCACTCACCTCGCCTGCGCGCTGCTTGCGAAGGAAGCGGGGTTCGAGGCGGTGCACGTGCCCTTCCGCGGCATCGCCCCGGCGGTGACGGAGACGATCGCGGGCCGCGTGCACTTCGTGGTGGCCGACGTGCCGGTGCTCTCCGGGCACATCGCCGCCGGGGTGCTGCGGCCGCTCACCGTCACCACGGCGCAGCGCGTCGCCTCCCTCCCGGAGGTGCCGACCACGGCGGAGCTCGGCCTGCCGCGGGTGAACTCCGACAACTGGTACGGCCTCGCCGTGCCGGCCGCGACGCCGGCGCCGGTGCAGGAGGCGCTGCACGCCGCCGCGGTCGAGGCGCTCGCCGCGCCCACCCTGGCGCGCGAATTCGCGCGCGGCGCCGGAATCCCCTCGCCGATGCCGCGCGCCGAGTACCTCGCCTACATCCGCGCCGAGCGGGAGAAGTGGGGCCCCGTGGTGCGCGCCTCCGGCGCAACCTCCTTCTGACCCCGTGGAGGGGGCGATGAGCGTGGAGATCGAGCGCGGCCTGGTCCGCACCGACATGGGCCACATCCACTACCGCGCGGCCGGCCCGCGCGGCGGGCGCAGCATCATGCTGTTCCACATCAATGCCCAGTCCTCGGCGCTGATGCTCGAGCTGATGGAGGCGCTCGCGCCGCGCGGCCTGCGCGTCGTCGCGATGGACTACCCGAGCCACGGCATGTCCGACCACGTGGCGGAGCAGCCGCGCATCGAGGACTACGCCCGCGTGGCGGTCGCGGTGATGGACGCGCTCGGCATCGGCCGGACCTTCGTCCTCGGCGAGGCGGTCGGCTCGCTGGTCGCCACGGAGCTCTCCGGCGCCTTCCCCGACCGCGTCGAGAAGGCGGTGCTGGTCAACTGCCCCTTCCTCCCCGGCATCGCCCTGCACGAGACCGAGGGCGACGTCACGACCGACCACCGCCCGGCCGATCCCAGCGGCTTCCCGCTGACCCGCACCATCGAATTCGTGCTGGAGCGCGATCCCGCCCACGCGCCGATGCACCCGACCCAATCCTGGATGGACCGCATCAACGTCGCGCAGATCGAGGCGGGGCGCGACCGCTGGCAGGCGCTGAACGCGCTCCGCCTTTACGACCTCGCGGCCGGCCTGCAGCGCATCCGTTGCCCGGTGCTGCTGCTGATGGGCGAGCACTTCTACTTCCGCCAGTACACCGACGACATGCTGAAGCATGTCCGCGACATACGGCTGAAGGTCATTCCCGGCGCGCGCTTCTGCATGACCTGGGAGCGCGCCGAAGAGGTCGGCGCCGAGGCGCTCGCCTTCCTGGGGGACAGCGGCGGCTAGCGCCGGAGGCGCCGGGCCGATGCGCGGAGCGCCGAGCCACGACCGGAGCGTGTTGCTCGGCATCCTGCTCATGTGCACGGCCGGGACCCTGTTCCCGGTGATGAACGGCCTGGTTCAGGTGCTGAGCCGCACCTACCCCTCCGAGCAGATCATCTGGGCGCGCAACACCGGCCACCTGCTGATCGTCCTGGCGGTGATCGTGCCGCGCTACGGACTTTCCGTGCTGCGCACCGTGCGGCCGGCGGTGCAGATCTCGCGCTCCTGCCTGCTGCTGATGTCCACGGCGATGTTCTTCTTCGGCGTCAAGCACCTGCCGCTCGCCCAGGCCGGCTCGATCAGCCAGATGACGCCGTTCTTCGTCACCCTGCTCGCCTGGCCGATGCTCGGGGAGCGCATCCCGCTCTCGCGCCTCGTCGCCGTGCTGGTCGGCTTCCTCGGCGTGCTGGTCGTGATCCGGCCCGGGACGGACGTGTTCCACTGGGCCTCGCTGCTGATCGTCGGCAACGCCTTCTGCTACGCGGTCTATCAGGTCTTCACGCGCCGGGTCGCCGGCCTGGACCGGCCGGAGACCTCGGTGATGTACAGCGCCCTGGTCGGCACGCTGGTCATGTGCGCGGTCGTGCCCTTCGTCTGGAAGACGCCGGAGAGCCTGACCGACGCGCTGCTGCATTGCTGCCTCGGCGCGCTCGGGGCCACCGGCCACTACTGCGTGGCGCGGGCGATGACCTACGCGCAGGCGAACGTGGTCTCGCCCTTCCAGTACTGGCAGATCATCGGCTCGGTGGTCGTGGGCTACTTCGTCTCCGGCCTGATGCCCGACCTCGCCACCTGGATCGGCGCAGGCATCATCGTCTGCGCCGGCGTCTACATCGCGCTCACCGCCAGCCGCGGCGCGCCGCGCCGCGGCTGAGGCGGCGCCGCCTTACGTCGCGCCGCCGATCACGCCGCGCGCGGCGAGCGACTCGATGGTCGCGGCGTCGTAGCCGAGGGTGGCGAGGACCTCTCGTGTCGCCTCGCCCGCCTTGGGCGGCTGGCGGCGCACGCCGAGCGGCACGCCCTCGATGGCGATGGGGAGCAGCGGCAGGAAGGCCTTCACCGTCTCGGAGAGCGCCACCTCCGCCATCGCCCCGCCGGCGCGCAGATGCGGGTCCTCGAACAGGTCCTGCGGCCGGTTGACCGGCGCGGCGGGCACCAGCGCGGCGTTGCAGCGCGCGATCACCTCCTTCGCCGGCAGCTTCGCCAGCTCCGCGCGCAGCCGCGGCATCAGCCGCTCGCGCTCGGCGATGCGCTGGTCGTTGGTGGCGAGGGTGGGGTCCTCGAGCAGGTCGAGGAAGCGGAATTCCTCGCAGAAGCGCCGCCAGTGGGCATCGCTGGTCACCGCGACGAAGACCGGTGCGTCGGCCGTCTCGAACACGTTGTACACGGACCAGGCCGACTGCCGCGCCGGCATCGGCGGCACCGGCTGGCCGGTGAGCGCGGTGTAGGCCATGTGCTGGGCGACGAGGAAGGCGACGCTCTCGAACAGCGCGCTCCGCACCAGGCGTCCCTTGCCGGTGCGGTCGCGCTCCCGCAGCGCGGCGAGGATCGCGATCGCGCCGAACACGCCCCCGGTGATGTCCACCACCGAGCTGCCGGCGCGCAGCGGCTGGCCCGGCGGGCCCGTCATGTAGGCGAGGCCGCCCTGCATCTGCGCCACCTCGTCGAGCGAGGGCAGGTGCTCATAGGGGCCGGGCAGGAAGCCCTTCAGCGAGCAGTAGATCAGCCGCGGGTTGACCTCCCGCACCTGCTCCCAGCCGAGGCCGAGCCGATCCATCGCCCCGGCGGCGAAGTTCTCGATCAGCACGTCGGTGGTCGGCAGCAGCCGCTCGATGATCGCGCGGCCCTCCGGGTGCTTGAGGTCCACGCCGATCGAGCGCTTGTTGCGGTTGAAGGTGGCGAAGAAGCCGCGGGCGAAGCCGTACATGCGGCGCGTCCGGTCGCCCTCCGGCGGCTCGACGCGGATCACCTCCGCGCCGAGATCGGCGAGTATCAGGCCGCAGGTCGGGCCCATCACCGTATGGCCGAAATCCAGCACGCGGAGCCCCGAGAGGGGCAGTCCCTCCGCGGCGGTCGTATCCTCCATCCTCACTTCCCCCTCAGCGCGCCGTGCCGCCGATGCGGCGGACGATCGCGCCCTCTTCTCCATCTCGGCGCGGACGAAGGCGCGCGGCGAGGCCCGCCGGCCGCGACCGGAACGATCGCCTGGATTGGCCTGGCGGGCCTGGCATCGCCGCCGACGCTCTCCGGCCGGGCGCGCGCATGCGGGGCAACGCCCAGGGCAAGCACCATTTCCCCGGCCATCCGCTGCCGCGTCCATGCCGCCATCCGCGGACCTCCGACCGTCACGGCGCGCACCATAGCGCCGCGGCGGCGCCCTGGCAGCCCGTCCACGCGCAGGCTATGCGTTCGCCGAACACGCCCCGCACGGAGGAGGACGCCTGAGATGCTGGTGATGGACGCGATCGCCGAGATCCTCAAGCGAGAGGGCATCTCGCACCTCTTCTGCTACCCCACCACGCCGATCATCGAGGCCGCCGCCGCGGTCGGCATCCGCCCGATCCTCTGCCGGCAGGAGCGGGTCGGCGTGGACATGGCGAACGGCTACGCGCGCACGATGAACGGCCGCCCGCCCGCCGCCTTCGCCATGCAGTACGGGCCGGGCGCGGAGAACGCCTTCTCCGGCGTCGCCACCGCCTTCTCGGACGGCAGCCCGGTGCTCGTCCTGCCGCTCGGCCATCCGCGGGCGCGGGCGCAGGTCTTCCCGATGTTCCGCTCGAGCCGCGCCTACGACAGCATCACCAAGCAGGTCGAGGAACTGATCCTGCCCGGCGAGACCGTGAACGTGATGCGCCGCGCCTTCAGCGCGCTGAAGAACGGCCGCACGGGCCCGGTGATGGTCGAGGTGCCGCAGGACGTCGTCGGCGCGGAGTTCCCCGGCGACACGCCGCTCAACTACCGCCCCGTGCGCGCGACGCGCTCCGCCGGCGACCCGCGCGACATCGAGGAGGCGGCGCGGATGCTGGTCGAGGCGCGCAGCCCTGTCCTCTACGCCGGCCAGGGCGTGATGTATGCCGAGGCGACGGCGGAGCTGCGCGAACTCGCCGAACTCCTCGCCGCGCCGGTGATGACGACGATGGAGGGCAAGGGCGCCTTCCCGGAGGACCACGCCCTCGCCCTCGGCACCGCGGCGATCGTGCTGACCGGGCCGGCGAAGCACTTCCTCGAGGCCTCCGACGTCGTGCTCGCGATCGGCGCGAGCCTGACGCGTCACAACATCACCACCGCCACCCTCCCGGCCGGCAAGCGCATCATCCACGCCACCAACGACGCGCGCGACCTGCACAAGGCCTACGAGACCGAGCTCGCCATCCTCGGCGACGCCAAGCTGGTGCTGCGCCAGCTCATCGACGCGGTGCGCGACCGCCTCGGCGCGAGCAAGGCGCGCGACGCCCGCCCGGTGGCGCAGGAGATCGCCCGCCTGCGCGACGAGTGGCTGGCGGAGTGGCAGGGCAAGCTCGGCTCCAAGGAGCGGCCGATCACGCCCTACCGCGTGATCGCGGAGTTCATGCGCGCCGTGGACCCGGCGGAGGCGATCGTCACGCACGATTCCGGCAGCCCGCGCGACCAGATCATCCCCTTCTACCGGGCCGTCACGCCGCGGAGCTACATCGGCTGGGGCAAGTCGCACGCGCTCGGCACGGGGCTCGGCCTCACCATCGGCGCCAAGCTCGCCGCGCCGGACAAGTTCTGCGTGAACTTCATGGGCGACGCGGCCTTCGGCATGACGGGCCTCGACTTCGAAACGGCGGTGCGCGTCGGCGCGCCGATCTGCACGGTGGTGTTCAACAACTCCACCATGGCGATCGAGACCGGTCACATGAAGCTCTCGCACGAGAAGTACCGCACGCGCGACATCGGCGGGAATTACGCCGCGATCGCGCGCGACCTCGGCGGCTGGAGCGAGCGCGTGGAGGACCCGGAGGAGATCGCCGGCGCCATCCGCCGCGCCCGCCGCGCGACCGAGGAGGGGCGCGCCGCGCTGCTCGAATTCATCACGGGTCCGGAGCAGGCCTTCTCCTTCCGCCGCGCCGCCTCGGGCTAGTGCCGGCCGGCGCTGGCGCCGGTTGACGCATCCGCGCCGATGCGCCGATCCTGGCGCCCGGGGAGGAACGGCGAATGCTAAAGACCTACACGGTCGCCTATCCGGCGATGCCCGCGCGCGACCAGGAGGAGTGCGCGCGGGCGTCACGCAGCGCTTCGGGGCGCCGGGTGAGATCGACGAGGAGACCGGCGCGACGCGGCGCGTAAGCGTGACGCCCTCGCCCCGCACCAGGCCGCACCCGCCGGTCTTCGTCTCCAGCAGCGCGGAGACCATCGCCTTCCGCGCCAAGCACGGCTTCGTGCCGACCTGCTTCACCTCGATCGCCTCCGCCGACCCGTTCGCATGCGGCAGGATCGAGAGCGTGCGCCGACAGATGATCGAACCGTGGAAGGTCTTCCCGGCGAAGCATGTCGCGCCGATCAACCACTACGCCCAGACGCCGAAGGAGGTCGCGATCGAGACGCTCGACCTGTTCATGCACCGCATCACGCCAGCGCTGGACGAGGTGATCCACGACGCGCACCGGGCCACCGCCTGAACGGCGCCCGGCGGGATTGGCTGTGGTCCGGGCCGCCCCCGATGGCCGGGGGGCGGCTCCGGCTTCCCGGGCCGGCGCCCCCCGCGCCGGTCCGCATCTCACCCGCCGGTGCACCGTCACGCGCGGTGACTTGTGCGGTCGGCAATGAGATGGTTACGGTTTGACAACACGGGATTAAGACGCAGGATCGATCACAGGTCGGAGAGGAGGCTGCTGCGCATGTCGGAATTGCGATTCGTCCCGCCCCCGCCCCCGGTTCCCGAGAAGCCGCTCAAGGGCTTCGCGCTGATCGACGCGCTGCGCACCAACGTCCTCAAGATGTGGCCGAAGGAGGCCTTCGAGGTCCCGGTGCTGGCCCAGGAGGCGCTCGGCAAGCCGATCATCCTGCTCAACGAGCCCGAGGCGGTGCGGCACGTGCTCGTCGAGAACGAGCAGAACTACACTCGCTCGCCGATCCGCATCCGCATCCTCCGCCCGGTCGTGCGCAACGGCTTGCTGCTGGCGGAAGGCGAGTTCTGGCGGCACTCGCGCCGCATCGCCGCGCCGGCCTTCTCGCCCCGCGCCCTGCCGATCCTGACCCGGCACTTCGCGCTCGGCGCGCAAGAGATCATCGCCTCGCTCGAAGGCCCGGCCGCCCGGGGCGCTCCGGTGAATTTCCTCGACCTGGTCCGGTACTGGTCCATCGACCTCAGCGGGAAGTCGATGTTCTCGCTCGAGATGTCGGACTTCGGCCCGCGGATGCATGCGCTGATGACGCGCTACGTCGAGCATCTGGGCCGGCCCTTCCTGCTCGACGTGCTGCTGCCGATGCACATCTCCAGCCCGCGCGACCTTATGCGCCGTCGGCTCGAGAAGTCCTGGATGGGCATGCTCGACGAGGTGGTGGAGAAGCGCCTCCAGGCCAAGCGGATGGAAGCGGGCGGCGAGCGCGACCTGCTCGACCTCCTGCGCGAGGCGCGCGACCCGGAGAGCGGGGCGGAGTTCACGCGCGAGCAGCTGCGCGACCAGGTCGCCACCATGCTGGTCGCAGGGCAGGAGACGACGACCTCCGGCCTCTTCTGGACGATCTACCTCCTCGCCCTCAACCCCGCCCTGCAGGAGCGCATCGCAGCGGAGGCGGCGGAGCTGGACCTCGGCCCGGACAACGCCGCGCAGGCCTTCCAGGCGCTGACCTTCACCCGCGCCGTGTTCAACGAGGCGCTTCGTCTCTACCCGCCGGTGTTCATGATCGTCCGCAAGGCGGTCGCCGAGGACAAGGCCGGCAGCGCGACGATCCCGCCCGGTGCGACGGTGATGATCGCGCCCTGGGTGCTACAGCGCCACCGCCAGTACTGGCAGGAGCCAGAGGTGTTCGACCCGGCGCGCTTCCTCCCCGGCGCGCCGCGGCCGCAGCCGATGACCTACCTGCCCTTCGGCACGGGGCCGCGCGTATGCATTGGCGCGCAATTCGCCACCGCGCTCTCCGTCCTGCTGATCGCCAGCATCGTGCGCCGATTCCGCATCGAGCTGACGAGCACGCGCCCCGCCATGCCGGTCTGCGTGGCGACCTGCCGGCCGGACCACGCGCCCGAGTTCCGCCTGCACCCGCGCGGCGCAGCCTCGGGGACAGCGGTCGCGCAGGCGGCGGCCTAGCTCGGCATAGACGAGGGCGCGCCAGCCCGGGCGCGCCCGGCGCGGATCACGGCACCGCAGCCTGCCTGCCGGAACCGCCGGCGGGCGAGGCGACGGCGAATGCCTTCAGGTCGAAGGCGGGATCCGCCGCCTGCTCCGGCATCAGGCCGACGCCGCCGCGCTCCAGGATCCTGCGGGCGAGGACGTGGTCAAGCGGTCGGTTGACCGACTCCACGCCGACCAGCCGTCCGTCCCGGAAGCAGAACACGGAGAAGCCCTGCCCCGCCGCCGGATCGCCGCGCACAACGGCCCGCTCATGCGGCACGGACAGCCCCGCGATCTGCAGCTTGAGCGCCCCCTGGTCGCTCCAGAACCACGGCAGGCTCCCGTAGGGCGCCGGGCGGCCGAGGAGCCGCGCGGCGACGCAGCGCGCCTGGTCCACCGCGTTCTGCACCGATTCGAGCCGCAGCAGCACCCCGTCCGCGAAGCGGCACGGGAAGCGCGCGCAGTCGCCGATCGCCGAGATCGCCGGGTCTCCGGTCTGCAACAGTGCGTCCACTACGATGCCGTCCGCGACGGCGAGCCCCGCCGCGGCCGCCAGCTCGGCATCCGGGACCACGCCGATGCAGACCAGTACGAGATCGGCCGGGAAACGCGTCCCGTCCGCGGTCTCGACGCCGGTGGCGCGGCCGTTCTCGCCGATGATGCGTGCGACGGCGGCGCCGAAGGCGAAGCGCACCCCGGCGCGCTCATGCGTAGCGCGGAAATGCCCAGCGACAAGGGGCGACACCGCGCGCACCATCGGCCGGTTCAGCGCCTCGACGACCGTGACCTCGACACCGCGCGCGGCGGCGACGGCCGCGAATTCCAGGCCGATGAACCCGGCGCCGACCACCACCGCCCGCTGCCCCGGCTCCAGCCGGCGCCGCAGCGCCTCCGCATCCGCCAGGGTGCGCAACTGCATCACGCCGTCCAGCGCCGCGCCCGGCACGGGCAGGGCGCGGTTGCGCGCGCCGGTGGCGAGCACGAGGTGCTCGTAGGGCAGTGCCTCGCCGGTCGCGAGCAGCACGCGCCGCGCCTCGCGCTCAATCCGGACGGCGCGCGTGCCGGTGCGAAGCTCCAGCCGGTTCTCGGCGTAGAACGTCTCAGCCCGGAAGCGGAGCTGCGCGGCATCCGCCTTGCCCATCAGGTAGGCTTTGGAGAGCGGCGGGCGCTGGTAGGGCAGCTCCGGCTCCTCGCCGACGAGCAGGATCCGGCCGTCATACCCGCCTTCGCGCAGTGACGCGGCAAGCTGGAAGCCCGCCTGGCCGGTTCCGACGATGATGATGCCCGGCCCGCTCACCGCACCGCCTCGCGCTCGCTTGGGAAATCGATCCGCCGACCGCTCTGGCGCACCGACCGCACCGCGCCGGGAACCGCAACGTGGCGCCGCGGCGAACGATCGGTTCCGGGCAGGCCCGCCTCCGCCGCACGATGGGCTGCGCGAGAGGCCGGCCGGCGCAACGCCTCGCGCGGCCAGGTAAGACAAAGCACCGGTATGCGTCTCCTCATGGCTGGGGCACGCGTGTCGGGCACGATCTTCCGGCGGCACGGGACAGCCTGACAAGCGCCGCCGCCGACAGGAAGCGGTGGCGGAGACGGATGGCCTCGGGAGGCCCGGACGCGCCCCTACCCTGGCATCACGAGTCTACGATCGGCGATCCGGCGCCCTCCGTGCCGCGAGCCGATGCCGCGGTGCGACATGCGCGCGCGTTACCGCTGTTCGCAGGCATCCAGGCGACAGGCGCGCTTGGTTGATGTGGCTCAAGGTCCACAGAGGCCAGCACCCCCAGGCTGCAAGCGGGCGAGCCGGCGCCCATTTCCCCTGCCGACGCGGATGTCCGCGTCTGCGGACCGGACGGCCCAGCCGGGCAACCGCGCCGGCGAGGGAGAACAGGAACAGCTACGCCGCGCCGAAGGAGGGCACCAATGCCGCAGGACAGCCCCATCGCATGGTTCGAGACGCTGGGCATCGCGGACGTTCCCCAGGTCGGCGGAAAGAACGCCTCGCTCGGCGAGATGATCCGCACGCTCTCCGCCCAGGGCGTGCGCATCCCGGATGGCTTCGCGACGACTGCCGCCGCCTACCGCGCCTATCTCGCGGCCAACGGCATCGAGCCGGCGATGCGCGATCGTCTCGCCGCGCTGAAGCAGGGCCGCGGCGTGACGCTGCAGGAGACGGGCGAGGCGATCCGCCGGCTGTTCCTGGAAGGCGAATTCCCTCCCGACCTGGCGCAGGCCATCCGCGCCGCCTACCGCGAACTGGCGCGCCGCCGCGGGACCGAAACTCCC
>ERZ777003.3737-NODE-3737-length-14091-cov-24.191508_pt1 | contig 14091 bp, 15 predicted proteins | sample MGYA00374956_ERZ777003 | MGnify/ENA primary metagenome ERZ777003 (study PRJEB29302, sample SAMN06268252) | bioreactor metagenome | isolation source: Joint BioEnergy Institute, California, USA | place: USA:Joint BioEnergy Institute, California, USA | collected... | reverse complement strand
CCGGCTCGCCCAGCTCGGCCCGAGCCGTCCGCAGCGCCTCGGCCAGCTTCGCCACCCCCCAGCGGCCGTCGTAGGGCACGCCGAGCTCGTCCAGCTTGGTGCGCAGAGCCTCCCGGGGGTCGGGCGCGGCCTCGGCCTCGGCCACCTCGTCCTCGGCCGCCGTGCCGGCGGCGCTCTCGACCGCCACCTCCGGACAGCCGGCCGCCACCCAGTCCTGCAGGCGACGGGAGACGACGCTGGCCGAGAGCCACACCTGGCACTCGCCGTAGCGGCCGAGGTGCTCGTCGATGAGACGGCGGGTCGTGGCCAGCGCCGCGTCACCGTCGTCCTCGAGCAGCACCGTGTGCAGCGCCTCCGGGTCGGAGGGCTCGTTCGGCCACGGCAGCTCGGGCGCCGGGCCGCTGAACCCCCAGCCGCCGAGCACCTCAAGGGAGCCGTCGGCCCGCACGTAGAACGAGACGAGCCGGTGCTGCAGGCCGGTGGCCAGCACGAGACCGGTCGAGTGAACGACCCGGCGCATCGTCATCGCGGTGCCTCCACCCGGTAGTCGACGACCTCGACGAAGCCACGCGCGTCGGGATCGACGGTCGGGTGGATCTCCTGGCGCAACACCGTGCCTCGCGGCATCACCAGCCCGCGGGCCGCCTCGGGCACGGGGGTCACGCGCCGGATCGTGGCGACGACACCGGCCAGGAACGCGGCGGCACGCACCAGCCACGTCACAACCGGGCCTTCGACCTGCTCGGGCAGACCCCACGTGACGATCTCGTCCGCGGCCAGCAGCACAACAGCCCAGACCGCGGAGACGATCGTCACAACAGATGTGAGGACAGCCCGTGCCCGCTCCACGAGCGAGTCGAGCATCATGCACCTCCTGGGGTTGACGGCGGCGGCTGCAGCCGCTGCACGATGGATTTGATCTCGTTGACCTGGTCGCGCAGGCTCGCCCCGCCGTTGGGGTAGAACTCGGCCTCGACCGCCTGCAGCCGCTCATCCAGCGGAGCGACGTGCGCGGCGACGACACGGGTCGCCGCGGCCTCGGTGGTGCGCGCGTGCCAGTCGGTGAGCGGCTCGGCGACCAGCCGTCGCCACACGTAACGGGCGGGTCGGGACCGCAGGATCACACCCAAGCCGGTCACCCCCGCCGCCAAGGTCGCCACCGCGGCCGCGACATCGAGCACCGCCTACTTGCCGCCGCCCAGCTCAGCGACGGCGTCTCGGAGGGCCTCCCGGACCTCGGACCGGACGACCTCGCGGATGACCTTGTGCAGCGGCGTGTCCCCGTCCGGCACCGCCGCGTACCAGGTGAGGATGGCGTGCGGGTCGGGGAACTGCAGCTCGGGCTTAGCGATCCTGCCCTCGGTGCACGCCGTCTTGATACGGTCCCACTTGTCCCGCGGGACCGCCTTGCCGACCGGGACACCTGCGGCCTTGAGCGCGTCGATCTCCGACTGGCCGAGGTTGCGCCAGTAGCCGGGGCCGACGAGGGCGTGGCCGGGGTTGCCTTCGAGGGGGACGAGCAGCATGCCGACCTCCCGGGGGTCGAGGGTGTTGGGACGGGGCGCGGCCGGAGCCGGGGCCTGCTGCAGCGGAGGCAGCCACGGGCGCGTGTCCTGCTCGGCCGCGGGGGTGGAGAGGATCGAGACATGCAGGTGCCGGCGGTGGGCGTTGACCCCGGTGTACGGCCCCCACTCCCAGGCCCGCCGGTGAGCCGTCGCGTAGGAGGAGAAGATCCGGCCCTCGTAGATCACGTACTTGACCCGCGGGTCCCGCTTGGTGCGCAGATGCTCGGCCAGCCACATCAGCTCGGCGCCGGCCTCGTCGTCGACACCGTCGATGTCCTCGTCGATGTCGAGCGCGTGCACATAGCCCCGCGCCCCCGGGTTGTGGTCCGAGGGGCGGGCGGCGTGGGCGGCGTCGCCGATCCAACCGTCCGAGGAGCGGTCCCGGCCGGGGAAACGCTCGTTGATCTCGTTGCGGAGAGCGACGAGAGAGGGGGCGAGGACGGCCATGAGGGTCAGGGTACTTCGGGTCGGGGTCCAGGCTTGGACACGGCTCAGGTCTTGATGATGAAGTTCAGGGCCAGGTACGGCGGGTTGGCGGACTCGGTGTCACCGACCAGGGCGATCGTGTTCTGGATGCCGCTGGTGGAATCCGCGATCAGCGGCGAGACAGCCTGGGTGGTGCGAGCGTTCGACGACCACGTCGGCCCGACCCCGGAGCGGCGGTTCATGCGGGCGAAGTCCCCGCCGGCCGCCCACGACAGCGCCGCACCCGCGCCGGAATGGCCGAGACCGTGCCGATGGTCGATCGACCCGCCGGTCTCACCGAGCTGGGAGCCGGTGCCCGTGTTGGCCTTGCCGAGCGGGAACCGGCCGCGCAGGTTCGGCAGGTTGAAGGTGGTCGAGCCGTCCCCGGCGCCGTAGGTGGTGCCGATGACCGCGAACAGGTCGGGGTACTGGGATCGCAGCACAGCCGAACCGTCACAGAGCAGCCAGCCCGCGGGGGCGCTCGAACCGGCGAACGGGATGACCGCACCGGTCGGTGACAGCCCGGCCAGCACCGTGGACGAGAACAGGTCGAGACTGTCGATCGCGCCGGGGGCGATCTTGCCGGCGACGACCGCCTGGGCGGCGAGCTTCGCCGCGGTGACCGCGAGGTCCTGCAAGGCGGCGGTGTCGACGGCGTTGTTGGCGAGCTGGGTGGCCCCCACCGAGTCGGCGCCGAGCATCGCTTGGGTGTGGACGATCGCGGCGTGGTCGGCTTCGGTCATGTGGAGGCTGCTGTCGTTGATGTGGTCCGACGCCTCCTGCATCGCCCGGGCCGAGATCGTGTGACGGATGAGCGCACCCTGCGGCCAGCTTTGCGCCGGGGTGTCGTCGTAGCCCCGCTGGGCGACGGTGAGCACGTCGCCGGAGCGGGCCGAGCAGAGGATCTTCTCCTCGGTGTCACCGTTCGCGGGGTCGCCGATGGTGGCGACGAACACCTTGCCGCCCGCACCGGTCGGCCAGCCGGCACCGGAACCGATGTTGATGACCAGGTCGGCGTTGGAGATACCGCTCGCCAACGTGGTCTGAACAGCCGAGCCCTTGTACTCGAACGCGGTCACCTCATGCCTCCTTGCAGAGCAGGCGGACGTACACGATCGTCTCGAGCCACGGCTCCCCGTCCCGGCTCCACGACCGGACCCCGCCGTCGGGGATGGCGACCGAAGCGACCCGGACACGTCGGGTGTCCGCGCCCTCCTGGTAGACGACGAGCTGGCTGCTCGACGCGAGACGCTCGAGACGCTGGACCTCGGCGAGCGGGCGGAAGGTGCGCTCGTGCCCGCGGAGGTCCTGCACCTTCGTGTGCAGGACGATCGGCAGGATGATCTCGACGACCCGTGGCGGCTGCGGCAGCGCCGAGAGCGCCCAGGCCCGCACGACCGGCCCCTGCGTCGGGTCGTTGTCGTCCCGGGTGAGCATGAGCGCCAGCGACGCGGAGAGGCCGGCGTTGCCGCCCGAGTCGAGCACCATGCGGGTGCCGCCGGTGGTCGGGCCGCCACCGATGAACGCCGAGGAGCCGTCGTCGAAGGTGAGCGCAGCGCCGATGCTGCCGAGGGTGTCCTCGTGGCGGATCTCCACCGAGGTGAACACCTTGTTCGGCAGGATGCCGAAGCGGATCTGGCCGGTCTCGAGGCTGCCCTGCTCCACCAGCTCGTCGGTCTCGCCGTAGAGGCCGACCCCAGCCACGGTGAAGTACCGGCGGTCCCGGGCGCCGCCGGCACGGCGGAGGGTCGTGACACCGGTGACCTCCCCGGTCGTGTCCGCGGCCAGGTCCTCGGCCCAGGCGGGCACGAAGGTGGCGTCGCTGATGCTGCGCGACAGGTCCAACCGGCCGAGACCGGTGGTGCCGATCCGCACGTTCGACCAGGTGAACCAGCAGAACCGGTCGCGCAAGTCGACGTCGTTGACACCGCCGTCGATGTCGATGCGCTCGCCGATGAGAAGCTGAGCGCCGTCAGCGATCGCGACCCGGATACCCCGGTCGGTGCCGATCACCACGAGGTTGCCGGGCGGGTAGGCGGCCATACAGCGAATCGTCTCCCCCCACGGCAACCCACCAGCGTAGGTCGGTGGCAGCAAGGCACCGGACTGGTCATCGACCGTGGTGGCGTAGACCTCGGCGACGTCGCCCGCGTTGACCGCGGCGAAGATCGCCTGCGGGGTGCCGGTGATCGCCACCCACTTGGCGTCCGTGCGCGGATCGGTCATGAGCGCCGAGCCGCCGACCACCGTGCCGTCCGCGGCCAACTCGTAGAGCTCGTTGCCCTCGGCGGCCATGAGACGGCCGTTGACGTACTCGACGAGGTCGGGGGTCTCGGAGCCGAACGCGGTGGCGCTGTTGCCGCCGACGTCCATGACGAGGATGCCGTTGGTGGCGCCGCGGGCGATGTAGATCCGGTCGCCGTCGGTGGTGACGTCCGTGATCGGCAGGGAGCAGTCGACGTCAACGGTGACCGGTGTGGAGACGTCCGGGTCGTCGGTGTGGCGGATGTGCTGACCGTCGACGAGATAGAGGCGCCGGTCGACGGCGAACACCTTGAGGTTCGTTGCCGACGAGGCGATCCGCAGGGCGGTGTCGTGCAGCAGCGAGAGGCGGCGACGGTCGAACACCTCGAGGCCGACCGAGGAGAAGAACCGGGAGCGGGACGAGCTGGCGTCGTCGAAGATCTCCTGGCCGGCGCCGCCGCTCCAGTCGGTCTGCTGACGGGTCCAGTAGCCCGAACGCGACAGCGACTGCTCCCCCGGCTCGGCCCCGGCGTCCTGCTGGGGTGCCTGCGAGTCGAGGATCGTGCGGGAGTAGCGGGTCAGGTCGATGAGGTACTGGCGGCCGTCGAGCGCGACCTGGGTTGCGCCGAGGTCGCTGGGGCTGACGACACCGAGGGTCGAGCCGTAGAAGTCGGCCGAGAGCCCGTCGGAGATGGAGCCTGCGGCGACAGCCACGACAACCCCCCTCTAGCCGACCCGCAGCGGGTAGAGCTGCCGGAGCCGGCGCTTCTCCTCCTCGAGCCGCATGTCCCGGATCGCCTTGTAGGCACTGGCCGCACGCATCGCGTCGGCCGAGCCGACCTCGTCCGCGATGCGGGGCTCGGGCTGGTCGGTGCGGTCCGACCGGTTGGCCTCGTCCGCGGAGAGGGCACGCCAGGCGATGCCGTAGATGGCGGCGTCGACCAGGTGGGCGGTGAGGCCGACGTCGTCGAGGTCCGTGTCCAGCCGCCACACGCTGGGCAGCCCGAACGCCTGCGCGTAGTCGAGCAGGATGTCGGAGCCGCCCCAGCCGGCCTTCACCACGAGCGCGTTCCCGGAGGGGTACTGGCTGGTGGGCAGACCGGTCTCGACCCGGTAGTGGCCGGCGGGGATGTCCACCCACTCGCTGCGGCCGGAACGCCGGGCCCGGGCGCGCAGGGGGAAACGGTAGCGGGTGAGCGGCAGGTCGACCTCGCGGGAGCTGAGGCCGACGCTCACCGTGACCTGCTCGGGGACGAAGATGCCGTCCGGCCAGGAGGCGATCTCGTCGGAGAGGAAGGCGAGCAGGTCCGCGGTGAGCCACCGCCAGTTGATCTCGACGACATCACCCTGGTCGTGATCGACCGGGGTCGTGTCGTCGACACCGCGCATCACCGTGACGGTGCGGGCAGCCTCGTCACGGTCAACCACATACAGGATCTCGGAACAGAGGCCCAGGTAGTCGCCGACCTGCAGGCCGGTGATCGCGTTGGTGAACTGCAGGGTCGTGTCGCTGGCTGAGACCGGCTGGGCGAGCACGTTGAAACGCTCACGTTTGGAGCCCCGCAGCATCCGGCGGGCACGGGCAACGACCTGACCGGCGGTGGTCACGAGTGGTAGACGGCCCCCTCGACGGAGCCGCTGTCGACATCGACGTACAGGCCGCCGTGGCAGGCGACCGGGCACCCGAGCGAGACGTTGCTGGACTCGTCCGCGCCGAGCGTCACGACGGCGACGATCGGGCCGTTGCTGGCGCCGCTACGCAAGTAGACCTTCGCGTCACCACCGCCGGTTTCGGCGATCGACCAGCCGTGCAGCTTCGGGACGGTGTTGGCCCCGGCCGGCTGGGCGTGGATCACCTGGTCGGAGCCGGTCAGCTCAGTGGCGATGGCTGCCATGTGGCCTCCTAGAAACGAGCGAGGATGAAACCAGCGATCTCGGCCGGGTCGACGAGCGCCTTGTTGAAGTCGTGTCCGATCGCCCCGACCGGGACCACCTCGACCTTGGTGTGTTCGGCGTAGATCTGCTGGTCACGGAGCGGTACGAGAACGTCGTCCTCGGACACATAGAACCGGACCCGGTCACTGTAGGGGGCGACCTTGTCCATGTTCAGCCACGGGTCGTGGGCGGCCTTGTTGGCCTCCCAGCCGCCGAGGGTGTCGAAAGCCATGTCGATCAGACTCTGAACGTAGGTGTTGCTCTGATAGAGAGAGTCGACGTTCACCGGTGACAGTTGGGTGACGACCGCACGTGTGACCTCGGGGTTGCGCCACAGGAAGTTCAGGGCGAGCACCCCACCCTCGCTGTCGCCGATGATCCCCACCCGGCTCGTGTCGGCCCGGTACTGCTGGCCGAGCCAGGTGATCGCCTGGCTCATCCGGGTCCGGCCAGGCTCGTTACCCCACGAGGAGCCGCCGTCGTCGGGGTCCGAGAAGGTGCCGACACACACGACACAGCCCGCGTCGGCGAGCCGGCGCAGCACATGCCAGCGGCGCTGGCTGAACTCGGGCGAGTAGCCCCAGGCGGTGGTGGCAGCCCCCGGGCAGACGAGCACGATCGGCCCGCCGGCCACGTAACGGGTCGAAACCATCACCACCGTCTCCTCGTCGGCCGCGTAAGAACCGACCGTGTAGACGCGGGTGACACCCTTGACGACACGGAACGTCATCGCAGCTCGGCCGCGACCACGAGGTCGGACACCGTGACCTCGCCGGGGTTCAGGCTGTAGGCGTAGACCTGGTAGAGCCCACCCGAGTGTGGCGGCAGATACGCCCACAGCTTCACCGGCGCGCCCAGACCAGCCAGGCCCGCGTACTTCCAGTCCGCGTCGATGTATCCGCTCGGGCCAACACCCGTGGAGGCGAGAAGCAAACCAGGGAAAGCCGAGGCCTCGGAGTGCCAGACTTCCGCCTTGGCGGAGATGTAGACCGTCTGGTCGACGTCAGGGACCTCGACGACAGCGCCGTCGATCGGGGCGGCGGTGAGCGGTTCCACCTCGTAAGGGCCGTGGTCGCCGGGGAGGCTCACCAGATCGATGATGGAACCCGTGCCGACCCGCTCACCGTATGTGGTGTAGAGCTTTCCGTCCTCGTCGAGGAAGACATCCTTGGCCATGTGGGACCTCCTGTCCGGGCCGAGGCCGGGGTGAGGCGGGAGGCGAACCTCACCCCGGCCGGCCGTGACGCCGCCGGTGGATCAGGTCAGGGCGGTGAACCGGCCCGCCCAGCGCTCGGCCTCGAACTTGAGCGTCTTCTCCCCGACGATCATGCCCTTCACGCTGTCGCCGGTGTCGCCCAGCATCTTGAACTGGAAGGGCCGCAGCGTCTTGATGACCGCCTGCTCCCGGCTGAACAGGATCAGGTCGGTGGGCCGCATCCAACGGTGCAGGACGAAGTCGACCCGGCCGAAGTCGGTGTCGAAGAAGTCGACGACCTGGCCGCGGCCGGCGTCCAGACGCCCGAGGCGGATGTCGCTCGAGTCGAACGCTGACACGACCCGCTTCTGCTTGGAGCCGAGCAGCGCCTTGTCGGGGCTGCCACCCAGCGACCAGCACCGCTCCATCATGTCGAGGAGACGGGTGTCGGTCAGCGGCCCGGACGTCGAGTCGACGTTGGTGGTGATGTAGTAGGTCATGCCGCCCATCTGGCGCCACTTGTTGGCCGGGTCCTCGAAGCGGGTGCCGTAGATGAGCGACTGCTCCAGCTTGATCGCCTCCTCCTTCATGCGGAGGGCGGCCTGGTAGTCGAACTCGGTGGTGGCCAGACCGTACTTGCGGATCGCCTGCTCGGTGCCCGAGACGGTCACCGCGGTCGGCCCGAAGATCGAGGTGACGTTCCACCGGTTCGTACGGTCCTGGCTGCGAGCCTGACCGGGGTCCGAACCCTCGGGCAGCGCCGCACCCAGGTTGGTGATGAGAGCACCGTTGGCGTGCGAGGTGGCCGCGGTGCCGAACACGCCACGGGTGACGGTGAGCTGATCCGCGCCACCGCCGTAGGCGGTGACCCGCATCTTCTCGTTGTCGATCTGAATGATGTCGCCGACAGCGAAGCGGAGCTGTTCACCGGCAGCGACCGTGATCGTCGTGGCCGAGCCGTCCGCGATCGCGGCGCCCAGCGTCGACTGGGGGGTGAGCAGGGTGTCGTCCTGCCACTCGATCTTCTTCTCGAAGCAGGTGTCGGTGGCCAGGACGGTCCGGTTGTCGCTGCCGACACCGCTCTGCAGCGGCACCTCCGACGGCGACAGCATCCGGATCAGCGGGTCGATGTCGACGATGACACCGACCGTCAGGTCGTAGGTCGAGATCGTGCCCAGGGGCATCGGTTACCGCTCCTTGCTGGTGCTGACGGTGACCCGGTCACGGGGCTGGTCGACCGTGACGCCGGCACGGGCGGCCTCGGCTCGTGCCCGGATCTCCCTTTGGACTGCGGAGGCTGGCTCTCGCAGGCCGATGACGCTGCCGTCGGGCCGGTGGATCGGCGTGCCGTCCGCCCACCGGTAGATACCCCGCGCGTAGGAGTCGGGCTCACGCTTGGGGCGGTTCTCCGGGTGGAGACGGTTCGGCATCGAGTACGGGTTGAACTGGATGGTGCGGACCTTGCACCCGAAGCACACGTCGGGGCCCCGGTCGCAGTGCTCAGCCGTCATCCGCTCAACCCCTGCCGTCGGCCGAGGATGACCCGCTCGTCGCCACGGTTGGCGGCGTTGGCGACCAGGTTGAAGGCGGCGCCGAACGCCTCCTTCCACTGGGCGCCGTCCTGCATGGCACGCTCGAAGACCTTCTGCGCTTCCTCGTAGGGGTCGCCGGGCGGGGCCTGGTCCGGCGGGGCGGCTTGGGCGAGCTGGCGCCGCTCCCGGGTCAGGTCGGCCTCGCCGTCCTCGAGGGGCGTGTCCTCCGGCTCCGCCTCGGCCTTCTTGGCCGGGGTCTGGTCGCCGCCGAGCACACCGAAGGCTTCGGCCTGGGCGCGGATGGCCTCGGGGTCGGGGTCGCCCTTGTAGCCCTCGATGAAGAAACGGACCTTGGGGTCCTCGGAGCCCAGGTCGATCCCGGCCCGCGCGAAAGCGAGCTCTCGCTGCAGCCGGTCACGCTCGGCCTTGAGCTGCTCGGCCTCCTTGGCTCGCTGCTCCATCTCGCGCACCTTCGAGCGCTCGATCCGCACGTGGTAGTCCTCGCGCTGCTGCACGGGCTCCTGCGGATCGTGCGGGTCGGTGTAGTCGTCCTCGGTTTCGTAACCGGTCTCGGGCATGCCTCTCGGCCTTCCTGTTGAGCCAGCGGGTCTGCGCGTGCCGACAGGGACGGCACACGGTGGCGGGATGTGCGAGGCGTCGATCCCGGGGTCCCAACCCGGGGCCTCCTGCACCGGTGTGGAGCGATCCGCCGCCCCGGTGGCAGGCGGGCGGACGGAGGTGGCCCTTGCGAGCTCACACCTCGTGTCGCGGCCCAACGAGCTCACACGACGTGGTCAGCATACCCCTACCGGGTGTCCGTTTCGAGACTCAGCGCGCACCCACTGTGGACACGCCGTGTGTGCCACATAGGGCATCAGTCGGCCGCGCCGAGCCCCCGGGCGCCGGTCTGCGGCGAGCCCTGCACCCCGCCGCCGCCGGAGAACGCCGCGGCACGCCGCTGGCGGCGCTGCTCGATGACCTGCATCGCCTCCCCGGCTCCCTCGAGGCCGAAGACGGCCCGCACGCCCTCCTCCTCGGCACGCAGGTCCTGCTCGTCCCGCTCCCCCACCGTCTCCTCGAAGATGGGCCGGATCTGCGCCAGGTTGGCGAAACGATCCTGGGCCGAACCGAAGTCGAAACCGGCCTCGGCGATCTCGACCGCCCGGTCGCGCCGGAGCGTGAAACCGAACTGGAAGCCCGCGCCCGCGGCCTCGGCCGCCCGGACCTGGGTGCGCAGCGCGGGCAGGGCGCGGTCGGGGTCGAGGAACACGGCCGCCAGCGCAGCGTCCGCGGAGGGGCCGAAGAACGAGGTGAAGGCTTCGCGCACGGCCCGGGGGGCGGTGGCCACCCGCTCGAAGCCCTCCTGCACCCGCTCGGCAAGCTCCTGCAGGGACACACCGCGTGCGATCAGGTCCACGAAATCGGACCAGTGGTCGTAGAACTGGGGCGGCATGCCGGCGGCGCGCATGATGGCCGCGGCCTGCCGCTCGTACTCCAACACGTCCGCCGGGGAGATGGCGGGCAGGTTGGGATTGAGCCGCTGGTACTCGAACAGGGCACGGAACCGCTCGCGGAACTCGGGCCGCTCGTACATGCGCTGGATCAGCTCGGAGCCCGAGGCCCCCTCGACGAGCACGTTGTAGGCCCAGTCCGCGAGCGAGCGGGGCAGACCGTAGTTCTGGAAGAGCTGGCGGATGTAGAGCCGCACGTCGCGGGTCCGCATGCCGGTGTCGACACCGGCCTGCCGCCCCGTGCGGATGTCGGGGATGCGAAGCTCGTTGAGCAGACCGAACAGGTCACTCATGCCACCCTCCCGAACAGTTGCGTGATGGTCTCGGCGAGCTGGGTGCCCTCCTCCCAGGCCGTGGTGGTGCGGGACCACTCGGGCAGGGAGCGGGCGTAGCGCTCGGCCTCGGTGAAGGTCATCGGCCGGGTGCGGCCGGTCACGGGGTCCGCGTAGGAGACGATCGGCGCCCAGCGCTCCGACATGAGGTCGATGTCGTCGGGGCTGATCTCGAGGAGCTGGGCGATGACGTTGCGGTACGGGGTGAAGAACTCGGCGGGGGTCAGGCCGGCGTCGAGCTGCTCGGCCAGGTGCGGGAACCGGGCGAGCGCCAGGTTCTTCATGTGCTGGCGCACGGCCTCGATGTCGGCGGCACCGGCCGCGATGCGCCGCGCCCACTCGAAGCGCTGCTTGTCGTTGATCGGGATGAGGTACTCGTTGGCGACCTGACCGACGTCGTTGACGAGCTTCGCCATCCCGGCGGTGGGGATGACCCCGGGACGCCACTTGAGTTCGGCGGCGAGGGCGAGGCGCAGCTCCTCCTCGTTCCAGCCCATGCGAAGCGCCTCGACCGCCATGGCGAAGACCCTGTTGTCGCTGACCGGCACGCCGAGCTGGGCGGCCTGCGTCTTGATCGACAGGGCGGTCTCCTGGATACGCCGACGCGCCGTCGCGGGGTCGGAGACCAGCAGGGCCTCCCACTGTCGGGCGGACTCGGCCGTGTTCTGCCACCAGGAGGTCTTGGCCAGCTCGCCCTGCAGGCGCATCTGGTCCCAGCCCTCCTGGGCGGCCTTGACCAGGATCGGACCGATCTCCGGGTGGTCGACGAACCACCCCAGGTAGCCGTACAGTTCCTTGGCTCGGGCCTTGGCCTGCTCGGGGGTGAGCTGCGGCGCCGGGATCAGCTCGGCCATGACCGGCGCGCCCGAGCGCATCTGGCCGACGGCGATCGGTTCGATGTGCCAGGGCTCGTCCCCCATCGGGAACCGCAGACCGAACCGCCACGCGTTGGCGTGCGCCCACTCGCGCCCGCCGGGCCCGTAGATCAGGTCCGCGGCGAGGCCGAAGTTGTGGTTCGACTTCCCCGGCGGCGCGGCCCGGGCTTGACCGGGTTTGCCCGCCTTGTAGTCGGCGTAGAGGCGGGCCTGCTGCTCGTAGGAGCGCCAGCCGGAGCCGATGCGGACCTTGCCGCCCGAGGCGGCGATGAACGCGAGGAGCTGCTGGCGGAAGATGGGGTGCAGGTTGTCGATCGACGGGTCCCCGGCCACTACCGGCTCACCTCCCCGAAGATCTGCAGGATGGCGTCACCGACGTCGGTGACCGCCTTCCAGGCGTTGTCTGTGCGCGCCCACTCCGGCTGCATGCGCGCGAAACGAGCCGCCTCCGTGACCGTCATGGCTCGGGTCTTGCGGGTGGCGGGGTCCTTGAACGACACGACCGCCCGCCACTTGCGGTCGTTCAGGAAGTCGATGTCGTCCGGCGAGATCTCGAGCACCTGCGCGATCGCGTTGCGGTGCGGGGCGAAGAACTGGGCCGGAGTGATCCCCCTTCCGAGTTCGTTCACCAGGTGCGGGTACCGCACCGCGGCCAGCAGCCCGAACTGCTGCTGGACCGCCTCGATCGTGGCCGCGCCGCCGATGATGCGCCGCGCCCACTGCCACGCCTGCTTGGCCGTGACCGGGATCATGTAGTCGGTGGCCAGCTTGCGGATCTCCTGCACGGTCTGGCCGAACCCGCCGCCGATCGCCCAGGAGAGCGAGTTCCACTTCATCTGGGCGGCCATGGCGAGCTGGATCTCCTGGGGGGTCCAGCCGAGGCGCAGCGCGTTGACCGACATCACGAAGATCTGGTTGTCGGTCATCGGGATGCCCAGCTTCCCGGCCTGCATCTTGATCGACGTCGCCGTCTCCTGGATGCGACGTCGGGCCGTGGCCGGGTCCATCATCAGCAGGGCGTCCCACTGGCGGGCCGACTCGGAGGTGTTCTGCCACCAGTGCGTGCGGGCCAGCGCCCCCTGCAGACGCATCTGATCCCAGCCTTCGCGGGCGGCCTGCAGGATGATCGGCCCCACCTCGGGGTGGTCGACGAACCAGCCGAGGTAGCCGTAGAGCGACTTGGCGGCGTCGCGGGGGTCGACCTCCGGGGCGGCGCCGACGTCGCCGATGATCGTGCTGCCCTGCGCGTAGCTGACGGCCATCGCGTCTCCGCCGGCGACGGAGGCCGCGGCCGCCTGCGCTTGGGAGAGGTAGCGCTTGTAGGCGCCGGTCTTGTAGACGGTCCAAGGGGTCCAGTTGGTGCCCCCGTTGCTGATCTCGTAGGCGGCCCGGGCGTTGAACGCGGGGTCGCGCAGACGGGTGGCGTCCCGGGCGCGCCCGGTGCCCCGATCCGCGATCAGCGAGCGGATCTGCCACAGGCCGATCGACCAGCCCCACTTGTTGTTGGCGAGGTGCTGGTCGCCGATGGCGTTGACCTTGCCGCCGGACTCGGCGAGCGCGATGGCGACGGCCGTGACGAGCGCCTGGCCGCGGAAGCCGGCCTGGTAGGCGTAGGCGGCGATCTGCGCCGGAGTCAGGGTGCCCTTGTAGACCGTCGTCGTGGCCATCTCAGAACGTCACACGGGGGACATGCACGGGCGCGGGCAGCATGTCGAGCAGGTTGGCGACCTGCACGGCGATGTCGTGCGCCGCGGCCTCCTCGGGGTTCTCGCGCCGCAGCAGCGCCTCGGCGGTGGCCGTCTCGTCCGGCGGGGCGTACTCGGTGACGACGTCGCCGGGCCGCAGCGGGCTGTCGTCGACACCGACGGCCGACATCGGCTCGGTGCCGACCTCGACGGTGTCGGCCTCGGCGGTGGCCATCGCGATCTGGCCCTTGCGCTGCAACTCGTGAATGAACGAGATGAACATGCGCTGCTCGGCGGCGTTCGCCTTGCGGCCGAGCACCGAGGAGGCAACCTGGTCGATCGTGGCCCGCAGGCCGTTGGGGTCGGAGAGGATCACGTTGATGACCCGCCCCTCCTCCTCGCCGCCGGCCAGCCGCTCGAGGAGCGCTTCGATGGCGTCGTCGTCACCGCTCTCGATCGCCTCGGCCAGCGCGTTCAGGTCCAGCCCGGCGGCTTTGGCCACCTCTTGCAGCAGGTCGTTGACCGAGATGTCCCGGCCGGCGGCGGTGATGCGCGCCGCACGGGCAACCGCGGTGGTCCACGCCGCGAACGAGTCCTCGTCGTGCTGGCCCCAGCGGATCTGGTCGATGTCGACGTTGCCGTAGAACCCCCCGGCGTACAGGAGCGCCTGGATACGCCGGAGGGTCTGGGCGTCGAACTTGTAGAACCGTTGCAGCAGCTCGCCGACGGTCGTGTCGGTCGCGTAGACGGGC
>ERZ777003.3736-NODE-3736-length-14092-cov-15.401510_pt1 | contig 14092 bp, 11 predicted proteins | sample MGYA00374956_ERZ777003 | MGnify/ENA primary metagenome ERZ777003 (study PRJEB29302, sample SAMN06268252) | bioreactor metagenome | isolation source: Joint BioEnergy Institute, California, USA | place: USA:Joint BioEnergy Institute, California, USA | collected... | reverse complement strand
GGTTCGAAGGGGCGAAGCCCCTCGCGGGGGTGCCGGGGGCTGGCCCCCGGCCGCCCGCCGCCCCAGGTCACGGGCGGTCCGCGCTCGCGGCCGCGCCGGACGGCGAGATCGCCACCGACGCGGTCATGTTCCAGCGCAGCCGCGCGTCGAGCACATCCGGCAGCACGACCACGCGGTAGACGATGTCGCCCTGGTGATTCTCGCCCAGCTCCTTGACGCGCACCACGCGCCCGTCCAGCGTGACCCCCGGCAGCGCGTCGAACGTCAGCGCCGCCCGGTCGCCCGCGTGGACCTGCGCGATGCTCAGCTCGGTCAGGTCGGTCGTCTCGACTTGCCAGGAGGCTGTGTCGGCGAGCTGGGCCACCGCGGCGTTCGCGCTGATCGCCTCGCCGGCCCGCACGTCGAGCGCGGCGACCAGCCCGTCGAAGGGCGCCCGCAGCTCGGTCTGGTCCAGCTCAAGCTGCGCCGCGTCGCGCTCGGCCCGGGCGGCGTCCACCTGCGCCTCCAGCGCGGTCAGCTCGCTCGGCTGCGGCGGCGATGTGATGCGCGCGAGGTTCGCCTCGGCGGCGTCGACGCCGGCCTGCGCGGCGGCGATCTGGTCGGCGCGCTGCGGCCCGCTCAGGCGAGCCAGGCTGGCGCGCGCCTGTGCCAGCTGCGAGCGCGCCTGCGCGACCTGCTCGCTCGCCACCACGCTGGCGGTGCGCTCCAGGTTCGCCTCCGCGCCCGCGACGCTCGCCTCGGCCGCCTGCAGCCCGCTGACCTCCGCCTGGCGCGCGCTCTCGGCCGCCACCTGCGCCTGCTGGACGGCGAGCTCGGCGCTGTGCAGCTCGCGCTCGGCCCGCACGAGCGCGTCGCGGTACTGCTGCCTCTGCGTGTCGTTGAGCTTGTTGGCCTTTGTCTCCTTGGGGCTCGCCGCGTCGGGGATGCGCGGGCTGATCGGGTCGGTCCCGTGCGCCTCGACGTGCTCCCAGTGCCACCTGGCGGTCGAGTAGGCCGCCTGCGCCTGCACGAGCCGGTCGGCGGCCTGGCTGAGCTGCAGCTCGGCGGTGGTCTTCCCCGCCGACAGCTGGTCGCGCTGTGCGGCAAGGCTGGCCTGCGCCTGCTCGAGCTGCGCCTGGACGGCGCGCACGTCGGCGCTGTCGGCGCCCGCGCGCAGCCGCAGCAGGGTCGCCTGGGCCGCATCGAGCTGCGCCTGGACGGCCGCGACGTCCTCGGGCGTCACGCTCGACAGCGTCTGCCTGAGCTGCGCCTGCGCCTGGCGAAGCTGGGCCTCCGCCGCATCGACCTCCTCCTGCCGCGGGCCGTCCCTCAGATCCTGCAGGCGCGCCTCGGCCGCCTTGAGCTGCGCCTCGGCCCGCGCCAGGCTCACCGCCTTGGCGGCCGGGTCGAGCCGCGCGATCACCTGGCCGGCGGCGACCGCGTCGCCCTCCTCGACCAGCACCTCGGCGACCGTGCCGCCGGTCGGGAAGCTGAGCGCCGCGCGCTGCGCCGGCACCACCTGCGCCTCGGCGATGATGGTGTCCGCGGTCGTGACCGGCGTTGCCTCGACGCTGGGCGCAGCCACCTGCGCATCGCCGCAGGCGGCGAGCAGGCCGGCGAGCCCGGCGACCACGGCGGTTCTCAGGACTAATCGCTTCATCGGAGTGCTCCTTGCTACCCCTCGTAGGCCAGCACATCGCGCACCGTCAGGCGCGCGGCGTTCCAGGCCGGCAGCGCGCTCGCCAGCGCCGCGAGGATCACCACCACGCCGAGCCAGATCGCCAGGCCGCCCAGCGAGAAGACGAAGTCCAGCGGCATCTGTATGAACGACACCCCGACCGCCTCGCTCAGCAGCAGGCTCAGCGGCAGCGCGAGCAGCGCGCCGATCGCCCAGCTGAGCACGCCGATCAGCACGCCCTCGGCGATCACGATCCGCAGCACGGCGCCGTTCGTCGCGCCGATCGCGCGCAGCACGCCGATCTCGCGCGTGCGCTCGAGCACGTTGATGCTCATCGTCCCCATCAGCCCCAGCCCGCCGACGGCCGCCAGCAGTAGCGCCATGACCATCAGGAGACTCACGATCAGGCCGAACTGGGTGCCGATGTTCTGGCGCACCTCGTCGAGCGTCTCCGAGCCGCTCATGTGAATGCCGGCCGCCTTGAAGCGCTCGTTGAGCTCGCGCACCACCCGCTCGCTCGCCGCCCGGTCGTGCTGGCTGGTCACCACCTGAAGCCAGCTCACGCGGCCCGGGCGCCGCGTGATGTGGGCCAGGTAGTCGTAGCTGACGATCGCCCGCGGCCCGGACAGGCCGCCCTGGTAGATCCCGACGATGCGCCAGGTCAGCTCGCGCTCGCCGTACTTCAGCACCACATCGTCGCCGACCGCCAGGTCCGGCTCGTTTCTGAGCGCGTCGGTGCTGATCACGATCGCGTTCTGGTCGCCCGGGACGAGCCAGCGGCCGGACAGCACCGTCGCGTTGATCAGGTCGTTGTCGTGGCGCGTGCCGATCAGGCCGATATCCTCGCTCTGGTTGCCGTCCGGGCGGACGCGGCGCATGGCGGTGTAGGCGATCGGCTCGACCCGCACCACGCCCGGCACCGCGCGCGCCTCCTGCGCCAGCAGCTCGAACCGGTACGGGCGGTCGAAGTACGCGATCAGGTCGTGGCGCCAGAACGTGAAGATCTTCTGCTCGGCCGTCAGGAACAGCCCCTCGCGCACGCTGAACACGCTGATGAAGGTCGCCCCGCCGAGGGTCAGCGTGGTCAGCGTCAGCGCCAGCCGGCTCTTGCGCCGGAAGGTGTTGCGCAGCGAGAGCAGCAGCGGCCGCGAGAGGGCGTGCACGCGCTCCAGCAGCCGGTCGATCCGCCCGCTGCCGAACCGGCCCCGCCCGAGGCCGTAGCTGCCCAGCGCCTCGCGCACCGTCAGGCGCGCGCCGCCCAGCACCGGCCAGAGCGCCGCCAGCAGCGGGACGACCAGCCCGGCGCCCACTTCGAGCGCCAGCACGCGCGGCGGCGTGGTGTAGTCGATGATATCGAAGTTGATCAGCCGCGCCAGGTACTCGGTGAAGCCGAACGCGCCCAGCGCGCCGAGCGGCACCGCGACCAGCAGGGCCAGCAGGCCGTAGACCAGCACCGTGGCCAGGTACATGCCCACGATCTGGCGCGTCGTCGCGCCGATCGCCTTCATCACCCCGATCTGGCGCACCTGCTGGGTCAGCAGCGCGCCGATCGTGTTGACCACCAGGAAGCCGCTGAGCAGCAGCGCCATCGCCCCGAGCACGCCGAGGATGAGCAGCATGGGCTGGATGGCCGAGTCGGCCGGGTGCTTGCCGGGGATGGGCACGTAGGCGAAGGTGACGCTGTAGCCGCCGCGCTCGATCTTGTCCCGCACCAGGCTGACCACCCTGCCCACGCCGTCGCGGTCGAGCGACGTGTCCGTGAGGGTCAGCAGCAGCGAGGAGTAGCGGTGCGAGCCGCCCAGCCACTCGAGCGTGTCGAAGGTGACGAAGCCGTCGACCACGCCGGTGAAGGACGCGGGCGGCATGTTCATGTTGTGGGCGGTGCCGGCGATCCGGACCGAGCGCCGCGTGCCGTCCGGCAGCTCGACGATCACGCTGTCGCCGATCTGCGCGTTCGTCAGGTAGAGCGACGAGCGCTCGATCAGGATCTCGCGCTTGCGCGGCGGCCAGGCGCCCTGCTGGGGCGCGATCTTGTTCACGCGGATGGCGTGGAAGTCGGGCAGGGCCTGGATGTTCAGCGTGCGCCAGCTCTCCGGCCCGACGCTCAGCCGGACGCTCACGCCCCCCCGGCCCTCGGCCTCGTCCACCTGCGGCATGCGCCGGATGGTGTTCACCAGCTCGTCGTCAAACGCGGAGACGCCGAGGATCGCGGCCGGCGGCTCGATCGCCAGGTAGCTGGCCTCCATGTCGCGCGTCAGGATCTCCTGCGTCCCGGCGATCATGCCGACGGCGAAGACGCCGATAGCGATCGACAGGATCACCACGGCGGTGCGGGTTTTGTAGCTCCACAGATCGCCCAGTATCTTGCGCCAGCGCGGGCTACCCATGCCGCTTCACCCCCTCCCCGGCCTGGCGCGCAGCCAGGTTCTCGGCCGCGCGCTGGTCGGCAACCTCGTCGATCGCCGCGGCGGTTGAGGGTGACTCGGCCACCAGGTGCCTGAACTCGTCGCGGTCGAGCGCGACGACGTCGACGCCGGTGGTGGGGCTGGCGCGAACGGTGGCGTTGTGCGTGCCGCCGCGCAGCAGCGCGATCTCGCCGAAGTACTGGCCCACGCCCATCGTCGTGACGACCATCTCCGAGCCGCCCGGCTGCTGGAGCACGATGTCGACCTGCCCCTTGGCGATGATGAAGAAGTTGTCCGGCGGCGTGCCCTCGTGAATGACCACCGCGCCGGGCGGGTACGAGCGCACCTCGATGTTGTGGGTCGCCCAGATCAGCTGCTCCTCGGTCAGCGTCGGCAGCGCCCGCGCCAGGTACTCGTTGATCACCCTGCCATCGGCGATGGTCACGGTGCGCGTGACCCGCTTGGCCAGGTCCTGGTCGTGCGTGACCATCAGGATCGTCTTGCCCTGGCCGACCAGCTGCTCGAACATGCGGAAGACCGACGCGGCGGTCCTGCTGTCGAGGTTGCCGGTGGGCTCGTCGGCGATCAGGATCGGCGGGTCGTTGGCCAGGGCGCGGGCGATCGCCACGCGCTGCTGCTGCCCGCCCGAGACGGCCGACGGCAGCTTGTGGGCGTGCTCGGCCATATCGACCTGCTCGAGGAGCGCCATGGCCCGCTCGCGGCGCTCGCGCGACGTGTACATGCCGCAGAAGTCCATCGGCAGCATCACGTTCTCGACGACCGAGAGCGCCGGCAGCAGCTGGAAGAACTGGAAGATGATCCCCAGGTTGCGCCCGCGCCAGGGGGCCATCCGGCCCTCGGAGAGGGTGTGAACGGCGGTATCGCCCACCAGCACCTCGCCGGAGGTGGGCCGGTCGATGCCGGTGATCATGTTGAGCAGCGTCGACTTGCCGCTGCCCGACTTGCCGATGATGCCCACGAACTCGCCGCGCCCGATCGCCAGATCGACGCCCTTGAGGGCGGTGAACGTGCCCGCGGCGCTCTCGTAGACTTTCAGCACGTCGCGCAGCTCGATGAGGTGATCGTTGCCGTGCCGGTAGCCCGTGTCCGCCGCGCGGGGCGCGCTCGAACGGCCCCTCAGCCAACGCCCGAACATACGCACCTCCTCACCCACGTGGCCGCCGCCCGCTCAGGCCGGCAGCGAGCCGAGCAGCTCGTCCAACAGCCGCTCCACCAGACGCCGGTCGGTCGCCGTGTCGCAGAACCCAATCGCGAAAGTCATCACTTCGCGAAATGTGCTGACGGTGAGCAGCAGGCCGGGCGGGAACATCACAGTGCCGAGGCCGTAGGCGTCGGCCACCGCAAGCTCGCCGAAGTCCACCAGCCGCTCGTCGATGACGCCGACGTTGGAGAGGAACGGCGCGGCGCTCCCGGCCGGCGCCATGCGGCGCACGAATTGCTCGAGCCCCGTGCGCGCCAGCGCGAGGGCGGGAACGGCCAGCAGCTCGGCCAGCGCCGCCAGCGTGAGGCCGCGGCCGCTCGACTTCAGCGCCCGCATCGCCGCGTGGACGCGCCGCAGCGTGTCGTCGAAGGGCGCGCCCGGCTCATAGGCGATGGTGACGTCGGCGCTGTTCGACAGATTGCATACGGGCGGCGCCTGGCCCGGAGCGAGGTAGCGGCGCAGATCGATCGGCACCCCGACGGTGAGCTGCCCGGGGCGAGCGCCGACCGTGGCGTGCAGCGCCTGGTAGAGCGCCGCAAGGAGGAGATCGGTGACGCTCACCTGGTGTGCGCGGCTCCAGGCGCGCAGCGCGCGCACGCGCTCAGGGCCGATTCGGCGCAGGGCGAACGCCGGGCCTGCGCGGGCCTCCCCAGTCGCGATCGGCCCCCAGCCCTCTCTGCGCGCGGGGAGCCGGGCGGAACCGAGCGCCATAAGCATGCCCATCAGACCGGCGCGCCGGAGCACGTGGCCCTGCCCGCGGCTGGCGAGATTCGGGCGCGGCCGGTAGCCGGGACACACGGCCAGCTCGCGATAGATCGCCGCCAGGGTCACCAGAAACTGCAGCATCCCGAGGCCGTCCGCCGCGAAGTGGTGCAGCTTCACGATGAGCGTGTCGGTGTCGGAGCGCAGGAGGCAGGCTGCCGCCGCCGGGCCGGCGAACACGTCCATCGGGGCCACGAGGAAGCGGTCCAGCTCCTGGTCGAGCGTGCGCTGGTCGGCGCACGCGACCACCTGGCACAGCGCTAGATCATCCAGGTCGGCGCGCCGCTCCCAGGCGAAGCGCCCGCGGCGCCGGACGAAGCGGCACCCCACGACCGGCTCGGCGTCGAGGGTGAGGCGGAGCGCGCGCTGCAGCCGCCCGGCGTCCAGCTGCCCATCGAGGCGGAGCACGCAGCGCAGCTGTGAGTCGGAGAGCGGGCCGAACAGGAACGACAGCTGGTCGAGCGCCACCGCCGGGAGGCGCGCGGGTATGGCGGGGGGAGCGGCCGATCGTACCGGCAGATGTATCGCCATAGCGGGCTCGTTGTCCGGTGCGACCTGAGAACCGCAGGCGGGCCTCTGCGCTGCGCCCGTTCATCCGCCCACGTGCGATGCCCCAGAACTGCACTGGCTCGGGAATGCCGCCTCGGTGCGCGCGCAGGGATCACGCCGGCGCGCCTCGGCGGGCAAACCACGCTGCTATCTACTTCCAACGTGAGACACGGTTCGGCCAACAAGTTCTCGCGGGCGACCAGCCGCCGGCGCGACCACGTGCGCCCGGGCGCGCCCAAGCGGCGCGATCGAGCGCAGACGGGGACCGGGCGACCGGCCGCACAGCGCCGGCAGAGCCACCCGCGATGACCCCCGCCTGTCAGCTCGAAGCGATGCGGGACGACTTTAGAGAGGCAGAGCTGCTAGGGATGGAGAGGAACGATGAGCGAGGATCGGCCCATCTCTATATCGGGACGAGTGTAGCACTGCGGGGCAGCGCGTGGAGGGATGAAACGACAACGCAGGGGCGAGAAGTCCGCACCTGATGGGCACGTACCGCCCGCATCAGTGACCGGTGCGCTCGTCTCCCTGATCTCTCAGCTGCAAGTGCAGGATGGGGTAGGGCTTTCCCGTGCCATCGAGCTCGGAGCGCCCGGCGATCACAAACCCCTGGTGCAGATAGAAGCCCACGGCCTGCTCGTTCTGCTCATTCACATCGAGCGAGGTTGCGCCGAACGCCGCGATCGCATGGCTGAGCAGCCGGCCCCCTGCGCCCTTGCCGCGCCTGTGGATGCAGGAACAGCATCTCGACTTTGCGGTCTGCCACGGCGATAAAGCCGGCGACCAGGCCCTGCTCGTCGCGGACGCAGGCGAGGTGCGGAATGTTGGGCAGGGCATCTCGCACCAGCGGCTTGAAGAACTGAATATCGTCCTCCGTCACGAAGGTGTGGGTCGCGCGAACCGATGCCTCGCGCGAACCGATGCCTCCCGCACCTCGACCGCCCGCGGGTAATCTTCCGCGTCCATCGAAAAGATGCCCGGTTGCAGCTGCATCTGCTCGCACTCCTCGCGCCGCGAAGCGTCACAGATAGCCGTTGTGCGGCCGCTCCCACTACAGAAACGGCAGCCGATGATGGAACCGCCCGATCAGGCGCTGGGTGAGGCCCGGGAAGAAGCGGGTCATCAGATCGATCACGTAGGTGTCGCTCCCGATCAGCACGCGCGCCTGCCTGCGCGCAACCCCGGCGACAATGCGCTGGGCCACATGGTCGAGCGGAATGCCTCGCTGCGCGACAAAGCGCGCCTCCAGGTCGCGTTTGTGTGGGTCGGTCGCTCGTGAGCTGCGGATGAGCTCAGTATCGACGGCGCCCGGGTAGACGCAGGTGACACTGATGCCCGATCCGTGGAGCTCGGCTCGCAGCGCCTCGCTGAAGCCGCGGATCGCAAACTTCGTCGCGCAGTAGGCTGTTTTCGACGGAAGCCCGACCAAGCCGAAGTCGCTCGCGATATTGACCACGTAGCCGTATCCGCGCTGCCGGAAGATCGGCAGGAAGTACCGGCAGCCGTAGATGGCGCCCCACAGGTTGATATCGATGATCCAGGTGAGATCGACGAGCGAGTAGTGCTCGAAGGGGCCGGCCAGCGAGACGCCGGCGTTGTTGATCAGGATGTCGACGTGCCCGTGCTGCTGCAGGACATCCTCGGGCAGCTGGCGCATCTGGTCGTGGTCGGCGACATCGACGACGTGGCACGAGACGCGCCGCTGCGGCGAGCGCAGCTGCTGCGCGACATCGCGCATGCCGTCCGCATTCAGGTCCACCAGCGCGAGATGGCAGCCGCACTGCGCCAGATGGAGCGCCAGCGCGCGACCGATGCCACTCGCTGCGCCAGTGATCACACAGACGTGATCGGGAAACGACGCCATTTCACCCCTCGCGCCAGCAGCACCCCGGATGCGCGACATTCGCCTACGGCTCGCCCCGCCGCGCGACGAACACCATCACCCGGCTGTCGTCGGTCAGGGGGCCGCCCTCCCAGTCGCCGTAGACGTGCTCGACGGCAAAGCCGCAGGCGGCGAGCGAGCTGCAGATCTCGTCGCGCGTGCGGAAGCGGAGCACGCTGTCGATAACCAGCACCTCGCCGGTCGCGAGGAAGACGTTGTGGCCCTGGAAGTGAACGCGGCCGTCGCGCACCTCCACCACCTCGAGCCACTCCTCCAGCGGCCCGGACGGCGTCTCCATTCTGGTGAAGGTCTGCGCGCGGTTCCACTGCTCCCAGGCGCGCGCCGCCGGGTTGCGGCTCTCGAAGGCCAGGACGCCGCCCGGACGCAGCGCCCGGCGCAGGTCGCGCAGCGTCGCGAGCCAGACCTCCTCGTCGAGAAAGATCTGCGCGACGTTGCCCGTCATCACGGCGAGGTCGGCGCCCCACGCCTCGAGCGCGCTGCTGTCGCCCACGATCCACCGGACCCGCTCGGCGCCCGGGCCCCGGCGCGCCACCGCGAGCATCGCCGGGGAGGGGTCCACGCCGAAGACGCGGCGCTCGCCGCGGGCGAGCTCGCGCGTGAGCAGGCCGGTGCCGCAGCCGAGATCGACGATGACCTGCGCCTGCAGGCTGTCGGCGAGGCGCAGGTAGAACTCGGTGTCAGCGCCGCGGGGGTTCGCCGCGTCGTACAGCTCGACGAGGCGCGGGTCGGTGTACTCAAGGCCGAGGTTCATGCCCTAGAGTATAAAGCCGGCCACAGCGGCTGTCTAGCAGCGCGGCTGCTCCGCGGGGAGGCGGCTAGGCCGGGCGCGGCGGAAGCTGCCGGCCGTTGCGCCCGCCGCCGCTCCCTGCGTACGGCGCGCCCGGCGCCCAGTCCGTCGCCGGCGGGGCCTCGAAGCTCGCCAGCGGCAGCCGCACCACGCAGCGGTGCGCGTCCGAGCGGTACGCGGCCTCGCACAGCTCCAGCGCCGCCAGCGAGCGCTCGGCGTCGGCGTAGCTCGGCGCGCCGGCGTCGATCTGATCGGCGAGCTGCTCCAGGTAGATCTGGTGTCCCGGCAGCGCATCCGGCGCCACGTCGACCGTCGCGCCGCCGGGGTGCTCGGCGCTGATGATGCGGTAGCGGCTCTCCCAGCCCCAGAACTCGATCGCCCCCGCCTCGCCGATGAGCCGGAACACCACGCCCTTCCCGGGCGGAAGGATCGCCACCTCGTCGCCGGTGTGCATCACCACCCGCACGCCGCCGCGCGTCTGCGCGCTCGTCACCGCCGCAGTCTCCACCTGGAACCCGTCGCGGTAGGTGCGCGTCGTGGTGTCGCAGGCGCACTGCACCCAGGCGACCGGGTCGCCCTCGGTGAGCGCCAGGAAGTAGTTCAGCCAGTGGATGCCGGCGTTGATGATGTCCCACTGGTCGGACTCGATCTCCACCAGGCGCAGCGCCCCGATCGTCCCCTCCCGCACCAGCCTGAGCACCTCCCGGCTGTGCCGCGCCACCAGCAGCCCGTGCGGGACAACCATCGGCAGCGAGCGCCGCCGCACGGCGTCGAGGATCGCCCTGCCCTCGGCCAGCGTCGGCGCGAGCGGCTTCTCGACCAGGATGCCTCGCAGCGGGGTGGCGAGCGCGTCCAGCGCGACCTCCGCGTGGCTCGGGGCGTAGGTCGCCACACACACCACGTCCACCGGGCAGGCCGCGAGCAGCTCCCGGTGGGTCGCGAAGGTGCGCAGCCCGGGGTAGCGCCGCGCCATCTCCTCCCGGACCTCGGCGCGCAGGTCGGCCAGGGCGACGAGCTCGAAGCGGGGCGAGGCGGCGAGCGCCGCGAGGCTCAGCTGGCCGCCGCTCCCGCCGCCGATCACGGCAGCGGTGTACACAGGTGGCATCGAAATCCTCCTCTCTTGCGCCGCAGCGCGGAAGCGACGCGGCCCGATCGTAGCCCAGTTCAACCTTTCGATAGATGCCCGGCCCGCGGGTTTATCCCTACTATCTGACTAGGGCGCCGTGTCCCCGCGCTCGAGCGGACGGGCGGGCGGCGCTCGAAAGGGGGAACCGATGAACACACTGTCTCAGCGCGACCTCCAGCAGCACGTGATGATCCTCGGCTGGCTCTTTGTCGTGGGGAACATCTTCTACCTGGCGGTCGGCGCCTTCATCTTTGTGCTCCTCACCGGGGTCGGGGCGACGAGCGGTGAGCCCGAGGCACTGGCTGTGCTCAGCATCGTGGGCACCTCGGTCGGCATGCTCCTGGGCGTGCTCGCCATCCCCGGCCTGTTCGCGGGCTACGGGCTCCTGGCGAAGAAACCCTGGGCGCGCGTCCTGGCGATCGTCGTCGGCATCCTCGGCGTCGTCAACGCCCCGCTCGGCACGGTGATCGGCCTCTACGCGTTCTGGGTGCTCACCCAGCCTGGCGCCGCCGAGTACTTCGCGGAGCCGGCCCCTGCCTGAGCCTTTGTCGGCGCCCGCCGCGCCGGGCGCTGTGTGATGATTCGGAGCTGAGCCATGATACCTTTCGCGCGGAGGTCTCTCGCGATCCGGACGGCGGCGCGGCTGAGGGTGCTCCTGGCCCTGGCCGCCCTTGCGCTCCCGGCGATGTGGCTTCTCCCCGCCGCGCAGGCGGGCGCCCCTCCCGGCGAACGCGCCGTCGCGCTCGGGCCGAGCCTGGACGGGCCGGCGAGCGCCAGCGAGATGGAGGCCTTTCTAGACCAGTTCTTCGCCGAGCAGCTGGCGGAAGAGCACGTCGCCGGCGCGGCCGTCGCGGTGGTGAAGGACGGCCGGCTGCTCTTCGCCCGCGGCTACGGCTACGCCGACCTCGACCGGCGCACGCCGGTCGTCGCCGACCAGACGATCTTCGGCATCGGGTCGACCAGCAAGCTGTTCATCTGGACCGCGGTGATGCAGCTGGCCGAGCAGGGCAGGCTCGACCTCGACGCGGACGTCAACACCTACCTGGACTTCCAGATCCCGGCGACGTACCCGCAGCCGATCACCCTCAGGCACCTGATGAGCCACACGGCGGGCTTCGAGGACCGGGGCGGGCTCTTCGCGCACAGCCCTGCGGAGCTCGCGCCGCTCGGGGCCTATCTGGCGCACAACATCCCCGCGCGCGTCCAGCCGCCCGGCGTCGTCTCGGCCTACTCCAACTACGGCGCGGCGCTGGCCGGCTACATCGTCGAGCGCGTCGCCGGGGTGCCCTTCGAGCAGTACGCGGAGGAGCAGATCTTCGCGCCGCTGGAGATGCGCCGCACGACGCTCCGGCAGCCGGTCCCGGAGGCGCTCGCGCCCGCGCTCTCCACGGGCTACCGCTACGAGAACGGCGGCTTCCGCGCCGTCCCGGCCGCGTATCTGCGCGCGGGGCCCACCGGGGCCAGCCACGCGACGGCCACGGACATGGCGCACTTCATGATCGCGCACCTGCAGGGCGGCCGGTACGGCGCCGCCCGGATCCTGGAGGACGACACGGCGCAGCTCATGCAGCACCGGCTGTTCGCGCACGACCCGCGGGTGAACGGTATGGCCTACGGCTTCGCCGAGGTCACCCTGAACCAGCAGCGGGTCCTCAAGCACAACGGTGTGTACCCCGGCTCGTTCAACAGCATCCTGGCGCTGCTGCCCGAGCACGGCGTCGGGATCTACGCCAGCTACAACAGCAACGGGGTGTTCAGCCACGGGGAGAACCTGCTGCGGGCGTTCGTGGACCACTACTACCCGGCGGACGCCGCCGCGCCCGCGCCGATCCCGGAGGCGCGCCAGGTCGCCGAGCAGCTGGCCGGCAGCTACCGCTCGACGCGCATGTTCGAGACCACGTTCCCCAAAGCGCTCGCGCTCTTCCCCGGCAACTACGCCGACATCCGCGTCACGCCCGGCCCGGACGGGACCGTGCTGACCGAGGGCCTGGGGCCGCAGCCGCTGCGCTGGGTGGTGGTCGCGCCGCGCGTGCTGCGCCTGGCCGGCGGCGAGCTGGACTCGTACGGCGACCTGGTCTTCGGCGCCGACGAGCGCGGCGAGGTCACCGCGCTGTACGTGCAGAACAACCCCTACCGCGCGTACGTGCGCGTGCCGTGGTACGAGTCGGCCCGCTTCGCGACGCTGCTGCTGGCGGGCTGCCTGGCGGTCTTCGCGTCGGCGGTGATCGGCTGGCCGATCGCCGCGCTGGTGCGGCGCAGGCGTCCGCAGGCCCGCGCGGCAGATCCCGCCGCCCGGATGACCTGGTGGCTGGCCGGCGGCGCGGCTGCGCTGGAGCTGGCCTTCCTGCCGGGGATGCTCCTCACGTTCGAGGAGGCCGTCAACTTCGGCGCATCGCCGGGGCTGATGGCGGCGCTGGCGCTTCCGGTCGCCGCCGGGGCGCTGATGCTGGCGTCGCTGGCGGCCGCGGCGCGTGGCTGGCGGAGCGGCCGCTGGGGCCTGGCGGCGAGGGCGCACTACGGGCTGGTGCTGCTGGCGACGATCGGCTACACCTGGTGGCTGCACAGCTGGAACCTCCTCGGCGCCCGCATCTAGGCCGCGGGATTCCTCCCGCCGCGTGGCAGATTCGTGTGTGCGGCGGCCGCCAGTCTGCGTTACCATGTGAGAAGGACCCAGGCGCCTGCCGAAAGCCGCCTGGCCCTTCTCGACGCGGAGGGAGTTGCAGAGCCTCGCGCGGTGCGTCTGAGGCGCGGGTGCGTGATAGACAGGAGGTCTGCCGTGCGACCACGGGAGCATTTTACGCAGCAGCTTGAGGCGATCCACCGCGAGCTGCGCGCGCTGGGAGAGCTGGCGGCCGCCGCCAACGCGCGCGCGCTCGACGCGCTCATGCGCCAGGACCTGGCGATGGCCCAGGAGATCGTCGCCGCCGACGATCGCATCGACCAGGCGCACGACAAGCTCGAGTCGCAGGCCGTCGCGATGATCGCCACCCAGCAGCCGGTGGCCGGCGACCTGCGCCGGCTCATGGCGACGATCTCCATCGCGAGCGAGCTGGAGCGCATCGCTGACTACGCCAAGAGCATCGCCAAGCTGGCGCTCCAGTACGACGATCAGCCGTGGGTGCCCGTGCCGGACGAGCTGGCGCAGCTGGCCACCGAGGCGTGCGCGATGCTCGACAGCGCCCTCTCGGCCTTCATCCAGCAGGACGTGGCCGCGGCGCGGCAGCTGGGCGAGGCGGACCAGCGGGTCGATGAGCTGCGCCAGCGGGTGCTGGCCGGGCTGATCGACCTGCTGCGGCAGCAGCCGGAGAGCGCCGCGCGGGTGGTCGCCCTGCTCTTTGTGACCCAGAACCTCGAGCGGATGGCCGACCGGGCCACCAACATCGCCGAGCAGGTCATCTACATCGCCAGCGGCGACGTCGTCGAGCTGAACCCGTAGCCGGGCGCCCTCGCCGGGAGGTTCGGAGGGCGGCACACCAGTCGCTCGTCTCAGCCAAACAGAGCATTGCAGCGCACCAGTCTGTGCTTGGGGCACGGGCATCGGTGGAGGTGGGCATGACAACGGGCAGACTGGCACAGTACGCGTTCTCTTGCGGGTCCAGGGCCTGCGGCCCTGGCGCGGGTGGTGTAGGAGGGCCGGCGCCGGCCCTCCTGCCCGGGTGCAGGGCGGAGCGCCTGCACAAG
>ERZ777003.3733-NODE-3733-length-14098-cov-4.240120_pt1 | contig 14098 bp, 11 predicted proteins | sample MGYA00374956_ERZ777003 | MGnify/ENA primary metagenome ERZ777003 (study PRJEB29302, sample SAMN06268252) | bioreactor metagenome | isolation source: Joint BioEnergy Institute, California, USA | place: USA:Joint BioEnergy Institute, California, USA | collected... | reverse complement strand
CCACCTGGGCCGACCCGCCGCAGCGCTTCGAGGCCGGGGTGCCGATGGCGCCGCAGGCGGTCGGCCTGGCCGCGGCCTGCGACTACCTGAACGCCATCGGCATGGACGCCGTGGCCGCCCACGAGCACGCCCTGGTGGAATACGCGCTCAAGCACGTCGGTTCCCTCGAAGGGGTGCGGATCGTCGGGCCGACCGACCCCGAGGCACGCGGAGGAGCGGTGTCGTTCACCGTCGACGGCATCCACCCCCACGACGTCGGGCAGGTGCTGGACGACCGGGGAGTGGCCGTGCGGGTGGGACACCACTGCGCCTGGCCGCTGCACCGCAGGTACGGCGCGGTGGCCACCACCCGCGCCTCGTTCTACCTGTACAACTCCTTCGCCGACGTGGACGCCCTGGTCGAGGGCATCCGCGAGGCGCAGCGGTTCTTCGGGGTGGCCCGGAGCTAGGAGAGGCGTGCCATGAAACTCGACGCGATGTACCAGGAGATCATCCTGGACCACTACCGCAATCCGCACCACAAGGGCCTGCGGGAGCCGTTCGACGCCGAGAGCCACCACATCAACCCCACCTGCGGCGACGAGGTCACCCTCCGGGTGCTGCTCGAGTCCGCGGAGGACGGCAAGGACGCCCTCACGGTCGCCGACATCTCCTACGACAGCATGGGCTGCTCCATCAGCCAGGCCAGCGCCTCGGTCATGACCGACCTGCTCATCGGCAAGACCGTCGACGAGGCGATGGCCGTCCTGGAGGAGTTCACCGCGCTCATGCAGTCCAAGGGGAAGGGCGAGCCCGACGAGGGCGTGCTGGAGGACGCGGTGGCCTTCGCCGGGGTGTCGAAGTACCCCGCCCGGGTCAAGTGCGCGCTGCTCGCCTGGATGGCGTGGAAGGACGCGACCGTCAAGTCCCTGGCGACCCAGAAGGAGGGGGCGGTATGACCGACGGAAACGAGACCGCCCAGAGCACGCAGGCTCCGGCCGCCGAGGTGGACGAGGCGCTGCTGGAGGAGATCACCGACGCCCTCAAGGACGTCATCGACCCCGAGCTGGGGGTCAACGTCGTCGACCTCGGTCTGGTCTACGGCATCAAGGCCGACGACCGCGACATCGTGATCGACATGACGCTGACCAGTGCCGCCTGTCCGCTCACCGACGTGCTGGAGGACCAGGCCGCCAACGCGCTGGAGGAGTTCGGCCGCGAGGTCAAGATCAACTGGGTCTGGATGCCGCCGTGGGGTCCGGACAAGATCACCGAGGACGGCCGGGACCAGTTGCGGATGCTCGGCTTCAACGTCTGAGGCCGCCGCGGTCCGGGCGCCCCTCGGGGCCCGGACCCGGCAGACGCCCGCGTGCCCGCCCGGCCGCGGGCGTCTGCCGTTTCCCGGCCCACGCCCGGGTGAGAGGGGAGGACGCCCCGGACAGGGGGCGGGCAGGGCGTACAGGACCGGGGAAGAACACGGAGGCCCTCCCGGGCACACCTGGTGGTGGGCGGTGCGGCCGGGCGGAGCAGGCCCTGGGGAGCGCCGCCGACCCGGCCCGGCGCGAGCTGCCGGGCCTGGAGGACGCCGCCCACGCCTTCGGGGACCGCCGGGGCAGGCCGCGCCTCCAGCAGACGCTGAGCGCGACCGGCGTGGGGCGCGGGCAGACCGACCGATGTCGGTGGCGACGACGGCCGGGCCCGGTGATCCTCCCGGTCCGCTCGGCCGCCCGGACCGCGCCGTCGGGGCGTTCCGGCCGCTGCCCCCGGCCTCCCCCGCCGCGACGAGGAGCCCGTCGCGGCGTTGCGCGGCGGTGCGGCGCCGTCCCCCGGACCGGGAGGTGACGGGGCGCCGCCGCGCAACGCCGGGAGGCGGGGTCAGGCCAGCCGCTGCTGGGTCTGGAGCGGGGCGGAGTGCAGGGACAGGCGAAGCTGCTCGGCGATGTCCTCGTCGCCGCGGCTGCTCAACAGGTTGATCAGCTCCGCCGGGGTGCTGGTGAAGCCCTCGTCGGTCTCGTTGATCCGGCGGAAGATGATGTCGAGGGCCTCCTCGGGGGTGGCCGGAGCGGTGTAGCCGGTCAGGCTCAGCGCCAGGCCCAGCGGGCCGCTGTCGGAGGGGACCGCGGATGCCTGGAGCAGGCGGGCGTCCAGCCGGTCCCCGTTGACGGTGATGAACAGCCGGTCCCCGGGCTGGGCGCCCAGCCTGCGCAGCAGCGGACGCAGCGAGTCGAACGCGGCCTGGTCCCGCCAGACCAGGACCAGCAGGTCCGCGCCGGGGCCGGTGAGGCACAGCAGGCGTCCCGGCTGTAGCCCGAGGTGTGCGGCGTACCCCGGGGGCACGGCGACCGGGGCGCCGTTGAGCTGGTCGATGGTGACGTCGACGCGGTGCCACCAGCGTCCGTCGGGGGCGCGGAAGCAGCGCGTCGAGGTGGCCACCGTCGGCTTCGGCGGCGCGCTCTTGGCCCCCCCGGAGCGGCGGCGGATGGGCAGGCCGTTGGTGGTGGTCATGGCCTGGGGGGAGGAGTACGCGGCGTGTCCGCCCGCGGGCTCGGCGGCGTTCAGCGGCACGCTCTCGTCGACCAGCACCTGTCCGTCCTGGATGCTGACCCCCGGGGTGCTCTGTAGCCATGCCCGCAGCACCGGGGGGCGGATGCCGATCTTGCCCAGGCGGCTCTCGGCCTCGCTCAGGCTGGGCTGGTCGGACAGGAGCTGGCGGGTCTGTCGGCGCAGGTGCCCGGTGTCGGTGGCGAGCAGCCAGTTGTCGTCCAGCCGCCGGTCGGTGAACAGCGTCATGACGACCCGCCACAGCGGGATGCCGAGCGAGGGCACGTCGACCGAGTGGTCGGGATGGGCGCTGACCAGGTAGTCGATGGTGGTGGCCACGCCTATGGTGTCGGCCAGGTCGCGCAGGTGCCGGGCCATCGGCGCGCCCACCGGGGAGTTGAGCCACTGCAGCAGGCGCTCCTCGACGGTGCGCTGCGCGCTGCGCAGTTCGCCGATGTCCATCTGGAGCTGGTCGGCGAGCAGGCGGATGCTGGTCGGCTCGGCGGTGAACAGCCGCTCGGTGGCGATGAGCCGCTCCAGGTCGTTCCAGTCCCGGCACAACTGCTCGAACAGGTCGATCAGCGGGTGCGTCCCCAGTGCCGGGGCCGCCTGCTTGGCCGGGGCCTCCTCGGAGGCGGAGGCCGTGGACTGGACGCGCAGCGCCTTGGGCGGTCCGAACGCCGGGCGGCGCAGGGTGCCGCCGGGGCCGAGCAGAGGGCTGCCGCCGCGCCGGGCCAGCAGCGGGACCGGCTCCTCGGAGGCCGGGGAGCGGGAGGAGGAGGGCGTGGTGGAGCTGTTCTCCTTCGCGGCGAGATCGCGGTCGCGCTGGGCGCGCAGGGCCCGCAGCGTCCGGATGGCGCGGGTGGCCGGCGTCTGCGTGTTCTTGGCGGTGTCGGTGGTGGGACCGGAGGAGTCGGCGCCGGTGGCGTCGGTGAGGTAGGCCAGCGCGTTGCGCACGTGCTCCGGGGCGGAGGCGGGCATCCAGTTCGCGATGGTGCGCACGGCCTCGATCATCAGGGCGGGGGAGGGGGCGGGGCCGCTGAGCGGCCCGCCGGTGAACGGCAGGATCGACTGCCACATGATCGTGCCGACCACCTCCAGCACGTCGCAGTTGCTGGGGAAGTCCCAGGAACGCATCGTCTGGGGGGAGGCGCGGACCAGCCGGTCCCAGTCGCCCGCGGTGGCCTGTACCGCGCCGCGTACGGGCTCGGCGACCTCCGACAGGTCCACCGTGATCCCGCGCAGTGTCGGTACGAACTCGCAGACCTCCAGGTGGTCCCACTGTTCCACGGAGAGGCGGGCCATGCAGTGCGCCAGCCAGGCGGGGCCGGCGATGTCGAGCACCCGGGGAAGGGGGAGCGACCGCCACCAGCCGTCCACCAGCCGGGGATGCCGCAGGATCGCGGTGGTGCCGGGCGACTTGCTCCACCGCAGGGCGGGAACGAGGTCGGTGAGGCTGATCGGCGAAACGGCGTTCATCGACGGGGGACCTCGACCTCCTGGCACATGGCACGCTAAATGTGCGAGAACGACACGGATGTCCGGTTATGCGCTACACATTACGCCCCTCGGGACGGTAAGGGCAGCGAACCGGGCGGGTCCCCGTCGACCGGGTGCGGTGCGAGCGGAGGGCCGCACTGCCTCGAGGCCGACGGTGTCGATCCCTCGCAGATCGTACGTGGGGGCTACGCATCCTGTGTAGTGCCCAACAGGAAATCCTGAGAGTACCCTAAGAAGGTGCCTGGCAGACAATCTGTACATATATCTTGTCAGGCCTCATAAGTGACATTTCTGTGACCCGTGTGCCGTCGGATACGTCACACGCCCGCCCCGGGAGGAGGCGGGCGACAGGCCCCGGCCGAGGCGGGACACCGGCCGCCGCGGGAGCCTGACAGAGCAGCGGTCGGGGAACACCCCTCAACCCCCCGCGCGGGCGGCAGCCCGCGGCCTCCCGCGGTGCGGGCCGCGCCCGGTCGGATCTGCCTCCACCGGCCGTCCGTGTCCGGCGGCGGTATGCTTGTCTGGTCTTTCGTACCCCCCGCACCCTCCTGATCATCGGCCGTGGCACGGAAGGCCGTCCGCGCACCGGCCGCGGCGCGTCCCCCAGCGGGCGCTGGCGGCGGGACAGCGCGGGCGGGGGTACGGCACGGAGCACACGCGGAGCCCGAGGAGGCGCGTTCCGCGGGGTGCCGCACACCCCGAGCCGGAGAGAGAGCCGATCCCCGGAGTATTCAGATGGAACGCCCCGAAGCCTCCCGGACTCCCGGGAGCGTGCCGCCGCGCACCCCCACAGGCCGCCTCGGCGGCCGTTTCCGCGTTCCGGGGGCCGGCCCCGCCCCCGAGCCAGGGCGCGACAACCGCACGAAGACCCGTAAGCGCCGACCACCTGAGAAAGAGAGGGTCACTTGACCGGCTCAGACAAGGGAATCCCCCTCCTCCGGCCGGGAGCGGACGCCAACGGTTCCACGGGGGAGCTGTCCCACCGCCCGCCAGCGGCCCGGCCCGCGGTCATCCGTTCCTACGTGGCCATCGGGGACAGCCTCACCGAGGGGCTGGACGACCCCGGCCCCGACGGCACCTACCAGGGCTTCGCCGACCGGCTCGCCGAGCACCTCAGCACCCTGACCCCGGGGTTTCGCTACGCCAACCTCGCGGTGCGCGGACGGCGGATCCACCACATCTTCGGCGAGCAGTTGGAACAGACCCTGGACTTCGCCCCCGACCTGGTGACCGTGCACGCCGGAGGCAACGACGTGCTGCGGCCCAACACCAACCTGGACCGGCTCGCCCGCCAGTACGAGCGGGGCATCCGCCGCCTGCTCGACGCGGGCATCCGGGTGGTCATGCTCTCGGGGCACGACACCGGCTGGGTGCCGGTGCTGCGGGTCTACCGCGGGCGCATCGCGGTGTTCAGTATGCACCTGCACGCCATCGCCCAGCGCAACGGCGTCGACATCGTGGACCTGTGGGCGCTGGAGTCCCTCAACGACCCGCGCGCCTGGAGCGTGGACCGCCTGCACTTCAACTCCGCCGGACACCAGATCGTCGCGGCCCGCATCGCCGACCTGCTCGGCCACCCCATCGGCCCCAGGGAGCTGTGGGAGCGCCCCTGGGCCACCCCCTACGTCCCCCGCCCGCGCATCCTGCGCCGCCGCGAGACCCGCCGGTGGGCGGTGCGGTTCCTCGTGCCCTGGCTGGGACGCAGGCTCCTGGGCCGCTCCACCGGGGACGGCCGACTGCCCAAGCGCCCCCACTTGACCGAACTGGCCACCGGCCTGCTGGAGGCGGAGGAGCACCGGCAGGACTGAGCCCGTCGGACCGCACGCGCCAGAGGGGAGCCAGGGGGGAGCCGGGGCTCCCCTCTGGCGCGTGCGCCGGGCCTTTCCGAGAGCGGCCGGTGCTGCTGGTCAGACGCGGGACAGGCCGCGGATGACATCGCCGACGTGGACCACGCCCATGCACTGTCCGAACTCGTTGACGGCGACGAGGTCGTCGTAGACCCGCTCCCGGTCGGAGCCTGCGATGCGCAGCGCGGCCAGGGCGGGGGCGGTGCGCGGCACGGTCCTGGGCGGGTCGGCCAGCTTGCGGGCCGGACGCTTCGCGTACAGCGCGTGCCCGTAGGGGCCGGTGACGGAGAGCAGGAAACGCGCCCGGTCCAGTGCCGCCACCGGACGCTCGCGGTGGTCGAGCAGGACGACGCTGGTGAGGGCGGTGTCGTTGCTGAACGACTCCAGCACCTCCTCGGCGGTCGCGTCGACGGCCATGGTCACCGCCGGGACCATGAAGTCCGACACCCGGGGACCGGCGGGGTCCGGTGCGCCCCGGTCCAGCGAGAGGTCGGGGACCTGGGTGACGCGGTCCCCGGGAACCCAGCCGTCCCCCGCGAACAGCGGCCCCTGCGCCAGGCGCACCCCGATCCGGCGCAGGCTCGCCAGTTGCTCCACCGAGGACACCCCCGAGGCCAGCGGAAACGTCCCGGCGCCGCGTCCGATCCGGGCCATGCCGTCCACGACCGCGACGGACCGCTCGTCGTCGGGGAGGCCGGCGGTCAGCGCGCCGTCGATGCGGACCAGGAACGGGGCGGTCTCCACGAGCAGGTCGGGGGGAATCCGGGCGGTGCCGAACGCGTACCGGAAACCCAGCTCCCGGACGACCGCCAGGGACGCGGCGAGGTGTTCGCGGGGCAGCAGCCGCAGGTCGGCGTCGACCATGAGCGTGACGTCCCGCGGACGACGGCCCCTCGGGCGCAGCACCCCCGCCAGGGACACGAACGGCTCCCGCCCGGCCGTCAGCAGCCGGGCGGGCACCGGGAGGACCAGGGGGAGCAGGCTCTCCCGCGCCGCGACCTCGTGGGCGGTGCGGTTCAGGCGCTCGGCCAGCCGGGCGACGTCCTCGCCGGGCCGCGCTCCGGAGGGGTGGACGGCCTCGACCGCCAGCACCGCACCCGAGTCCAGGTCGACGATCGGGCGCAGGAGCGGCGGGCGCTCCCCCGCCGAGGCGCCGTCCAGCCGTGTGTCGCCGTGGGAACTCCTCTGTGAGGGCAGCACGGCATCATGGTCGCCGCTCCGCCCCCGGGAGGGGACTGCGCGGGGGTGAAGACCGGTTGAATTCTCGGTGCCTCCCGGCTCACACCGGGACAGGACAGGGACACCCCGGGCAGACCGCGCCGCGACCGCTCTGAAGCCGCTGCGGCGCGGCCCTGCCCCGGGAACGAGGAAGGCCGTCGGGCCACGCTGGGCGTGCCCCGACGGCCGGAGCTGATCCGCGGCCCGGGAGGGGACGCGCGGTGCGGCCTGCCGGACCGGGGCGCCCGCCGCGACGCGGACCGGGCCGACGCCCCGGCGGCGGTCAGGGCCGCCGGAACACGAGGGCGACGTTGTGGCCGCCGAAGCCGAAGGAGTTGTTGAGCGCGGCGACCGCGTCGGCGGGCAGCTCCCGCGGCTTGTCCAGGACCACGTCGACCACGACGTTCGGGTCGAGCTCCTCGACGTTGATCGTGGGCGGGACCACGCCGTGGTGCAGGGCCAGGACCGTCGCGACGGACTCCAGCGCGCCGGCGCCACCCAGCAGGTGGCCGGTCATGGACTTGGTGGAGGTGACCGCGACCGAGTCGGCGGCGGAGTCGCCCAGCGCGGTGCGGATCGCCACGGTCTCGGGGACGTCGCCCGCCGGGGTGGACGTGGCGTGCGCGTTGATGTGCGCGATGTCGGAGGGGCTCAGCCCCGCGTCGGCGATCGCGGCGGAGATGGCGCGGGCCGCGCCCGCACCCACCGGATCGGGCTGCACCATGTCGTAGGCGTCGCAGGTGTACCCGGTGCCGGCGGCCACCGCGTAGACGCGGGCGCCGCGCGCCGCGGCGTGCTCGGCCGACTCCAGGACCAGCATGCCCGAGCCCTCGCCCATGACGAAGCCGTCCCGGTTGACGTCGAAGGGGCGGGAGGCGCGCTGCGGGTCGTCGTTGCGGGTGGACAGCGCGCGCATCGCGGCGAACGCGGCGATGTTCAGCGGGTGGATCGCCGCCTCGGTGCCGCCCGCGATCACCACGTCGGCGCGGCCGGAGCGGATCATGTTGATGCCGTCGGCGATGGCCTCGGCGCTGGAGGCGCAGGCGCTCACCGTGGCGTGCGAGCCCGCGCGGGCGGTGAACTCCAGGGCCACCGCGGCGGCCGGACTGTTGGGCATGAGCATGGGGACCGTGAACGGCGAGACCCGCTTCCAGCCCTTCTCCCGGAAGATGTCGTACTGGTGGAGGGTGGTCAGGATCCCTCCGATGCCGCTGGCCACCACGACGCCCAGGCGCAGCGGGTCGACTTCGGGGGAACCCGCGTCGGCCCACGCCTCGTGCGCGGTGATCAGCGACAGTTGCTGGGTCCGGTCCAGGCGGCGCAGTCGGTGGCGTTCCAGCTTCTCGGACGGCTCCTCGGCGAGGAGACCCGCGAAATGCACGGGGAGTTTCTCGTGCCACTCCTCCGGCAGGTAGGTGATGCCGGATCGACCTTCGAGCAGCGCCGACCAGGTCGTGGCGACGTCACCTCCCAGAGGGGTGCTGGCTCCGAGGCCGGTGACGACGACTTCGCGGTTACTCATGGTCGATCGCCCTTCTCGTCTGGGTGGTCGGTGCGCCGTGGACCCCGCGGCGCGCGGGCCGTCCGGAGCGCTGCCGGACGGGATCGGGCAGGCCCGCCGACGGCTGCGACGTCGGCGGGCGGGACGGCGTCGGCTACTGCTTCTGGATGTAGGTGATGACGTCCTGGACCGTCTTCAGGTCCTTGAGCTGGTCGTCGGGGATCTCCACGCCGAACTTGTCCTGGGCGGCGACGGCGATCTCGACCATGGACAGCGAGTCGATGTCGAGGTCGTCCACGAAGCTCTTCTCCGGGGTGACCTCGCCCGCGGGGACACCGGCGATCTCGTCGATGATCTCGGCGAGGCCGTCCAGGATCTCCTTGTCCGTGTGGGCCATGTCAGGTTTCTCCTTTACGTTCTCTACTGCCATGAGGCGGGGTCGCCCGACAGCTCCGGTGTGCTGCGAACGGAGTCGGCAGCGGCGTCAGGGAAGACGCAGCACCTGCGCCGCGTACGTCAGGCCGGCTCCGAAACCCAGGGTGAGCACGGTGCTTCCCGAGGGGAGTTCGCCGCGCTCGATCATGCGAGCCAGCGCGAGCGGAATGGAGGCCGACGAGGTGTTCCCCGCGGTGACGATATCGCGAGCGATGATCGCCTGCGGCGCGCCCAGCTTACGGGCGATGGCCTCCACAATGCGCAGGTTCGCCTGGTGCGGGACGAACGCGGTCAGCTCCTCGGGGGCCACACCGGCCCGTTCCAGCGCCTCCAGGGCCACCGGGTACAGCTCGGTGGTGGTCCACCGGAAGACGGTCTGGCCCTCCTGGTAGATGTACTTGTGGTCGCGCAGGTAGATCTTGTCGGCCCGGTCGCCGGAGCTGCCCCACACCACCGGGCCGATCCCGGGCTCCTCCGAGGCCGACACCACCACGGCGCCCGCCCCGTCGGCGAAGATCACACAGGTGGAGCGGTCGTCCCAGTCGAGCCAGTCGGAGAGCTTCTCCGCGCCGATCACCAGCGCGTGGCGCGCCGAGCCGCTGCGCACCGCGTCGTTGGCCACGCCCAGGGCGTAGCAGAAGCCCGCGCAGGCCGCGTTGACGTCGAAGGCCCCGGGCGCGGGGATGCCCAGGCGCGCGGCCACGCTCGCCGAGGTGTTGGGGATCTGGTCGCGCTGGGTGCAGGTCGCCACGATCACCAGGTCGATGTCCTCGGGGGTCAGGCCGCTGGCGGCCAGGGCCTTGCCTCCGGCGGCCACCGCCATGTCGGTGACGCTCTCGTCCGGGGAGGCGATGCGCCGTTCGGCGATGCCCACCCGGCTGCGGATCCACTCGTCGGAGGTGTCCACCCGGGCGGCCAGGTCGTGGTTGGTGACGACGTTGGCGGGCTGGTACTCGCCGAAGGCGACGACGCGCGCTCCGGGAGAGGCTGGGGAGGTCTTCATCACGCTTGCCCTTCCAGATCGGCGGAGACCGCGCCCGCGTGCTCCGCGACGAGTGCGCGCGCTCGGTCCAGGTCTTCGGGGGACTTGACGGCGAGCAGTTCGACACCGCGCAGTGCGCGCTTGGCCAGGCCGGTCAGGGTGCCCGCGGGAGGCAGTTCGATCAGCGCGGTGACCCCCAGGTCGGCGAGGGTGGCGGTGCAGGCGTCCCACCGGACCGGGGAGCTGATCTGCGACACCAGGCGGGACAGGTACTCCGCTCCGGACGCCACGACCGCGCCGTCGCGGTTGGACAGCAGGCGGGTACGCGGATCGGCGGCGGTGATCGTGGACGCCAGCGCAGCGACCCGCTTCACCGCCGGTTCCATGTGGTGGGTGTGGAAGGCGCCGGCCACCGACAGGGGACGCAGCCGGGCCCGGGGCGGGGGAGCGGCGGCGAGCGCCTCCAACTGCTCGAGCGTCCCGGCGGCGACGATCTGACCGGAGCCGTTGTCGTTGGCGGGGGTCAGGCCCGCCGCCTCGATCGCGGCAAGCACCTCGCTGCGGTCGCCGCCCAGCACCGCGGTCATGCCCGTGGGGGTGACCGCCGAGGCCTCGGCCATGCCCCGCCCGCGCTCGGCGACCAGGGACAGGGCGTCGCGGGGGGACAGCACTCCGGCGACCGCGGCTGCGGTGAACTCGCCGACGCTGTGCCCGGCGACCGCGTCCGCCGATGCGGCGGCGGACTCCAGGTCGCCGAAGAGCGCCAGGCTCGCCGCGATACCCGCGCTCACCAGCAGCGGCTGGGCTACCGCGGTGTCGCGGATCTCTTCGGCGTCAGCGGTGGTGCCGTAGTGGACGAGGTCGAGACCGACCACCTCCGACCACTCGGGGAACCGCTCCGCCATGCCGGGGAGTTCGAGCCACGCGGAGAGGAAACCGGGGACCTGGGCACCTTGGCCCGGAGCGACGATTGCAAGCACAGCATCAACCTTGCCCTGTAGAACATCACCAGCTTGATGGGGACAGGCACGAACTTCACCGTGATCATTTTGTGAAATTTGTACAAAAAAGCGGTGTTGTTCCTCCGAAGTAGGAGGGCTGCGCGCACGATCGCGCACGGCCGCACCCACGACGGCAGCCCCACCGGGAGAAAGACCCGTCCCAAGGTGCCACCCTAGAAGAGTGACGACTGATTCTCTTGACGCGCCCCCGACCGACGAGGACGCCGTGCGCGCGGAGACCGTGCTCCGACTGGAACGCGCCATGGGAGCCCTGGGCACGGCCGCGGTGGCCCGGATGGAGGAGCGGCTGTCGTGGTTCCGCTCCATGTCCGCCGAGGACCGCTCGTGGGTGGGCCTGGTCGCCCAGTCGGGGGTGGCCGCTTTCGTGGACTGGTTCAAGAACCCCAACCGGGGCCGCCCGGCGATCGCCGTGGAGGTCTTCGGCACCGCTCCGCGGGAGCTGACCCGTTCGGTGTCGCTACAGCAGACCGTGGAACTGGTGCGGGTCGTCATCGACGTCGTGGAGAGCCGGGTCGGCGAACTGGCCGCGCCCGGCGGGGAACAGCAGTTGCGCGAGGCGATGCTCCGCTACAGCAGGGAGGTCGCCTTCAGCACGGCCCGCGTCTACGCCCGGGCCGCCGAGGCCAGAGGGGCCTGGGACGCCCGCCTGGAGGCGCTCATCGTGGACGCGCTGCTGCACGGCGACCGCGAGGAAGGGCTGGAGACCTGGGGGGCCTCGCTGGGCTGGTCGCGCACGCCGGTGATCGCGATCGCCGGGCTCCTCGGCGACCAGGACCCCGAGGAGGCCCTGGCGAACCTGCGGACCAGCGCCCGCCGGGCCGAGCACGACGTGCTCGCCGGGGTGCAGGGGGAGCGGGTCGTGGTCGTGGTGGGCGTCAACGAGCAGACCGCCTCCGACCCGATGGCCGCGGCCACCCCCCTGGCCGGGCTGTTCGGCCCCGGCGCGGTCGTCGTGGGACCGCCGGTGGAGGACCTGCGCGCCGCCAGCCGCTCGGCCCGCGCCGCGGTGGACGGCCTGCGCGCCGCGCCCGGCTGGCCGGACGCCCCCAGGCCCGTCTCCGCCGAGGACCTGCTGCCCGAACGGGCTCTGGACGGCGACCAGAGTGCCCGGAGTAGACTGGTCGAGCAGGTGTACCAGCCACTGCGTGACGCCGGAACCCCACTGCTGGACACCCTGTCGGTCTACCTGGAACACGCCTCCTCACTGGAGTCCACCGCGCGGATGCTGTTCGTCCACCCCAACACGGTGCGCTACCGCCTCAGCCGGGTGGCGGAGCTGACCGGTCAGGCTCCCTCGGACAGCAGGGGCTCCTTCGTGCTCCGGGTGGCGCTGACCCTGGGCCGTCTGGCCGACCGGCGGTGAGGTCCGGGCCGCACACCACGGCCCCCGTTCCCGGGAACGGCCGGGCCGGGGCGGGCGGAGAAAGATCCGCACGGCACGTGAAAACCGGATAACGTGAGCGGTGGACACGAGCAGTCGTGTCCGCTTCTCGTCGTGCCGCGGTCACGGTCCTCCGGCGCAGCGCAGGGGCGTCGACCGGCTGGTGCAACGGAACGCGTGGTAAGGGGGAGTAGTGGCGGCGTCCGTGATGAGACGGTTGATCACTCGCATCGTGGAGTACGTCCAGGAACCCACCGCAGCGGGCCAGGTCCGGCGGCAGGTCCTTTTCCACATCCCGATCCCCATCCTGATTCTCGGCGTACTGGCCCTCGTCCTGCGCGAATGGTCGGCACCGGGCTGGACGATCCTGCTGTCGACGTCGGTGGCGGTGGGATCTCTGCTGCTGGCCTGCTTCGCCCAGCCCACACCACTGCCCGAAGGCGTGCCCCCGGAGGTCTCGGTGCGCCGCTCCCTGCACCGCTTCCGGCAGATCACCGGACTGCGCATCGGCCTGGCCCTCACCCCCGTCGTGATGGGCGTCGCCGCCTCGATCGTGGGAGGCGGGCTGTTCCCCTACGCCGTGGCCTTCGTACTGGCCTGGCCGCAGCTTCTGCTGGCCTGGCCGGGCTACTTCACCGTCTCGCGGGCCCGGCGGGCGATGGAGGCGTGGGGCACCAAGGCGTACCTGTGGGCCGCGCTGGCCCAGCCCGCCCGGGTGGAGTGGCCGCTGATCACCCGGCTGCACGACTGGTGGCGCAGACGCCGCGCCGCCGCCCGCGGCGAGGCGCCCGCCCCCCGGCGGCCCAAACCGCAGGCCAAGCGGAACAAGCGGCCCGACAACACCACCGCGCAGGAGGTCTGCGACCTGCCCGGGGTGCCCGAACGGCTGGCACCGCCCAAGACCCCCGCGACCCCGGTGGAAGCGGTGGTCCCCGGATTCTCCCGCTCCCCCGCCCGGCCCTCCGGCCCGGCCGGGGGATCTGTGCTGCGCCTGCCGGTGCAGTTGCAGTTGCTGCGGCTGCGCGCCAACACCAGGCCCAAGACCCGCGGAGACCGGGCCGAACAGCGGCAGCGGACCAAGAACAGCCAGGGGAACTGACGGCCGCCTGACAGCCCCGGGGCGGCACCGGACGGGTTCGCACGAACAGGAACATGCCCGATGCGCATCGACCTCAACTCCGACCTCGGTGAGGGGTTCGGCCGCTGGGAGCTCGGCGACGACGAGGCACTGCTGTCCATCGTCACCAGCGCCAACGTGGCCTGCGGCTTCCACGCCGGGGACCCCACCGTGATGCGCCGGGTCTGCGCCCGCGCGGCCGACCGGGGCGTCGCCGTCGGCGCCCAGGTCGGCTACCGCGACCTCGCCGGTTTCGGACGGCGGTTCATCGACGTGCCGCCCGACGAGCTGGCCGACGACGTCGTCTACCAGATCGGCGCCCTCGACGCGTTCGCGCGGATCGCCGGGGACCGGGTGCGCTACGTCAAACCGCACGGGGCGCTGTACAACGCGATCGTCCACCACGAGGGGCAGGCCAGAGCGGTCGTCGAGGCGGTCCGCTCCTACGACGCCGACCTGCCCGTCCTGGGGCTGCCCGGGTCGCGGTGGCTGGAGCTGGCCGAGCAGGCGGGGCTGCGCGTCGTCCGGGAGGCGTTCGCCGACCGCGCCTACACCCCGGAGGGGGTCCTGGTGCC
>ERZ777003.3732-NODE-3732-length-14101-cov-4.253667_pt1 | contig 14101 bp, 12 predicted proteins | sample MGYA00374956_ERZ777003 | MGnify/ENA primary metagenome ERZ777003 (study PRJEB29302, sample SAMN06268252) | bioreactor metagenome | isolation source: Joint BioEnergy Institute, California, USA | place: USA:Joint BioEnergy Institute, California, USA | collected... | reverse complement strand
GATACAAAGACGAGCTCGTTGAGGGGTTGCCTGAAGCGGATCTGTTTGTCGGCTCGGGCGAGTTCCAGAATATCGCGCAGATCCTGAAGGATCACGAGGCCGGCGATCCCAATAAGCGGTTCTTCAATCTGCCGACCTACCTCCAAGAAGAAGATACGCCGCGGGTGAATTCGCAGCCCGGTTACCGTGCTTACCTTAAGATTTCAGAAGGGTGTTTAAAGCGCTGCGCGTTTTGCGCGATTCCGAAGATTCGCGGGAACCTCCAATCTCGGCGCTTGAGCGCGATTGTGAACGAAGCCAAGCTGTTGGTGGCCGGGGGCGTCCGGGAAATCAATATCGTCTCACACGATTTCACGGATTACGGTTGGGATCTGCGTCGCAAAGATCCCAATGCCATTGAAACGCCGACCCGCCTGCTTGAAGCCCTGGCGGACATCAAGGGGTTGGATTGGATTCGGGTCCTTTATCTCTATCCGGACGGGATCACCGACGAAATGATCCAGCTGATCAAGACCCGTCCGAACCTGGTTAAATACTTCGATATGCCGCTTCAGCACATCAACAACAATGTCCTGAAGCGGATGAACCGTCACATGACCCGGGAGGAGATCGTCGAACGGCTCGAAAAGATCCGCTCTGAAATCCCCGACGCCGTCATCCGCACGCAATTCATCGTCGGATTCCCCGGCGAAACGGAGGAAGAGTTCCAAGAACTTCTTGAGTTCGTCAAAGAACAGCGTTTTGACCGTGTTGGTTGCTTCAAGTACTCGCCGGAGGAGAATACGCCCGGCGGCCGCATGCCCGATCAAATCGACGAAGAGACGAAACAGCGCCGTCATGACCGATTGATGGAGCTGCAGATGGAAATCAGCCGCGAGAAGCATCGTGCTTTCATCGGCAAAGTCGTTTCGGTTCTTGTCGAGGGATACAGCGAGGAAACCGATCTTCTTCTGCAAGGCCGTATGGCGCAACAGGCGCCCGACATCGACGGCGTGGTTCTGATCAATGACGGGCACGCGGAAGTCGGAGAGATCGTTCCGGTTCTTATCACCGACAGCATGGATTACGATCTCATCGGCGAAATCGTGGAAACGGAATGAGCGGTCCATTGACAACATCTTTGGGGGAGGGCTAATCATTTAGCGTTGGCCTAAACTCAACTTGTCGGTGGCAGCTATGATGGTCGCGAATCCGGTGTTCTTTTTGTTCCTTGGTTCCGTAGTTCTTTTTTTCATCATCAATGTTTTGAAGCCTTGAAACAAATCCCCGGGCGGGGTGGTCAAAAAGCCCCATTTCTGACGTAAACCTGTTTTAATGATCGCCACCGGTGGCTCCGCGCCGGAGCGCGTTTAAAAAGTCTCCCATAAATCCTCTCCTGAATTGCCTTTTAAAATCCACCTTGGTACCAACGCTCGACAGTCTTGTTATCCGGTTACTGTTTAGGAGGGGTGAGGGATGAAGGTTCTTTCGCGTTTCCCGGTTTTGGCGCTTGCGTTCTGCGCGTCGATCGCTCTAGCTGAGCCGTCCAAGTATGCTGAAGAAGCGAAGGTTTTGTTCAACCAGCGTGATTTCACTGAGGCGGGAATCCGTCGGGCGAAAGAAGCAGCCGACCTCTATGAAAAAGCAGCGATCGAAGCCATTGATGCAAAAGAAAAGGCGCAGTATTGGGCGGCTCGTGCCGAAGCGCTTTATTTCGTGGGCTCCGCTGTTGCTGACGACAAACAAAAGGTGGCCGCTCACGACGCCGGAGTGAAGGCCGCGGATCAGGCCGTGAAGTTACTGGGTATCGCAGACATTACGAAGATTTCGAACGACGATATTAAGAAGCTGAACGTAAGCCTGGCGGAAGAACAACGGAAGGAGCTGGCTGAGGCTATTTACCAGCGCGGGGCGAACCTCGGCGCTTGGGGCCAGGCTTACGGCGTGCTGCAAAGCCTGAGCAAGTGGCCGGAACTTCGCCGGAACATGGAAATCATCGAGCTGATAGGTTTCGTGGAAATCCGGGACTATGGGGCGTACCGCATTCTCGGGCGCGGCTACTTCAAAATCCCGGCTCTCATGGGTGGCGATATGGCGAAAGCCGAACGCTATCTCTCTACGGCGTTTTCAAAAACCAAAGCGAAGGGCTATTCAATCAGCCGACATCCTTATAACAACATCTTCTATGCCGAGCTTCTCTATCAGAAAGGTGACGAGGATAAGGCCATCCGAATTCTCGAAGAACTTATCGACGTGAATTACGAGGATCTTCTGAAGGCCGAGCCCGGGAAAATGGATCCCAATGGTGCAGTGGAGTTCGAAGAGGCTCAGCGCACCGCTCGTGAGTTGTTGAACAGCTGGTGATTTTGTCTGTTTGACGAGGTGACGGATGAAAGCATTTCGGACACTACTGAAGGCGGCGCTCCCGGTCGTGATCGGTTGGGCCGCGGCTCCCGCGAACGCCGCTGGCTTGGTGGCTCCTTTCAGCCTCGAGTCCACGGCGGTATTGCCGAAAGGCATCCGGAATTTCCGCATTTCGGGGTTTACCGCGCATGCCACGGACAAGTTCGAGGCGAACGGCGCCATTGTTCCACTGGCTCATGACTTTAACCGACCGGTCACGTGGAATGATTTGATCGACTCAAGATCGGATGAGAGGGAGCGGGGCTTCCTGCGCGGCGGTTTGAAGTCGCAGGGACTTGATTTGAATGATGCGGTCGGTGATTCCCACGGGCTTGTAAACGCTCGCGTCACCTCGACTGTTCCTGTCTTCGCATATGGAATCACGGACAGGATTACCTTGGGCGTCGGAGTGCCGATCATCTACTCGCGCACCCACGTCGCAACGGGTTGGTCGGTTTCGCAAAAGGGGCAAGCGCAGTTTGACGCTTTGAAAATGAGCGGAAACGGCGGATTGCTCGAGTCCTACGCGAAGGATCTTTACAACGTTGTCGAAACGAAAATCGCCACATACGGATACAAACCCCTTCGAGGCGAAGAACAGACCGAGATGGGTGACTTGACGGTTGCGTTGAAAATCCTCGCATACAAAGACGACCGGTTCGCGTTCGCCGTTTCTCCGAAGGTCGTCATTCCGACCGGGCGCGAGCCGGATTTGGATAAAGTCGTGGATTTGGCGCCTGGTAGCGGTGTTTGGCAGACAGGTCTGACGGGTGTTTTGGAATTTGATTCCACCAACAAACTCTCATTCGTGGGCTCCGCCGGGTACACCTATCAGTGGGCAAGCGAGCGGGCGTATCGCATCCCTGTCAAGAGTGATGAGTCGATTTCGCCCGACATCGACTGGAACGTGAACCGAAAACTCGGCGACATCATGTCCGTTAGTGCCGGGACGAAATACCGTTTCACGGAAACGCTCACGGGCAGCCTCGGTTATACGCTCGCGTACAAGGATGAAGACAGCTATAAGGGTGGCCGCTATTCGGCGCATCGATATCGTTATCTCGAGGAGGACACCTGGCAGAACATGCAGTCGGTTCTGGGCTCGCTCTCGCTTTCGACGATCCCGCTTTATCGGGCGGGGAAGTTCCCGGTTCCCGGGGACATCTCGTTCGCGCTCTCGAGCATGATCGACGGACGTAACGTGACTAAGACAACTATGGCAGTGTTCGAATTGGCCGCTTATTTCTGAGGGGATAGGAAATGAAGAAAGCGTTTTTGCTGACACTCGTTTTGGCGGTCTTTCTGGCTGTCGGCTGTTCGGTGCAGCAAGGTTCTGTTCCGAATAACCCGCCGAATACGGATACCGACGTGAGCCTTTTCGGCTTCCGGGTTAACCAAGGGCGTGTGCGTTCGGAACTCGCATCCGCGTTCCTTTGGCCGATCAGTTGGAAAGAGAAGGACTACGAGCTGAAGGTCGGCTTAATCAATAAGGCGAGCGCCGACATGACCGGTGCGGTCGTAATGAACGTTCTTGCCAAACGGATCGAAATTCTTCGCTTGTGGTACGAGTTTATCAGCCTTGAGGATGCGGAACGAAGCTGCCGCAGCGAGAAATTCCTGATGGGCTTGACGGAAGATGAACTCACCGCGCTCGATGAAGTGATTTTTCCGGATGACCGTTGGGTGCCGGTTCCCGAGGCGGTTCCCGGAGAGCCGGGGTACGAACTCTATGCGGCTTTTCAGGAGTGCCGGGCGAATCAGGCCATGCGCGTTCAGTTGGACATGGAAGTGAATCAATTTCTCATGTCCATCAACGACGACGGCAATCCGGTGAAAGAAGCGCAACTCTTGATTGCGAAAGAGTTGGGCGTTGAAAATTCGATTCCGATGAATGCGGACGGGTTCATATTTGAATACGGACCGAACGGGAAGGTTTCGATCCGCGTGACCAACTTCAATAATTCGGGCATCACGCAGCGTTCGGACAGAGGTGATAACCGCATCAAGAACGTTCTTCTGTACAAAAACCGGCTGTATTTCACGATCCCCGGAGTCGGGGAGTACGCGGGCGTCGAGCATAACTTCGCGCTCGAACGCGTTCAGAATCTTGGAAGCTTCCAGAAGTATGTGCGCGACGATGAGGGTAAAATCCGCAAGATCAATGTTGATCTCGCGCATTTCCGGGTGACCTTGGAGCAGGTGAAGGGATCCGTCAGAAGAGCCGGATCGGGTCAGATCATCGGTCTTTTTGAAGAAGCCTATTGACGCTCTTTCCGCTCCGTCTTGCGCGGGGCGGATTCATCATTGAGTGAAATAATAGATGTCTTTGTAGTTGCGGCCGATTTCTTCCGAATCCATGCCGTAACCGACCATATAGCGGTCTTCAATCGTCATTCCCACATAATCCGGCTTGATGGGCAGTTCGCGACGAGCGGGCTTGTCAAGCAATGTCACGATCTTCAAGGACGCGGGCGAGGCGGCTAACAACCGCTGTCTCAGGAAGTTCAGCGTCCGAGCTGTATCGATGATTTCCTCGACGATCAAAACGTGTTTGCCCGTGATATTGACGCTGATGTCTTTGTGCAAACGGATAGCTCCGTGCTTTTCAATGGCGCTCGCCTGGACGAAGTCCACTTGCTGTTTGAGATTGATTTTCCGCATGAGGTCCGCAAGGAAGATGCATGAACCTTTCAGCGGGCAGATGTGAATGATTTCCTTATCGTGATAGTCGATTTCGATCTCTTTCGCGAGTCGCGCGACGATTTCCTGGATTTCGTCGTGCGTAAGAAACGCGATCATGTCATCCTTGAACCGGGCCATTTGAACCATCCTTGTTGCTGTCTTTTAGGTGAGGAGCGCCGAACCGGATTCTTGCGCCATTTGCAGGTACTTAAGCGCGATGGGGTGCTCCGGATCGCGCAAAAGAACGCTTTCCCATTGTTCGACGGCTTCCACCGTCCGTTTCGTGTTGTAATAGAGCAGTCCGAGCTTCAAACGCGCCGGCACGAACTGAGGGTATTCCTGAACGAGGATCTGCAATTCGCGGATCGCCCGCGAGATATTTCCGGTTTGAATGAAACATTCGATGGCTTTCATTTTCAGCTCGGCCTTGCGAGTCGAAAGGGAAAGAGCCTTCGCGAATTGCTCGAGCGCTTCGCCGTACCGTTTGTTTTGGAAATAAAGCTCGCCGAGTTCGTCATGCTTGCTGGCGAGTTTTTCCTGTAGCTGGGCGTCGGCTGTTTGAGATTTTTGCGCCAACGCTTTTTGTGCGTCTTCGAAGACTTTCCTTCCTTCCTCGTAACGGCCGAGATCGTTCAAAATGATCGAAAGGCCGACGCTCGAATCGGTGTACGTCGGGTCGATCTCCAGGGCACGCCGGAACGTTTTGATCGCCTTGTTGAACTTGCCTTTGTCGTAGTAGATGGTCGCCATCATGTGAAAAACCTCAGGGTTTTTCACGTTCGAGGCGAGGAGCTGTTGCAAAAGGGGCTCAGCAATGCGGTAATTGCCTTCGCGGAAATGCTCGCGCGCAGTTTCAAGAAGTTCCTTTGCGTCTTCGTGATCCATGCTACTCAAGCTCACTTTTAGCCCGCCGTGCTTCGTCACTGTCAGGATAGAGGGTGTACAAGTTCTTCAGGTGTTGCTGACCCCGTTCGCGCTCGCCGGAACGAATAGCACTCACGGCGGCGCCATACAAGGCCGCCGCGTCGAGGCCTAAATTCGGATAGTTTTTCAAGACGGCCTCATAGCGGCCCAAGGCGCTGTCGTACAGCTTTCTCTTCGCGTAAAAGTCAGCAATGTACATTTCTTTTTCCGCGAGCATCCGCAACGCTTTGAGTCTTTTTTCGCGGGCTTCAGCCGCGTACTCGGAATTCGGGTACGAGGAGAGGACTTCGTCGAAGTAAAGAATCGCCTTTTCGGCGAGGCTGAGATCGCGGTCGATCGTGCTAGGGAGCTGATTGAAATAGCTCATCGCCAAGCGGAATGTGACGTAGTCCGATTTCGGATGCCTGGGATGGAATTCTTTAAAGAGCTGATAGGCGCTTTGTGCTTCGATGTAAGCCTCGCGCTTGTAGTGAATGTCCGCGATCCGCAGCTCCGCTTCGGTCGCAAGCTTGCTATAGGGAAATTTGTTTTTAACGTCCGAGAACTTGGCGATCGCCTCTTCGTAGAGCTCGTCTTTCTCGAATTCTTCCGCCTGTTTGAACGCGCCTTCAGGTGTCGAGGTGTCGTATTTGGGCGTCGACGAGCAGCCGACCAAAAGCGCGAAAACCAGCAGTAAAAGCCCGTTCAGACGGAAAAATGCCATGCCAGCAGTCTACTGACCAAAGCCGCGCAAAGTCAATGTCAGCCTCGAAATCCGGTTAGCGTGGCGATTCCAAGATGTGTTCGTAAAAAGCCTTAAATATCAGCTTGATAGCGATGGCGACCGGGATCGAGATTACCATGCCGAGAATACCCATCACCTGGGCGCCGATAATGATGAGAATGATAACTGTCGCGGGATGTAAATTGACGAGCCTGGCGACGACCAAGGGAATGATGAAGACAATGTCGATCAACTGCGCGATGAAATAAATCGTCGTTACCCAGAAAAGATTCCAATTCAGAGACTCCGCTATGGCCGGATCATCGGAAAAAAGGACGATGAATAGAGCGGGTACGGCGCCGATGAAGGGGCCGATATAAGGAATGAGGTTCGTAATGGCCGCGAACAAGGCCAAGAGCGTCGCGAACGGGATGCCGATGATTTGTAAGCCGAGCCATACGACGATTCCGACGATCGCCGCTTCGATGAAGCGCGCGCGAATGAACCCTCCCATCTGTTCGTTAAGCTGGTAATGCAGCTTCAATGTGGTCTCGAAGAGCGAGTTCGGGACCATTTCGAGAAACTTCCGTGAAACCGTTCGACCTTCTTGAAGCATGAAAAGTGCTAAAAGTGGGGTCAGAATCAGGACAGTGAGAGAACCTGAAACCAAGGAGGGGATCTGAGTCGAAAGGGTCGCCGTTTGGCTGATGATCCAATCATGAATAGTTTCGCTGAAATCCGTCATGCGGATCTGGAAAAGTTTCTGCAGGTGTTGTTCACTGGCCGCAATCAGATTGAGAAGATCGTTTTGGTACTTCGGCAGCTTCGCTTCGAGAGCGCTCGCTTGGCGCGCGATAAGGGGTACGACTGAATAAGCGGCAAGGCAGATCAGAACACCGGTCGCGACGAACGGGATCAAGATGGCCGATCGGCGCGACAGCCCTCTCCGCTCGAGAAAATCGACAATGGGCGATAGAAGGTAATTCGTCACGAACGCGAGGACAAACGAGACCAAGAGGTTATTGACGGTCAAAAGGACCGTTAACGCCGTGGCGAGCAAAACGACGATAACGCCGAGTTTGAGTATGAGTTCGCGGCGGAGAAGGGCTTGTAACCGGCTGTCGTTCATGATGACTTGCTTTCAGCCTGCGGCGGCTCTCTCAGTTCTCTGAGAGCCCGACGAAGGTCTGTGACTTTATCCGTCGTTTCCTTTAAACGTCGACCTAAAACTTCGGCAAGCCGCCGCAGAATCTTAATGCCCGCGGAGGGGTTGCGTTTGATGATCTCGTCGAGATCGGGGACGAAAAAGCCGATCAGGACGCTGTCGTCGCGGCAAACGGCGGTCGCGGTCCTGCGGCTGTTTTCTTCGACCAGTGCCAGCTCCCCAAAGAAATCGCCTTCCACCAGTTGGGTGACAAAAATTTCGCGCGCTTCCTCGAACGGGCTCGCGAAGTCGTGAACGAAGATTTCGACTTTGCCTTTCACGACGATGTACATCCCGACGCCGATCTCACCTTGACGGAAGACCGACTCGCCCGCGTGGTAGCGTCTGACGTGAACAATGTCTTCCACGAGTTTGAGTTCGGATTTCGAAAGATCCTGGAAAAGCATGTTCGCCGCCAGAGCGGACTGGATATCGTCTTCTTTTTTCGGCCTACGGAAAATGTTTTCCCAAAGGTAATTCATGGAGTCGCCTTATCTTCCGTCGTAAATAGCGCTGACCGCGGTATCCACCCGGTCGACGAATCTTGATAAGTTACTTGTACCCAATCTCCGGCGGTTTGTCTCACAACGACTTCCAGACCTTCGTAAAGATCGAAAAGGGGCGTCGCGGATTCATCCGCCGCCGAACGGGCTGCGGTTTTTTCAACGACAATCGTGCCGCGAAGGATCGTGAGGTCATAGGCTTTGGCCGCCGTTAAACTGAGGCTACCGATTAAAAGGAAGCCGCTGATCAATGTGACGGTTGGAAACGGCGGCAGCGGTTTTTCCTGCAGAAGCGCGTCTCGCCGAAGGCCCAGGTAGCGCAGAGTCAACCAGCCGGTCATCAAAAGCAAAACCGCCGATAAGCCTAAAAACTCGTTCAACGTGTAATCGATCAACAAGTTTTTCCGCAGGGACTGCCAGAATGTGACGTCATGCGGAATCTCTTTATGTGCAAGCTGGCTCTCCGCCCAGGCGATGGCGCTTTTCGCGGGAGAAAAGCTCGGTTGAATCGCTAATGCCTTGCGCCAGAGAGCAAGGGCCATGCCCAGTTGGCCCTCGTTTTGAACGGTCATGGCTAAATTGTGAAGGAGAATTGGATTCTGGGGGTCATTCTTTAAGGCTTCAGCAAATGACGCGTGCGCCTGCTTAAATTCACCCTTCTGAAAGAAGGCAATCCCTGCCTGAAAGCTGGCTTCCGAACCGGATGCAGCAAATTGAAATCCAATTAAGAACAGAACAGTACAGACGGTGGTGAGAAGGCGAAAAAGCGCATTGAAAGGCATAAGATGAATTCTATGGTGAGTCCGGCAAATGCTCAATGACCCGATTTAAAAACCGGTCCGCCTGGTCTTTGCCCTCGTTTCGGACGAGTGTTAGATTGCGATTCACGAGGCCCTAAATCGGGAGCCTTAAATTGGATTTGAATCCATATGCCACGAGGTGAAGTTAAAATGGCCAAGCCCATCGGTCACGTGATTGCCGAGTCCCCCAAGATCCAATCTCTCATCAACGAACTCGTCGAGGAAGTGAGTAAACTTGAGAGCCGGATTACGACGGTTGTTCCTCCCCACGAGTCGTTGATCGAAGACGCGAGAAAAGCGTTCGATGATGTCGGCAAGTACCGAGGGCGTCCCTTGATGTATCCGTTCTTAGGCACGGGCGCGGGCCGCGGTCCCTACGTCGAGCTCGAAGACGGCAGCGTTAAGCTGGATTTGATTAACGGTATCGGCGTTCATATTTTCGGACACAGCCATCCGCGTATCCGGGCCGCCGCTTTGCGTGGAGCGCTTTCGGACGTGGTCATGCAAGGAAATCTCGAGCCGAACCGTGAATACGCGGATCTTGGCAAAAAATTGGTTGAACTGGCTTCACGCAAGAGCCGCTTGAAATACTGCTGGCTCACCACGTGCGGGACGATGGCCAACGAAAACGCGCTCAAGATCGCCCGGCAAAAGCATTCGCCCGCGCGCCTCATCATCGGGATGGAAAACCAGTTCGCCGGTCGTTCGACGATGATGGCGGAGCTGACGGACAACCCCGCTTACCGTCAAGGCCTGCCGAGATACGACGAGGTTCTGCGTATTCCTTGGTACAAGCCGGGGCATCCCGAGAGCGCGGATGCGGCTCTCCGCAAACTGAAGGAATACGTCGCGAACCATGAGAAAAATATCTGCGCGTTCGTTTTCGAACCCATGTTGGGCGAGGGCGGCTATCGGACCGCGCCCCGTGAGTATTTCGTTCCGATGCTCGAGTTTTGCAAGGAGCGCGGCATTGCGGTTTGGGTGGACGAAATCCAAACGTTCATGCGCACGGGTGAACTCTTCGCGTTCGAGACTTTAGACATAGGACAATACGTCGACATTTGCACGATCGCGAAAACGCTCCAAACAGGCGCCGTGCTATACACCGAAGAGTACAATCCGCAGCCGGGTCTCGTCGCCGGAACGTTTTCCGGCGGATCGTCGGCTATGGCGGCGGGGCTTGAAGCTCTCAAGATGATCACTGAAGAGGGATATCTGGGGCCCAACGGGCGGATTCAAAAGATTCACAGCGAGTTCGTCGGAATGTTGAACCGACTCAACGAGACGACCTGCAAGGGTATGTTGCAAGATGCGGGCGGTTTGGGGCTGATGGTCGCCGTGACTCCTCTTGACGGTGGCAAGGATACGGTGACGAAGCTTCTGTACACGCTCTTCAAAAACGGTTTGATCGCGTTTTCATGCGGCCGCGACCCGTATCGCCTGCGTTTCCTGTTGCCCGCTGTCATTGACACACAAGATATCGAACTCGCGGGTAAGATCATCGAGAAGTCGGTTCTTGAAATCGCGTAATCAAAACTTGTGGGGTGGGGCCTGGACTTCATAGAAGCTTGCCGCAAAATGATTGAGATCGACTCGTCGCCGAGCGCGGGCACGGCGGAAATCGCGCGTTTTGCGGCGGAGTTGTGCCGGGCTGAAGGTCTTCATGTTGAGATCCAACATGAGACGCATAACGGACTCAGCCAGGCGAACGTGATCGCCCGGCCCGTGGACACGAGGCCGAGCGAGGAGTTCTTGCTTCAGACCCACCTCGACACGCATGATCCGGGCAATTACGCTCTCTGGACGAAAACGGGCGCCAATCCTTTTAACGCCAGCATTTATACCGACACGATTTACGGCCTCGGAGCCGCGAGCGCGAAGCTCGATTTCTTGTGCAAATTGAAGGCAATCGGCGCGCTTAAAAACGAACGGTGGAAGCTTCCTCCCGTTCTCGTCGGAACCTACGGCGAAGAACTGGGAATGCAAGGCGCGGTCAAGCTGATTCGGAAAAAGATGATCTCGGCCCAAATGGCCCTCGTGGGTGAGCCGACGGGTCTCGCGCTTGTCGGGGCTGCGAAGGGGTTTGCGGGGGTCGAGATAGAAATTCCGTTTTCAGATGAGGAAAGGGAATTCCGCGCGCAGCATGATCTGGGCGACGGCACGACGACACAGAGTCGCGTTTTCATAGGGAAAGCCGCCCATTCTTCTGCGCCGCAGCTGGGCGATAGCGCGATTTTAAAACTTCTCGATTACCTGACCAAACTTCCAGAAGGTCTGGCGATCATGGAAATCGAAGGAGGAATCAGCTATAATACAGTGCCAGCCCATGCGGTTCTGGAAATCGATATGGTCGGAAATTTGCGTGATTCGATGGCCTCTAAGATCACGCGCGTGACCAAGGCGATTCGAGAGGTTGAAAAGCGGTTCGAGGCGTATCCCGATTATGAATTTGAACCGCCGTTGCCTTCGCTCAACATCGGGATGATTCGAACCTACGAGGACCACATCAAAATGAGCGGCTGCTGCCGCTTGCCGCCGACCGTAACGAACGAGGTCTATGAAGAGTGGATGTCGATCATACGGGAGGCGTGCGAACAGGTGGGCGCGGTTCTCCGGATCACGGATTATAAGCAACCGTTCCGTACGGCAGCGGATGGGCCTTTGGTGAAGATCTGTCAAGACGAGCTGACGAGCCTGGGGCGGTCCGCGCGTTGCGGGACTCTGGCGGTCACGAATGAAGCCAATGTTTTCAGTCGTTTTGGAATTTCGTGCGTGGTGATCGGTCCAGGACAAGGGGGCGGCAACTCTCATGCGCCGAATGAGCATGTGAGTATCAGCGAACTGAATGAGGCCGTGCGTTTTTACACCGGCGTTCTGAAAAGAGCTTGTTTATGAGTTTCTTACTTCGAAGCGTTCAACTGAAAGATTTGCGGGAACTTTTGGATCTTGCGGGGCAGTTCTCACTATTGAATTTGCCCGCGGACAAAAAAATTCTCAGCGAAAAGATCGAGAGAAGTATCGCCTCGTTCGCCGGCGAGCTGCCGAAGCGCGAGGCCGAATATCTTTTTGTCATTGAAGATATGGAGCATGAGACCGTTGTTGGCAGTTCTTTGATCATCGCCAAGCACGGTAACGAGGATGTTCCGCACTATTATTTCAAACTCGTGAAAAAGAACCGCTTCAGTGAGGATCTGGGGATCGGCTTCATTCACCAGGTCCTGCAGTTGAAAGAGGACACGGATGGGCCGACGGAAATCGGCGGCTTGTTGATCGACCGGAACTACCGTCGGCGTCCCGAAAAGTTGGGTAAGCAGATCAGCCTTGTGCGGTTCGTGTATATGGGAATGTACCCGCACGAGTTTGAAAGCCGGGTACTTTGCGAGCTGACGCCTCCTCTTGGAGAGGGCGGTCGGAGCGAGTTCTGGGAGGCGCTCGGCCGTCGCTTCACGGGGTTGCCGTACCAAGAGGCGGATTTGATCAGCCAGCGCAATAAAGAGTTCATTTCGTCCCTCTTCCCCGAAGAAGACATTTACCTTTGTCTCTTGGATTCACGCGCGCGCCTTGTGATCGGACGCGTGGGCGACGAAACGCGGCCCGCGCAGCACTTATTGGAGTCGATCGGCTTCAAATATTTGAACGAGGTCGACCCATTCGATGGAGGACCGCACTACGGAGCGAACCTCGAAGACATCACGGTCATAAAAAACGGTTCGTGGGCCCAACTCGCGACGGCCGACAAGGGTCAGTTCACAAACCGCGCGTTCGTAGGCTTGAAACGGGACGGAGAGTTCCGAGCCGTTTACACGGCTTTTGATAAACAAGGAGACAAGTTGGTGCTTCCGCCGCAAGCCTTTAAGCTTCTCGATGCGGAACCCGATGAAAAAGCGTATTTCTCGCCGGCGTGAGAGTTCCGGCGATTGAAAGGATGATTGGAATGAGCGCTCAACAAAGCGGCCTGATGCCGATTCCTTACCTCGGCGACTACATTGATGGAAGATTTGTTCGTCCGGACAGAGCGGACGGCGAATTTAAGGACATCTCGCCGTCGGATTTGCGCGACGAGATCATGGTGGTCGAGTACCGCTATGATCACGTTCAGGAGGCGTGCGCGGCCGCAAAGCGCGCTTTCTTGCAATGGGCCAGGTTGCCGCAGGAGAAACGTAACGAATATTTAAAGCGTCTCAAGGAAGTTTATATCGCTCACACGTCCGAGCTGCAGGAAGCGATCTCCCGCGAAACGGGTAAACCGGCGTGGGAGGCTCTGACGGAAGTCAAAGCGATGATCAACAAGATCGACATCACGCTGGATTTCTCTTTGAAGCTCGTGCGCGATGAGAGGGTGGAGAACGCGCTCCCCGGTGTCGACGGTTATATTTATCACCGTCCGCGTGGAGTGATGGCCGTGCTCGGGCCTTTCAATTTTCCGGGGCACCTTCCGAACGGGCACATCGTTCCCGCGTTGGCGACCGGAAACACCGTCGTTTTCAAGCCTTCGGAGTTGACCCCGGCGGTCGGCCAGCTCATGGCTCAGATGTTCGAGAAGGCCGAATTCCCGAAAGGCGTCTTTAACCTCGTTCAAGGAGTGGGTGAAACCGGCAAGCGCCTTGTCGCTGACGACAACGTCGACGGCATCCTTTTCACTGGCTCTTATGACACCGGTTTGAAGATCAAATCGGCGACGCTCGAACACCACTGGAAGATTTTGGCGCTCGAAATGGGCGGAAAGAACGCCACGATCGTTTGGGACGATGCCGATCTGAATAAGGCTATTTACGAATCCACGATCGGCGCGTTTTGGACGGCCGGCCAACGTTGCTCGGCGACGAGCCGGATTATCCTGCACAAGAGCATTGCTCAGAAGTTCATCGACAAGTTTTACGATACGGCTAAAAAGCTTTCGATC
>ERZ777003.3731-NODE-3731-length-14105-cov-3.791246_pt1 | contig 14105 bp, 12 predicted proteins | sample MGYA00374956_ERZ777003 | MGnify/ENA primary metagenome ERZ777003 (study PRJEB29302, sample SAMN06268252) | bioreactor metagenome | isolation source: Joint BioEnergy Institute, California, USA | place: USA:Joint BioEnergy Institute, California, USA | collected... | reverse complement strand
AGTCGCGTGCCCGGGCCACGGTCTCGTCGCTGGTCATGAGACCGCGCACGATCTCGACCAGCTTCATCTTGTGCACCGGATTGAAGAAGTGCATGCCGACGACCCGGTCGGCCCTGGCCGTGGCGGCGGCGATCTCCGTCACGCTGAGGGCCGAAGTGTTCGTCGCGATCACCGCGTGCTCCGGAAGCAGCCGGTCCGCCTCGCGGGCGATGGCGATCTTGGCGGACATGGATTCCGTGGCCGTCTCGATCAGCAGAGGTGACGCTACGCCCTCGAGCGCGGCGGCGAGATCCGTGCCGGTCTTCAGCCGGCCCCTCGCTTCCTCTGCCTGTTCCGCGGAGACCTTGCCGAGCCGTACACCGTCGTCGAGTATCCGTCGTATCGCGCCGGTCGCCTTGCCGATCGCCTCCGGCTGAATGTCCACCAGAATGACCGCATGGCCGGTGGAGACGAACGCGTGCGCGATGCCGGTGCCCATCTGTCCGGCGCCGACCACGACGACTGGCTGGTCCACCTGTTTCTCTGGCACTTCTCGTTTCCTCAAGGTCACTCGTCACTGGATGCCGATACGCGCTTCTGGCGGAAGGCCGCAGCCGCTTCCTGACGCTCCCGCGTGGTGAGCAGCATCGAGAAGAGATCCTTCTCGAGACGCATGCCCGCGCTGGTTTCGAGCTCCGTTCCGAGTCTCGCCGCCTCTTTCGCGAAGCGCGTCGCGATCGGCGGACGCTGCGCGATGTGCTCTGCGAGCCGGGTGGCGTCGCTCTCGAGCGCCTCCGCCGACGCGGCGAGCCGCGTGACGAGCCCGATCCGGTACGCTTCGGCGGCATCGATCCGTTCGCCGCTGATCAGGAGGTCGAGAGCGCGGCCGAGACCGATGATTCTCGGCAGCCGCTGGGTTCCGCCGCCTCCGGGAATCAGCCCGAGGCCCGTCTCGGGAAGGGCGAACACGGCGTCGGGCGACGCGATCCTGATATCGCAGGCAAGCGCGATCTCGAGGCCGCCGCCCAGGCAGTACCCGTGGATCGCCGCGATCAGAGGCTTGCTCACGTGATCGAACGACTGGATCCAGTTCGCGCTCGTGGGCCGCGTTCGCGGAGCCGCGAGATCCGGAGGAGGCCGCTCCTCTTTCAGGTCCGCGCCGGCGCAGAACCCGCGAGGTCCGGCGCCGCGAAGGACGATCACACGCACCTCGGGATCTTCGTCGAACGCGAACAGCGCGGCCGGGACCTCGCGCCTCACGGCCTCGTTGATCGCGTTGATGGCCTGAGGACGGTTGAGCGTGACCCAGCCGACGCCGTTGCGGCGTTCCACGAGAATCGCTTCGTAGCGCGAGCTCTGCATCGATTCATTCCCCGATCACGGCCGGTGTGCGGATGGGCCGGCCACGGTTCCACTTTTGAATGCTATTCAATTCGCGGGCCGCGGACAAGCCGGTCGCGCGCGGACGCGCACCGGCGAGGGCTATCTGCGCTGGTCGAATCGCCGGCCCACCATGCCGGCGGCGATGTTGATTTTCTGGATGTCGATGGCGCCGCCCGCGATGCCCCAGCCCCACGCGTCGCGCAGGCGCCGCTCCATGGGGAACTCCCTGGAGTATCCGTAGGCGCCCATGAGCTGGACCGCGTTGCCCGTCACCGTGCGGGCGATCTCGTTGGCGAAGCACTTGGCGATCGAGGATTCGAGCGCGTCGGGCAGACCGCTCTCGGCGTTGCAGACCGCCCGGTAGATCAGGAGCCGCGCCGCCTCGACCTGCATCTGCATCTCCGCGAGTCTGAGCTGCACCGCCTGGAACTCGACGAGCGGCTTGCCGAACTGCTTGCGCTCCTGCACGTACCGCAGCACGTCCTCGAGGGCCCCGCTCGCCTGCGCGAGCGCCATGGTGGCGTTGCCGCAGCGCTCGAGATCGAAGGCCTCCATCAGCTTGCGGAAGCCTCCCGCCGGAACCACCACGTGGTGAGCGGGGACGACGACGTTGTCGAAGTAGAGCTCGGCGGAGGGGACCCCGCGGAAGCCCATGAGCTGTTCCGGCCGGCCGAACGTGAGGCCCGGCGTGCCTTTCTCGACGTAGACGGCGCCTATGCCCCGTGCGCCGGGCTCGTCGGACATGCGGCAGTAGACGACGTATCCATCCGCATGCCCTCCGCCGGAGCACCAGCGCTTCGAGCCGTTGATGACGACGGTATCTCCGCGGACCTCGGCGCGCGTTCTGAGGTCGGTGAGCGCGCTGCCGGCGTCGGCTTCGGACATGGCTACCGCGACGACCTTCTCGCCCCGGCAGACGGCCGGAATCACCTGCTGTGCGAGCCGCTCGTCCGCGAACTTCTCGATGGCCCGCACCGGTCCGACGCACGACTCGAATACCGGAAAGGCGACCGCGGAGGAAACCTGAGCGAACTGCTCGAGGACGATGAGCGCATCGAGACTGCTGAGACCCAGTCCTCCGAAACGCGTCGGAACGTTGATGCCGAGAAAGCCCATGCTCGCGTACTCGCGCAGGAGCTCCGCGCCGGGCGGCTCGCCGGTGCGCTCGATCTCCTGCGCGACGTCGATCAGCCGTTCACGGGCGAAGCGCCGGGCGGCTTCCCTGAGCTGAAGCTGTTCTTCAGTGAGTCGGAAGTCCATGGGTGCAGAGCCTCTTCATGCGGTGACCGAAGGACGGCGGACGTTCAGCCATCGAGCCTGTAGGTGCGCACGGCGACATCGTGAAACAGCTCCGCACGCTCGTCAGGGGAGCACGTCCGCGCCAGTCTCTTGAACGCGTTCCAGAGGACGGTGTAGGAGCAGGAGGCCTGGTCGACCGGAAAGTTGCTCTCGAACATGCAGCGCCGGGCGCCGAAGTACTCCAGGCAGGTCTCGAAGTAGGGCCGCATCGCGGCGGCGAGCTCGTCGGACCCGGGCGGCTTCTCGCGCTTGTGCCAGCCGAAGCCGCACATGGTCATGCACAGGCCGCCGACCTTCACGACCACGTTCTCGCAGGCGGCGAGCTCGAGCATGTTCCGGCGCCAGAGCTGGAACACCTCCGCGCGCCGGTCCGCGTAGGGGCCGATGCCGAGCGGGCCGCCGACGTGATCGAGAACGATGGTGACGTCGGGGAACGCTCGCGCCAGATCGACCACGTCCGGAATCTGGTGGTGATAGAGCCACGCGTCGAAGGTCAGTCCGAGCTCGCGCAGCCGCGCGAAGCCCTGCCGGAACTCGGCACGACGCAGCAGTCCTTCGGGCGGGTCGGTATGAGCGTTGCGTATCCGGTCGCTGGGATCCCAGGCGGACGCATGGCGAATTCCGCGGAAGCGCTCACTGGCGCTCATGTGCGCCTCGAGCACCTCCCGGACGGCCGCGCCGAGCGACAGATCCGCGAATCCGACGATGCCTGCCGCCACCTTCACGGCCGCGGCATCGCGCTGAAGCGCCGACGTCAGCTCATGGACGAACTCGGTCTCGCCGACGGGCCGCAGCTCGACGGGGCCCGTCCGGCGGTAGTGCTGCTGGCACTCGACGTAGACCGTCCTCTCGATGCGGTGGCCGCCGGCAACGTCCGCCAGGAACTCGTCGAGGAGATAGCGGCTCCCGGGATGCTCCCAGAGATGATGGTGCGGATCGCAGATGGGCAGATCCGGGTCGATCGCTTCCTCGACGGTGAGCGAGAGCCACTCGAGTCGGTCCTGCATGGCGGTCGTGCGAAGCCGGTCAGCGGTAGTAAGGCTCGAGAAGGGCCTCGAGCTCCCGTCTCCTCGGACCCGGCGCCGGGTCCTGGAGCGCCATGGGCTTGCGTGGATCCAGCCCGAGCGCCGCTTCGTACGTGCGCGCGGTGCCGCGATAGATGAGGCCCGTCGGGATCCTGCCGTCGGCAATCAGGCGCGCATACCGCGCGGCCGATCCGATCCAGTCGGAGGCGTCGTGAGTCGTGTCCTCATCCAGATCGATCACCAGCGAGTCCCAGCGGGAGTAGCTGTCGTTGTACGTCACGCACGGCGACATCACTTCGAGGAAGGCGAAGCCGCGCCTCTCCCTCACGTGCACCAGCGCTTCGCGCATGAGCCGGCCGAGCTGGACGGGCTTGCCGACGAATCCGCGCGCGATGAACGTGGAGCTCGGAATGGTCAGGCCCAGATGCACGGCATCGAGCGGCTGCTCGGATGAATCCACCTCCGGCTCGGACGTCGGAGACGGCTGGCCCTTGGTCAGGCCGTAGATGCCGTTGTTCATGACGACGTACAGCAGGCTGGGATTGCGCCTGAAGGTATGGATCAGATGGCCGAGCCCGATCGCATACCCGTCGCCGTCGCCGCCGCTGGCGATCACCGTCAGGCCGGGATTGGCGACGACCGCGCCGATGGCCGTCGGAAGAACCCGGCCGTGTATGGCGTGGTAGCCGTAGGCGCCGATGTTGTTCTGTATCGTGCCCGAGCAGCCGATCCCGGCGATGATCAGGGTCTCGTGAGGCGGGATCTCCAGGGCCCGCAGCGCATCGACGAGCGCGGCCTGCACACCGAAGTGTCCGCAGCCCGCGCACCAGATCGGCTGGCGTGGCGTGAAGGTCTTGGTCATTGGGCTGACTCTCCGTCCAGCACGGCGTTGACGAGCTCCACGGGCCGGAAGGGCCGGCCGTCGTAGCGCAGGATGCTGCGCATCTTCTCGGGCGGCGCGCCCGCGCCCCTGAGCAGGTGCGCGAGCTGGGCGCCGGCGTTGTGCTCGATGACGTACGTGCGCTCGTGCGAGCGAATGAAGTCCACGGTTTCCGCGGGCACGGGCCAGATCGTCCGCGGCTGCAGGCATTCGACGGCGTGGCCGGCACGGCTCAGCCGTTCCGCCGCTTCGCGCATGACGCCGAGCTGCATGCCGACGCCCAGCAGGCCGATCCGGGCATGCGGGTCGCCCCAGCGACGCCCGGAAGGCAGGAGATCCGTCGCGAGCGCGATCTTGCGCATGCGCTTCTCGGTCATGCGAGTGCGGATGTCGGGCTTGGTCGTCACATGCCCCCATTCGTCGCGCTCGTTGCCCGTGACCAGATTCATGCCGCCGGGCGTGCCGGGCACGGCCCAGGGCGAGATGCCGTCGTCGGTGATCAGATAGCGGCGATACTCCGCCATCCCGGCAAGCTCGTCCGCGCTCAGCCGCTTGCCGGGGTCGGTCTTGATTCTGTCCAGATCGAACGGCGGCACCGTGGCCGAGTCCTGCGCGACGGACTGGTCCAGCATCAGGAACACGGGGCACTGCAGCCGCTGCGCGAGATTGACGGCGGTCGCGGACAGCTCGAAGCAGTCCACGGGATCGCCGGGCGCGAGCACGACCCGCGGCAGGTCACCGTTGCCGCCGTACACGATCATGCCGATATCGCTCTGCTCCGGCTTGGTCGGCATGCCGGTGGAAGGACCGGCGCGCTGGCAGTCGACGATCACGAGCGGGATTTCCGCCGAGCCGGACTGGCTGATGCCTTCCATCATCAGGGCGAGGCCGGGCCCGGAGGTCGCCGTCATCGCGCGCGCGCCTGCCAGAGCCGCACCGAGCGCCATGTTGATTGCCGCCAGCTCGTCTTCGGCCTGAATCACGGCGCCGCCGAACGCGGGCAGGCGCTCGGACAGCCACTCCATGACGTCGGTCGCCGGCGTGATCGGGTAACCCGCGAAGAAGCGCCCGCCAGCGGCCAGAAAGCCGAAAGCCAGGGCTTCGTTGCCGCTGATCAGGAGACGCCGGTCATGAGTGACCGGCGCAAGCTGCCAGTGTCCGTGTCCCGGACGCAGGCCCTGGGACTCCGCGTAGTCGAAACCCATGCGGGCGGCGAGGATGTTCGCCTCGCGCATGGCGGCGGGCGCGCTCCGGAAGCGCTGCTCGAGGCAGCCGACCGCCTCGTCGTCGCCGATGCCGAGCACGCGCGTCAGCACGCCGAAGCTGAGACTGTTCTTGAACAGATCGCGCCGCAGGTCTCTCACGGCCAGCCGGCCGAACGGAATGCCGATCACCCTGACCCCGGGCGGCATGCGGCTGCGGTCGGCCTCGCCCAGCGAGGAGTCGAAGATGACGACGGCGTTCGGCGCCAGCCGTTCGCCGGCGACCTCGATCGCTTCCGAGTCGAAGGCGATCAGGATGTCCAGGTGGTCTCCGATGCAGCCGCGTGGGACGACGGAGCCGCGCAGCATGCCGGCAGCGTGCGCTCCCTTGATGCGGGAGGCGACGTTGCGGCTGGTGTACAGATGAAATCCGCGAGCGCCGAGCAGGTTGCCGAGCAGCGTGATGATCGTGAGGGAGCCGTCGCCGCCCTGACCCGCGACCATCACGTTGACGTCGTCGAGCGCTCCTTCAGTTGGATGCTTCATTTCGCGCCGCTCTCGTCGTTCCTGTCGTTGGGGCTTGCGGCTTGCGCCTTCGGCGCGCCCGGCCCGGTGGTGTAGAACGTCTTCGGATCCACGTGTCCGAGCGCCCGGCGTTCCTCGAGCGTCGGCATCAGCGCCGGCAGCGGGCGGTTCGCCTTCTTGTCCGCGGAAAGCTTCTTCAACAGGAAGCTGCCGCGTGGATCGTCCGAAAGCGGGCGAGTCTCGATCCAGCCGTCGTCGATGGCGGCCTGGAAGGCCTTGTGGCCCGCCTCGGTGCGTATCAGCGTCAGTGTCCAGCCGTCGAGCCCGATGCCGCCGGCACCGATGTCCGCGGCCTCTGCGCTGTAGTCGAGACAGTAGAGACAGGCCGGTCGGGCGAACTCGCGGAACTTCTTCAGCGAGGCGTTGATCACTTCGCCGCTGTCGAGCCGCACGACGACCTTGCCCTTGATGTTGATGTTGGCGATCCGCGCGGGATCGACGCCGATCATCCTGCCGAGCTGCTCCACGCTTTCGTGGGTGAAGGCTTCGGAGCAGAAGAGGCCAATGACCAGCGAGATGTTCTCCCTGCACCAGCTTGCCATGGACATGCGGATGCTCGAATGCTGCTGCATGCGCACGCCGTTGACCTGGCAGGGCACGCCCACGACCGCGATCGGCTTGATGTCCTTCTCGCGCGCCTCGTTCAGAGCCAGAATGTTCGGCGAGTACGTGTAGCGCGAGGCCGCGCAGCTCAGCACTTCCTCGCGCGTGCACGCGATCCTGTGCCGCCCGATGTGCCGGTTCTCCGGGTCGACGTCACCGACGACGGCGCCGCGCAGGCGCCCCGTCTCGAGGTGATGAATCAGCAGCGCCGAGACCATGCCGCCGTCCTGAGCGCGGGCGCGGATTGCGGGATCGGTGGCGCGGGCGTAGACACCATAGCTGTAGGGCCCGAAGCCCTCGTCGGTCGCCGGTGCGCGCAGCTTCAGGAATCCCGGCAGGTCCCGGTCGGGCGGACGCAGCACGGGGCACACGTCGGCGCACAGGACGCACTGCACGCAGGCGTCGGGCCGCGCTTCCACAGGTCGCTCGCTTTCATAATCGAACACGCTGGTGGGGCAGATGGTCACGCAGGCCGCGCAGCCGATGCATTTGCCGGGCTCGACCACCTCTTCCATGATGAGCCGCGAGGCCGGAAATCCGCCCCGGTTGAGCTCGGTGCGCCAGGCGTAGGCCCATTCGTGCGGATCCGCGGCCGACTGCAGCAGCCGCCGATAGCGCTCCCGAACCGTCGCCGCAGGTCCCGCCGTCTTGGCGGTGGCGGTATCAGGTGCCGAAGTCTGGCTCATTTGACGACCTCGCGCGTGCAGGCGGGCAGCGACGCAAGAGCGTCGCGAGCGCCCGGCCGGATCACCGATGGAAGACTCCGCAAGAGCATGATTGCAGTGCCTCTCTGGAAAGTCCTGACTCAGTCGGGTGCCGCCTTGCCGTTGCGGCGCCTGGCGCGGACGGCCGCAGGCGCGGCCCGTCTTGCGTTCCGGGCTCGTGGGGCGGACTCCGCAAGATACACCATGTGTGTGCGGAAGAGCTCTAGCGCATGCTCCGGCGCCAGCCGCTCATCGAAATAGGTGGCGGTGCGCAGGCCGACGAGCAGCGCGTACGCGACCTCGGCGGTATTGACGGGATCGGCGAGCCGGCGGGGAAACCTCTCGAACAGCTCGCGCAGATAGGCCTTGCAGAACCGGTCGAGCTCGGTCTTCTCCCGCTGGATCTCCTTGTCGTGCACGGCGACGCCGAAGCACTCCAGCATGAAGCCGATCTCGGATTTCGAGATGCCCTTGCTGGCGAAGAAGAGCGTGGCGACGAGATCGATCTGTCGCCTGGGATCCTCGGTGCGGAACGTGTCGAGACGCTCGGTGATCCGGCGGGTCATGAGCGCGAAGTACCGCGCCAGGATGGCCTCCTTGCCCGCAAAGTAATAGAGCAGGTGGCTGGGCGACATGCCGGCGGTACGCGCCACGTCCGCAAGGCTGGTGGCGGAGTAACCCTTCTCGATCACGCAGTCGTGCAGGGCCTTGAAGATGCTCGCACGGCGTCCGGCGCTCGCGGCCGCGCGTCGCGCGGCGTGTGTTCCCGCCACGGCAGCGGCATTCGCCAGCTTTCCTCTCGCGCTGCTCACTCGGCCCGCTCTCAGAGCTTGTTGCATTCGCCGCCGTCGATTACGAACGTGGCGCCGGTGACGAAATTCGACTTGGGCGAGGCCAGGTAGCAGACGAGCGGGCCGATCTCCCAGTCTTCGCCCATGCGGCGCGACGGGATCTTGCGCAATCTCCGCTCGAGCATGGTCGATGAGCTCAGCACGGCGCGCTGGGCGTCGGTCACGAACGCGCCCGGGGCGATGGCGTTGACCTGCACGCCGCTCGCGGCCCATTCGGCCGCGAGCGCCTCCGTAAACCGCAGCAGCGCTCCCTTGGAGGCGGAGTAGGCGGTGAGGTGCGGCTTGCCGCGGATGCCGGAGGTCGAGGCGATGTTGATGATCTTCCCCGATCCCTGCGGCACGAGGATGCGTCCGGCCGCGCGGCTCAGGACCACCGGCGCCATGACGTTCACGGCCATGACATCCCGCCAGAGATTCTCGGGCTGGTCGAGAAACAGGCCGGCCGGAGCGATGCCCGCATTGTTCACCACGATGTCGAGGCGCCCGAACAGCGAGACCGCCGTCTGCGGCAGGCGCGCGACGGACGTCTCATCGTGCATGTCGCACTGGCGCACCTCCATGCGGTCCGGCGCGCTTTCGCGCAACTTGTTCAGCTCCTCGATGGAGCGCGAGACGGCGAGCACGCGTACGCCCTGTTCGACCAGGGCGAGCGCGATGGCCCGTCCGAGTCCCCGGCTCGCACCGGTCACGACAGCGACTTTGCCGTCGAGCTCGAGATCGATCATCGGACTTCCTCGGTGAGTTGGCGGGCAATGCCGAGACGCAGAACCTCAGACGCGCCTTCGTAGATGCGCATCGGGCGCGCCTGCCTGTAGAGGCGCTCGATCTTGGAGTGCCGCACGAGACCGAACCGTCCCATCACCTGCACGCAGCGATCCACCACGCGCGAAGCCATCTCCGTGGCGGCCAGCTTCGCCATGGACGAGTACGGCAGAGCGGCCGCCGGATCGTTCGCGGCCAGCGACGCCGCGCGATACGTGAGCAGCCGGGCCATCTCGATTTCCGTCCAGCAGTCGGCAAGCATCTGGGCCACGGGGCCGTGTCTGGCGAGCGGCCGTCCGAACTGAACGCGCGTCTTCGTATGGCGGACGGCTTCCTCGAGGGCCGCCTGCGCCAGGCCGACGGCGGCCCCGGCCACCGACACGCGGAACACGCCGAGCGTCGCGAGCACGAGGTCGAGTCCCTGGCCGGGCGGGCCGAGGCGCGCCTGTTCCGGAAGGACGACGTCATCGAAGCGCACTTCGCCCAACACGTGCGGCGCGATCACCTCGGGCGTGGGTGTGACCGTTACGCCCGGTGTATCGGCGGGCACGAGCACCATCGAGAACCGCCCGTCCTCCTCCTTGGCGAAGACTTCGAAGAACGCCGCGCTCAGCCCGTTCGAAATGAACGACTTCGAGCCGTTCACCCGCAGCCTGCCGTTCTTCGAGACGATCGTGGTCGAGACGTTCTTCACGTCAGAGCCGGCCTGCGGCTCGGTGATCGCCAGCGCCGCGAGAGCGTCGGCCGTCGCCACGCGCGGCAGCCAGGTCGCGCGCTGCTCCGGCGTTCCGGCGACCGTGATGGCGTAGCTGCCGATGCCCTGAAGCGCGAACAGCGAGTCGGCGTGGGAGGACGTGCCCATCAGCACTTCGCGGACGATGCATATGGCCAGCGGGTCGATGCGCTCGGTGCTTCCGCCGTACTCCACGGGAACCATGAGTCCGGTCAGGCCGCTGCTGCGCAGAGCGTCCAGCACGCCGGCATGAACCGTGCTGCACTCGTCCGCCTCCGCGGCCAGAGGCTCGATCGACCGGGCAAGCTCCTGGGCCCTTCGCCGGATCTCGAGGTAGTCGGGACCAAGTTCGAAGCTCATGCGTCGGAAACCTGCAGAATTGGAGCACCGTCCGGGCGGCGCCGAATCGTCATTTCGAGTGATTTCTTCCGGGAAAGCGCGGGGGCCGCTTCTCCAGGAAAGCCGTCGCGCCCTCGATCATGTCCGGTGAGCCGATGGCCTGGACGAGCATGCCCAGCCCGCTCAGGTAGTTGTCCCGGCACGCGTTCCACCAGACGTTCGAGCTGATCTTGGCGATCTCCAGGTAGCGCGGGCTCATCTGCAGGAGCTCGTCCGCCCAGCGGGTGACTTCCTCCTCGAGCTTGTCGGCGCTGACGACCGCGTTGATCCAGCCGAACTCGAGCGCCATCTGGGCCGTGTAGCGCCGGCAGAGGAACGCGACCTCCTTGGCCCGCTTCTCGCCGATGCACATGGCGAGCATGTTCGTTCCGCCGAGGACCGGCGCGCTGCCTATGCGCACGCCCGTCTGTCCGAACGTGGCGTTCTCGGAGGCGATCGCCAGGTCGCACGCGATCACCAGCTCGTTGCCGCCGCCGGCGGCCGCGCCGTTCACGGCCGCGATCACGGGTCGCGGGCTGTTGCGGATGGCGTCGTAGAGATGAAGCGAGGCGTAGAACATGCCGCGCAGGGCCACGGGATCCGGATCGCGCAGGTTGGCCAGATACCCGCCCGCGCAGAAGGCGCGTCCCGTGCCGGTGATGACGATGACTCCGCTGTCGGACGCATTGCGGATCGCGTCGGTCAGCTCCTGCGCCATCGCGGCGTCGTACGCGTTCATGCGGTCCGGCCGGTTCAGCCGGATCCAGGCGACTTCACCTCTTCGCTCAACGAGGATGTCGGACATAGCGACGTGGCCCTTTCTTCCGTGGCCGTCCGGATGCGGGACGGCGCTTTCCGGGGATGCTTGACAATGCGGAGCATTCTGTGTGAACTTTGAATAAAGTTCAAGCACGGACGTTGAAGAGCATTCAAGTTCCGACGGACGCACCGAAGATGCGTCGCGAGCCGACAGTGCAACCCTTCGACGCTCGGGAGCGCCGGGAAGCCGTGCGGTACGGCCGAGCCCGAGGCGGCGTGCCGGGGGCCGGCTTCCGTCCGGCACGGGATAGCGGGTCGCCGCGACAGCCACTCTGATCGATCAGCGGAGAACGCCGACATGTCCGAGACCGCAGATACCGAGAAGAAAGCGAAGTTCGACCCGGTCAAGCTCGAAACGCTCAACGTCTCCAGGGACTATCCCATGGAGCCGGAGGAGTTCGAGAAGCTGTTCAAGTACAACTGCTACTGCGAGATGGCCCACGTCAACAAGAAGGGCTATCCGATCGTGACGCCGATGTTCTACGTCGTCATCGACGGCATCCTGTACATGAGCAGCATCAAGAAGCACCGCCACAAGGTGCTCGATCTCGAGGAGAACCCGAAGATCTCGGTGAGCATCCACAACGACGGCGCGAACCTGCGCCGCCAGAAGGCGATTCTGCTCATCGGCAAGGCCGAGGTGTCCTACGAGGAAGAGCTCAAGCGCAAGGTCCACTGGGCGATCATCGACAAGTACTGGTCGGAGGTGAAGGGCGAGGCCGAGCGCAAGGCGGCGTTCGAGGCGGTGCACACGCCGCTGCGCGCGATCATCAAGGTCGTGCCGGAGAAGGTAATCAGCTGGGATTTCGGCAAGATGGTCGACGCCTACACGCCGGGCGTGTGGTTCGGCGAGGCGTACGACATGGTCAAGAACATCTGACGCCCCGGGAAGCGACAGGCTTCGGCAGGCACCGGGGAGCGACAAGGGGGAATCGTGGGCAGGTGGGACGACAAGTTCGAGCGCGCCGCGCGCCGCTGGGAAACGTGGCGCATGCAGGAGTACTCGCAGCACGATCGGGTGCTGACGCACATCATCGAGGACAAGGCGAAGCGCAATCCGTATCACGTGGTGTTCCAGTTCAGGGACGACCCGATCACGCTCGAGGAGCTGAACGAGCGGATCAACAGGGTGGCGAACGGATTGCTCGCCCTCGGGGTCAGGCCCGGCGACAAGGTGGCGATCATGCTGCCGAACTGCGCGGAGTTCCTCTATACGTGGTTCGGCGCCAACAAGATCGGCGCGGTGGAGGTTCCGATCAACGTCGCGCTCAAGGGTGACGGCCTCGTCTACCAGATCGTCCAGTCCGATTCCGTCGTGCTCGTCGCCGACACCGAGTACATGGATCGGCTCGGGGACGTCCTCGACAGGCTCGAGGCCGTTCACCACTTCGTGTTCCGCAGCCGGGACCCGGCCGCACCGCTCCAGCGCGTGCCGCGGGGGACCGCGCTCTCGTTCCAGGAGCTGCTGGGACATTCGTCTAGCGCTCCCGGCATCAAGGTCCGCTACAGCGACATGGCGAGCATTCTCTACACGTCCGGCACCACCGGGGTGTCCAAGGGCGTGGAGATGAGCCATCACTACTGGTATGCCATCTGGTCGGAGGCGGTGAAGTACGCCCGCTACACCGACGAGGACGTGCTGTACACGGGTCTGCCGTTCTTCCACGGCAACGCCCAGGGCATCACGATCGGGCCGGCCATACTGGCCGACGCCAAGGCGGTCATCGTGGAGCGCTTCTCCGCGAGCCAGCTCCTGGACGACTGCCGCCGGTGGAACTGCACGGAAGCGAACTACATCGGGGGCATCATCCCGATCCTGCTCAAGCAGCCGCCGCGCGAGGACGATGCGGACAACCCGCTGAGGCTGATGGTGGGCGCGGCCGCGCCCGCGGACGAATGGCACACTTTCCAGAAGCGGTTCAACACCAAGCTCCTGGAGGTATACGGGATGACCGAATGCTACTGCTGTCTGGCCAGCCCGTATGATGCGCCCCGTCCCGGCTCCTGCGGCAAGCCGATCACGGGCTGGGACGTGAAGATCGTCGACGATGACGACAACGAGGTTCCGCCCGGGACCGTGGGCGAGATCATCGCCCGGTCGAACCGGATGTTCGTCGGCACCACCGGCTACTACAAGAAGCCCGAGGCGACGCTCGAGCTGTTCAGGAACGGCTGGATCCATACGGGCGACCTCGGCCGTATGGACGAGGACGGGTACTTCTACTTCGTGGATCGTAAGAAGCAGGCGATCCGGCGCAGGGGCGAGAACATCTCCTCGTTCGAGGTCGAGGCGGTCATCAATGCGCATCCGGCGGTGCTCGAGAGCTGTGTGGTCGGCGTGCCCTCGGACGTGGGCGAGGAGGAGGTCAAGGCCGTCGTGGTGCTCAAGCCGGGGCAGAAGGTCACGGAGGAGGAGCTCATCCGCTGGTGCGAGCCGCGCATGGCCTATTTCGCGGTCCCGCGCTACATCGCCATCCGGCCGAGTCTGCCGAAGACGCCGAGCGAGCGTGTGGAGAAGTTCAAGCTCAAGGAGGAGGGCATCACGGCGGATTGCTGGGATCGCGAGAAGGCCGGCATCAAGCTGAAGAAGTGACGGCCGGGCGCGAGCCGTTCCGCCCGGATCGTCTTCCGGAGGTCGCAATGGCTGAAGTGGGGAATCAGGTCACGCGCAGGCAGGTGCTTCTCGGAGCCGGGGCCATGTCCGCGGCGCTCGGCGCGGCGGGCCTGCTTCCGTTGAAGGCCCACGCCGTGAGCCGGTGGGATCACGACGCCGACATCGTCGTGGTGGGCAGCGGAGCCGGCGCCTGCACCGCCGCGCTCATCGCCCATCAGCTCGGCAGCTCGACGATCATGATCGAGAAGGCGTCCTTCGTCGGCGGCACGACGCTGAAGTCGGCGGGGG
>ERZ777003.3730-NODE-3730-length-14105-cov-16.431103_pt1 | contig 14105 bp, 12 predicted proteins | sample MGYA00374956_ERZ777003 | MGnify/ENA primary metagenome ERZ777003 (study PRJEB29302, sample SAMN06268252) | bioreactor metagenome | isolation source: Joint BioEnergy Institute, California, USA | place: USA:Joint BioEnergy Institute, California, USA | collected... | reverse complement strand
GTTCTCGGTTCTGAAGTTCTCGGTTCTGAAGTTCTCGGTTCTGAAGTTCTCGGTTCTAATATGAGGAACACAGCGATGAAGAAGCATACAATAGTCGCCCTGGTCCAGGACCGCCCCGGAGTTCTGAGCCGCGTGGTGGGCCTGGTGCGCCGGCGCGGCTACAACATCGAGAGCCTGGCCGTCGGCCACTCGGAGACCCCTGGCGTGAGCCGGATCACGCTGGTGGTCGAGTGGGAGGACGTCGAGCAGGTGGTCAAGCAGCTCTACCGCCTGATCGAGGTGCTCAAGGTCAGCGACGTGACCAACGACCCGACGGTGGAGCGCGAGATGGCGCTGATGAAGATCCACGCCCCGAGCGCCAAGCGCGCCGAGATCGTGGCGCTGACCGAGGTGTTCGACGCGAAGATCGTCGATGTCGGCATCAACACGATGGTGATCGAGATGACCGGCTCGCCGGGCAAGGTCCAGAACTTCATCGATGTGATCCGGCCGTTCGGCATCAAGGAGATGATGCGCACCGGCCGCATCGCGATGGTCCGCGGCGCGCGCGGCCACGCCGCCGAGGAGTTCGTCGAGGGCAACGGGCACGCCGAGCGCGTCCCGGCGCTGAACTGAGCAGGTAGCACCGCGAGTGTTTCCCGGCGCGGCTGTCTGGCGCAGCGGCGGAGGCACCACGCCAAACACACCTATTCCCGAAGCGCCTTTGTGGGCATGTAGAGGAGACCATGGCAGAGATCTACTACGACAACCAGGCCGACCTGGGCCGCATCAAGGACCGCCCGATCGCGATCATCGGCTTCGGCAGCCAGGGCCACGCGCACGCCCTGAACCTCAAGGACAGCGGCTGCGATGTGCGCGTCGGCCTGTACAGCGGCTCGCGGTCCTGGGCCAAGGCCGAGGGGCTCGGCCTGCGAGTCTGTACGGTTGCCGACGCCGTCAAAGAGGCGCAGATCATCATGATCGTCACGCCGGATACCGGGCAGGCCCAGCTCTACCGCGACGAGATCGCGCCGCACCTGGCGCCGGGCAAGACGCTGATGTTCGCCCACGGCTTCAACATCCGCTTCGGCCAGATCGTGCCGCCCGAGGGCGTGGACGTGAGCATGGTCGCGCCGAAGGCCCCCGGCCACCGCGTGCGCGAGGTCTTCGAGCAGGGCGGCGGCGTGCCCGCGCTGGTCGCCGTCCACCAGGACGCCTCCGGCCACGCGCTCGAGGACGCCCTGGCCTACGCCAAGGGCATCGGCAGCACCAAGGCCGGCGTGCTGCGGACGACCTTCGCCGAGGAGACGGAGACCGATCTCTTCGGCGAGCAGGTGGTGCTGTGCGGCGGCGTCTCGGCGCTGGTCAAGGCCGCGTTCGAGACGCTGGTCGAGGCCGGCTACCAGCCCGAGGTGGCCTACTTCGAGTGCATGCACGAGCTGAAGCTGATCGTCGACCTGTTCTACCAGGGCGGCCTGAACTACATGCGCTACTCGGTCTCGGACACCGCCGAGTGGGGCGACTACACCGCCGGGCAGAAGATTATCACCGACGAGACCCGCAAGGCGATGCGGCAGATCCTGGCCGACATCCAGGGCGGCGCGTTCGCCGAGGACTGGATCGAGGAGAACCACAACGGCCGGCCGCGCTTCAACGCCTACCGCGCCAAGGACATCGACCACCCGATCGAGGTGATCGGCCGCGAGCTGCGCCGCATGATGCCGTTCGTCAACCCGCGCGAGGTGAGGCCGGGCCAGGGCGGGGCGTAGCGCCATCCGGCGACCAGGAGTCGAGAGCCAAGGGCCGAGAGCCAGGGGCGGGGCCGCGCATCGGGATCGTGGGACGTGGCAGGGAAGTACACCTATCGGAACCTGATCGTCTGGGAGCGAGCGCAGGCGCTGGCGCTAGCGGTCCTCAGGATCGTTCAGCGCCTCCCCAACAGCTGGGGGAACGCCGTGATCGCGCGCCAGATCGTCGCGTCGGCCACGTCGGTTGGCGCGAACATCGCCGAAGGTCACGGGCGCTTCACGCCGGGGGCGCATCGCAACCACCTGTCGATCGCCAAGGGCTCGGCGGCGGAGACGGACAGCTGGCTCGACCTGCTGCGCCGCGCCGGCCATATCTCAGATGAGGAGGAGGCCGCCCTCCACGCCGAGTGCCAGGAGATCATGGCCATGCTCACCAGCAAGATACTGGAGCTCCAGAAGCTTGAGCGGGAGGCATCGAAGCAGGTGCAGGAAGATCGGGAGATGTACGTGGTGGCGGGCCAGGAGGATCTCCCCCCGCCCCCGTTCACCCCCGAAGATTACCGCCAGTAAGCCCACGCTCTGAGCTCTCGGTTCTCGGTTCTCAGCCCTCGGCTCTGGGTCCTGGGTCCTGGATACTCAGCCTGGGTTCTCAGCTCTGGCTCCAGGTTCTCGGTTCTCAGCCCTGGGTTCTCGGCTCTCGGTTCTGGGTTCTCGGTTCTCGGTTCTCGGCCCTCGGTTCTCGGCTCTCGGTTCTCGGTTCTCGGTTCTCGGTTCTCGGCTCTCGGTTCTCGGCTCTCGGTTCTCAGCCCTCGGCTCTCGGCCCTCGGTTCTTCACAGGAGATGATGACAATGGCAGACGATCACGTACGAATCTTCGACACCACCCTGCGCGACGGGGAGCAGGCGCCGGGCTGCACCATGACGCTGGAGGAGAAGCTGGAGGTCGCCCGCCAGCTCGCCCGGCTGCGCGTGGACATCATCGAGGCCGGGTTCCCCGCCGCCTCCCCCGGCGACTGGGCCGCCGTCCACCAGATCGCCAAGGAGATCGGCACGCCCGACGGCCCCGTGATCGCGGCGCTCGCGCGGGCCAACACCGATGATATCGACAAGGCGGCCTCGGCGGTCGCGCCGGCGGCCAAGAAGCGCATCCACGTCTTCATCTCCTCCTCGGACATCCACATCGAGCACCAGCTGCGCTCGACGCGCGAGGCCGTGCTGGAGAAGGCGCGCCAGATGGTCCGCTACGCGCGCTCGTTCTGCGAGGATATCGAGTTCTCGCCCATGGACGCCACCCGCTCCGACCCGGAGTACGTCTACCAGATGCTCGCAGCGGTGATCGCCGAGGGCGCGACGACCCTCAACATCCCCGACACCGTCGGCTACGCGACGCCCGAGGACTACGGCGCGCTGATCGCCGGCATCCGCCAGAACGTCCCCGGCGCGGACAAGGTGATCATCTCGACCCACTGCCACGACGACCTGGGCATGGCGGTGGCCAACAGCCTGGCGGGCGTGCGCGCGGGCGCCCGGCAGATCGAGTGCACGATCAACGGCATCGGCGAGCGCGCCGGCAACGCCTCGCTCGAAGAGGTCGTCATGGCGCTCCACACCCGCCGGCAGTTCTTCGGCCTCTCGACGCAGATCAACACCCGCGAGCTGGCGCGCAGCTCCAAGCTGGTCAGCACGATCATCGGCATGCCGGTGCCGCCCAACAAGGCGATCGTCGGCGCCAACGCCTTCGCCCACGAGTCCGGCATCCACCAGGACGGCGTGCTCAAGAACCGCATGACCTACGAGATCATGGACGCCACCACGATCGGGCTGGACGGCAACGAGCTGGTGCTGGGCAAGCACTCCGGCCGCAACGCCTTCCGCACGAAGCTGGCGGCCATGGGCTACGAGTTCGACAGCGAGGAGGAGTTCCAGCAGCTCTTCGCGCGCTTCAAGGAGCTGTGCGACAAGAAGAAGACCGTCGATGACCGCGACATCGAGGTGCTGATCGCCGGCGGCTCGCTGCACACGCCCGAGATCTACCGGCTTGAGCACGTGCAGGTCACCTGCGGCACTGGCGTCACGCCGGTGGCGACGGTGCGCATCGCCGACCCGGACGGGAACGTCCACACCACCGCGGCGCACGGCACCGGCCCGGTGGACGCGATCTACAAGGCGATCGACCGCGTGGTCCAGCGGCCGGTCGAGCTGATCGAGTTCTCGATCAAGGCCGTGACCGAGGGCATCGACGCGGTGGCCGAGGTCTCGGTGCGCATCCGCGAGCCGGGCGAGACGGTCGAGGAGGTGGAGTACCGCGTCGGGCGGCACCGCGGGCCGCAGATCTACAGCGGCTACAGCGCCAACACCGACACGATCGTCGCCGCCGCCGAGGCGTACATGGGCGCGCTGAACAAGATGCTCGCCGCGCGCCAGCAGCGCCTCAGCGCCGAGAACGCGGCCTACGCCGCCGGCTACGACCGCAGCCACCCGACCTACGCGGTCGACCTGTTCGGGAACAACGCCGTCGGAACAACCGACGAGTAGCGGCACTGTAGCGCAGCGTGCTGCGCCCCTGCGAAGGACGACGTACGGGCGCAGCGTGCTGCGCCCCTGCGCCCCAACGAAGGACGATGAGCACCATCGCATACCTCGGCCCGCCCGGCTCGTACAGCGAGCTGGCGGCCATGGCCTACGGGGCCGAAGGCTCCAGCTACCTGCCGCTCGCCAGCATGCCGGCGGTGGTCACCGCCGTCGAGACCGGCGCGGCCGACGCCGGGGTGCTGCCGATCGAGAACGTGCTGGAGGGCAGCGTTCCGATCACGCTCGACCTGCTGATCCACGAGACCGACCTGCGGATCACCGGCGAGACTGTGATCCCGATCCAGCACTTCCTGGTGGGCCGGCCCGGGCTCGCGCTGCACGAGATCCAGGTGCTGTACGCCCACCCGCAGTCGCTCGGCCAGTGCCGCCGCTTCATCGAGCGCTGCCTCCCCGGCGTGGCGACGGTGGCGTCGCTGAGCAACAGCGCCGCCCCGGCCGAGGCGCTGGCCGACGAGCGCCCCGCCGCGGCGATCGCTACGCTGCGCGCCGCCGAGCTCACCGGGGCCGCGGTGCTCGCGCGCGACATCCAGGACCGCGGCGATAATGTGACGCGCTTCATCGCCATCGGCCGCCAGGACGCGCCGCCGACCGGCGACGACAAGACGAGCTTCTGCTTCGGCTTCCGCGAGGACCGCGCCGGGGTGCTGGTGGAGGCGCTCACCGAGCTGGCCGTGGCCGGCATCAACATGACCAAGCTCGAGTCGCGCCCCTCGAAGGAGGTGCTCGGCCAGTATATCTTCCTGGTGGACATCAACGGCCACCGCGAGGAGCCCCACGTGGCGGAGGCGCTGGAGCGCATCCGCGCCAAGACCGGGCTGTTCAAGGTGTTCGGGAGCTATCCCTGCTGGCGCGGCGACGGCCGGTAGCTCGCCGCCGCGCTCACTGAGTGTCAGGATTGTCTATGTGTTCGTGCTCGTTTCAGGAGGTGGTGCCGGCAGCAGGCAGGCGCAGCGTCGCGCCCCTGCTGCCCGCCATTCGCGCCCCGCGCTCATCGGCAGCAGCTCCGCGGGCGTATGGCGACACACCCCGCTGGCTGGCTGCGCTGTTTGGTGAGGTTGACGCCTGGACGAAGCGGCGACGCGGCTGCCGCAGCCCGTCGATTCGTCCGCGAACTGTGGGGCAGAACAGCCGCCGGCGACTGATAGCTGGCTACTGACTACTGAGGAGCACGACGTGCAGATCCTTCTCTACGATACCACCCTCCGCGACGGCACGCAGCGCGAGGGGCTCTCGCTCTCCGTCGAGGATAAGCTGAAGATCACCCGTGAGCTCGACGCGTTCGGCGTCCACTACATCGAGGGCGGCTGGCCGGGCTCCAACCCCAAGGACGCCGAGTTCTTCCAGCGCGTGCGCGGCCTCGAGCTGCGCCACGCCCGGATCGCCGCCTTCGGCAGCACCCGGCACGCCGGGGTGCGCTGCGAGGACGACGCGAACATCCGCGCGCTCGTGGCCGCCGAGACCCCGGTGGTCACGCTGGTCGGCAAGAGCTCGACGCTCCACGTGGAGCGGGTGCTCGAGACCACGCGCGAGGAGAACCTGGCGATGATCGCCGACAGCGTCTCCTTCTTCAAGCGCCTCGGCAAAGAGGTGATCTACGACGCCGAGCACTTCTTCGACGGCTACAAGCTCGACGCCGAGTACGCGCTCGCGACGGTCCAGGCCGCGGCGCGGGCCGGGGCGGACTGCGTGGTGCTGTGCGACACGAACGGCGGCGCGCTTCCGGAGGAGATCGCGCGCATCGTCCGGGCCGTGCGCGAGCGCCTGGCGCCGGAGGGCGAGGGGTCCAGCTCGCCCCTGCTCGGCATCCACACCCACAACGACGGGGCGCTGGCGGTGGCGAACGCGATGGCGGCGGTGCAGGCCGGCTGCGTGCACGTCCAGGGGACGATCAACGGCTACGGCGAGCGCTGCGGCAACATGGACCTCATCCCGCTGATCGCCAACCTGCAGCTGAAGCTCGGCTACCGCTGCGTGAGCCCCGAGCAGCTGCGCCGGCTCTCGGAGGTCTCGCACTACGTCGCGGCGGTGGCCAATCTCAACCCGGACACCCACGCGCCGTACGTCGGGCGCAGCGCCTTCGCCCACAAGGGCGGAATCCACGTCGCCGCGGTCGCCAAGGTGCCCGAGAGCTACCAGCACATCGACCCGGAGCTGGTGGGCAACCAGATGCGCGTGGTGGTAAGCGAGCTCGCGGGCCGCGGCAACGTGCGCATGCGCGCCAAGGAGCTCGGGCTGGAGCTCAACGGCAACGAGCGCGTGGTGCTGCAGCGCATCAAGGAGCTCGAGAGCCGCGGCTTCCAGTTCGAGGCCGCCGAGGGGTCGTTCGAGATGCTGGTGCGGCGCGCCGCGCCGGACTACGAGCCGCCCTTCGAGCTGCTGGACTTCACCGTGATCGTCGAGGAGCGCGGCACCGCGCCGGTGCGCTCGCAGGCCATCGTCAAGCTGCGCGTCGGCGGCGAGGTGATGCACACCGCCGCCGAGGGCGACGGGCCGGTCAACGCGCTCGACCAGGCCATCCGCAAGGCGCTCCTGCCGCACTACCCGGAGCTGGCCGAGGTGCACCTGGTGGACTACAAGGTGCGCATCGTGGACGAGCACCTGGGCACGGCGGCCCGCCCGCGCGTGCTGATCGAGTCGGCGCGCGGCGAGGAGCGCTGGAGCACCGTCGGCTGCTCGGAGAACATTATCGAGGCCAGCTGGCAGGCGCTGTGGGACAGCCTTGAGCTGCCGCTGCTGCGGGCGCGCCAGGCGGCGCGCGCCCAGGCTACGGCCTGATGTCGCCCGCGAGGGGCAGGATGACCCGGAAGGTGCTGCCCTGCCCCTCGTGGCTCTCGACGTCCACCGAGCCGCCGTGCTGGGTGACGATCTCGCGGATGACGTACAGGCCGATGCCCATGCCGCTGATCTTGCGCGGGTCGATGTTGCCGGCGCGGTAGAACTGCTGGAACAGGCTCGGCAGCTCGTCGGCCGGGATGCCGAGGCCGCAGTCGGCCACCTCGATGACCGCCCGGTCGCCGCGCCGCTCCAGCGTCACCGCGATCGGCCCGCCGTTGGGGCTGTACTTGATGGCGTTGTCGATCAGGTTCTGGAAGACCTGCGCGAGTCGCAGCTCGTCGCCGTTCACGATCAGCGGCGCGTCGGGCGCCGTGAGGCTCAGGGTGTGCTGGCGCAGCGAGGGGCGGATCTCGTCGACCACGCGCCGCACCGCGGCCACCAGGTCCAGCGGCGCCGGCTCGATCACCAGCCGGCCGGACTGGATGCGCGAGTGGTCGAGCAGCGCGTTCACCAGCCGGTTCAGGCGCTCGCTCTGGTAGGCGATCGTCTGCACCACGCGCTGGTCGCGCTCGCTCAGGTGCTGCTCGCGGCTGATGCGCCGCAGCAGGAGCTGGGTGTTGCCAAGCAGCACGGTCAGCGGCGTCTTCAGCTCGTGCGACGCCACCGAGAAGAAGTCGTCGCGGACGCGGATGGCCGCCTCGGCGCTGGCGCGCGCCTGCACCTGCGAGCGGATAAGCCAGAAGAGCACCAGGCTGATCAGCGTGCCACTGATCACCAGGATCGGCAGCATCCTGCTGGCGATCGAGCTCTCGAAGGTCACGCGGGGCTGGTAGTGCAGCGTCCACGGCCGCCCCGCGACCGCGAGCGTGGTGGTGATGCTCAGCGTCGACTGCACGTCGGGGCGGAAGCCCGGCGAGCGGTGCAGGAGGTGCTCGGGGGCCGGCTCGAGCCCGTCGTACACCTCGAAGGCCACCAGCGGGTCGGTGCGGGTGCCGAAGATGCCGACGAACAGGTCGTCGGCGCGGAACGGGCTGTAGGCGAAGCCGATCAGCTGCTCGCGGCGCTCCTCCAGGGTGTCGGGGGTGCGGCCGCCGCGGTAGACTGGCATGTAGATCAGGAAGCCGGCCTGCTTGTCGGCGTCGATCTCCTGGACCAGCGTGACCTTGGCGGAGGCCGCCGGCTGGCCGGTGTCGCGGGCCAGCTCCATCGCCGCGCGGCGCGTCGGCTCGGAGAACATGTCGTAGCCGATCGCCGTCTGGTTGCGGCGGTCGAGCGGCTCGAGGTAGACGATCGCGTGGTACTCGTCCCGCGGGCCCGCCGGCCAGACCTGGAAGTCCGGCTGGCCCTGGGCGCGGACCGAGGCCACTAGCTCGTCCAGATCTTCCGGCGCGACGCGCGCGCTGAAGCCGAGGCCCTGGGTGCCGGGGTAGCGCTGGGGGAGGCTGAGCTGCTCGACGTAGGCGCGGAACTGCGCGCGGCTGATGGCGTCGTCTGCTGCGAACAGGCCGGCCAGGCCGCGCAGCATCGAGATGTAGGTCTCGATCCGCGCCTCGATGGTGCTCTGGGTCTGCTGGACCTCGTGCTCGAAGCGCAACTGCTCGGTAGCGTCGGCCGTCGTCGCCACGGAGAATGCAGTGACAAGCGTTAGCAGCAGCGAGCCGGCCAGCACGGCATAGGGAATGGCGCTGGTCGGGACGCGCGGCGCGCGACGCTGCACGGCCCGGCTCATCGAGACTCCTTCAGACGCTACGACGTTACCATCGGAGGAGCACGCTGTAGTCTAGTATAATTGGTGGCGTTTCGCAACTACCAACGGTGGTGCGCTCCGCACGCCGGCGGCCGGCGCGGCGTCCGCCACACCATAGGAGAGAGATCATGCCGATCGCAGCAAGCAAGGTGATCTGGTTCAACGGCGAGCTGGTTCCGTGGGAGAAAGCCACCGTGCACGTGATGACCCACGCGCTGCACTATGGGTCGTCGGTGTTCGAGGGCATCCGAGCCTACAACACGCCGCGCGGGACGGCGCTCTTCCGCGTCGAGCCGCACATCCGCCGCCTGTTCGACTCGGCCAAGATCTACCGCATGGAGGTGCCGTTCACCCACGAGCAGCTGGTCGAGGCCTGCCGGGCCGTCGTGCGCGAGAACGGGCTGACGAACGCCTACCTGCGGCCGCTCGTCTGGCGCGGCTACGGCGAGCTCGGCGTGTTCCCGCTCAAGTCGCCGGTCGAGGTGATGGTCGCGGCCATGGAGTGGGGCGCCTACCTCGGCGCGGAGGGCCTCGAGCAGGGCGTGGACGTGCAGGTCTCCTCCTGGAACCGCGTCGCGCCGAACACGCTCCCGGCCATGGCCAAGGCCGGCGGCAACTACCTCTCCTCGCAGCTGATCGTGATGGAGGCGGTGCGCCACGGCTACGCCGAGGGCATCGCGCTCGACGTCAACGGCCAGATCAGCGAGGGCTCGGGCGAGAACGTGTTCGTGGTGCGCGACGGCGTGATCTACACCCCGCCGGTCACCGCCGCGCTCCTGCCGGGCATCACCCGCGACGCGGTGATCACCCTCGCCCGCCACCTCGGCTACGAGGTGCGCGAGCAGAACCTGCCGCGCGAGGTGCTCTACCTGGCGGACGAGATCTTCTTCACCGGCACCGCCGCCGAGGTGACGCCGGTGCGCTCGGTGGACCGGCTGCCGGTTGGGAACGGCGGGCGCGGCCCGATCACGGCCGCCATCCAGAAGGCATTCTTCGGCCTCTTCAGCGGCGAGACTGAGGACCGCTGGGGCTGGCTGACGCTCGTATAACAACGGTGGCCGGGTGAGGGGTGGCGGGCGCACCCCTGGTACGGGAAGCCTGGGCCGCTCACCCCGCCGCCTCTCGCCCGGTGAGCGCGAAGCGCGCCACCTTCATCACCAAATAGAGAGCCGAGGACAACGAACGATGGACACCCCTCCCCGCACATTATTCGAGAAGATCTGGGACAGCCACGTGGTGCGACCGGAGACCCCGGAGACGCCGGCGGTGCTGTACATCGACCTGCACCTGATCCACGAGGTCACCTCGCCGCAGGCGTTCACCGAGCTGCGGCGGCGCGGCCTGCGCGTGCGCCGGCCGGACAAGACCCTGGCGACGATGGACCACTCGACGCCGACGACGCCGCGCGGCCCGGACGGGATCATCCCCGTGCTCGACCCGCAGGGGCTCGCGCAGCTCAAGCAGCTCGAGCAGAACTGCCAGGAGTTCGGCATCCCGCTGTTTGCGCTCGGCAGCGACAAGCAGGGCATCGTGCACGTGATCGGCCCCGAGCAGGGCCTCACCCAGCCCGGCATGACCATCGTCTGCGGCGACAGCCACACCAGCACCCACGGGGCCTTCGGCGCGCTGGCCTTCGGCATCGGCACCTCTGAGGTCGCGCACGTCCTGGCGACGCAGTGCCTCCTCCAGAACAAGCCGAAGACGATGGAGGTGCGCGTGGACGGCCGGCTGCCCAAGGGGGTGACGGCCAAGGACATCATCCTGGCGATCATCGCCAAGAACGGCGTCGGCGGCGGCACCGGCTACGTCTTCGAGTACACCGGGGAGGCGATCCGCGCGCTCAGCATGGAAGAGCGCATGACGATCTGCAACATGAGCATCGAGGGCGGCGCCCGCGCCGGCATGATCGCCCCCGACGACACGACCTTCGAGTACATCGCCGGGCGGCCCGCCGCGCCCAAGGGCCGCGACTTCGAGGCCGCCGTGGCGCGCTGGCGCACCCTGCCGACCGACGAGGGCGCGCGCTACGACGCGACGGTGACGCTCGATGCCTCGCAGCTGAAGCCGATGATCACCTACGGCACGAACCCCGGCATGGGCATCCCGATCGACGGGCGCATCCCGACCCCGGAGGAGCTGCCCGACCCGTCGGCGCGCCAGGCGCTCGACGCGGCGCTGCGCTACATGGCGCTGCAGCCCGGCCAGCGGCTGCTCGGCCAGAAGATCGACATGGTCTTCATCGGCAGCTGCACCAACTCGCGCATCAGCGACCTGCGCAGCGCCGCGCAGCTGTTCAAGGGGCGCAAGGTGGCCGAGGGCGTGCGCGTGATGGTCGTCCCCGGCTCGCAGCAGGTGAAGAAGCAGGCCGAGGCCGAGGGGCTGCACGAGATCTTCAAGGCCGCCGGCGCCGAGTGGCGCGAGGCCGGGTGCTCCGCCTGCCTGGCCATGAACGACGACAAGGTGCCGCCCGGGAAGTACGCGGTCTCGACCAGCAACCGCAACTTCATCGGCCGCCAGGGGCCCGGCGCGCGCACGCTCCTGGCCAGCCCGATCACGGCCGCGGCCGCGGCGGTCACGGGGGTCGTCACCGACCCGCGCGAGCTGCTCAACTGATCTCTTTTTCTGTCGGTCTGCGGCTGCGCAGCAGCCGCAGACCGACAGAATCAAGAACGATTTTGGGGAGGCGAAGCCTCCCCAAACCCCACCGCCGGCGGTGGGGCGGAGACCGAGCGGGCCTCGGTGCGGGCGCTGCTTCCCGCAAGCGGGAGGTGTGGAGGGCCGCAGGCCCTCCGCAGACCTACAGAAAGAGAAAAAGATACCGGGGAGGCGACGTCTCCCCAGACCCCAAGGGGTGCGGGGCGAGGCCCCGCGCAACCCAATACATCGAGGAGACACAAGCCAGTGGAGCCGATCAAGACATTCACCGCGCGCATCGCCGCGCTGCGGGCCGAGAACGTGGACACCGACCAGATCATCCCCGCAGAGTTCCTGAAAGTGACCAACAAGGACGGCCTCGCCGAGGGGCTCTTCAAGTCCTGGCGCTACCGGCCCGACGGCACCCTCAACCCGGACTTCGTGCTCAACCGGCCCGAGGTGCAGGGCGCGCAGATCCTGGTGGCGGGCGATAACTTCGGCTGCGGCTCCTCGCGCGAGCACGCCCCCTGGGCGCTGCAGGGCTACGGCTTCAAGGCGGTGATCAGCACGTCGTTCGCCAACATCTTCTACAACAACAGCCTCAAGAACGGGCTGCTGCCGATCACCGTCGACCAGGAGACGCTGGAGCAGCTCTTCAGCCTGTTCGAGGAGGACCCCTCCACCACGCTCACGGTGGACCTGGCCGCGCAGACGGTGACGCTGCCGGACGGGCGCAAGGTCACCTTCCCGATCGAGCCGTTCGCCAAGCACTGCCTGCTGTACGGCGTGGACCAGATGGGCTTCCTGCTCGGCGAGGAGGCGGCCATCGCCGCCTATGAGGCCGCCAACGGCGACCGCGTCCGCACCATGGATGTGCTCCAGTAGCCGCCTCCAGGCCGCTTTCCGCCGGGGAGGTAGAGCCTTCCCAAGCCCCTCCGCGGGGCGAGGCCGCCGCGTACGCTGTAGCTGGCAGTTTGCACTTCTTCTGGATTGAGTCCATGAAAGCAACAATCACAATCCTCCCCGGCGACGGGATCGGGCCGGAGGTGACCGCCGAGGGGGCGCGGGTGCTGCGGAGGGTCGCTGAGCGCTTCGGCCACACCTTCGAGCTGCGCGAGGCGCTGCTCGGCGGCTGCGCGATCGACGCCACCGGCACGGCCCTGCCGGACGAGACGCTGCGCCTGTGCCGCGAGTCGGACGCGGTGCTGCTCGGCGCGGTGGGCGGCCCGAAGTGGGACAACCCGGAGGCCAAGGTGCGCCCGGAGCAGGGCCTGCTCGGCATCCGCAAGGCGCTCGGGCTGTTCGCCAACCTGCGCCCGGTCACGGTCCACCCGCGCCTGGTGCCGGCGTCGCCGCTGCGCCCCGAGCGGCTGGAGGGCGTAGACCTGCTGGTGGTGCGCGAGCTCACCGGCGGCATCTACTTCGGCGAGAAGAAGCGCGAGACGCTCGACTGGCGCGCCTGGCCGAAGGTCGGCGAGCCGGTGCGCCCGGCGGAGAAGGCCGCCGCTGAGGGGCGCGTCGAGGAGCGGGCGCTCGACGCCTGCGTCTACACGACCTCGGAGATCGAGCGGATCGTGCGCGTCGCCGGCCAGCTCGCCCGCGGCCGGCGCGGCAAGGTCACGTCGGTGGACAAGGCCAACGTGCTGGAGACGAGCCGCCTGTGGCGCAGCGTGACCACGCGGGTGATGCGCGAGGAGTTCCCGGACATCCAGCTCGAGCACATGCTGGTGGACGCCTGCGCGATGCACCTGATCCGCCGCCCGGCCGACTTCGACGTGATCGTCACCGAGAACATGTTCGGCGACATCCTCACGGACGAGGCCTCGATGCTGGCCGGCTCGATGGGCATGCTGCCGAGCGCGTCGCTCGGGACTGCGGGGCAGGGCGCCACCCGCATCGGCCTCTACGAGCCGATCCACGGGTCGGCGCCCGACATCGCCGGCACGGGCAAGGCGAACCCGCTGGCGACGATCCTGAGCGTGGCGCTGCTGCTGCGCCACTCGCTGGGGCTCGAGGAGGAGGCGCGCGCGGTGGAGGCGGCCGTGGGCGCGGCGCTCGACGCCGGCTTCGTCACCGCCGACGTGGCGGCGCCCGGCGAGCAGCTGTTCAGCACCTCCGAGGTTGGCGCGGCGGTCGCCGAGCGCATCTGATCCGCGGCGAATACCACACGAAGGCCGGCACTGCGTCGCAGGCGCCGGCCTTCGCGTTCTTCTCCGGCTCGGGTCAGGCGGCCACCTGCGCGGCGCGCGGGGTGGCCACCTCCACGGTGATCCGCTCGCGCTCCAGCGCCGCCCGCACCTGGTCCCGGCTGCTCGCGTCCGGCGCCAGCGTCTCGTCGCGCGGGATGATCATCACGCCCCCGCCGTGCTGGCCGAGCACCTGGCGCAGCGTGTTGAGCCCCGGCCGGTCGAGCTCGTTCACCGGCCGGACATCGTTGAACTCGCCGACGATCGTGTAGCCCTGAGCAGCGGCGTGGGCGCGGCACATGTCCAGGTCGTTCACCATCGCGAACTCGCCCCGGCTCTCCTCGGCCGAGGTCCGCAGATAGATCGCGCACGGCGTCATTGGCGGCCTCCTCTGCTGATGCTGCTATCCTGCGGGCTCGGCGGAGCAAGAATCGTTCCCTGGCC
>ERZ777003.3729-NODE-3729-length-14107-cov-12.435668_pt1 | contig 14107 bp, 10 predicted proteins | sample MGYA00374956_ERZ777003 | MGnify/ENA primary metagenome ERZ777003 (study PRJEB29302, sample SAMN06268252) | bioreactor metagenome | isolation source: Joint BioEnergy Institute, California, USA | place: USA:Joint BioEnergy Institute, California, USA | collected... | reverse complement strand
CGGCTCTGGACCACGGTATCGGGGTTCGAATCCCTGCCTCCCAGCCAATCTGCTAAATCCAAGTCATCCCCGTATTTAGGGCCAGTTTCGCGCACTCGGTCGATGCCGTCGTCGGCATCATCATCGGCGGGATTCTTGACAGAATCTTGACGGGTTGACGGTGAGACCGGGTCCTGCGGCGTGGGATCGAAGCTCTCACCGCGCTCGAGCCTCGCCGCTGCGGTCTGGAGGTTCTCCAGCTTCTGGTTGTCGTACCGCTCCGTCGTCGTGATCGAGGCATGGCCCAGCAGATCGCGCACTTGCGCGAGCGGGACGTTCTTCTCGACGAGCCTCGAGGCGTACTCGTGCCTGAGGTCATGCCATCGCAGGTTGATGCGCCGAAACTCGGCGAGGCACTCGGCGGTCAGCGCGGTCCAGTTGTACGACTTCCACTCGGGCTTGATCCCGTGCGCCTTGAGCACCGTCGTCACCCAGGCCGTCCGGAAGCGGCCGAGCGGCTCGCCGGTCTCGTCGCTGAACACGAGCGCCTCGTCTGGCTTCTTGTCGCCGTCGGCGTCGAGCCGGAGCCATTCGAGCACTGCTCGCAGCCTGGTCGTGGCGATCGGCACGAACCGCGTCTTCCTGCTCTTCGTCGTCTCGCCCCGCAACGTGATCAGGCCGCGTGCGAAGTCGATGTCGGCGAAGCGTAGCGCCAGCATCTCACCCTGTCGCATGCCCGTGTCCAGGGCTGTGATGATCATTGACCGCAGGAGCGGAGGCGCGGCCGCCAGCAATCGCGCCTCCTCGTCCTCGGAGATGCGACGGCGGCGCTGATTGTCCTCCCTCAGCTTCCGAATGAGCGTTTCGGTTCCGCGGCGGAACGGCGTCCGGTCGATGTACTCGCGTCCGACGGCCCAGTTCATCATGTGGCGCAGGATCTCGAGCGTGCGGTTCACTGACGCCGGCGCCAGGACGCGTGCCGTTTTCCTTCGTCCAGCGATGTGCGGCTTGCGCAGGTCGGCGATGAAGTCCTCGACGTCGCTCGTTCGAATTTCCGTGAGCGGCCGATCGCCGAAGTGATCGAGGATCGGCCGCAAGCGGTAATCGATCGTCTTGCCGATCGCGAGCTTCCTCGCGAAGACGTGCCGTTCCTTGTAGATCTCCGCGAACTGCCGGAACGTCAACGTTTCTGGCTCGCGTGGTCCGTCGAGGCCACGCTTGTCGAACGTGCCGGCCCGGACCGCCTTCTTCAGGTCGTCGAAGACGGCTTGGGCCTCCGTCTTCGACCGGATCTCGCGATTCGCCCACTTCTCGAGGCTGACGCGCACGTGGCGGAACCGGGCCCACCACGCGTGCGTGCAGCGATCCCGCGCGCGGCCCTTGTGATCACAGAGCTTGTAGAGGCCCACGACTCCTCCCAGTTCAGCGCAACCCGGAGGCGCTCAGACAGCGCCGCGGCTTTCACGCCGAGTGTTGTTCGGAGTGCCAGTCGGCAGCCCGGCGCGCGTGTCGCTCCAGCCACGCATCGATCCATTCGGCCTTGAGCCGGATCGCCCGGCGTCCTCCGATCCGAGCGTGGTGCATCTCGCGACGCTCGCACGCGGTGTAGATCGTGTCGCGGCTCACGCCAGCATACTCCGCAGCCTCCGCGACGTTCATCCAGATCTTCATCGAAGCCCCCCTCCTGACGACGATTCACGATTGACCAACCATCAACGGTTGCGTCCTGCCGTTAGCTGACGACGCACTGAACAGCGGTCGCGAGTGCGACGCGCGACGGCAACGGTTCAACGCGCCGGTCGTCGAGAACGTCGTGTTGAACCGAATCGGTCCAGAGGCGCGGGTGAGGACAGAGGGCGCGCCACCGACTGGCGGCGACGCGCGGAGCAGGTCTCAGTAACTGTGGTGGACCGAAAACGAATCCAGAATAGCGCCGGGCGAAACCAAGATCAACCCCGATCCGCACGCCTGCAACGAGGATCACACGGCCGGCCCATCGCGTAGTTGCCCCTGGACGAGCTGCGCGCAGGCGCGTCAAGGCCCGAAGGCCGCGCGTGGGCACCACGTGCGGTCGGAGCGAAGCGGAGAGCCTTGACGCGCCGAGCACAGCTCGGGGAATCGAACACGCGATGGTCGGCTGGCGCGTGCAGCGCGGGACCCTGTACGGATCGTCGTTCAAGAACCACCGGCGATCAGCCAGCATGTGCGCTCATGTCTCCGGCGCTCATTCCGCGCGTTTGCAGGCGCTGTTGCACGCGCTTGACATCCACCCTCGTGGAAGCCGACGCTTGGCTGCATGAGGCTCGAATCCAGGAACGACAACGCGCATCTCGGTTCTCGGGATCTACGCGTGTCCTCCGGACAACTGTCCCCGAGAAAGGTCGCGAGCGCCTTCGATCTTTCCGTCGGTGAACTCGCGGCATTGATCCGGAAGAAGGAGCACTCTCGGTCGACAGCACAGGACGCGGGTTCAGTGCAATCGGCACTTGAACCGTTCGAGCACGTCGCGCGCCTTCGCCTTGTCCTGAAGGGCGGCGACTTTGTGTCATGGCTCCGCAAGGCGAATGACGAGCTCGATGGACGGACGCCTCGTGAGCTGATTCTGGAGGGCAAGATCGCGCTGGTTGCGGAGCTTGTCGAGGACATGCTCACGGGCAGTCCAAGTTGACGATTCGCTGCAGGATTCACGCTGATCTTCATGGCGTGTTCGCGGTCGGAGTTCCGGACCGCTCAGCGCGCACACTCCCGTGTGCGATGCCATTGACAAATGCGCGCACTATACGCCCTGACATCGAGGCCCAGAACGGAACCGGCAACACTCCCCACCCACCACACGTCGATGGCCCAACGTTTCCGGCGCGAAAGCGTCCACTTCGTCCGGAAATCCAGGCACATCGCCGACGCGCGATGTAGCAGCGCGGGCGGCGCCGATCTTCCGGAAAATCCTGCTCACGAGACGATCGACACCCAGACACCGCCAGCCGTGGCGTGAACGACCCCTTCAACGGCGCCTGGGGCCACTGGCGGCGCGGCAAGCGGGGGTCGTTCACGCCACGGCTGGCTCACCCGCTGCGACAGTGGCAGCAGACGCGGGCGGCATAGAGCGCCGCCCGTTGTGCCTCTTGGGGCAGCGATGTGTACGTCCCACAGGCATTTGGGGGGGGGGATTTGCGACCAAGGGAGTCAGAAACGTGTGCGCCGACTGCGTACGGCCGAGCCAGAAGAACGGGGACAACCTCACGGGTCCGCAGGTCGTCCCCGCCTTCGTCCCCTCCTCGCGGCGCTCAGGCCACGCCAACCAGGGACGTGAGCTGCAGGTACTGGCGGGACAGCTCGACGCATTCGAGCCGGCCTTCGCCGTACGCGATCGCATCTCGCAGCACTGGTGATTGCGCCGCCCAGATGACCGGGTCGCCGCGGTGCAGCCACCATCGATAGAGCGCCTTGAACCGTGCAGAGCCGAACGTCCGGAAGGCCTTCTCGAGCTCGGCATCGGCCTGCTCGGTCAAGTGTCCGCGCGCGTGTTGACGGCGCTGAAAGTACGCCTGGAGCCGCTCGGCCGTGGTCGGATCGATGGGCATGGCCAACTCGTCGCGAAAAGCGAAGCGATAGAGGCTCGTCGACTTCCGAAACCGCCTGGGGATCAGCAGGCGCACGGTGAACCTCCGCACCGTCCGGAACAGCTCGGCGTGGCGAATGAGGAACAGCCGGAAATCCACCGGTACGTCGCGAGTCACGAGGTACAAGAAGACAGGTCGCTGGAACCCGTGCTTCTCGATGCCGATCGGCAGCTTGTCAGGGAAGTAGCGTGTCGTCTCCTCGCCCCCGGCGCGGTAGGTGACGTGCGGGTAGTCGGTGGGCTTGAAGTGCGGCGCGTCGAGCGCCCGGTCGAAGTAGTTCCGCTTGTCTCGTTCTGTGCCGAGCCACGTGTAGTTCCGGTCGGCCACGACGCCGTCCAGAATCATGAGGCGCTCAATCATCCGGCCCAACGAGGCCGTCGGTTGTCGGGCTCGCCAATCGCCTCATAGAGCGGCTTGTAGTGGACATGGAACAGGCGCCCCTGATGGAGCCGCCCAGGCGTGATTGCGGTGGCGAACCTGCGGTCGACGAGCTTCGCGACGAAGTCGTGGCTCTTCTGGCCGTGAGAGATGCCCGCGAAGCTACAGTACTGGCGCTCGAGAAATACCCCTGAGTGCACCATCACCGTCACCAGAAAGCGTGCCTGGCGCTCGGTGAAACCGAACCCGGCCACGGCCGCCACACGCCCCGGTTGGACGCTGTCGAGATACTCCACCGGCACCGTCAGCACGCTCACAGCAGCTCCTCTGCCAGCCTTGGATCGAACCACCCGCCGGTACGTCCACCTGCCCGCACGCGGAAGCAGGTAAACCCGGTTCGCCCCCGCTCGGCGGCGTGGGCACCCCGGTAATGCGGCGTCAGAACCTCGATGTCCCGATGCTCCTCGCGACCGTCGAGCTCGTACTCGACGCGGAAGTCGGGAAAGTGGACCCTGTCGTCGAAGTACGGCAGCTCGTGTTCAAGCGCCCACTGCGCGATCTCCCGTGCGTCTCGATCCGGTCGTCCATCGCTGTCTGGCCGATCTCGGTTGTGGTCCTGCAGGAACGACTGGTACTCGCGCTTCAGTTCCTGCTCGAGCACCACACGCCGCACCTCGGCGCCCGCGTCGCGCAGCTCCTTCTCCACCCGCTTGTACGCGCGATAGAGCTGGGCATCGTGACAGAGCTCGCGAGGCCGGTTCACTCCCGCATAGAACTCCTGCTTCCGATCGTCGTCGCGTTCCCGGCGGTTCGCTTCGAGCAGGTCGCGTCCGCGGTCGGTGAGCGTGACGCCGCGGTCGTGACCGTCGAGCGAAATGGTGCGAAGCAAGCCCTTTTCGACGAGGTGCTCCAGGCTGTCGTTGCGGCTATCGAGACCGTCATCGCGCGAATCGAGATCACGCTCAGGAATCACGCGGAACGCCCCAACCGCTGCGAGCATCCGGCTGTCTTCGCCGTTCAGTTCGCAGACGCGATCGCGATCGAGAACCAGCTCGCGCTCGAGGCCACGCGGCAGGTCCAGGTCGTTGAGCAGCGCGTCGCGCGGATCATCAGCGCGCTCACGTGAGTCGCGGTAGATGTCGCGATCGAGTTCGCCGGCGCCGTCTCGATCGCGCGAGTCGTTCCAACGTGGATCGAACCTGTCGAACATCATCGCCTCCCCGAGAGAAGGGGACGACCTCTCTCGAAGGCGAGTATCAGACGCTCCGGATCGCGTCGCAATCGATGCTCGGGCGGTGGGCGGCGGCTTTGGGTGGCTTCGGACTCCGTGTGGGCCGCGTTGCAGGCGACATCGCAACGAAAAACGGCGAGAAGGGCGGAAGCTGTCGTATCCTCGTGCCGGGCTCACGACACCCATGCATGGCTGGATAGCCGTCACGCACAGCGACTGGTTCGACTTTCTCGCGCGGCAGCGTCATCGCGAGGAGGTCAACTTCTGGAGCCCGTCGGACTACTACGCGTTCCACGGGATGCCGGGCGCCCCGTTCTTCTTCAAGCTGAAGGCGCCCCGGAATGCGATTGGCGGGTTCGGCTACGTCGCGAGCTTCTCGCGCCTGCCCGACTGGCTCGCCTGGGAATGCTTCGGCGAGGGCAACGGGGCGGGCACCTTCGAGGACTTCAAGCGGCGACTCGACAGCCTGCGGGAGCGCAACAGGCTCCGCGGCGCAGGGGGGCTGTCGCAGATCGGGTGCATCGTGCTCGTCCAGGCCGTGTTCTTCCCGCCGGAGGAGTGGATCCCTCAGCCGGCGGACTGGGCGACACGGAACCTTCGATATACGCGCTACGACCTCACTACAGGCGAGGGCGCTCGCATCTGGCAGGCGTGCCAGGAGCGGCTCGCGGCGCGCAGCGCGGCTGCGCGTGAGGCGTTCGTTGCGCGCGAGGAACGCGCCCGATACGGTGAGCCGGTCCTCGTGCGCCCGCGACTCGGACAGGGCGCCTTTCGCGTGGCTGTGACCGATGCCTACCAGCGGGCGTGCGCCGTCACGCGCGAGCATTCCCTGCCCGTGCTGGAGGCCGCGCACATCGTCCCGTTCGCGCAAGGCGGACCGCACGAGGTCAACAACGGACTGCTGCTCCGCTCGGATCTCCATCGCTTGTTCGACCTCGGATATGTGACCGTGACGCCGGAGCTGCGCCTCGAAGTGAGCGGCCGCCTCCGCGGCGAATTCGAGAACGGCCGCACGTACTATCCAATGCACGGCAGCGAAGTGAGCGTGCCGGCCGATCCCCGGCTGCGTCCCGATCCGAACCTGCTCCGGTGGCACAACGACACGGCCTTCCGGCCGTGAGCTGTCTCGCTCGTTGGAATGGGGCCGCTCCTGATGCTGGATGACACGCAGGTCCGCCTGGCCGCGTTCAGGTTTCTCGAGGAGCAGCAGCGTCTCGCCGGCGAGGAGGGCGTCCTGCCTCGCAGGGTGCTCGTCGAGGGATTCACCTACGAGGGACAGCGTGTGCCGCTGATGGGGCCGCAGGGCATCTTCAAACCGCGCGTCCTCCGCGAGATCCCGCTCAGCATCACGACCGTGGCGGTCGTCGAAGGCGAGACGCGCCCGTACGACGATGCCTTCGGCGAAGACGGGCTGCTGCGATACCGATATCGCGGAACCGACCCGCGGCACCACGAGAACGTCGGGCTCCGGCTCGCGATGCAGCGCCGCGTCCCGCTCATCTACTTCCACGGCATCGTTCCCGGCCTGTACGTCGCCGAGTGGCCCGTCTACATCGTGGGCGACGATCCCGAACGCCTGACGTTCACCGTGAGCGTGGACGACCGGCGGTTTGCCGGTTTGGGTTCCGTCGACGCGCCCGACGTCGGAGAGGCGGAGATCCGCCGGCGATATGCGACGCGGCTCTTCCAGCAGCGGCTGCACCAGCGCGAGTTCCGGGAGCGCGTCGTCCGCGCGTACCAGTACCACTGCGCGGTGTGCCGGCTGCGGCGAGACGAGTTGCTCGACGCGGCCCACATCGTGCCGGACGCGGATCCGCGCGGCGTGCCGTCGGTGACGAACGGGTTGGCCCTCTGCACCCTTCACCACGCGGCGTTTGACCGGCACGTCATCGGGATCACGCCCGACTACGTGGTCCAGGTGCGCCGCGACGTGCTCGACCAGGAGGACGGCCCGATGCTGATCCATGGCCTCCAGGGGTTCCACGGCCGGCCGCTGCGGCTGCCGACGCGAGAGACGTGGCGCCCCGACCGGCACCTGCTCGAGGAGCGCTACGCGCGCTTTCGTCGCCTGGCGGGCTGAACACCTTGTCGAATCCGAGGGACACGATGCCGAAACGGATCGTCTGCGAGCGCTGCGGGCAGCCGCTCGAACCTCACGAGAGCATTTCCGTCGCCAACGTCGGCCGACGCTGCTACCCCTGCTTCAACGAGGAGACCGCCGCGCTGATGGGTGTCGAGTTCGACCAGACGCGGCTGCAGCCGGTCACGGTCGCCGATGCCGACGGCGTCGAGCACACGTTCGAGTTCCGATCGAGGCTCGTGCCGACGGGACACGCCCTGTATGCGCGGGAGCGCCTGGCCGAAGGACGCGAAGGATACGAGTTCTCGGTGCTGGGCGACTTCGAGGCCGATGTCTGGGACCTGTTCAAGGTGCTCTACGACCGGATCCGACGCGCCCTTGCTGTCCGGCACGTCGAGCAGGGGGAGCTGGGCTGGCGGATTACCGACGCGCGCCGGCTGACCGGCCGTATCACCTGGGATCCCGACCGATCGGGAGAAGTCCCGCTGCTCGTCATCGATGGGCGGCCCTTCACCTGGGATCAGGTGGGGCGGATGCTGATGACGTTCGAGGGGTTCACGCTGCGCGCCGTCGTGGACGACACGATCGAAGTCGTCGGCGGGCCGCTCCTGGCCGAGGGCGATGAGCGGTCGACGAAAGACCGCGAGTAGTCGTTGCAGGCCCTTACACTCGCCTCAACACGCCCTTCGCCATCAGCGCGTGGAAATGCTCCATCACACGCCGAGGGGCCTGGCCGCCGCGAATGAGGACGCCGACTTCCAGATTCTGGTCGAGAGCGTGGCCAGTCAGATTGGCACTGGTGACGAACGCGAGCTCGCCGTCGGCAACCGCAGTCTTCGCGTGCAGGCGCGCGCCTGGCGGGCGTTGGTCGAGCGGCCAGCAGTAGACTTCGACATCGTCGCGCAGATCGTCGAACGCGTGAATCCCGTCATGCGTGAGGGCGCCGGCTGAATCGCTCGTCGTCTCGAGAATCAGGCGAACGGTAGCCCCCCGGTTCCGGGCGGAGCGGAGCGACGACGACAGCTCGGGCACGCGGTACGCCGCGTAGGTCACGACAATGAGCTCACGCCGAGCGGCATCGACCAGCTGCAGCAGAACGGCCTTTGTGTGGCGGAGGGAGACGTGGCGGCTTGCCGGGCCCGTCGCGACAACTTCGATCGTCTCCGCTTCGCGTTCGTGCTCCCGGATGGCTAACGCTGACTCGAGCGCCAGTCCCAGCGCTACGGCGGGTGTCCCAGGCGACTTCGCCCAGGCGTCGAGCAATTGGAGGGCGTGCTGGCGATAGGCGGGATTTGGCATGGCGCCCAGAACCGCCGGCCGGGCCTCTGCCTGTGTCCCAGCGACCGATGCCAGCGCGGCGGCAAGGGCGCGCACATGGCTCGACGGCATGCCGCGCACCGAGGCGAGAACGACGGACAGCAATTCAGCGCGATCGCTCACGACGTGAAGTACTCGATCGAATCCGCGCTCAGCGTTCGAACGAGCACGGCTCGGTCCAGGTAGCGGTTGCCGCGCTCGCACGTGGTCTCTGGCACGAACAGGCACGCGTGACACGACGCATTGTGCAAGGCGTCCTCGCTTGCATCTGGTACGTGCTCGGCGCACAGCGGATCGGCACTGCACAGCCGGCTGCGTTCGAGCGCTTGGGTGAGGAGGCGGTCAAGCGAATCCGTCTCGCCGAGCGCCACCAGACCGCCGAGCGTCCCTTCCGAGTCAGAGGCGGCGGTGTAGATCAGCAGGCCGGCCATCGCCGGCCGGCTTCCTCCCGGCTCGCGGGCGTAGATGCGCTCCTGAACCGAGGCTGGTGAGTACCCGCATTCGAGCGCCAGCTCCGTCGCGAGCGCATGAGCGAGCGAATGCAGGAGCACGTACCGCGGCCCTTCCCACTTTGCGGCAGGATCGAGGCCGCGCCGCTCGCGCCACCGCTGGTGACTTCGGCGAAGCAACTCGAGGCGCCTGGAGCCGGCCACTCGTTCTTCCCACCGGGCGACCGCGTCTTCTGACAGCTGAAGAAACACGCCTTCGCCTCGGGCCTCGGCAGCGGGTACCCACTTCGGCAAATCACGAGCGAGCGGCGCACATTGCACCTCTGGCTGATCCTCGGCCACACCGCTGTCCGGGCCATCGATCCGCGTGAACCCGCACAGTGCGGTGACGACGCGCAGCCGCTCGACGAGAACCGCGCGTTCGATGAAAGGTCGAAATCGGTCGGGGACTGGGGACTCGCGAACGCGAAAGTCGTCCGACAACGGCGCATGCGCCGGGTCCTGCAAGAGGAGCCACTCCGGTCCGAGCAGGTCCACGGCGGCCTCGTCAACGGCCGCGCCGCGCCGGCGCTGCTCCACGTGCTCCCAGACGCGGTTCAGATCGCGATTCGCAAAGACCTTGAGTGCCGGGGCGAACTTGACCGCCGCATCCAGCTCCTCGCGAGACACCACGTTGGTCAGATCGGGCCAGTGCTTCTCGATGAGCTGGTCGAGCGGGTCGTACGCGACGGGCAGCGACAGCGCCGACCTGGTCACCGGAAACCACGCGTTCGAGGCACCGAGCAGGACGGCACGGAGCTGGTGTGTACAACCCGCCGCGGCAAACCTCCGGAGATGCGGATGGCGCCCGCGGCACTGCGGCATCGTCCGCCGCCCGGGCTCCCCGAACGCTTGCGACAGATGCATCTTCTGACCACAGGACACGCACTCGATCTGCACATCGGTCGAACGAGATCCGCCGATTTCGTTCAGGCGGACCTGCGGCTTGCCGCTGCACGGCTGTTTGTAGTGGCAGAACTCGATCCAGGGGAACTCATCCAGGTGCCCGTCCGGGCAGGCAGTCACGAATCGGGCAGGTACCGCGAGCGGCGGTTTTCCATCGCTGCGGCAGTTATGCACGAACCGGGTTCGATCCGGACGGTAGGGCTCGTGCTTCAAATCGAGCAGTCCACTGTCAATCGGGATCAGCAGGTTGCAGCCGGTGCATCGCATCCATCGCGGGAATGGGACGACCGGAACACCGACCCGGGCCCAGTCGTCGAATGGATTCCTGGTCTCCTCCAGCCATGGTGCCGTGCGCAGCGCCTCCACGTGCTCCATGCCCGGCAACTGCCGCACGGCAGCAAGCAAGCGGCGCTCGACGAGCGTCTGCTGATGGGTGGCGTCCCACTCGTCGAGGCCGAGGACCACAGCGCTGAAGTTGGGGAGATCGATGAGCGCGCCGACGCCATGGCTGAACATCAGCTGGCTTGGTCGAACCGCGCCGACCCGGGGCGACGCCAACGGCTTCATACGCGTTCGGCCTCCGTCAGCGTGTCGTCCGTTTCGTCTTCCAGCGTCAGCGCCTCGCCGGCACTCTCCGGCGCGCCAGGCGATCGTGAGAACGCGGGAGCATGTTCGATGCTCCCATCGCGCACATCCATGACGAAGTTCACGTCCGGTTCGACCTCGCGCATGGATGTGGGGCACGTCCAGATCGTCCACTCGGCCGCGGACGGCTCGATCAGCAGTGGAATGGCATCGGCACCGCTCACCTGGCGATACGCGAGCGGCGCGCCTGGCCGGCCCTGCAGCACTTTCAGGTGATCGAGCCTGGTGCGGATCATGTCGCGCACGAGATCTCGTCGTGATCCGTCGCCGGATACATCCTCGGCGCGCCGTGCGAGCTCGTCGATGATATTGCCGAAGAGCGGATCGCCGGTGTCGATTGCCTGGGCGGCCCGATTCGGATTCCATGGCAGCCGCTCATGTCGCGCGAGCGCGACGAGCAGCCCCGTGAGGCCGCGGTCCAGAGCGCGGGCCGAGAACGGCGTCACCGACAGCGCTTCGACGTGACGATAGAACGTCGCGTGATAGTGCTCGAATGCTTCGTAGTGCGACAGGTCACGCGGCCGCGCCCAGTTGTAGATCGTGACGACGAGGCCCGGCCCCTGAACATCTCGCCCGACGCGGCTCGTGGCCTGGATGTACTCCGCGGTCGCCTTCGGCTGGCCGACCGCAACCATCAACCCCAGGCGCGGGACGTCGACGCCGACCGAGATCATGTTGGTCGCGAGCAGGACGTCGATCGGCCGCGGCCCTGCCTTCGGCGCGTCCGGATCGTGGACCAGTCCGAGCTGGTCGAGAATCTCGGGGATGTCACCCGATCCGATGCGGCTGGTCAGCTCGCGCAGGAGCGGCCGGCGCCTGCGCGCCAGCCCCTTCCGATCCGTGCGCCTCAAGCGATTCGACACATCGTCCTCGACGATTCGCCGCGCCCCGCCGAGCTCACGCAGGGCGTTGAAGTACCCGACCATCGTCATCCAGGGGTCCGCAGAGCGGCCGTACTTCTCGAACAGTGTCTGCGCCGCCGCCAGGACGGTGGTGAAGACGCGCGCCTCCACCGACTTCAGCCGGACGCCAGGCGCGCATACGCCCAGATACAGTCGCCCTGGAGTGTCGGATGTCGAGCGCTGGCGCGCAAAGAACGAATCGCCTGCGTCCAGCACCTGGGGCGGGAACACGCTCAAACCGCGCCAGAACAGCGCATGCACCTGCATGGCGCCACGGCGGATGGTCGCTGTCGAGGCGACGACCTTCGGTCGCACCCGCCGGCCGTCGATGCTCCACGAGGCCAGCCGGTCAATCGCCGCTTCGTACAGGCCGACCATCGTTCCAAGGGGACCCGAGATGAGGTGCAGCTCGTCCTGGATGATCAGATCCGGCGGACGCAAAGGATTGCAGGCCACGGTCCGCGCGGCCGGCAGACTGCCAGTCTTGTGGTGCGAATCGCGCTCTTCACGACCGGCGACCTTGTCGAGATCCGGCGTGCGGTACCCGTGACGCGTGCATCGGCGCTCAACACGGCCGAACAGCGTGTGCAGCGGACCCTGCCACGGGAGCTGTGCGAACTTGTCCACCGTTGCGATCACGAACGATGGCAGCAAGCGGTAGATCTCTTCGTCCACGGTGACGACCGGCAGCCCCTCCTCTGGGCTCTTGCGCCCCGAGAAGTCGCACTCCCCGAACTCGTCCCCACAGAACACGAGCGTGCGCCACCGATCGGGGTCGCTGCGTGGGCTCAGCTTGGGGTGGCCACACCACGGGCATGACGTGATCTGCACTGGATTCGGCGCCCGTCCGGACCGGGCGCCGCCAACGCCGAACAGCTCGTCGAGCGCCTTCTTCGCAACGGCGGAGTAGTTGGGCGTCACGGTTCCGCCCACCCACATGCCGATCCGGAATGGCGCCTCGCCCCAACGCTGATCGCCCGCAGCGATGCGTTCGCGCCGGAGCACTTCGCAGGCACAGATGAGCGCCGTCGCACGCTGGAACTGCTGCGCCGTCAGCAGTCGCAGGGTGTAGCGCATGAGCACGGCCACCCCGTCGGACCCGTCGTAGCCGGCCACAGTGCCCTGGAGTCGGCGAATGGCGAGGGTGAACGCGGTGAGCCCGAGGTACGCCTCCGTCTTTCCCCCACCTGTCGGGAAGAAGAGGAGATCCACGAGGCCCTGCTCGGGGCTGCGTTCTGGATGCGTCGGATCGACGAGTGACGGGACGTTCAGCAGGATGAACGCGAGCTGGAAGGGACGCCAGGACCGCTGCTGCCGGACGTCGGCAGCAGAGAGCAGTTCCCGGAACGGCGTGTCCGCCGCCGTTCGACGGGCGGCGGCGGCGACCGTGTGGACACGCTGCAGCCACATGGCGCGATTCGCGAACCGAAAGGCCTCGGCTGCCAGGGCATCGTCAGCGAGCCGCGCAATCCCGGTTCGAAGCCGGTCCGCGACTCGTCGCGCCTGCGCCAGCGACTCGCGCGCCACCGACTCGAGTGCCCCGAGCTTCTCACTCGGATCGTCGATTCGCTGCTCCTGTCGATTGAGCCAGCCGTCGTACGCATCGACCAGTGGCTCAAGCGCCTTTATCAGCGCGTCGCTCTCGAGTTCCGAGAGCGTCTTCATGTCCAGGACAGCCGCGGCAAGCGCAGGTTCTTCTTCCGCCGTCGGCGCCTCGACGCGCGGCACCTCGTAGCGCGGCATGACGCGTGTTTCTATCCGCACCGCTCGCGCGGGATCGTCCGGCGATGGCGTTGCGTGCACGGCCACGCCGTGCCCGACCGCGAACTCCACCACCGTGCGATACAGGAGATCGAGCTCCTGCTCGTCGGGGTGAGCCGGTCCGTCGGGCAGCGCCTCGCGACGGCCCACGAAGATCGGCGTCCCGTCGACCGCTTCAACGCTGAGCACCGGCTGAAACAGCCACGCCTCGTCCTTGTTCACCCTGGGCGCGGACTGCTCGTTGACCAGGAACAGGCTGACCAGCCATGCGCCCTCGCGCTTCGCCGCCCGTCCGCGCAGCCGTACTCCGGGCGCCTCGTTCAGATTGAAGTCCTGCGGATCAAGTAGCCCGTCCTCGAGCGTCAGGACGATTTCGCCACCAAGCGGCTCTCGCTGCCACACGCGCGACTGGTGATCGGGATGCTCGACCTTCCGATATCGCCCCCACGAGGCCCGCACGCGGAGCTGCCGAACATCGCGGCGGACCGCAAACGTCATCCCGAAGGAGGACGCAAACAGCGCCGGCTTGGCGGCGACATCGTCTCCCTCGGCCGGATCGCTGATCGCATCGTCGCCGTCGACCGCGGCGCGATCGTGGCGCGCTGGATCGAAGGCGATCGTCCCGCGCGGGGCCAGCATGCCGACGAGGTAGCGCACCGAGACGCGCTCCCGTGGGTCGGCCAGCACTTCTCGCTCGCCGCCAGCCGGACCCAGCAGGTCAGCCATGATCAGGTCGAGCAGCTCGCGCCGGACATCAACCGGTGAAACAGTCATCTTTTGGACCGTTTTTGGACCGACTC
>ERZ777003.3728-NODE-3728-length-14110-cov-6.084169_pt1 | contig 14110 bp, 15 predicted proteins | sample MGYA00374956_ERZ777003 | MGnify/ENA primary metagenome ERZ777003 (study PRJEB29302, sample SAMN06268252) | bioreactor metagenome | isolation source: Joint BioEnergy Institute, California, USA | place: USA:Joint BioEnergy Institute, California, USA | collected... | reverse complement strand
CGCCGAGCGCCTCCTTGACCGTGGCGAACGGGCCGTCGGTCGCGAGCGTCTCGCCGTTCTCCACGCGAACCGTGGTCGCCATCTCCGGGGGCTCCATCCACTCCCCGGGCGTGACGCCGGGCGTCTGGTTGAGCGCCTGGTAGTCGGCGGCAATCTGCCGCTGCTCCTCTTCGGGGAGCTGACCCCAGGCATCCGCGTCGTTCGGGGTCGCAGCGTCGCCGTGGTTGATCAGGAGCATGAACTTCATCGTTTCCCTCCTTCGGGAAGTCGGTTTCGCCCCAGGGACGAACGGCGAGCGTCCGAAAGGACACCCCGGCCGAAAACAATCTCCGTGGCGGGGACGCTTACGCCAACCCCTTGCGCAGCGCCAGCGCGCCCTCCACCGCCGGCGCCGAGGGGTCGTCGTTGAAGTAGGCGAGGACGTCGCCGTCCTCCGCCCACTTCTTGATCCGCCTCCTCCAGGTCGAGAGCTCGCGCGGGGTGTAGGCGGCGTCGCCGCCCTGGCCGCCGCGGTGAAAGCGCAGGTAGGTCCAGTCCGTCGTGATCTCGCGCTTCATGAAGGGAAACTCGGGGTTGTCGGCGATCACCAGGGCGGCGCCGCGCTCGCGCAGGAGCGCGTACACGTCGGCGGTGAACCAGCTCTCGTGACAGAACTCCACGGCGTGTCGCCCCGGGGCGCGGTCGTTGATCGCCGCGAGGGCCGCGTCGAGCCGCTCATCGTTGCGGCGCAGGCTCGGCGGAAGCTGCCAGAGGACCGCCTCGAGCTTGTCGGCCTTCGCGATCGGCTCGATCGCGGCGAGAAAGCGCTCGACGTACTTCTCCGGGTCGTTCAGCTTCTTGATGTGGGTGATGTAGCGGCTCGCCTTGATCGTGAAGCGGAAACCCGCCGGGGTCCCCTCGAGCCACTCGCCGATCTTCTCCTCGGACGGCAGCTTGTAGAAGGTGCTGTTGACCTCGACCGTGTCGAAGTTCTCCGCGTAGTAGCGAAGCCACTCGCGCTGCGGGAGCTTCTCGGGATAGAAGACCCCGCGCCAGCCCTTGAAGGCCCAGCCCGCGCAGCCGATCCGGATGGAAGCCATGGGCGCAGCGTAATGCCCGCCGGCGGGCTACTCGCAGCCGCGCAACGAATACTTCTCAGCCGCGCGTCGCTTCGGTCTCGGAGACCCCGGGCGGCCTCCACCCGGGCCCGCGGAAGAGCACGCCGAGCTTGTCGCGCAGGCGCCGCGCGCGCCTCATGTCGTGCCACATCGCGATGTATTCGTGGAAGGCGACCTTCACCGGCTCGAACGTGTTCAGCTGCTTGGTCAGCCCGTAACGGACGCGCTCGCCCTCGGGCTCCCAGGTGCCGAAGAGCTTGTCCCAGATGATCAGGATGCCGCCGTAGTTGCGGTCGAGGTACTGCTCGTTCACGCCGTGGTGGACCCGGTGGTGGGACGGCGTGTTGAAGATCGCCTCGAACCACCGCGGCAGCTTGTAGATGCGCTCGGTGTGGATCCAGAACTGGTAGATGAGCGACCAGGCCTGGGCCAGCAGCACCATCCAGACCTCGAAGCCGACTGCGGGCATCCAGATCCAGAAGGGGAAGTAGGTCATCGGCACCCAGGTCTGGCGCAGCGCGGTCGAGAGGTTGTAGTGCCGGCTCGAGTGGTGGACGACGTGGCTCGCCCAGAAGAACCGGCTCTCGTGCGAGACCCGGTGGAACCAGTAGTAGGAGAAGTCGTCGGCGAAGAAGAGCGCGACCCAAACCCACCAGTCGCCCGGGTCGAGGCGCAGCGGCGTGAGCTCGTAAACGGCCGCGTAGGCGGCGACCACGACGAACTTCCACCCCACGTTGATGATCACGTTCCCCACGCCCATCGTGAGGCTCGTGCGGGTATCGCGGAGGTCGTACCCGACCAGGTCGTGGTCGTCGTCCAGGTGGCGGTACGAGAGGTACTCCACCACCAGGAGCAGGATGAAGAACGGGATCGCGTAGTAGAGGATCTCGGCCATTGAAGCTCTGCCCCGCGGGGCGGCCCGAAGGCTAACCAAGGCGGATGCGCTTGGCCCCGGTCGCTCGGCGCGGCCGATCGGCCCGCCTGAAGGATCCCCTGCACGCGTGTTTTCGTGCGCACCGGGCGGGTAGCGCTCAAACGTGGCGCGAGCCGGTTCCACACTCCAACCGCAGGAACTCGCCGTCGAAGAGGGCGACTACTTCTCCACCGTGCGCGAGCTCTACCGGGTCGAGCGCGTGATGGGCGGCCGGATCCTGCTCGAGGACTGCCGCTCGGAGGCCCTGATCGAAGTGGGGATCGAGCAGGTCCTTGCCATGGATCGGGTCAACCGCCAGACGGACGAGTAAGCACCCGGTAAGCCCCGGCGCGCGGGAGGCCCGGGGGGTTTCTCGTGCGTGAGCGCAGGGTATTTCGTGTTCGTGACCCCCGTCTCCGCGCTCGACTTCACCGCGACCGCGCCGCCGAGCGCGATTCGCGCCGGTGACTACTTCAGCACCGACCGAAACCTCTACCGGGTGCAGGAGGTCCACGGAGAGTTCGCGCTCATCGAGGACTGCCGGCGCGACCTGGTCCTGCAGGTCGCACTCGACGAGATCCTGACGATGAACCGGGTCCGCCGCGGCGTCGCGCCGGCCTAGGGGCCGCGCAGCACCACCCGGGTGAACGGCTGGGCGAGGCGGGACTCGAGCTCGCGCGCCGCCCGCTCCCCCTCCGGGTCATCCTCGGGCGTGCCGGTGGCGAGGACGACGCTCGTCGCCGGGAACGTGCGGAGCTGATCCTCGACAGCGAGGACGATGTTCTCGTCGCCGATGCGCGCCCGCGCGTCGACGTGCGCGCGCCCGAGCGCGGCCACCGCGATGACCAGCTTGCGCTGTGCCTCGCCCTCGGCGCGGCGGGTGTCCGAGGCCCAGCGGTCGAGAAAGCCCGTGGTCGCCGGGGCGAGCACGCGCACCTCCGCATCGCCGTCGCCGTCGGCGATCCCGGTCTCCTCGGCGATCCGCTCGATCGCCGCCGGATCCTCGAGCTCCCGGCTGATCACGACGAGCACGTGCCGGCGCCCGTCGGTCGGCTCGGCCGCCTCGATCCGCGTCCGCGGCAGGGCCTTGCCGGCGAGGAAGATGATCGCGCCCACCGCGAGTGCGCCGAGGGCGAGGCCGAGCGGCGGGCCGCCGACCGCAAAGCCCGCGACCACCGGGACGACGACCGCCGCCACGATCAGGGGGAGTGTCCACGCTCTCAGTTGCATCATCGCCTTGGCGTCCGTCCTCGCTGCACCCTTACCCGCTCGCGCGAATGCATAGCTCACGAAGCGCGCATGCGAGGATTCCCGGCGTGACGACGGAAGGGCGATCCACCCGGCTCCCGCCTATCTCCCCGACGCTGCGCAGCCCGGACGCGAGGGTGAAGCCGCTCGAGCTGTTCTTCGACCTCGTCTTCGTCCTCGCGCTGACGCAGTGCACCGCGGTCATGGCGCACCACCCGTCCTGGGAGTCGATCGCCCAGGCAATGCTCATCCTCGGCGTGCTGTGGTGGTCGTGGGTGGGCTACGCCTGGCTCACCAGCGTGGTCGATCCCGAGGAGGGCGCCGTCCGCTTCGCGATCTTCGCGGCGATGGCGGCCCTGCTCGTGATGGCGCTCTGCGTCCCCGGGGCGTTCGGCGACGAGGCGCTGCTGTTCGCGATCGCCTACGCAGTGGTCCGCTTCGCCCACATCGGCCTGTTCGTGCTGGCGAGCCGCGGCGAGCCGAACCTGCGGCGGTCGGTCATGGGCCTGGCAGGCGGGACCACGGTCGGGGTGACCCTGCTTACGCTCGCTTCCACCGCCGACGGCAACCTGCAGCTCGCGATCTGGGCGGTGGCCCTGGCGCTCGACATGGCCGAGCCGTTCTTCTTCGGCGAGGAGGGATGGAAGCTCTCGCCGGCGCACTTCGCCGAGCGGCACGCCCTGATCATCATCATCGCCCTCGGCGAGTCGATCGTCGCGATCGGCGTCGGCGCGGGGCACGTCGAAATCGACGGACTTGTCGTCTTGGCCGCGGTGCTCGCGGTGGCCGTTTCGGCCGCGCTTTGGTGGCTCTACTTCGACGTCGTCGCGCTGGTCGCCGAGCGCAGGCTCGTGCAGGCGACCCCCGGGCGGGAGCAGAACGAGATCGCGCGCGACTCCTTCTCGTACCTGCATTTCCCGATGACCGCAGGGGTCATCCTGCTCGCGCTCGGCCTCGAAAAGACGCTGGAGCACGTCCACGATCCGCTCGAGGACATCGTCGCCGGGGCGATGCTCGGGGGGATCGCCGTCTACCTCCTCGCGCACGTCGCCTTCCGCTGGCGCAACGTGCGCCGGTGCAACTGGGCCCGGCTCGTCACGGCGGTCATCCTCCTGGCGCTGATCCCGGTGGCGACGGAGGTGGACGCGCTCGTGATCCTCGCGCTCGTCGTCGCGATCCTCGCCACGCTCATCGCGTACGAGACCGTCCGCTACGGGGAGCTGCGCGACCGGCTGCGGCACCAGCTCCACTCGGCATAGCGGCGACGGTCACGTAACCGGGCGTTCCTGCCGATACGGTCTCCGAGATGGAGAACCGCACGGAACGAGTCGTGTTCGAGACCGATCGCTGCCGGATCGTCGGCGACCTGACCCTCCCCCGCGAGGGCTACCGCAGCCGGATCTCGGACTACCTGAACCGCGGGGACCTGGACTTCATCCCGCTCGTGAACGCGGAGATCAGCTCGCTCTCCGGCGCCGAGCACTACACCCGCCGCTTCGTCGTCGTCGCGCGAACTCACATCCACCTCGCCTATCCGTTCTCGGCGAGCGCGACTGAGGGCGCCGAGGACGGGGACGCATAGCCCCTACGCGATCCGGTCGCCCAGCTCCGAGCCCTCGTCGGGCTCGAGCAGCCAGACGGTCCCGTCGCTGTTGACGGCCCCGAGGACGAGGCACTCCGACATGAAGGGGCCGATCTGCTTCGGCGGGAAGTTGACGACGGCGACGATGAGCCGGCCCTCGAGCTCCTCGCGCTCGTAGTTCTTGATCTGGGCGGAGGAGCGGCGCCGCCCGATCTCGGGACCGAAGTCGATCTCGAGCTTCCACGCCGGCTTGCGCGCCTCGGGGAAGTCCTCGACTCCCACGATCCGGCCGACGCGGATGTCGACCGCTTCGAACTGTTCCCAGGTGAGTTCGGCTGCCGGGCTCACGGTTCCAGAACGATCTTCAGTGCCTCCCGGCGATCGTAGATCTCATACGCCTCCGGTGCATCGTCGAGCTTCATGTGGTGGGTGACGAGCGGCGCCGGGTCGAGCTTGCCCGACGCGAGCGCCTCGAGCACCGGGTCGACGTGCTTGATCACGTTCGCGTGCCCCGTCTTCAGCGTGAGCGCCTTGATCCAGACGATCCCCATGTGGACCTCGGTGCGCTCGGCGTAGACGCCGGTCGCCGACACCGTGCCGCACTTGCGGGTGAGCCGGCAGGCGAGCTCGAGCGCGTCGGGATGGCCGACGGCGTCAACCGTGGCATCGACGCCCCGGCCCTCGGTGGCTGCCTTCACCGCGGCCCGCGGGTCCTCCTCCGTGAGGTGCACGCCCTCGGCGCCGAACGAGCGCGCCATCTCGAGCCGCTCGGGGACGGTGTCGATCGCGATCACGTGCTCCGCGCCCGCGGCCCGCGCCGCCTGCACGGCGCACAGCCCGACCGGGCCCAGCCCGAGGACGGCGACGGCATCACCCGGAGCCACCCCGCTCTCGGCAACCGCGTGGTAGCCGGTGCCCATCACGTCGCCGGCAAACAAGGCGACGTCGTCGCTCATGCCCTCCGGGACGCGGCGCAGGGTCAGGTCCGCGTTCGGCACCAGGAGCTGGTCGGCCTGCGCCCCCTGCAGCTCGCCGAGGAGCTTGCCGTGGCCGAAGACGCGCCCATGGTCGCACTTGTGGAAGTCGCCCCGCGCACAGAAGAAGCAGCTGCCGCAAGCGGTGCAGTAGGTGCCGAGCACCCGGTCGCCGACCTTGATCCGGCTCACGTCGTCGCCGACGGCGGTGACCGTGCCGACGTACTCGTGGCCGATCGTGAACCCGGGCTCGATCGCGACCCGCCCGTGGTAGATGTGGAGGTCCGAGCCGCAGACCCCGCTCGCCTCGATCCGGACGACAGCCTCGTCGGGCGCCGTGATCTCGGGATCCGGCTTCTCCTCGATCCGCACCTCGCCTGGCGCCTGGAAGGTCACCGCTCGCATTGGCAGCGGACTCTAGTGCGGTCGGATCACGCATAGACTCGCGGCACCGTCGAAGAGGGGAGTGATTGATGTCCGTGAATCCGGGTGCGATCCTGATCACCGGGTGCTCGTCGGGGATCGGCGAGGAGACGGCACGCCGCCTCGCCGGCAAGGGCTGGACCGTCTACGCGACGGCGCGACGGCCGGAATCGATCGCAGGGCTGGCGGAGGCGGGCTGCAAGACGCTGGCCCTCGACGTCACCGACGAGGACTCGATGCGCGCGGCGGTCGAAGAGGTCGAAGCGGCAGAGGGCGCCGTCGGCGCCCTCGTCAACAACGCCGGCTACAGCCAATCCGGCGCGCTCGAGACGCTGCCGCTCGAGCGCCTGCGCGCCCAGTTCGAGACCAACGTCTTCGGGCTCATGCGCATGTGCCAGCTCGTCCTCCCGGGCATGCGGCGCGCCGGCCGGGGACGCATCGTGAACATCAGCTCGATGGGCGGCAAGCTCGTCTTCCCGGGTGGCGGCGCCTACCACGCGTCGAAGTACGCGGTGGAGGCCCTGTCCGACGCCCTGCGCTGGGAGGTCCGCGAGTTCGGGGTGCGCGTGGTCCTGATCGAGCCCGGGCTGATCACGACTCGGTTCGGGGAGACCGCCGCCGGGTCGATCGGGGACGCGGCCGCCGACCCGAACGACCCCTACGCGGAGTTCAACGCGAAGGTCGGCGCGATGACGAAGGCGATCTACGAAGGCCCGATGCGCCGGCTCGGCGGCGGGCCCGACGCGGTGGCGAAGGTGATCGAGCGGGCGCTCACCGCGCGCAACCCCCGCCCCCGCTACACGGTCACCGCGTCGGCGAAGCTCGCGATCGCGCAGCGGCGGCTCCTGGGCGACCGCGGGTGGGACGCAGCGATGCGCACGCAGTTCACGCCTCCGGGCCGCAACGGTTAACGAATCGACGCCCTCGCTGAACGAATCGCCGATCCCCGCCGCCCGCTCCGGACGTGCCGCAGCGAAATGTGATTTCGTGCGGCTGCAAGGTAATCGGGGCAACAGCGGTCCTCGGACCGCGGGAGGTACAGATGAGAGAGGAAGCCGGTTTGCGAAGGCGCGGAAAACTCTTCGCGCTCATCGCAGCACTCGTGCTTACGTCGGGACTCGTCGTCGCGTGTGGTGATGACGACGATGACGGCGGCGACGGGGGAGGCGCGTCGGCTCAGGGCGGAGAGGTCACGATTGCGCAGACGTCCCAGCCGGACTATCTGGACCCGGCGCTGACCTACACGGTCAACGGCGTCGAGCCACTCTGGCTGGTCTACACGCCGCTCTTGACCTACCGTCACGCTGAGGGCCAGGAGGGCTCGGAGCTGATCCCGGGCCTGGCCGAGGACCTTCCCGAGGTCTCCGAGGACGGGAAGACCTACAAGCTCAAGCTTCGTGACGGGCTCAAGTACTCGGACGGCACGGAAGTGAAGGCCTCCGATTTCGAGCACACGATCAAGCGGGTGCTCACGCTGGAGTCGGGCGGCGCGCCCTTCTACCAGACGATCGAGGGTGCGACGGAGTACCTGAAGGCCAACGATCCGAAGGGCGACATCTCGGGCATCGAGACCGACGATGAGACGGGTGAGATCACGATCAAGCTGACCGAGGCGGACGCCTCGTTCTCGAACGTTCTGGCGATGTGGTTCGCGGGCCTCGTCCCGAGCAGCACGCCGTTCAAGAACATGACCGAGAACCCGCCGCCCGGCGTCGGCCCGTTCATGATCACCGAGTCGGTCCCGAACCGGCAGTTCGTGATGGAGAAGAACCCCGTGTTCGAGGAGCTCGACATCCCGGACATCCCGGTGGCGAGCCTCGACAAGATCACGACGAAGATCGTCAAGAACGCCAACCAGCAGGCACAGGACGTGCTCGACAACAAGCTGGACTACATGCAGGACCCGCCCCCGGCGGACCTGAAGCCCACGGTGATCGAGCAGGCACCGGACCGTTATGAGGAGTACACGGCGTCGTCGACGTACTACTTCTTCATGAACGTCCAGACGCCGCCGTTCGACGACCCGCTGGTTCGTGAGGCGGTCAACTGGGGCATCGACAAGCCGGCCCTCGCGCGCCTGTTCGCAGGCGAGCTACAGCCCGGCTGCACGTTCCTGCCCCCGGGCATGCCCGGCTACGACGAGGCGTTCGACACCACGGAGTGCCCGTACGGTGATCCGACGCAGCCGCCGGACATCGAGAAGGCGCGCGACCTGATCAAGCAGGCCGGCGCCGAGGGCGCGAAGGTGACCGTGTGGGGCAACAACGACGACCCGACGGACAAGGTCACCGAGGCGTACGCCGACATGCTCAACGAGATCGGTCTCGACGCAACGCCGAAGATCCTCGACGGAGGCGTCTACTTCCAGACGATCGGCAATGCGAAGACCGCTCCGCAGACCGGCTTCGCCAACTGGTTCAACGATTTCCCGCACCCCCTCAACTTCTATTTCCTGGTTGATGGGGACTCGATCCAGCCGACGAACAACCAGAACTTCGGCAACGTTGATGACCCGCACATCAACGACGAGATCGACAGGTTGACGCTGGAAACCGATACGGAAGCGGTCGCGGACGACTGGTCCGAGCTCGACCGTTACCTGGTTGAACCGCCGCAGTCCTACGTTGCCCCGTACGGGCACCGGAAGCTCGCGAAGTTCATGTCCGAGCGCATGGACTTCGATGCGGCTCTGTTCCACCCGGTCTACTTCAACGACTACTCCACGTGGGCGTTGAAGGAAGGCGAGTAGGAACGAAACGATCGAGAGGGGGCGCTGCTGGGGCGCCCCCTCTCTTTCTCCCTCTTGAACGCAGGCGACAGGGCTGGATAATCGAAACGATTGGCTCCTGACGACGTCATAACCGCAGAGGCCGGATCCGACCTCCTGGCGCCCCCTGGCGCGGACACACCGGAGGGAATGGAGAAGGGCCCGGCGGGCGCCAGCCCATGGCGTCTGGCGGCGCGGCGGCTCCGGCGCGACAAGACGTCGATCGCGTTCGGCTTCGTCTTCATCCTGCTCGTGGCCGCGTGCCTCGCAGCGCCGCTGTGGGCGGAGCACGTGGCCCACACGACGCCCGAGGCAAACCACCTCTCCGACACGATCGAGATTGACGGCGAGACCGTCAACGTGGTCGGCTTCGACGGCGTTCCGATCGGCCCCACGTGGCAGGGCGAGTTCTTCCTGGGCGCCGACGGCAACGGCCGCGACGTGATGGTCCGCCTCCTTTACGGCGGCCGCAACTCGCTGCTGATCGGCATCACCGCCGCGCTCCTCACCACGCTCTTCGGAGTCCTCGCCGGCCTCTTCGCGGGCTACTTCCGCGGCTGGGTCGACGCGGTCCTCTCGCGGCTGATGGACATCATCTGGGCCTTCCCGGTGATCCTGCTCGGCATTGCGCTCGGCACCTCCCTGGCCCTGGGCGGGCTCAAGATCGGGCCGATCTCGATCGGGGGCGCGAGCCTCGCGATCCCGATCCTCGTGATCTCGATCGTCTACATCCCGTACCTGGCGCGGCCGATCCGCGGGCAGGTGCTGGGGCTGCGCGAGAAGGAGTTCGTCGAGGCCGCGCGGGCCCAGGGCAAGGGATCGCTCCGGATCATGTTCTCGGAGATCCTCCCGAACATCACCTCGACGATCCTCGTGTTCTTCCCGCTGCTCGTGGCGAACGCGATCCTGCTCGAGGCCGCGCTCTCCTTCCTCGGCGCCGGCGTCCAGCCGCCCGAGCCCTCCTGGGGGACGATGATCGACGAAGGCGTCGAGCGGATCGTCACCGCGCCGACGATGGCGATCGTGCCGGGCCTGATGCTGGTGCTGACCGTGCTTTCCCTGAACGTCTTCGGCGACGGCGTGCGCGACGCGCTCGACCCGCGCGCCAAGGTGAAGGTGGATCGCTAGATGGCGAGGTTCATCGCCAGACGGCTCGCCTCGATGGTGCTCGTGCTGTTCGCCGTCTCGGTGCTGACCTTCCTGATCTTCAACGTGATCCCGAACGGCGACCCGGCCGTGCGGATGGCCGGCAAGCAGCCGACGGAGCAGCAGATCGAGGCGATCCGCAAGGAGTGGGGCTTCGACAAGAACATCGTCGTCCAGTACGGCACGACGATGAAGAAGCTCTTCACCGGCGACATGGTGAGCTACTTCACGCAGCTCTCCGTGACCAAGGAGATCTGGAAGGGCCTCCCCCGCACGCTCTCGCTCGCGATCGGCGCGGCGATCATCTGGATGCTCTTCGGGGTCGCCCTGGGCCTCTACAGCGCGATGCGCGCCGGCGGGATCTCGGACCGATTGTTAACCGTGCTCGCCCTGATCGGCATCTCCATGCCCGTGTTCTGGATCGGGGCGCTGATGAACCAATACCTGGGGTTCGAGCTCTCGAACAAGCTCGGCTTCGAGCTGTTCCCGAACGGCGGCTACGTCGAGTTCACGGATAACCCGTTCGAGTGGTTCCGCCATCTGATCCTGCCCTGGTTCGCGCTCGCGATCCTGTTCATCGGCGTCTACTCGCGCGTGCTGCGCAGCAACATCCTCGACACCGTCAACGAGGACTTCGTCCGCACGGCGCGGGCGAAGGGCCTCTCGGAGCGCCAGGTGCTGCTGAAGCACGTGCTGCGCAACTCGCTGATCCCGGTCGTCACCCTGTGGGGCCTCGACTTCGCGGTAGTGATCGGGGGCGGCGCGATCCTCACCGAGACCGTCTTCAACCTGCAGGGCGTCGGCCAGTACGCGGCGGACGCGATCGGGCAGCTCGATGTGCCGCCGATCCTCGCGGTGACGATGTTCGGCGCCTTCTTCGTCGTCTTCTTCAACACCGTGGTCGACATCGTCTACGCGGCTCTGGACCCGCGGATCAGGCTCGAGAGCGGGGAGACCGCAACGTGAGCGCTCCCCTGCTCTCCGTGCGCGACCTCAAGGTCGACTTCCGCACCGAGGACGGCGTCGTCCACGCGGTCGACAACGTCTCGTTCGACGTCGCCCCGGGCGAGGTGGTCGCCGTCGTCGGCGAGTCCGGCTCGGGCAAGTCGGTCACCGCGATGACCCTGATGGGCCTCACCCGCAGCCCGAACGCGGAGATCTCCGGACAGGCGACGCTCGGAGACATCGACCTGATCCGGGCAAGCGACGAGCAGATGCGCTCGGTCCGCGCCGAGCGGCTGGCGATGATCTTCCAGGACCCGATGACCTCGCTGAACCCGGTCTACCGGGTCGGCGACCAGATCGTCGAGGTCCTGCGCGCGCACCGGGAGATCGAGAAGGAGGAGGCGCACGACCGGGCCGTCGAGCTCCTGCGCCTGGTCGGGATTCCGGCGCCCGCCGAGCGCGCCCGCGCCTACCCGCACGAGTTCTCGGGCGGCATGCGCCAGCGGGCGATGATCGCCATGGCGCTCGCCCTCGAGCCCGAGATCCTGATCGCCGACGAGCCGACCACCGCGCTCGACGTGACGATCCAGGCGCAGATCCTGCGTCTGCTCAAGAAGTTCAACGAGGAGCGCGACCTCGCGGTCATCCTCATCACCCACGACCTCGGCGTGGTCGCCGACATCGCCGACCGCGTGCTCGTGATGTACGGCGGGCGGGTGATCGAGAACGGCACCCTCGACCAGATCTTCTATGACCCCCAGCACCCCTACACCTGGGGCCTGCTCGGATCGGTGATGCGGCTCGACCGCCCGCGCGCTGCGCGCCTCGCCCAGATCAAGGGCCAGCCGCCCTCGCTGCTCAACCCGCCGCAGGGGTGCCATTTCCGCCCGCGCTGCCCGCACGAGTTCGGCAAGTGCCAGGAGGTGCCGGGCCTCGAGGCGCGTAGCGGTGAGAGCGGGCACCTCGACCGCTGCTGGCTCAACCCGGAGCAGAAGCGCAACCTGCGCGTGATGGAGTCCGGCGAGATCGGGCTGGAGGCCCCGGCGGCATGACGACGGTGCAGGACCAAGAGGGCACGGTCGCAGCCCCGCTCGAGGGGCGCCCCCTGCTCGAGGTCACGGACCTCGTCAAGCACTTCCCGATCAAGTCGGGGATCTTCATCGACCGCCAGGTCGGGGCGGTGCGCGCGGTCGACGGCGTCTCCTTCGCGGTCGGCGAGGGCGAGACGCTCGGGCTCGTGGGCGAGTCCGGCTGCGGCAAGTCGACGCTCGCGCGGTCGATCCTGCAGCTCCTGAAGCCCACGTCCGGGTCGGTGCGCTTCCGCGGGACGGAGCTGACCGAGCTCGGCCGGCGCGAGCTGCGGCCGCTTCGCCGCGAGATGCAGATGATCTTCCAGGACCCCTACGCGTCACTCAACCCGCGCAAACGGATCGGCCAGATCGTCGGCGACCCGCTCAAGCTCCACGGGCTTGCCTCGGGCGCGGAGTTGCGCAAGCGGGTCGAGGGCCTGCTCGACCGGGTCGGCCTCTCTCCCGAGCACTACAACCGCTTCCCGCACGAGTTCTCCGGTGGCCAGCGCCAGCGGATCGGGATCGCCCGCGCGCTCGCGCTCGAGCCGAAGATGGTCATCGCCGACGAGCCGGTCTCCGCGCTCGACGTCTCGATCCAGGCGCAGATCATCAACCTGCTCGAGGACCTCCAGGACGAGTTCGGCCTCACGTACGTGTTCGTGGCCCACGACCTCGGCGTCGTCCGCCACGTCTCCGACCGGATCGCGGTCATGTACCTGGGCAAGATCGTCGAGATCGGGCCGGCCGAGGAGGTCTACTCGAACCCGATCCACCCGTACACGGTCTCGCTGCTTTCGGCGGTGCCGATCCCGGATCCGCGCGAGAACCGGGCGCGCGAGCAAACGGTGCTCGAGGGCGACGTCCCGAGCCCCGCGAACCCGCCCGAGGCCTGCCGCTTCCACACGCGCTGCCCGCGCGCGACCGACATCTGCTCCGAGCTCGAGCCGCAGCTCGTCCACTATGGCAACGGCCACTGGGCCGCCTGCCACCACCCCGTGGGCCGGCCGGAGCCGAAGATCGAGCGCTCCGCCGCCGAGCTACCGGCCTAGCGGCTCCACCGATCGAGCCGGAACCGGACGGCCCGCGGATTCAGGTAGTCCTGCGGGTCGCTGATGAACCGCACCCGCGGCCGGGCCCGCTCCGGCATGTGCGCGAGCTCGTCGCGCAGGTAGGGCCGGTAGCGCCAGCCCTGGGTGGTGATCCCGACGGCCCAATCGTCGTGGTGGGCCGGGACGAAGATCCGCGGGCGCAGCGCCTCGATGTAGGTGCGGGGGTCGCGCAGCCCGTTGGTGAACTGGTTGAACCCCTGGATCGCGCCGACCTGGACGTCGACCGGGCGCAGTGCACGCAGGACGTCGAGGGCCTGCGGATGGCGCTCGATGAGCGGGCCGGCGGAGTCGTTCCAGACGAGCGTGAAGCCGCCGAGGCGGAACCGGTAGAGAACCGAGCCGCCCTCGTCGTCGGGCAGGCGCCCGACGAGGTGCAGGAGGTCCTCGGGCGTCGGCGGGTGCTCGAGGAAGGTCGTTCCCGGGAACGGCAGGACGGGCACGTGATAGCCGTCCGGGCCCGTGATCGTCGAGTGGAGGTTCTTCACCGCGGTCACGCGCAAGCGCTTGAAGAGCGGCACCCGCGCGCGGGTGCCCGGCTTCGCCTGGTGCGGGATCGCGCCGATGCACGGCACAGGCATGCCCGGCGAGCGGGCCTGGAAGTCGCCGCAGTGCTCTTCGGTGCCGACGAGCGGCGCCCCGCTCGCGAGCGCGATCGGCACGGCGTCGGCGGCGTGGTCGAAGTGCGCGTGGCCGATGAAGATCGCCCGCGGGCGCAGCGCCGCCAGCTCCTGCGGCGACGTGGGCACGTAGCCGGAGTGCGCCCCCCGCGGCACCCACGCGTCCAGCAGGACGACCTTGCCGCCGATCGCCATCGCGAAGTTGCTGACCCCGAACCA